>Ga0172375_10006590_pt1 | contig 16211 bp, 12 predicted proteins | sample LakKiv1m_FD_114537 | JGI IMG/M metagenome (GOLD analysis project Ga0172375, IMG submission 114537) | Freshwater microbial communities from Kabuno Bay, South-Kivu, Congo - kab_092012_11.1m | ecosystem: Environmental > Aquatic > Freshwater > Lake | place: Democratic Republic of the Congo...
CGCGCTGAAGGAGAAGAAGATTCGGCTAAACGGAGAGTATCGGGCGAGGCGTCTCGCAGGAGGCGTGGGATGGGCTGGCCGGGTAGAAAGACGATCAATCCCCGCGGCCCTTTGCAGGGCGCTTCGCGAAGGGGACTGGTAAAAATATGAAGGATAAATGGGAGAGAGCGTGCTACAATTACAGCACACCATCAAATAAAAAAGAAAAAAGATGAAACTAATCTACAATCCAGTGTTTTTAAAACACGACACCGGCATGCACCCGGAAAACAAAAAAAGACTGTCTTCCCTCGGCAACCTGCCCATCACTGAAATTGAAAACGGCGAGGAATACCTGGAACTTGTTCATACTCCCGGATACATAAAACGCATCAAGGATATGGCAACCGCCAAAGGCGGATATGCTGATTCTGACACAATTGTTTCGGAAGGAAGTTACGAAGCCGCGATCCATGCTGTTGGTGCCACGATCATGGCCTCGAAAAGCGGGGATTTTGCCCTGACCCGGCCTCCCGGTCACCATGCCCATCGGGATTACTCCAGCGGATTCTGCCTGTTCAACAATATCGGGATAGCGGCCCAGTATCACGCAAACCAGGGAAAACGCGTTCTAATCATTGATTTCGATGGCCATCTTGGCTGTAGTACTGAAAAAATATTCTATGATTCAAACGAGATCATGTATTGGTCGCTGCACCAGTTTCCCGCGTTTCCCGGCGGCGGCGATGCGCACGAAATTGGCGAAGGTGCGGGCCAGGGATATACCATCAATGTGCCGCTTCCACCAGGCTCCGGGGATGAAATTTTCATGGATGCTTTCGAGTCTTTTTTGCCGGCAGCAATAGAATTCAATCCTGATATCGTGGGAATTTCCGCCGGTTTCGATGCCCATCAATACGATCTCCTGCTGGATCTTCGCGTAACAGTGAACTCATACTATAAAATGGGACAACTTATTTCCCGGAATTTCAAGGATGTGTTTGCCACCCTGGAAGGTGGTTACAACATCGAGTTATTTCCACGCTGCCTGTATAATTTCCTGGACGGCATCAACAACCAGGAAATGAAATACGAAGAGAGACCCACCGATTCGCTTATCCAGACCTACTATGAATATGAGGGTCGAAAAGCAATCGTTGTACAGCATTTAAAGAAATACTGGAAATCGATTTAATCAAAACCGGGATTCGAAAATTCTTCTACAAAAAGCAGGCATTTAACTTTCCAGTACCTTACTCGGACAAGCCGAAAGAGTTTTAACGCCAAGTACGCTAAGGTCGCCAAGAAAAACCTTTAAAAACTTCGCGCTCTTTGCGGTCTTCGCGGTGCAAAAGTTCTTGTTTTTTGTACAAGCATTTAACTTTTTAGGTACTAACTCGGACAAGCCGACCTGCGGCAAATAGGCTTAAACACGAAGGACACACACCTGCCACCAGCCCCGCACGAACGCTGTGCGGAGTGCGCGGGCGGTGCCAGGAAGGTCACGAAGGAAGACCTTTAAAAACTTTGTGTGCTTCGTGTCCTTTGTGTTTGAAAATTCTTGTACCTAAAAGGAATCAGAAAATGAGCATGGAAAAATTAACCAGGTTGTTTAATCCAAAAGTCATAGCGATTGTCGGCGCTTCCGCCAAAAAGGGAAGTGTCGGTTATTCGGTAATGAAGAATATCATCGCTTCCGGATTCGATGGAATTGTCTACCCTATCAACCCCACAAGAACCAATGTTTTGGGCGTGAAAGCGTATTCAAGTTTGGAGGATGTGCCGGATAAAATCGACCTGGCAATCATTGTCACCCCGGCTCGAACAGTGCCGGAAATTGTGGAGAGTTGCGGAATAGTCGGCGTTGCAAGTATTTTATTGATCTCTGCCGGCTTTGCTGAAATAGGTGAGGAAGGCAAAAAATTAATGAAGCAGATAGATGAAACCATCAGACGATATAAAATAAGGCTGATCGGGCCAAACTGCCTTGGCTTCATTAAACCTTCCATCAAATTGAATGCCAGTTTTGCCAGTAAAATGGCTTTACCGGGCAAGATCGCCTTCATCTCTCAAAGCGGCGCGCTTTGCACTGCAGTTTTGGATTGGTCCATTAAACAGAATGTGGGATTCAGCCATTTTGTTTCCATTGGTTCGATGATGGATGTCGGCTTTCATGACCTGATCGACTATTTTGGCAGTGATCCGCTTACAAACAGTATTGTCATTTACATGGAATCCCTTTCCAATGCCAGAAGCTTCATGAGCGCCGCCAAAGCGTTTGCCAGGGCCAAACCGATCATTGTCTTGAAGGCAGGAAGAAGTTCGGAAGGTGCGCAGGCGGCGATATCCCATACTGGAAGTCTGGCCGGGAATGATTTTGTTTTCGATGCCGCTTTCAAACGTGCCGGGGTTATCAGGGTCGATACGATCGAAGAACTTTTCAATATGGCAAAAGCCCTGGCCATGCAGCCAAAACCATCCAATAACAGGCTGGCCATCGTAACCAATGCCGGGGGACCTGGGGTGATCGCAACGGATACGCTTATTGCCAAAGGCGGAAACCTGGCAGAGTTATCGGAAGAAACGATCAGCGAATTGAATAATCATCTTTCTCCCAATTGGAGCAAGCGGAATCCGGTTGATGTGCTCGGAGATGCCGGTACCGCGCAATATTCAAAGGCTGTGGAACTGTGCGCAAAAGATAAGAATGTGGATGGAATTTTGGTGGTTCTTACACCCCAGGCAATGACCAATCCGACAGAAGTTGCCAGGGAGGTTGCCGCGGTTGCCAGGAATTGTCAAAAAACCATCCTGGCCTCCTGGATGGGCGCAGACGATATCGAAGGCGGACAGAAGCTTTTGGAAGTTAATAATATCCCGGTCTATCAAGCGCCGGAGAATGCAATCAAATGCTTTATACAAATGTACGATTATTCCCGTAATCTTTCCATCCTGCATGAAACACCCACGCAAATACCACGGCAATTCACACCGGATAAGGCGGCCAACGAAAAACTCATCAAGCAGGTTTTTGACGATAACAGAACCGTGATGACAGAATTTGAAGCAAAACAATTCCTGGCTAATTATCAGATTCCGGTCATCAAAAATGGGCTGGCAACAACAGAAGACGAAGCGATGACTTTGGCGGACACGGTCGGTTATCCCCTGGTGATGAAAATCGCTTCGCCCGATATTCTTCATAAAACTGATGTCGGCGGTGTAATCCTGAATATTCTCAATAAGGATGAAGCAAAAACTGCCTACAAGAAAATCATGGATTCTGCCAGGGAAAAAGTTCCCAATGCAGACATCAAAGGTGTTTTCGTGGAGCAGATGATGCATCGAAAATACGAACTGATCATCGGCTGTAAAAAGGATTCGATTTTTGGTCCAACCATCGTTTTTGGGATGGGCGGGGTTTCCGTCGAAGTTTTCAAAGATACAACTGTAGGGTTACCCCCACTGAATATGGCCCTGGCATTGAGGATCATCGAAGACACAAAAATCTATAAATTGCTCAAAGGCTATCGCGGGATGCCGGGAGCGGATATTACTTCCATCCAGTTCCTGCTCTACAAATTTGCTTACCTGTTGATGGATTTTCCGCAAATCCTCGAAATTGATATTAATCCCTTCGGCGTTGATGAACACGACGGGGTGGTTCTCGATGCGAAAGTAGTACTGGATAATACGGTGATAGTGGACAAGGCTAATTCCAATAAACATTTGGTGATCTCACCCTACCCGTCCGAATATACTACCGAATTCATCATGAAAAACGGAAGGAAAGCAATCCTGCGGGCGATAAAACCGGAAGATGAAATGATGGAAAAAGAGATGTTTTCATATTTCTCCGAACGTACCCAGAGATTCCGCTTCTTTCAACTGATTAAAAACATCACTCACGAACAACTCATTCGATACACCCAAATTGATTATGATCGTGAAATCGCCATTATTGCTGAAATCGAAGATGAAGGCAGGAAAAAGATGGCTGGAGTTGTCAGGCTGATCGCAGATCACTACCTTGAAACTGCCGAGTTTGCCATCGTGGTGGCAGATCCCTGGCAGAACCTGGGACTGGGTAGTAAATTTACCGATTTTATTTATGACATTGCCAAAAAGCATGGAATCCAGAAGATCTATGCAAATGTATTGGCTCAAAATCGCGTGATGCAGCATATGTTCAGAACTCGTGGATTTAAAATAGAAAAAGTGGATGACGGTTATTATGCTGAACTGGTCATTAATAAACCTGAATAGTTCATGACTACTGCAAAAAGTTCTGGTTCCACCGTTTTTAACGGGAAAACCTTTTCAAACACAAAGGTCACGAAGGAAAAACACCCGTAAAATTAACCGCCTTTTCCCCTTTGTGTACTTCGTGGCTTTTGTGTTTAAAGGTATCCATGAACCACCTCGCCGCATCCACATCCCCCTGCCTGCTCCAGCATGCCCACAACCCCGTGGACTGGCATCCCTGGTCCGAAGAAGCGCTCGCCAAAGCGCGCGCTGAAGAAGAAGGAAGTCAGGCAGTTTGGGGACGCTCCGCGTGAATTCCCAGTCTGATGTATAATACACATAAAGCGTGATATTTATACACACAAAAAAAGGGAACAAAATGAGAACCAATATTGTACTGGACGATAAACTTATCGAGCGTGCCCAAAAATTGACGGGAATCAAAACCAAACGCGAAGTGGTGCATGAGGCGTTGCGCTTGTTGATTCTCTTGAATGAGCAGGGGGAAGTCCGCGTTTTGCGCGGAAAAATGCCGTGGGATGGCGACCTAAGCGATCAACGCCAGTCACGCGTCAAGGTGCAATAGCCATGCTCGTGGTGGACACCAGCGTCTGGATCGATTACTTCAACGGCGTGAAAAATCCGCAGACGAATTTTCTCGACACTGTTCTCGATAACACCCCCATCATCATAGGCGACTTGATTCTGGCGGAAGTGTTACAGGGCTTTCGTTACGACCCCGACTTTGAAAAAGTCCGCCGCGCCTTGGGGAAATTCATGCAGGAGAGCATGGTCGACCCTGCGCTGGCGGTACAAAGCGCAAGAAATTATCGCTTCCTGCGGCAAAAAGGAATCACTGTCCGAAAAACGATGGGCAGCCTGATCGCCACGTATTGCATTGAAAACGATCACCAACTTCTACATAACGACAGCGACTTCGACGGATATGAAGAGCATTTGGGACTGCAGGTGATTCATCCGTAAGGATTCCGCATCAAAGTGGACATGGGGCTGATCTCCGCATTCAAGGGCTTGGATGAAAACACGCGGAAAACGCCCTGAAAGAGTTCAGCGCGCCGTTCGGTCTCGACGCCTCAGCCTGGGAGAGCAATCGCGCCCAATATCTCAAAGACGCTTATCCCGTCTTCGCCTTCCTGGCGGTTTGGATGGACGAGGCGGGGTTGAATAATCTCATCTAACAATCAGGCGGAAGATCCCACCGCCGATGGTGGTCACATATAGGTATTTACCGTCCGAGGAAATGGCCAAGGCATTAACAGTGCGGTTGGTCAGTCCTTCGTTGATCACGGTCCAGGTGCCGCCGCCATCCTCCGAGCGGTAGACGCCGCTGAGGTGATCACTGGCATAAACGATCTGTGGGTTGGTGGGATCAAAGACAATCGAATGGATGGATGCATTCGGCTCCAACCCCGCATAGGAGGGCGCCCAGGTGGTGCCGCCGTCCGTGCTGGAAAAAATTCCCCCTCTCGCGGAACCCACCAGGATGTGGGCAGGATCCGATGGGTCAAGTTCCACTGCGCGCACCTGTCCATCCGGAAGTCCTCCGATCCTGCTGAAGGAAAGGGCGCCATCGCTGGAATGATACAATCCATCGGCTGCTGCGGCAAAGAGCGCTCTTGCATCCCCGGGATCCACGCTGATATCAGTCACCCCCTGAGCCCACAAAAGCGGGTCAGTCGTCCCCTGCCAGGTGGACCCTCCATCGGTTGAAAAGAATATGCCATTACCCTCCTGGCAGGGTTCATGGCTCAGATAGCATTCCCTGGTGGATGTCCCCGCATAGACGATCTTTGGATTGGATGGGGCAAACGTAATGGCAGTGAATCCCGTGCTGGTCATCTGCGCCCCAACCGGCAGGTATTTCTCGAAGTTCAAACCGGCGCGAAATTGCCAGGTAAGCCCTCCATCAAAGGATTCCTCCATGAATCCCGATCCGAACAGCAGATGTCCCGGATTGGATGGGTCAATGGCGATCGCCCAGCCTTCCACTTTGGTCAACAAGTTCTCGACCGTAGGGTATAAAATTCCCTGCCAGATTTTCCCAAAATCATTGGAGGTCCAGGGGCCATTGCGCCCGATGGTAAATATCCGGCCGGGTTGGTTTGGATCGACCGTGATAAAGATGGAATGTGACCCGCTATATCCATCAGAGGCGCTGACGAAGTTCCTGCCCCCATCCTCGCTCAGGAAATTGCCGCCGTTATAGTTGTTGATGAAGAGGCGGTTTGGATCCTGCGGATCGCATTGGGCGTCGATCGGGATTCCTGCAATCATGCCGGGCGCGCCCCAGCCCGCACTGCTTCCCGTGGTCAACTCCCAGGTGATCCCACCGTCCTCACTGCGGTATACACCCAGGTCGCTGGCTGCATATGCGATATCCGGTTCATTGTCACACATCTCGACCACGGTAAAGTTTTGTGTGAGCATGTCACCGCTGGAAGAGAGCACCTTGTCCCAATGCTCCCCCCCATCCGTTGTCCGGAAAATTCCTCCCGGCACTTCCGTCAAGGTGGGCAGCACAAACTCAATGGTATTAATGGCGTATTGGTGCCCGGCAGCTGCCAGCAGGATGTTTGGGTTCTGCGGGTGCATATACAGGCTGCCAATATAAAGTAAATCGAAACCATTCGCCCGTCCAAGGGTACGCCAGGTTCGGCCGCCATCGGTTGACTTCAGCACTCCCAGCCCACCTATAAGGTCGGTATTCCCATATGGATCGGTTTCACCCACCGCTGACCGGTCAAAGATTCCGGTGGATACGTAGAGCGTATCCGGGTTGGACGGATCGATCCACAGATAGCGCACCAAGCTGGAGGGCATTCCGCCGTTCCAGATCACTTCCCAGTGCAGGCCGGCATCGGTCGTCTTGTAGACCATGCCGCCGATACAGTCGTGGCTGGTTCCACACCTGACTTCCGGCGTGGTATGAGTGGTTTCGGCCATTGCATAAACAATATCCGATGAGCGGGGATCAATGGTGAAACCGCGGAAGGACAGCAAGGTGTAATCGATCGTGATGCCCTGGTCGCGCTCCTCCCAGGTTTGACCGCCATCCTGCGAGCGGTAGATCCGCCCGGTATCGAAGGTACCGATCCATATGATCTGGGGGTTGTGTGGATCGAGTGTCAGGCAAAAGATCGGTACGTAGTCGTTCGTGGCTCCCGTTTCCCGGATGATCCCCTGGTTGCTGGGAAACCAGGTCAGGCCGCGGTCGGTGCTCTTGAACACCCCTGCAAAAGAATCGGTCACATACCAGGTATCCGGGTCACTGAAATCTACGCGGATATCATATCCAAGTCCACCGGGAGGACCACCAAGTTGAACCCATCCGGTTCCTGTGTCCTCTGGAGGGGTGACAGAGGTTGTTCCGGGCATGGGTTCCTCTCCGCCTGGCATGTTGACTCTCACCTCGACCTGGCGGGTTTCCATGTGTGTTCCGACATCCACTGCCAGTGAGTACATGCTTGTGACCTCGGGACAGATCTCCCGTTCTCCTGTCTTTTCCACCGGCTGTTCGTTGAGCGTCACCTGGAAACCACCGTCCACCTGCCAGTGGAGAATGGTACATTCCCCTGCCCGCAGTTCAGGTCGGTCAACGGTGAATGTAATCTTGACTTCCATCGGAGTGGGACTGGTTCTTGTTCCCCCGCAGGAACTCGTCAGAACGACGAGGACCACGATCGAAAACACAGAAAAAAACCTCGTGCGCATGTTTCCTACTTTCGGGTCAATTCGTGACCAAAAGGGGCTGATATGGATACATTCCGTTAAGTTCTAAATAAAATTATTACAGTTTTCAAATAAGCAGTCAATGGGTCATTCGCTAAGGGGTGGACATCAGAATTTTGGGGAAATTTTTTAAACACAAAGTATCCATGAAAGGATTTCGCCCCAAAGGATGAAAATGGAACACAACGAATCTTCGCAAACCTGAACCACGGAGATGCAGAGCCACTGAGTTTTTTTCTCTGTGTCTCGATGGTTTGCTCTTTGGGCTTTATTTTCATATCAGGTCGCAAAGGGGAATAGGGCGCAAAATCGTCAAGAATCGCATCCCTGGTGTACTTTGTGACCTTTGTGTTTGATATTTTTCAAAAAGTGACACACACCCTTCGCCAAGTGTTCGTAACATGGACGGAATATCGCTAACTCAGCGCTTTGCGAACAAGTCCAGCCTGAATATGGATGGGCAGGCAACGGTGGCGGGGATGCTGATCGTGACCCAGTACTAAACCATACTCCAGCGCAACCTGTTGTATACCGCCATCACCCGCGCCCGAAAACTGTGCGTGCCGGCAGGCAATCCCTGTGCGATCAGCATGGCGGTGCGGAACAACCAGGTGTCACAGCGTTGCGCCGCGCCTGTGGATATTGTCCGTTCATTTTGCGGGAAAAATGGACGCGAAAAAACCAGGCAGGATTCAGGCGATCAATGAGGGGGGCAGTCTCGAGCGTCTTCTGAAACTTTCAGGTTATTTTGCCTGGATTTCAAGATTCTTTATCAAGGCTTCTATAGTGGCGCTTCCCTTCCCCGTCTCCAACTTGGCGCGGTAACCGATAAACAGCCAGCGTTGTTGGGACGAAAAGGCATACTGCTCGCGCGGGGTGTTTTCGATCACTGCATTGATGGAACCCAGGGAAAGGTCGAAGCCGAGGGTGTAAATACCCGCAGGGTTGGAATAGATTTTGGTGAGGTCCATCCGTTCTTGACTGGGCATGTCGCGAATCGCAAAAGCATGATCCTTTACGCCCCCGGGCGGAGCCACGATCAACCAGCCCTCCGATTTCAAATCCGGCCGGGAAAAGACGCCGAACCAGACTTCGCCGTTATCGATCTCGTCCAGGTCCACAGTCAATTCTATGTTGGCGCTTTGCGGCAATTGCACAAAGAGTCCATATTCCTTTGCCGTAATCATGTTTCTGTGCTGTGCCAGGATGTGCAGCCCGCCTTCATAGGTGGAGATGTAGTCCCAAATTGGCTGTTGGTAGCATCCATTCGAATCGACCGGGATATCTTGAAACGGGTATATTTGCCATTGCTGGTGAATACACCCCTGCTTCCAATCCTCCCCCGGCAAATATGTTACTGACGAGGTCGGTGATACGGGTATATCAGTTACAATGGGTGGGGTTTCACTCTGCGCAGGAGAAGCAGTGGCAACCACCTCAGTTGGAGTGCTGGTAGCCTTCCCAATGAATTTCTCAACAAAGTCCGGATTCAATATCGCAAGAATCACTGCCTGGATGCAGGCAAGTATTGCGACAATAATGGGAACTATAATGGCTGGACGCTTCCACCAACTACTTTTGCCGGTGTTTCGATGTCTTGGTGTATTTTCCATCTTTACCCAACCTCCTGTTTCCAGTCTGACTGGTACTTAAGTCCTAGTATAACGAAAAATCTGACTTTCGCAAGCGGCATTTTGGTAAACACTCCGACAGCCAAAGATCACCACCCCTCCTCCCCCCGCAACAAGACAAACGCCACACCGACCTCCCTTCGGCAGTCAAAATCATCCCCGCGCCGCGTCCACACTTCCAAGTCCTGGTAACCGCGCTCGCCGACGGGAACAATCATCCGCCCGGCATCCTTCAATTGACCGAGCAGGGATTTCGGCGCGCGCGGCGCGGCGGCAGTCACAAGAATTCCGTCGTAGGGCGCGGCTTCCGGCCAGCCAAGTGAGCCGTCCCCGATATGGCAAATTACTTTGGAATACCCTGCAAGCAATTCCTTTGCGCGTACAGCCAATTCCGGCACAAACTCAATCGTATGGATTTCCCCTGCCATGTGTGCCAGAATCGCCGCCTGATATCCAGAGCCCGTCCCCACCTCCAGCACACGCTCATCGCCTTTCAGTTGCAGCAAATCCGTCATCAGCGCCGCAATGTACGGCTGTGAGATCGTTTGTCCATACCCAATTGGCAGGGGGCCGTCCGCATACGCAAGATGCCGATCATCCCTCGGCACGAACAAATGCCGCGGCACAGATTCAAACGCGGCAAGCAGGCGCGGCTCGAGAATTCCGCGCCGCATGATTTGTTCCTGCACCATGTGCCTGCGGTCGTTCTCAAACATCGAGCATCCCTGCGATCCGGCGGTCCACCTTTCCCATCGGATAATCCTCCAAGTCGCGAATCCGCACCCATTTCAGGTTTTCATTCCTGGGAATCGACAGAGGCTCACAGCGAAAGACATGTTCCGTCACCTTGAAATGAGTGTACGCATGTCGCACGATCCCCAGCGCTTCCTTTTTTCCGACCTTTATCCGGTATCCCGTTTCAAGGGCATGGACCACCCCTCGCGCCGGGTCGCCGTCAACCCGCCCGTTTGGGAATTCCCACATCCCGCCGAGCAATCCCCTCGACGGGCGTTTTGCAAGCAGGACATAACCCTGCCTCCGGGTCACAACTCCCGCCGCGTGGACATAATGCGGGGCTGCGCTCTTCGGCTTCAAAACGGGACGCGCGTCCTGCGTTCCCCTTTTTCGCGCTTCGCACATCTTCACCAGCGGGCAAATCGGGCAGCGCGGACTTTTCGGCAGGCAGATGGCCGCGCCCAAATCCATGAGAGCCTGGTTGTAGTCACCGGCCTCGCCTTTGGGTAAATGCTGTGCGGCAAGTTGCCATAATCTTTTTTCGCCTGCCGGTGAATCGGCGGGTTCGGTCACGTCGAACAAACACGCAAAGACGCGGCGCAAATTGCCGTCGAGGGTTGGCTCGTCCATGCCGAAAGCCATCGAGGCAATCGCGCCAACCGTGTAGCGGCCAATGCCGGGCAGGGCGCGCAGGGCATCCAAATCGCGGGGCAATTCGCCGTCATATTCTTCCATGAGGATCCGCGCGGCTTTATGTAAATTACGGGCGCGGCTGTAATAGCCAAGTCCCTCCCACGCATTCAAGACAGCCTGCTCGGTTGCATTCGCCAGATGCCCGACGGTTGGAAATAATTGCATCCATTTTTGAAAATACGGAATGACGGTCTCCACCCGGGTTTGCTGGAGCATGATCTCCGAAACCCACACTGCGTACGGATCCGGGTGGCCGCGCCAGGGAAGAGTCCGCTTGTTTTTACGGTACCAGGTCAGGAGGCGGGAGGCGAGGCGGGACATTTTAACGGTCAATCACAAGGGTCGGTGAGAGGCGCGCTTTGGTGAATCGAGTCCGGGAAAGCGATCAGGCGCACATCCAGGTAGCCATCGGCCTGGCAGGCCAAAACAACGGCATCCGCGCCCTGCGGAAAATCCAGCAGGTCACGCGTGGGGAAAATGGCATCGTAACGCGCGTCTTTGATCAGGATAAAGCCAAGCCGCGCGTAATCCCGCACGGCATACGCGGGCCAGGGATTGGACGAGACCATGCCGTCGTCACGGCGGTACATGCGCGGATACAACATGCGGCCTTCGATAAGAAGCGCTTTGGGCTGTGAAACGAACGATTCGACCTGGCCGGATTCAACTCCACGTGAGGCAAGGCCGGCAATCAAATCCTCCTGCGAGGCCGTGTAACGGGGAGCGGCGAGTCCCTTCGCGAACCAGGGCAGCGCGCCAACCAGCGCAAATGCGGCGACGATCAGCATATTCAAAAGAAAGCCCCGCGTATGGGTTGAATTTTGAGGGACAACTTTTCGGGTTTGGGTTTCGTTCTTCGCGCCAAACAGCAAAGCCATCCAGCCAAAGATTTCAACAATGCCAATGCCAAAGTAAAAATATACCGCCCAATCCACCGGCAGGTTGTAGCGCCAACTGGAAAAGCGCGAGATGCCATTCGAGAGGGCGTAACCGAGGTTGAAAGCAAGCGGAATCAGTCCCAGCCAGCCGAGGCGCTGCCACGACGCGCCAAGCCCCACCGCGATCACCCCAAGATAAAACACAACGAGCAGGAAGTTATACCACTGAAGGGAACCGTCCCAGGTGACCCAATATAAATTGACCGGCGCAAACAGGCCGTCGAAACGCTCGACCAGCGGCAGGGACAGTAAACCGCCGATTTCCGTATTGAGAAAATGATTGGCAATGAAACCCGCCACAAAAGCCGGGTTTTCCAGCGTAAATGTCAGCAGGCGGTCGCCGAGGCTTTCCTTTTCGATGTCGAACTGGGTGATGTCGAGATTGCCCGAAAAGGAATACTGGCTGTAGATCACCGCCATCTGTTTCGGGTCGTCGAACGCGATTTTGCCGGTGATCGCATGATTATGGATCAGCCAGGGCGCGATGGTGAAGGTCATTGCAACGGCAAATACAAGGCCGCTCTTGAACCATTCCCTTGTCCTGCGCTGGTAAACAAACCACGCCAGCACGAACGCTGCCGGCAGAACGAGAAGCGACTGCGTACGGAACAGGAGCAGGAGACCGAACGCGCCTCCCGCGATGAGCGTGGACCTAAAGTCGCGCCGCTCGAGCCACCAGATTGCGACGAGGCAGAAGACGGCAATTCCCAGCGCTGTGGGAAAATCGGTGGTGAACATCTTGGAATTGACCACGCGTGTATTGGATGAAATCCACAAGCCAAGATATTCACGGAAAATGGCAAAGAGAGCCACCGTCACACCTGCGGCCGGGGAATGCAATTTCCTTGCGAGAAAATACAAGGCAACGGGAAACAAAGCCAGGACCAGGGTCTGCGCGGCGATGATGGCCGGATAATTCTGCCCAAAGAGGGCGTGCAGGCCAGCCAGGAAGGTCACGTACAGCGGGCGAGGCGGAATGCCCCCAAGATAGTCCGCGCCGATGAGCAGGGATTGGGAAAGATAATCGTAGAATCCCGCATCGGAGTAGGGAAATGGAATATTGGCGGGCGGCGTGATGGGTGCGTAAAAACTGTTCTGCAGGACCTCCCACGAAACGCTCAACCACAGGATGCAGGCTGCCAGCCAGATGGCGAAGGGAAGGATGAATTTTGTCGCGTATTGTGTAATTCGCATTTCATAAGGAACGACTGCGAACCCGGCCAGGATTGCAAGAATAAAATGCCAGCCCAAAATCGCGACGCCCGGCTCGCCCCAGTAGGCTGTGTCCCGGGTGATGCCAAGTTTCGTGACCGCGACAAAAACAAGGAGAATCAATAAGGCAAAAAACGCGATGAGCGCGGAACGCTGAACGGGCTTTCGTTCGGGAAGCGCATCGCGGTGAAATCCATTCTGGAGGAGGAGCAGGAATAACGCGGATTGAATCCCAAAGACAAGAAAAAACCACAGCAACGGACTCAGGCGTTCGTAGGCGGGCAGGAGTCTCTCCGGGTCGAGATAACGCAGAAGAAACAGGAACAGGCTCGAGGTCAGGGCAAGAAGCGTGGACGCGGTAACGAGGGATGTGCGGGGAAGTGAATCCAGGGAAATGGCATTGTTCCGGGCGCGGAATCCCAAATAAATTCCCGCCGCAAAAAACAGGAGCAGGATGCCGATCAACCCGAAGCGTGCCGGGGAGAGGCCGCTTTCAGACGGGATCGAGAAAAGGAGGGCGGCAAAGCCAAGAGACTCGAAGGCCGCGGTGAAGAAAAACCACGGCCGGAATTTGGAATGGGATGATGTTTTCATAAGCGAACCGCGCAGGTTTGCAGTTGAACAAAGTCAATGCAGGTCTTCGCGGTTTGGTTCCTAGAATTGGAATCCGCCGCGGGCGGGAACCACTTTATGCGAGTAATTTTTGACGTAGTAGAACAGGCGCTCCTGCAAGATTGCCCAATCGCCCGAAGCGAGAATGCGCCGCGCCTGGTTGGCATCGGGGGCAAGCAGGCCAACCTGGATCTGCGGGTACGCGCCGTAAATCGTGGCCCACGCTTCGGAGGGCTGCAGGCCAAGCCTCTGCACGCCGGGGATGAATTCACCCACAATGAATTCAAAGTATTCCTGGTCGCGTTCGGCGGCGATATCCCACGTCAATAAGACTTTGACCGGCACTCGGTTAACCTTTCTGGTAATCCAGCACGATGACGTGTGTCTCTTCGGGAAGGCTGGAGCGCGAGACTTTGAGCAGGGGCTGGGATTCGGTTTTTCCCAAACCCATCTCCTTCATGAATTTGTTGAGCGAATCGAGCGCGATCCTGGCGTCGGGCGTCGAATAGTGCATCGGGACAACGAGATTCGGTTCGAGCAGGCTGATCACCTCCGCGGCTTTCGCGGCGTTAAGCCCGCCCCCGCCGCCCACCGGGATCAAAAGCACGTTGACCGTACCCAGGGCTTCGATCTCCGCCTGGGTGGGAACCTGTTGAAGGTCGCCGAGATGCGCGACCGTGATGCCGTCATAGTCGAAGACGTACAGCGTGTTGCGCGTCCCATTGGCGGATTTCTTCTTGGCAGACGCGCCGCCATCGGTCTGGACACCGGTAATGAAGACGCCGCCGATCTCGAATTCGCCGGGGCCGTCAATGACATGCATCGCGCCCTTGACCGCATCGGTATGATTGTGACCCGCCGCATCGTGGCTGACGGTGACGATCTCGGCCTTGAGTTTGAGCGGCTCATAACCGACGGTCTTGCTGTCGAACGGATCGGTCACCACGGTGGCAAAATTGCGCTCCGCGAGCCGAAAACATGAATGTCCGTACCAGGTAATTTCCATGAAAGTAAAACCTCCGATGGGCAATTATACACGCAAAGAGATGAATGACGCGCCGGGTTGGCGTCAGGCGAGGGGAAGGGACGGGTATTATTCCCAATTATTTGATCTTCAGCCTTCCCCCCGCCAACTCATCCATGGACCGCCAGCGCAGGGTCTTGGAATAATCCCCGCCCTCGGGTTGGATGTTTTAAGTCAAAGGAAAAACCGCCGGCATGGATTTATAATTCCCGCACATTTTCCACAGAGGAATCCTTATGCCAAAATCAAAACTGCTTCCCTATCTCGAAATCACCTTTGCCGTTGTCGTTTGGGGCGGGACATTTATTGCGACCAAAATTGCGCTTCGCGAGGTCTCTCCCGCCACCATCGTCTGGCTCAGGTTCGCGATGGGCATCGTCATCCTCGGCGCGGCTGTTTTCGCTCGCAAACAATTTGCGCTGCCCGATAAAAGCGAGTGGCTGTACCTGGCTTTGCTGGGTTTTCTCGGCGTCACTTTTCATCAATGGCTGCAAGCCACGGGACTGCAAACCGCAAAGGCAACCACCACCGCCTGGATCGTGGCAACAACGCCCGTATTCATTGCCATTCTCGGCTGGCTCGCGTTAAAGGAAAAACTGAACTGGATTCAAACCAGCGGCATTGCAGTGGCGGCATTCGGCGTCCTGCTCATCGTCAGCAAGGGAAATTTTTTCGCATTATTTACTGGGGCGGAAGGCACATTCGGCGACCTGCTGATCTTCATCAGCGCGTTGAACTGGGCGGTGTACACCATTCTTTCGCGGCGCGAACTGGCGCGTCACCCCGCGGCGCGCATGATGTTTTACGTCATGTTGTTGGGCTGGCTCTTCACCAATATTTGGATCTTCGGCTTCGGCCCCGGGTTGGGCGAGATCGGCAATCTCACCTCTTCGGGCTGGGGCGCGATCCTCGTGCTTGGCATATTCGGCTCGGGCCTGGCCTACATCGCATTTTACGACGCGCTTCAAGCCCTGCCCGCCTCGCAACTCGGCGCGTTCTTTAACATCGAACCGCTTGTCACAGCGTTGCTGGCATCCTTCATGATCGGCGAAGCGATCACCCTGATTTCACTGGCCAGCGGCGCGATCATTATTTTCGGGGTATGGCTGGTGAACAGGAAAGGATGAAGGACAAAGGATGAATGCAAGGGCAACGAAAAATGCAAAGATCGAAAAAACTGAGGATGGCTGGAGATTGGGAATTCCAGAAGGAGATTCCCGCGCCTACCGCCTGTCCCAGTTCGATGACTATTCCCAACTCCCCCGGCATAAGTTTCCGCATCATTCCCTGACCCTGAGCCTGCGTGCAAAAACCTCGGGCAATTCCATCCCCGGAACATGGGGCTTCGGGCTGTGGAACGACCCGTTCGGCCTTTCGCTCGGGTTTGGCGGA
>Ga0172375_10006592_pt1 | contig 16210 bp, 17 predicted proteins | sample LakKiv1m_FD_114537 | JGI IMG/M metagenome (GOLD analysis project Ga0172375, IMG submission 114537) | Freshwater microbial communities from Kabuno Bay, South-Kivu, Congo - kab_092012_11.1m | ecosystem: Environmental > Aquatic > Freshwater > Lake | place: Democratic Republic of the Congo...
AATTTACTTTTAATGGGAGCCGAAGGAATTGCTGTTGGTATGGCCACAAAAATTCCGCCTCATAATTTAAACGAAGTTGTTGATGCAGTAATTGAAACAATCAAAAAAGGTAAAGTAATATCCGACAATAAAGTTCAAGAAGAAAAAACAGATTTTGTTATCAAAAAAATAAATCTTATTGCATCGGGAGAAAAAGAAAATTTTACTGAGGATGAAGTAACACCTGACAATATTTCTTTTGAAAGTGAAATTACCATCGATGAACTGACTGACATTATTCCGGGTCCTGATTTTCCTACGGGCGCAACTATTTACGATGCCCAATCTCTTAAAGAAATGTATTCAACCGGAAAAGGAAAAGTATTTGTAAGAGGAGTTGCAGAAATTAAAGAAGGTAAAAAAGGAAGACAACAAATAGTAATAACGGAAATTCCATATCAAGTTAACAAATCCGAAATGGTTGCAAAAATTGCAGAACTTGTTAAGGATAAAAAGATTGTCGGGATTTCTGACTTGAGAGATGAATCCGACAAACAAGGATTAACAGTAGTTGTTGATTTGAAAAGAGATGCAAAACCCAAGGCTGTACTAAATAACATCTATAAACACACCAAACTGCAAACATCATTTCCTGCAAACTTTGTTGCGTTGGTAGACGGAACTCCACATACCTTAAATTTAAAGCAAATATTAACAGAGTACATTAAACACAGACAAAAAGTAGTTGTAAGAAGAACAATTTTCGAATTAACTCAAGCCAAAAAAAGAGCACATATTTTGGAAGGATTAAAAATTGCTTTAGACAATCTTGATGCAGTAATTGAGACAATCAAAAAATCTAAAACCCAGGAAGATGCAAAATTAAACTTAATAAAGAAATTTAAACTAACTGAAGTTCAAGCAATAGCAATACTTGATATGCAGTTAAGAAGGCTTGCAGCCCTAGAAAGAGAAAAAATTGAAAAAGAATATCAGGAAATCAAAAAACTCATCGATCAATTGACAGCAATTCTTAAAGATCCGCAAAAAGTATTGGATATTATCGTAAAAGAACTTTCCGACATAAAAGAAAAATACGGAGATCAAAGAAAAACAAAAATATATAAACAAAAAGTCGGTACTTTTTCTGATGAAGACTTGGTTCCAAAAGAAGAAACATTAATTATGATTACAAAAACCGGTTACATTAAAAGACTTCCTATTGCTACTTATAGAAGTCAGAGAAGGGGAGGAAAGGGAGTCTTGGGTATGACAACAAAAGAAGAAGATGAATTACAAAATTTAATATCAGCATCCACCCATGACACAATATTATTCTTTACTAATAAAGGAAGAGTTTTTGGTACAAAAGCATGGGAAATTCCGGAAACTTCAAGACAAGCAAAAGGGCAAGCAATTATTAATTTAATAAATTTAGAATCAGGAGAAGACGTTCTTTCAGTACTACCCCTTTCCGAAAGAGATAATATTAAAAATTTGATAATTGTAACTAAAAACGGTGTTATCAAAAAGACGAGTATTAAAGAATATCAAAATCTTAGATCCTCAGGACTAATAGCCATAAGGCTTAAAAAGGATGATAGTCTTGTTTCCGTACTGCCAACGTCCGGAAATGACCATATTATAATAATTACCAAAAAGGGCAAATCTATTCGTTTTCCAGAAAGCAATGTAAGGCCAATGGGAAGGGCTACTTCTGGTGTTTCGGGTATAAAAGTTGATCATGATGATAATGTCATTTCTTTGGAGGTTTTTCCTGCAAATGTAGATATTCCAAAAGATAAAAGGAAAAAATTCTTTAGAGATATATTAACAATCTCTGAACATGGACTTGGCAAAAGAACACCCATTCATCTATTTCCCGTACAAAAAAGGGCAGGCAAGGGAGTAAAGGCTGCTACCATTAGTCCAAAGACTGGAAACTTAGCTGCGGCAACAATGGTGACACAAAATATTGACCAGGTTGTTATGACATCAAAAGACGGACAAGTTATTAAGCTTCCTCTTAAAAATATTCCTCAGTTGGGTCGTGCAACTCAAGGAGTAATATTAATGAGATTTTCAATTAAAAGCGATTCTGTTGCTGCATGTGCATGTCTAGCAAAAGATACGGAAGAAGAAATTTAAAAAATAACTAAAAAGTATATAATAAAATTATGAACGATTTATTAAAGTCTCCATTCTTTGCAGTAATAACATTTTTTATACTTTTATTTTTATATTCAACATTCGGTCCAAAAATTCCTTTTTCATTAGTTACTCAAGAAAAGGGCGAACCATTTATGGTAACCGAAACAGGAAATGCGACAGCAGTTCCGGATATTGCAAAAGTTTATTTAGGAATAGAAGAAAACGGAGATAGTTTAAAAACAGTCCAAGAAAACGTAAATAAAAAATCAAAATCTTTAGTTAGTGAATTAAAAAAACTTGGGATCGAAGAAAAAAATATCAAAACAAATTCGTATAATGTATATCCCGAATATAATTACGATCAACAACCTCCACAAATAAGAGGATATAGAGTATCAATAAACTATCAGGTTACTATTGAAAATTTTGATAAAGTAAATGAAGTTTTGGTAAAAGCAACTGAAGTCGGAGCAAATAACATAGGAAATATTTCATTTGAACTTAGAGATGAAACTAAAGAAAAGGCATTAAATGAGGCACGAGAAGAAGCAAGTAACAAAGCAAAAGAGAAAGCAAAGTCCTTAGCAAAAATTTCAGGAATTTCTTTAGGAAGAATAATTAATATTTCAGAATCAGCAGGCGCAGAAGATATAAGACCAATGTATGCATCTAAAGCTGTTTCATTAACTAGTATGGAATCAACAAAACCGGAGATTACTCCAGGTGAAACAGAAATATCCATAACTCTTTCTATCTCTTGGGAAATTAAATAATCTTTTAACTCTTCAGGAATTTATTGAAGTCCTCAACATAATAATAATCATGATTTTTGGCATCCTTCTCAATTAGTTTGAAATTTTTATTAATTTTTTCTAATACTTTCTTTAATTCTTTTGATTTGACAAAAGGATCAAATGTATTTTGAACAAATAATAGATTTTCACTTTTAATATTACCTAACGCTTCTTTCGTTAGATCAAGCCTTTTAGAACCTACACTTGGAATTCCACAAAATATAATTTTGTTTACTTTTGAAGGGTTGAGTTTTATAACATTTAGGCAAACCATTGTTCCTACTGATTTTGCAATAATATTGCATTTATCTTTGCCAGTAATCTTCTCAATTTTTTCCAATTCTTTCTTTAATTTGATTCCACCGCCAGTTTTCCAATGTTCCCATCTAACTGATTTTACTTTATGATTAACTTTCAAATTTGATTCCAGATAATTAATCCATTTCTCTCCGTGAGCAGAAAATCCAGATAATATTAATGTAACCATGACATTATCTTAACAAAATTATTAGAAATGATAAAATCGAAAAATGAAAGAACTAAATCCATGTATTGCCTCAGGGTGCTTAGGAAACTGCTGTAAAGATATAAATTTTGAGCTAACTAATTCTGAAAGAAAAAGAATATTTCCATACGCTGTAAAAGTAAAAAACCTTGGAGAACTTAACAAAGTTCCTACAGATCATCACGACGTATATTTTTCTCGGATCGTAAGAAGGAAATTTAAAGGAGAAAATATGGTTGAAGTTGCCATTGTTGGAAGATGCCCTCATTTAAAATATGACGGCAATTGCAGAATTCATGATAAAAGATCATATGCCGCAAGAAATTTTCAAATTGGTTCAGATGAATGCAATAAAATAAGAATATGTAGCGGACTTCCAATTATTTCTCCCGATAATCCAATTGAATAATTAATTTCCTTTTCCATGAAAGGCTTCATGGACACTTCTTAATTGTCTATTCGTAACATGGGTATAAATCTGAGTTGTGGATATATTTTTGTGTCCCAACATTTCTTGTACACTTCTTATGTCAGCTCCGGCAATCAAAAGATCTGTAGCAAAAGAATGTCTCAATACATGTGGAGTTGCATCAACCGGAAGTTTTATTTTCTTTACATACTTTTTAATCATTCTTTGAATTGATCGGGGAGTAAGTCTCATTTTTTCATCAGGTAAAGTTGGATCCATTTTTCCTTTATGTCTTATAAATAGCGGTCTATAGTGATCCGGCCTTTCTCCTAAGTATTTATTAATCCATTCACAAGCTCTATTTGAAAGAAATACAACTCTTGCTTTACCTCCTTTTCCGATAATTCCAAACTCTTTTCTTTCCAAATCGATTTTGTCTCTATCAAGTCTTACAAGTTCAGAGACACGAAGACCGGTAGAAAATAATACCTCCAAAATTGCTTTGTCTCTTTTACCTTGAATTGTAGAAAGTGAGGGAGCGTTTAATAATCTATCAACCTGCTCACCATTAAGAAACTTAACCTGCCTTTCTTGTACTTTAGGTAAGTCAATCTTTTCAGGAGATAAAACATTAAAATCGTTTTTTATACACCACTTTAAGAAAGATCTTAATGCGATGACATGGTACCCCTGGGTCCTTCTATTCATTGGTTCGTTATGTTCTCCTTTTAAAGAAGAAAGATAAACTCTATATTGTCTAATGATTTCCTGATTAATATCTTTTAAGGTTTCTCTTATTCCTTGAGATTCCATCCAAAGACAAAATCTGTATAAATAATGTTTGTAATTTCTAATCGTTAGGGGAGAAGAGCCTTTTTCAACCTGTAAATATTGAAGAAATTGATCTATTTTTATTACAATTTCAGAATTACAGTTGGCAGGCTGTGTTGACATAAATTATTTATTTGTTAAAGCTCAAAAGAATTGTAACTAAAGTTTATAAGAAAAAATAGGAGTATGTCAATAAGATTGTGCGACTAAGAATAAAGTGTCGGTGACCACTCCCATTCAGGTATTACTTTTACTCTATTGTGGTTTCCTAGTATATCCAAAGTACTTGTTGAAGAAATAAAAAACGCATTTGATTCAGTATGTTTTAAAATTAAATCAATAATTTCCAGGGAATCATCAAAATGCCAATTTATGTTTTTTTCTATCAATTTGTTTATTTTAAATCCATTGGCATCCGTTTCCTCAGGACCTCTAAGACAAATCCAGCTTTCAGGTATTTCCGGAAGAAATCTTCTAAACCAATCAACGGTTACATCACGCAATTCATTTCTTCTGACTGTAATTATCGGAATGTAATTTAATCTATTTAAAAGATATCTATAAATATCTAAAGATTCTTTTATTGGTGGAGACTTTGATAAAACCTCCGGGTTGGTCCATAAGTTAACACTATATTTACTAGCATCTTTTTCTGACATACCTTCCTTTATTGCCAAATCTCTTAAGGAATTCCAAGATAGTTTAATATCAGTTCTTTTATATGTTGTATTAAACTTATTATTAACTTCGTAAACAACAGGAGTTGGAGAATCTATAAAAACTCCGTCTGCATCAAAACTTACTTTATCGGAAGTTCTTATTTCTTTTGTTAATAATCCGGGTATTAATCCGGGAAAATCTTTTTCAATCATTTTGTTTATTTAACTCTAAATTTTCAAAATATTATCAGATAAATGGCTATTTTACCACATTTTCTGAATTTAGAACTTCACCAAGTCGATTTTAAAGGCCTTTTATATATTAGGACCAGTAAGTAATCATTAACGTTAATGAACTTTTTAAAATCTTTATATTAATTTAATATTGTTTATAAAAAATATCGTTTTTTAAAAGAAATACTAAAAAACAGGGGAGGGCTATAGGGGTTCTATTTTATTCGGTTTTTATTCGGTTTAAGTTTTTGGGTAGATAAGTTAAAAATGGAGAATATTGAATATTTTTTAGACCTTATAAGACTTAATAAAAAGAAGAAACATTAAAGCGTGTAAATTAACCCTCCTTCTCCTCATGTTTTATAGTACGTCGCAAAAGTATTATTGTGCGACTATATACAATTTAGCTTCCCCAATGGGACTGTGTGTGAAAAACCGGTTACCTAATAGTTGGGAGGATATAACATATTTATAAATATTCTTTGTAACACATACACTTCTTTTATTTACTTTCTTTGTTACTGTTAAGGGCATTAATTAATATGTATATATCTCTTCCCTTAGAGGAAGCACTCTTCTGGGTCCTTTGATAGATACTTATCCACAAAAGAAGAGTGAATAGGCACAAAAATATTCAATTCGTGCCTGCTAACTATATCATTGTGTATCAAGTTATCTTCGGGTATTCTTTGGTGCACCTATTACGTCGCAAATCGTGAAAACTACCTATAATATTTGTGAAAACATTACCCTATAATTATAGGTTATCCTTATTTTTACCCATACCACTACCCCTTCTCCCCACTTACCTATGTGTCAAAAAAATAGAAGGTTTATATGAATAAATAATAATTATCCTGACCAATGAGTAGACAAAAACATTGCAATAAATACAAGTATTCCAACCAAGAGGTATTCCCTGATAGTTTGGTAAAAAAGCCTTGTTTCTATTTTTGCCTGTCCTAAACCTAGTAACATATAGACAACTACGGTTAAACAAAGTGAACCGACAACTACCGTAACGGGCCAGAAATATAGAAGTGCTGCTATCTCTCCTACTATCAAAGAAGAATATATTGAAATATAAATAATATCTTTTTCATAATTTTTTTCTAAAGAAGAAGTCCAGAATCCCTGAATAAACATGGGTATAGTAGAAAGAGAAATTGCAGGCACCAAATAATATATTGGGATTTTCAATGACATAAATGCATCAAATATAAGGAATGAAGTAACTAAACTGAGTACAAACGCTACTCCCCTCGCCGCTCGTAATAAAGCTATGGTTCTAATTGCTGCAACCGTAAATATATTCATTGTTAAACACAAAACATAAATTCCTATTGCATAAAAGGCTATAACCGGAAGTCTTGCCAAAAAGTTTACCGGAAGTAAAAACCAAAATATTCCAACACCCAAAGTAAAAAGAGTTGGAAGAATTAATGTTAATAGAGTCATATTTTTTCCAAGCCCTTCTTTCAAAGAAAAGTAATAAAGAACAATAGTTAGTAACGCCAAAATTCCGATTGCATAAAATCTATATTGGTTTTCCAAAAATTGAAAGGATGCAAAACCTGAAGAAAGTACCAAAGACGTAAGTAAAAATCTTTTTCTTTTATTCATTAGAATTATCAGGCCTCTACAACATCAATATTGGAGTAAACGGCCTGTACATCGTCATGATCGTCCAAAGAATCCAAAAACTCTAATGCTTTTTTAGCATCGTTTCCTTTTAGTTCCAAATATGTTTTCGGTTTCATATATAACTCGGTTTCTTTTACTGAAAAACCCAATTCATCAATCTTTTTCCTAATTTCTCCAAGTTTTTCCGGTTGTACATAAACTTCGATTCCATCTGGAGTTTCTTCAATATCTTCTATTCCCAAATCAATTAGTTTTAAAGTTTGTTCTTCAACATTCTCATTATTCTCTACCAAGATAAATCCTTTGTTTTCAAAATTAAAAGAAACAGATCCTGGTCCGGCAAGAGATCCCCCCGCTCTTTCAAATATATTTTTCATTTCTTGAGCGGTTCTATTTTTGTTGTCAGATGCCACTTTTACAATTACTCCGATTCCTCCTGGTCCGAAACCTTCATAGTTAATTTCATCAAGTGCTCCTCCACCCATTCCACTTGAGATTGCCCTTTCAATATTTGTTTTAGGCATATTGTAAGATCTAGCTTTATCAATAATAATTCTTAATTTATAGTTGGAGTCAGGATCAGCTCCTCCCCCCGTTTTTACAGCAATAGCGATCTCACGAGCCATTTTGGAGAATACTTTCCCCTTTTTAGCATCATTGGCTGCTTTTTGCCTTTTGATTGTAGCGAAATGAGAGTGTCCAGACATGTCTAAGTAGAAATTATACTACGAAAAAAACTGACCTCAAAGAGGGTTAATTATTGACAACTTCTTTCTGATATTTATACTCAATAAAAGAAAAGAATCATGGAAGATATACTTGCCCAAAAAGCAATTTCAAACGCCTTAAACGGAAACTGGGAAGAGGCAGTAAATAATAACCTCCAAATACTCAAACAGTCATCAAAAGACATCGCTTCACTTAATAGATTGGCAAGAGCATATACGGAATTAGGGCAGATTAAAAAAGCCAAGGCAACTGCAGAAAAAGTAATTAAATTAGATTCAATAAATAAAATTGCTTTAAGAACACTTGATAAAATAAAAGGTCTTAAAGACGGAGAATCGATTACCTCAGGACCATCCTCGGCAAAAGTATTTATTGAAGAACCGGGAAAGACCAAAATCGTTCCCCTAATTCACTTGGGAGACCCAGCAGTTCTTTCTAAGCTTGATGCGGGAGACGAAGTGATTCTTGATGTTCACTGCCATCGTGTCCAGGTCTTTACCAACAAAAACGATTATATTGGTAAAATTCCTGATGATATTTCTCTTAGAATTAAGCAACTTACCAAACTTGAAAATGTTTTTCAGGCGATAATAAAATCTTCCGACTCAAAAGAAGTAAAAGTGTTAGTTAGAGAAGTTTCAAAAGGTAAAAAAGCAAAAAATATTATTTCTTTTCCATCGGAAAAAATCGATTATGTTTCTTTTGCTTCACCAAAGCTATTCGGTAAACAACATACCTCAAGTTTTTCAAACGAAGAAAATTAATATCTTTTAGAAAATTCCTTTCCCAACCTTAGAACTATATCGAACTCTTCACTATTCTTTGAATTATCTATCTTGCAAGAATAAATTTGAGATATTTTATTAACAATGTCTTTATTTTTTCCGTAAATAACACAATCATATAGATTATCTATTGGATATTCTTCTTTAATAGATGTAATTTTATAACCCATCGACTCAATAGTTTTTCCTACATTTTCGGCAATTAACCTTGATCCTGTTGCGTTAACTATTTGTGCCATATAGTTAAACTCCGTATCGACAGATTCAGAAAAAGAAGAATAAATATTCATCGGTATTGGATTAATAAGAACATATCCTTCTTCCCCATCAGTAAGTTTGGTTTTTTTCAAGACATTCATTTCTGATAAGTCAAAGTTATTTGTTTTTTCATTTTTAATACTAAAAGACAATAGCAAAAGATTGAGTCTATCCCCGATTGAAAGATTTGATTTATAAGGATAAATGGCAGACTTAATTATCTTGATTATATTTCCACTTACAAATCCGGATACATTCTTATCTGCCCATATGGTAACGGGAAAGTGAAAATTCTTGGTTATTGTTTCCTGCAGCAGCTTTCCATCATATTTCTCATTAATTCCAAGCTGCCAAAAACTATTTGCTTTCCAAGTTCCCAATTGTCTGGAAGACTCAAGTTGTGTGTTTGAAGGAATCTTAATTAAGGTAAGGTCATTATCCTTTTTACTTAGTGTGGATACGATAATATTGCCTTCACTATCCGGAAACACCATTGAAATCTTAAGATTCCCAACGCAGTGTCTCTTTGCAAAAAAGAATAAACCAAGAATAACAAAAATAAATAACAATAAAAATATAAGAAGTAAATTAAGCTTCTTTGAAGTCTTATTTTTCCTCAAATCACGCAATTTTTTACGTCTTTGGGCAGGCGTCATACTTTTAGTGTATGAAAGATTTTCATGCGTGTAAAGAGCTATGTCAAAAAAGACTGAGTATTACCTTACCTACTCTCTACTTTTCCTTTTGGAGATGCTTTAATGCAAGCGCAAGATCTTTTGGTAAACTTGAACTGATTTTTACTTTTTTACCAGTAAGAGGATGGCTAAATTCAATTTCTGATGCGTGTAAGAAAAGCCTTGGGCACCACAATCTATCGTTTCTGGAAGTCTTTCTTCCTGCATAAAAACTATCCCCAACTATGGCATGATTTATATGCTTAAAATGAATTCTGATTTGATGAGTCCTACCCGTCTTTGGGTAACATTCAACTAAAGAAAAAAGATCAAAATCTTTTTTGTAAACATCAATAAGTTTGTAATCTGTTTTTGAATCTCGTCCTCCGGCAACTACTCCAAACCTATCTCGTCTCCAAGGAAGTCTTCCCACAGTTACTTCAACAGTACCGGTTGGCTCCATTCTTCCATGAGTTAAAGCAACATATGTTTTTTTAATCTCTCTTTCTTTAAAGGCTTTTTGCAAAAAGACAAACGATCTTTCGGTTTTAGCAATAACCAATATCCCGCTTGTTTCCTTATCTAACCTATGGACTACTCCACTTCTTAGTTCATCATTTTGAGATATTTTGTAATTATAATTTTCTTTTAACCAACTCTGGATAACAGGTTGATCTTTTGTTGTTACTGCCGAATTAACAATCCAACCTGAGGGTTTATCTAAAACAATAACACTTTCGTCTTCAAAAAGAATAACGGGTTTTAATATAGGTTTTTCGTTTAGCAAAGTATTAAACCTTCTTTTTTAGGAGAAATTACTTTTCTCTTTTATCCTGACACTTCTTACATAGTGTGGCTTCAGGAAATACTGAAAGTCTGTCTGTATCAATTAGCTTTCCACAATCTTCACATATTCCATACTTGCCTTTCTTTAGTCTCTCTAAGGCTTTTTTTGTCTGGTTTATTTTTCTTTCCAGTTCATGCCTAATTGCAGAAGTTTTGGCATGACCAAATTGCTCTGCTGCATCTGTATCGGGCGATGCATTATCTGTAACTCTTGATTCATCTTTAAAAGGATCATCTTTCTCAACTTGCTTCTTCCTTTTTTGTAAAACATGTAAACTCGATGAAAGAAAATTTCCAATGGGTTTTAAAATATCTCTTGGAAATGTGATTTCTACTGCTTTTTTTTGTTTGTTATCTTTTTTGACCGGTTTTATATTTTTCATATACTAACTTCTCGATAAATTATACGTTAAAGCTAAAGAAAGTAAAACACAAATTGAAGATATGTATATTTCGTAATTCGGTAAAATCGATAAAGTCTGGGGATAAAAAATAGAAACAATTATCCTTGTTAAAAAAAATATTGCAGTAATCGTAAGCCCCGAAAACCCCACTTTACCAGACTTGTACCAAGAAATATTTTTGTAATGCATGTCAATATACTGGAAAATTCCAATTAAAACCATAGAAACGACAAAACCTAAAAAAGAAACAATATTAAGGTTTTTTACAGAGTCTCCTAAAAGGTACAAAGAAAAAGAAATTAATAAACCCAAGAATGCAGATTCGTATGTCTCGAAAAATTTCAGTTTAAACTTTAAAAGTCCTATCGAAAGACCAAGTAAAAAACCAACAAATGTTATCCAAAACCACCAATTTGGCAAAAATTTGATAGAAAGAAAATACGATATAAGAATTGAAAATAACATATAAAAATAACTTGAGAATATTTGAGTCGGAAGATAATCTTCCTTGAGACGTTTCCAAAATAAAAAAAGAAATATTGTTAAACCGATTACATTAAATATTATAAACATTATCTAAAATCTACTATATATCTTCTTTAATTTCCATAGTTATCATATTTGACATATTTTAGGATCCTTCCTAAGATTAGTATTAATGTTAGAAACACCACATGTAGTAGTTGGGGCTGCAATAGCTTCAAAAATTACAAACCCCCTACTTTCTATTCCAATAAGTTTTTTAAGTCACTTTGTTTTGGAAAAAGTTCCACATTGGAACCCACACCTTAATGCAGAAACTGAAAAATATGGAAAACCTACTCAAAAAAGTACAATCATTGCAGTTGTTGATGTAACCACATCTTTAATTATCGGTTCTTTTATTTCTTACAAAGCTCTTCCTAATGTAAATCAGTCCCTCAATATCTTAGCCTGCTGTTTAGTTGCATCACTCCCCGATATTGTAGAAGGGCCATATTTCTTTCTTGGATATAGAAATAAAATTCTTAAAAAATGGATCGATTGGCAAAAATCCATTCAAATAGACACATCTTTTATTCCAGGAGTTCTTTCACAAACAGCAACAATTTTAGCTGCAATCTTTTGGATATTCTTTAGCTAGAAGTTATTTTGCTCTTTCTACGTATGAGCCAGTTCTTGTATCAACTCTGATTATGTCTCCGACCTTAATAAAAAGTGGAACTTTAAGTTTAAAACCATTTTCTAATATAGCAGGCTTAAATATATTTGTTGCAGAATTACCTTTTACTCCAGGATCCGTCTGGGCTACTTTCAGAGTTATCTTTGGAGGAAGTTCCACAGACAATGCCTGATCTTCCAAAAAAAGAACATCAATATTTTCCCCTTCTTTAACAAATTTTATTTGATCTCCCAAAACATCAAAGGGTAGTTCAACCTGTTCAAAAGTTTTTGGATCCATAAAAACTGCCACTCTACTATCCGAATATAAAAACTGGAGTTTTCTTTTTAGAGTATTTGCCTCTTCGAAAGCCAAATCTGAAGAAAATGAAAAGTTCTCGACAGAACCGGTTTTAATATTTCTTACATTTACCTTTACGATAGCGCCACCCCTACCTACTTTGATGTGGGTATACTTAATAACCTGCAAGGGTTTGTCATAGTACATAAAAGTTGTACCGTTTTTAAGTTCTGTTGCGTTTATCATATTTTCCACTCTCCTCCCAACTGGACTAGTTTATCATCAAAGGATAGTGCTCCACCAGATCTTAAATCACATATCATATCCCAATGAATTAAAGAATTATTTTTGCTTAATGTTTCCTTATACCCCTTACCCAAAGCCAAATGGATTGTCCCTCCAATTTTTTCATCAAATAAAATATCTTTGGTAAATTTATTAATTTTTGTGTTTGTACCAATTCCAAACTCCCCCAAAAATCTTGAACCTTTGTCTGAATTTAAAATATCGTTTAAGTCTTTTTCATTCTTAGTAGCAGTTGCCTTTATTACTTTTCCTTTTTTAAACTCAAGTCTTACATTTTCAAACTCACGGCCTAAATAAATTGCTGGAAATGTAAATGTAATAAACCCGTTTACAGAATTTTCTACAACTGATGTAAATACTTCTCCATCCGGCATATTAAATTCACCAGAACAGCTAACTGCCTTTCTGCCCTTTACACTAAAGGTTAGGTTCGTGTCTTTATTAACAATTTTGACTAAGTTTGTTTTATCAAGAAGTTTTCTAATCTTGTTTTGTTTTTCCTTCATTTTGTCCCAATTCACATCATTAACTGCCGAAAAAACAAAATCTTCATAACTGGAAATTGACATATTTGCTTCTTGGGCCAATGCATTTGTTGGAAAAAGGGTTACTACCCACCTTGTCTTTTCAACTCTCCAATCATTAATGGGTTTCAATGTCTTCATCCTTTCTGAAATTATTTTTGGATCTATATCAGTAAAAGCCTTGGTATTTGAAGAAGCATAAATACGAATAAAACAATCGGTATTTTTTATGTTATAAAAAGCTGCCTTTGGGAAATATTCTCTTTGGCTTTTGGTAGAATTCTTATAGAAAAAATGATAAAATTCTTCTCCAAAAAAATCGTAATTTACTCTTGCTACACCTTTTTTAATAAGAAGCTTATAAATTTCAAAAACCAAAGGTCTTCCTTCGAACTCTGAAACAATATATACCCTTTCTCCCCTTTTGGGCCTTATGGAGTGATTAACTATAACCTCAGCTTGCTTTGTAATTCTTGGATCTGTACCCATAGTAAGGCAGTATTATACAACCAGAAAATCAATTTGAGAATAACCCCAAAAAGAAGGTAAAATATACGGATACATGCCGAGGTGGCGGAATGGCAGACGCGCAGGTCTCAAAAACCTGTGAGGCTAACACCTCATGAGGGTTCGACTCCCTCTCTCGGCACAAGAAGTTTAACCTTACTTAAAAAACCATTTAATGTTTAATTATTAGCCTCTTTTCAAATCCTTTAATTAAAAATCTTGTATTTTCAATATCCTTATCATTAACTCTATGTATCTGCCTGATGCCCACATCTTTTCGGGTTTGTTTACTTAAAAGACTGGCAAACCCCTTATAACATGAATGAATTAATTTTCCCAAATCGTTCTCATTATCAATTTTGGGAAACATAACACTTCGAAAAGTCTTTAAATTTGTTAAGTTTTGATAACTCTGTGTAATTTTGCCTTTCTCTTCTAATTCCATTTCCAATCTGTAACCCTTTTGACATAATCTACAATAATTTACCCATTTAGAAAAAATCTCATCACATCTATCAGCAAATATTATTCTTTTTTTATTTTTTTGTCTTAAACTATCTGTAGTTTTAATACGCATATCACCCATTGGCTCAGGAAGTTTCCATTTTTCATCAGGAATCATTTGAAAAACATCAATTGTCTCTTTAATTGGTAAATTTCCAATAGTCCCATGTTCGTTACGGTTATTTATGCCGACAAGTTCTGTCATTCTTTTATTTTATCTTTTCGTTTCTCTTCCATAAAACTTTATTCTGTCTCCCTTGAAGAATAGGTTTATGCTTCTAATCGGACCGTTTCTGTGCTTGGCTATATCCAAAACAACATTTTCAGTTTTTTCATCATCTTCACGCCATATAAACATAACAACATCAGCATCCTGCTCAATTGATCCTGATTCTCTTAAGTCTGCAAGTTGTGGTTTTTTCCCTCCTCTAGTTTCAACTGCACGGGAAAGCTGAGAAAGAGCTAGAACCGGAATTTTAAGTTCTCTTGCTAAATTTTTAAGTCCTTGGGAAATTTCTGAAACTTCCTGTACTCTATTTTCTAAATTCCTGGAATGTGCCAATTGCAGATAATCAATTACCAAGAAATCAATTCCGGCTTCAACCTGAAGCCTTCTTGCCTTAGTTCTCATTTCTAAAATTGAAAGACCCGGAGTATCGTCTATATATAGTGGGGCCTCAGCAAGCTCGCCCATTGCATTGGAAAGCTTAGTAAAATCTTTCTCATCCAATTTACCTGTTTTTAGTTTCCATGCATCAATATCGGCTTGTGCAACCAATAGTCTATCAACCAACTCTTCCTTGCTCATTTCAAGTGAGAAAAATCCGATCGGTCTTTTATATTTAACAGCAATATTTTGGGCAATGTTTAATGCCAACGATGTTTTTCCTACACCCGGTCTTGCAGCCAAAATAAGAAGGTTAGATCTTTGCATACCGGCCAAACAATCATCCAAATCTTTAAATCCGGTTGGAATTCCTCTTAGGCCCTCACCCTGCTTATGAAGTTCATCCAATCTGTCAAAACTTTCTGCCAGTGCGTCTTTTACTTGAGTAAAACTTTTTGATAAATGTCTTTGGGTTAAAGAAAACACTTCACTTTCTGCTTTATCTAAAAGTTCATTGGCAGCCAAACCTTCGTCTAATGACAAATCCACCAATTTTGTTGCTGCACCCAAAAGAGATCTTTTTGTTGATGCATCTTTTACAATTCTTCCATAATGCTCAACGTGGGCTGCGGTTGGAACCTTATTGGCCAAATCAGTTAAATAAGAGCTTCCGCCTATTCCTTTAAGTAGCTTTTTTTTCTTTAATCTTTCCGAAACTGTCAAAACATCAATCGGAGTTCTTTCTTCATAAAGTTCTATTGCAACACTAAAGATGTCTTTATGTTTCTGATCATAAAAATCATCTGGGATTAAAAATTCTGCAACAGCAATAACTGCATCTTTATCTAGTAGAAGCGCACCGAGTACCGATTCCTCTGCCTCTTGAGAGTGTGGTGGTACTCTTAATTTATTTGTATCAGCCATTTTTTACTTTAATATCAAATAACAAGATCTTTTGTAAAGAGGCAGTATTTATTTTTTCTCCAAAAGAATAACTTTTTGAACTTCAGGGTCAATTTCTTCTTTTTTAACAGACAGTTTCGGCAACTTCTCAACAGTTAATCCAACTTCTTTTAAAAATGTTTCAACAGGTTCAATCTTTCCGAATGTTTCTTTATTCATTCCCTCAACATAATAATGCATGGGTAGTATATAACTTGGTTCAATATCTCTGACAATTTCGGATGCTTCCGACGGACCGATTGTGTATACTCCTCCAACCGGGATCATAAGAATATCAATATCTCCCAAGTCTTCAATTATGGTGTCAGAAAGTTTTTGTCCCAAATCTCCAAGATGACAAATTCTTATGTCATCTATTTCATAAACATAAATTGTGTTCCCTCCTCTATCTTTACCGTCTTTTGAATCATGAAAGGTTTGAAATCCAAGAATAGAGATTCCTTTTATTTCATATTC
>Ga0172375_10006593_pt1 | contig 16209 bp, 12 predicted proteins | sample LakKiv1m_FD_114537 | JGI IMG/M metagenome (GOLD analysis project Ga0172375, IMG submission 114537) | Freshwater microbial communities from Kabuno Bay, South-Kivu, Congo - kab_092012_11.1m | ecosystem: Environmental > Aquatic > Freshwater > Lake | place: Democratic Republic of the Congo...
AGGAGCGTCCTGATCGCGCTCGCCACGCTCGCCGCAGTCGGCGCGCTCTTCGCGATTCTGGCGAGGTCGGCGGGTCCGACGATCGCGCGCCGCGCCGCAGTGGTGAACCGCTACGTGCTGCTCACGGTTCTCGCGCTCGTCGTGCTCTTCCCCGTCTACATAACGGTCGTCAACTCTCTCCTGTCGCCCGACAAGATCGCAGCGAAGCCGCCGACGCTCTTCCCGACCAATCCCGACTGGTCGGGCTACGGCGACGCGTGGAGCCAGGGCCACCTGTCGAGGTACCTCTTCAACTCCTTCCTGGTTACCATCCTGATCGTGACGGGCCAGGTGATGACCTCGGTGCTCGCCGCATACGCATTTGCATTTCTGCGTTTTCCGTTCAAGCGCACGATCTTCGTCATGTTCCTCGCGACGATGATGGTCCCGTTCGAGGTCACATTCCTCACCAACCAGGCGACGGTCGTCTCGCTCCACTGGTACAACACGTACTTCGCCCTCGTGGTGCCCTTCCTGGCCACAGGCTTCGGGGCGTTCTTGATACGCCAGGCGTTCATGTCCTTGCCGGGCGACCTGCGCGACGCTGCCGCGCTCGACGGCTATGGCCACTGGCGATTCATGGTTCGTGTCGCCGTTCCGTTGGCGCGTCCGGCCATCGCCGCTCTCTCGCTCTTCTCGTTCTTCGGCGCTTTCAACCAGTACCTCTGGCCGCTGATCGTCACCAAGGACGAGAAGCTCCGCACCGTCCAGATCGGTCTCAAGTATCTTCGTGATGTCAGCATCGATCAGATCAACGTCACCTTCGCAGGAACCGTCATCGCGGCCGCACCGCTTTTCGTGCTGCTGCTCTTCTTCCAGAAGCATCTCGTGCGCGGCCTCACGGCCGGCGCAGTCAAGGGCTGAACACGTCAACCGGGAGTGACCATGACACTTCACCGCAACCGTCTCGCGATACTCGGCCTCACAACTGCACTCGCTCTTGCGGCCTGCGGCGGGGGTGACGACAGCAGCACCGGCGGAAGCGGTGGCACCAGTGGCGACGGTGCGAAGCCCGACCTGCCCGAGTGCCCACTCGGCGCCATCGACAAGGCGGGCGCGAAGCCGGTGAACATCACGTTCTGGCACGCGATGACCCGCGCCAATGAGGACACCCTGAAGGCGCTGACCGCCGAGTTCAACTCGTCGCAGTCCGACGTGAAGGTGAAGCTGGTCAATCAGACCACCTACACCGACACGCTCACGAAGTACAAGGCCGGCCTGGGCACCGGAGATCTACCCGACCTGGTGCAGATCGAGGACACCGGGCTGCAGCTGATGCTCGACAGCCGGTCGGTTCTGCCCGCGCAGTCGTGCATAGACGCCGAGAAGTACGACCTCTCCGATCACGTCCAGCGGGTGGTTCAGTACTACTCGGTGAACGACGTCCTGTACCCGATGCCGTTCAACGTCTCGAACCCGATCCTCTATTACAACAAGAAGGCTTTCGAGAAGGCGGGACTCGACCCCGACAAGCCGCCGACGACCCTCGAGGAGGTGCGCACCGCAGCCCAGGCGATCGTCGACTCAGGCGTGACGGAGTTCGGCTTTGCCTTCAAGACCGACCCGTGGTTCCTCGAGCAGTGGCTGGCGAAGGCGGGTATGCCATACGTCAACAACGACAACGGACGCGCGTCGCGCTCCACGGCCACTGCATTCGATACCGACGCCGGGAGGGAGATATTCACCTTCCTCGACTCGATGGTCACCGACAAGCTTGCGCAGAACACCGGAGAGGGAGGCTTCGACAACCTGCTGGCGCTGGGCAACGGCGGTGCGGCGATGACGATCGACACATCGGCTGCACTGGGCACGATCACCGAGGTGCTGGGTTCGGGACAGTATCCGGATGTGACTCTCGGTGCCGGAGCGATGCCGGGCCCGGTCGGGGAGGGAGGCATCCTCGTTGGTGGAGCTGCGATCTACATCGTGAACAAGACGTCTCCGGAGCATCAGGAGGCGGCGTGGAGGTTCGCGAAGTTCCTGAACGAGCCGCAGTCGCAGGCGACGTGGTCTGCGGGAACCGGCTACGTGCCGATCAGGCAGTCGGCAACCGAGCTGGAGCCGCTGAAGGGTCAGTGGCAGAAGGATCCGGCCTACCGCGTCGCGTACGAGCAGCTCCTTGCCGGCGTAGAGAACGTTGCGACGGCAGGGCCGGTGATCGGCGACTACGTGGGTGTGCGCAAGGCCGTGAGCGACGCGCTCTCGTCGATGTTCAGCCAGGGCACCGATCCGGCCGAAGCACTCGCACAGGCAGCGAAGGGCGGCGATGCCGCTATCGAGGAGTACAACGCGCGGATCGGCGGGTAGCAGCGCGAGAGCTGCGCGGACCGGGAGGCAACGATGCGCCTACGCAGTGAGCTGGTGGCGACAGGAGTTGCCCTGTCGCTCATCTTCGCCGCCTGTGGCAGTGATGACGACAGCCGAGGTGCCGCGGGCGGCGGCGCAGCCGCGGTAGACCCTGCGGATTGCGGCCTCGACGCACTGGCGGCGGCGAAGAAGCCTGTGGAGATCACGTTCTGGCACACCATGGCGCGCGCGAATGTCGATGCGCTGAAGGAGCTGGTGAAGCGGTTCCACGCTTCGCAGGACGACGTGCGCGTGAAGCTCGTCCAGCAACCTGGCTACCAGGAGAGCCTCACGAAGTACAAAGCTGGTCTCTCGACCAAGGATCTCCCCGACGTCATTCAGCTCGAGGAGACGACGGTGCAGGTGATGCTCGACTCGCAGAGCACCGTCCCGATTCAGTCGTGTGTCGATGCCGACCGCTACGACCTTGCCGACTTCCTGCCGCGAGCCGTCGCGTACTACTCGACGGACGACGTGCTGCGCGCGATGCCGTGGACCGTCTCGAACCCGATCCTCATGTTCAATGTCGCGGCATTCGAGAAGGCCGGCCTCGATCCTGCGAATCCGCCCGAGACCCTCGACGACGTGCGCTTCGCCGCGCAGAAGATCGTCGACAGCGGAGTTGCGAAGTACGGCATCGCACTGCGCATCGAGCCGTACATCAACGAGTTCCTCTTCGCCAAGAGCGGCGCCACATATGTGAACAACGGCAACGGACGGAAGGCAAGAGCTACGGCGTCGCAGCTCGACAGCGAGATCGGGCTGAAGATCTGGACGTGGTGGAAGAAGATGGTCGATGACGGGCTCGCGCTCAACACCGGTGGCGAGGCGGGCAACATCGACCATCTTCTCGCGATCGGCAACAAGCAGGTCGCCATGACGTTCGAGGCCTCGGGTGCTCTCGGCACCATCCGACAGGTGCTGGAGTCGGGGCAGTTTCCCGGGGTCGTGATGGGCGCAGGCCCCTTGCCGGCACTCACTTCGGGTGGGGGGGTGCCCGTTGGCGACGGCGCGCTGTGGATCCCGAAGGCATCTTCGCCCGAGAAGCGCGCAGCGGCGTGGCAGCTCGTCAAGTTCCTGAGCGATCCTGCCCAGCAGGCGTACCTCTCGTTTGCCGGGGGCTATGTGCCGATTCGCGAGTCGGCTCCCGAAGATCCCCAGCTCGCGGAGGCCTGGGCTGCCGACCCGATCTTCCGCGTCGCCTACGACCAGCTCCTGTCGGGACCGCTCGACGACGCGACGGTCGGCTCGGTGATCGGCGACTATCAGGGGGTGCGCGACGCCGTGCGCGACGGGCTGACCGCGATGCTCGCGCAGGACAAGTCGCCTGCGGACGCGCTCGCGCAGGCACAGGCAGCCGCCGACGCGGCCATCACCGACTACAACGATCGCGTCGGTGGTTGATCACCGCTCGTAGCACGATCATCCGCCACCCCCTGCACTTCTTGCGTCAGTAACTCGGAATAGTTCCGAGTTACTGACGCAAGAACGTCAAGAACGTGGGGGCGGGGGGTGGGGCATCGCACGGCGTCGGGGATTCAGGCTTCGGATGCGGCCTTGATGTTCTCGAGGGTCTTCTCGCAGCCTGCGACCATCATCTCGTAGCGGCCTTCGAAGTTCGACGGAGAGCCCTCGACGTTCAGCAGCGGGGCGTGGAACGACTCGGTCAACGACGTCCCTCCTTCCACTGCCTCGAACGAGTACGTCCATGTGCTCGCCTGGTCGAAATCGGCGGGTGCTCGAAACGAGAAGATGCGACCGCGCTCGGCGGCGACGACCTCACAGGGCAGATCCCACTCGAAGGTACCTGCCTTGTTGTAGCCGTGGAAGCGCGCGCCCTCCGCGGCCGCGGTCGCCCCGGCCAGCCACTCGGCGCGCACGCACTCGGGGCTCCACTCGCCCATCCGCGTGACGTCGGCGACGAGGTCGTAGACCTTCTCGGGCGGCGCTGCAATCGTGATCTTGGCGGAGCCTTCTTCGGGCTGGGGCAGGGGCACGGGAATCCTCCTGGTTGCCGGGGCCGCCGACGCGGGCGACCGGTGCTACGGCTGTTGCATTGGCGGGACGCTAGGCCATCATGCCGTCGCTACGAGTGCGGCGGCGAATGCATCGAGCGCCCTGTCGATCTCGGCGGCCGATACGACCAGGGGTGGCATCCACCGGACGATGTTGCCGTTCGTGCCGCACGACATGAAGAGCACGTGACTCTCCGCCAGACAGTGCCCGATCACCGCCGACGTGCGCTGAGCGTCGGGCGCACCCGAGGGGCTTCTCAGCTCCGCAGCGACCATGAGGCCCGTGCCGCGAACGTCTGCCAGCACCGGGTGATCGACTTGGAGCTCTGCGAGGCCGGCCAGGAGCTGCGCTCCCCGTTCGGCGGCGTTAGTCACCAGGCCCTCTTCGATGATCACGTCGATAGTCGTGAGCGCTGCCGCACAGCCGATCGGGTTACCCCCGTACGTTCCACCGTGCGAGCCCGTCGGCCACCGGCTCATCAGCTCGGCCGACGCGCCTATGGCCGAGATCGGGAATCCCGACGCGATGCCCTTTGCCATGACCACGACGTCGGGTCGCACTCTGGAGTGCTCGACAGCGAACATCTTGCCCGTGCGCCCGAAGCCGCTCTGCACCTCATCGACGACGAAGAGGATGCCGTGCTCGTCGCAGACCGAGCGCACACCGCGCATGAAGCCTGAGGGTGCCGCTACGTATCCGCCTTCGCCGAGGACGGGTTCCATGACCACAGCAGCGGTCTCGGATGGCGCCGTCTGCCGAGCGAGCAGGGAGCGCAGGCCGATGAGAGCGCGTTCGACCGACGACTCCTCGGAGATGCCCCATTCGAATGCGCGTGGGAACGGTGACACGAACACGCCGGCGGGGAGAGGCTGGTAGCCGGAGCGGTAGCCGGTCTTCGAGGTCGTCATCGCCATCGTCTGCATGGTCCGACCGTGGAAGGCGCCGTCCATCACGATGATGTTCTGCCTGCCCGTCGCCTGCCGTGCGAGCTTGACGGCCGCCTCGGTCGCCTCGGCTCCCGAGTTCGAGAAGAAGAAGCTGTCGATGCCCTCGGGTGCGATATCGGCAAGTCGCGACGCGAGTTGCTCCAACAGGGGGTGGCGGTAGCAGTTGACCTGTGCATGGATGAACTTCCCGGCCTGCTCGCGGATCGCCTCGACGACCCGCGGATGGCAGTGGCCGGTGCTTATGACGGCGATGCCGCTCGTGAAGTCGAGGTACTCCGTGCCGTCGGAGGAACGGACGATGCAGCCGTGACCCTCGACAACGTCCAAGTCGGTGACTCGGAACCAGACGCCTGACAGGTGTGAGCTCATCTGCATCAGATCCTTCGGTCGCGAGGTGGTCGGATTCGGGAGGTTGGATGGGCGGCCGCATCGACGCTACCTCGGGTTCGAAGCGGCGGCGAGGGGGCGACCGGCCGCAGGGTGCGGTCGGAGGTAGCCTCCCGGGCCAGTACAGCCCGCAAGCAGTCGATTGTTCCAGGAGGTAGCGAAGTGGCCGGCCCTTACGTACTTCCCGAGCTCGGATACGCCTACGATGCGCTCGAACCGCATCTGTCCGGCGCAGTTCTGGAGCTTCACCACGGCAAGCACCACGCCGCCTATGTGGCGGGCGCGAATGCCACCCTCGAGAAGCTGGAAGCAGCGAGGGCGGCCGGCGACTACGGCTCCATCGTCGGCCTGGAGAAGACCCTCGCCTTCAACGTGTCGGGTCACGTTCTGCACTCCACGTATTGGGCGAACCTCGCCCCCGACGGTGGTGGTGAACCCGCCGGGGAGCTAGCGGCCGCGATCGTCGAGAACTTCGGCTCGTTCACCGCCTTCAAAGCCCACCTGAGCGCTGCGACGACGACGGTGCAGGGATCGGGTTGGGGAGTTCTCGCGTGGGAGCCGCTCGGTGGTCGTCTCAACGTGGAGCAGGTTCACCAGCACCAGGAGGGTAGCGGGCAGGGCAGCATCCCACTGCTGGTGATCGACGCATGGGAACACGCCTACTACCTGCAGTACAAGAACGTTCGCGCCGACTACGTGGCGGCCGTCTGGAACGTCATCGACTGGAACGATGTTGCAGCACGCTTCGCCAAGGCGAGTCGCCTCCGCCTCGCATAGCTCGCACCGGCCGGCAGTACTGCGACCGCGCGCGTGATCGGCGCGCGGTCGCGGCTTCAGCCGCGTGCTGAGATCGGCACGTAGGCGCGTTCGGGGGATCCGGTGTAGATCTGGCGCGGCCTGCCTATCTTCGTCTTTGGGCTCCCGTTCGCTTCCCGCCAGTGAGCGATCCATCCGGGAAGGCGACCGATCGCGAAGAGAACCGGGAACATGTTGGTAGGGAACCCCATTGCTCGATAGATGAGGCCGGAGTAGAAGTCGACGTTCGGGTAGAGCTTCTTGTCGATGAAGTACTGGTCGGTGAGCGCGACCTCTTCGAGGCGCCGCGCTATGTCGAGCAGGTCGTCGGCCTTACCGAGCTCGGCCATCACGCGGTCGGCGGAGGCTTTGATGATTCGCGCTCGCGGGTCGTAGTTCTTGTAGACGCGGTGGCCGAATCCCGAGAGCCGGAACGGGTTGTCGGGGTCCTTTGCCATGTTGACGTACTTGGTGACGTCGCCACCGTCGACGCTGATCTGCTCGAGCATCTCGACCACTGCCTGATTCGCTCCACCGTGCAGTGGGCCCCAGAGCGCGTTGATGCCGGCGGCTATCGACGCGAAGAGGTTCGCCTCGCTCGATCCGACCAGCCTCACCGTGGATGTCGAGCAATTCTGCTCGTGGTCCGCGTGCAGTATGAACAGCTGCTTCAGGGCGTGCACGAACGTCTGGCTCACTTCGTACGGTTCCGAAGGTACAGCGAACATCATCGTCAAGAAATTCTCGATGAGGTCTAGGGAGTTGTTTGGATAGAGGAACGGCTGGCCAATCGACTTCTTGTAGGAGTAGGCCGCGATGGTCGGCAGCTTCGCCATGAGGCGGATGATCGACAGCTGGACCTGGGTGGGATCTTTCGGATCGTCGCTGTCCTGGTAGAAGGAGGAGAGTGCGCTGACAACAGACGAGAGGATCCCCATCGGGTGCGCGTCGCGCGGGAACCCGTCGAAGAACCGTTTCGCGTCCTCGTGGAGAAGCGTGTGCTTGCGAATAGCGAAGCGGAAGTCGTTCAGCTGCGCGATGGTCGGGAGCTCCCCGTAGATCAGCAGGAACGCGGTCTCCAAGAACGAGGGGTGCTCCGACTCGGTGAGCTTCTCGATCGGGTAGCCGCGATACCGGAGAATGCCTGCTTCACCGTCGATGTAGGTGATCGACGACTCGACCGACCCGGTGTTGACGAACCCGTAATCGAGAGTGATCAGGCCCGTGGTGGCCCTGAGCTTGGAGATGTCGAGGCCGAGCTCCTGCTCTGTGCCGCGCACGACCGGCAGACTTACCTCTTGGTCACCGTGCTTGAGTACCGCGGGCGGTTCTGTCACGTCGGACTCCTCCGTCGGCTCTGGAGCAACGCAGAATCTATGCGCTGTGGCGCTTCTGGGCTTCATCGGAATCACACCGGGTGCGATGGCGCCGGAGGTCGGCGATCCAGGTGTGGAGCGTGGCCGTTCGGGGAGCAGGATCGGCGATATCCGGACTCGCACGGTCAGGTATTCCTCGTAGGCGCGAGCACGTATCCGGACGGACTGCCGACGGCGCAGCAGCGGCTATGAACGCTCAACCGCCGCCGAACATGATCATCCACTGCTCGAGGTCGGCGAAGCGGAACACGTAGTTACTGCGCCGCGTCGCGCCCAGCGTCGCGCTCGCCTCGGGCGAGTACAGATGGCCGGGGTACAGGAGGGTGTCGTCGGGGATGCGGGCCAGCCGGTCGTGAACGCTGTAGTAGAGGGCTTCCGGGTCGCCGCCAGGAAGGTCGGTCCGGCCGCAGCCTTCGAGGAAGAGCGTGTCGCCGGAGACGAGCCGGCCATCCACCAGGAAGCACTGACTCCCCGGTGTGTGCCCGGGCGTGTGCAGCAGCGAGACGGCTACCGCCCCGACCTGCACGACGTCACCACTCTCGTGGAGAACGAGGTCGCTCTCGGACAGGCCCGTCACCTTCTCGATGCCCCGAGCTTCGTAGCTATGGGCGTGGACGCGGGCCTCTACACCATCGATCCCGGCCAGTTCGCGCACGCCCTCGATCGAGAAGCCCATCATGCTGCCGCCGATGTGATCCGGGTGGTAATGCGTGGCGAGAACGCCGGTGATGTGCATCCCGTCGGCCCCGGCGAGATCGACGACGTCTCGCACCGCGTACGCAGGATCGACAACCAGTGCCTGGCCGGTCTCGCGGTCGCCGATCAGGTAGGTGAAGTTGACCATCTGCCGGGCGATGGGATCCGCGCGCGCGAAGTCGCGGCCGGCGAGGAGCTGACGGAAGTAGAGACGCTCGACGCTCACCCCGAGATCATACGAGAGTCCGCACCGCCGGACTTCTGGCGAGACTCGTGCTCGGCCCAGGCGAACACGCCTCTTGACATCACAGATCGCTCCTCGCGCGCTCTGGCAGCGAAGACGTCGGCGCGGACGGCGTGCACCCCGGCGTCGTCGGGGGCTGCGAGCGCGGCCAGTTCGGCGAGGTGCCCGGCAAGCCGGAGGTCGCCGTCGGCGACGAGCTCGGCGGCTCGGTCGGCCAAGCGCGCTGCACCCCCAGCGAGCTCGGCCAGCTCGGAGGCGAGAGCCGACTCGGGGGCCGGCTTCAACGTAGCGGGGTTGAGATCCCACCATCCTCCGTAGAGTCGCCAGATGCCGCGCACAGCGAACTCGGGCTCGTCGTAGATAGGGCGCAGATAGGGACGATCCAGGAGATGGGCAGGGGCGCGAACTGTCTGCACGACGTCGTCGAGGCGGACACCTTCGTTCATGAGGACGAGCGTCTGGGCGACGAGGGACTCGAGCAGCTCGGCGGACTCCGAGAGCGCCTGGCGCACGCGCTCGGCGCCGACTATCGGCAGGCCATGACCGGGTAGCAGCACCTCGGCGTCGAGAGACGCCATCTTGCGGAGCGCCGCGGCCCAGTCGGGCGCGTAGCGCTGCACTTTCTGTGGGTTACCGCAGTTGGGCGAAGCCCAGATGAACAGGTCGCCGGTGCAAAGGACGCGGAGCGACGGGATCCAGACCCAGGTGGAATCGTCCGTCTCGCCGCGGTCGTGAGTCAGCTCGAAGCGTCTGCCGCCCACGTCGAGAACGTGCGCCGCTCTGTAGGTGTCGTCGGGGTATCGGTACTCGGCGGGCCAGCTAAGACCCGGCACGCGGAACTGCCGTTGGTTGATGACCGCGTTGTAGCCACCGGTGATCTTGTAGCGGTCGAAGCGCGCAGTCACCGCCTCGTGGGCGACGACACGGGGTAGTGGTAGGCCGTCCGCTCGCGCTTCCTCCTCGTACAGCTCCACTCCGAAGACGTGATCGATGTGGCCGTGCGTGAAGATCGCGGTGTGCAAGGGGGCCGATGACCACGCCCGGACAGATTCATGGACGCTCGAGGCGTGGAAGACGCCGCTGGTGTCCACCGCGACGAGTCCGTCGTCGGTAGCAGCAATCGCCGAGTTGGCGAAGGCGTCTACGTAGAGCATCCCCGGAGCTACTTCGACTCGCTGCCCGGTGGAAGTGAACGGGTGATGCGACTCGACCGGCTCCTCGCCGGAGAGGATGCGATCGGCGAGGTCGAGGAGGTCGTCGGCCATGGGCTTCTCCTTCTGAGTTCAACGGGCCCGGCGGACGGGAGTCTCGCACTGGGAGAGGTGGGCTGCCTGTGGGGGGCACCCGCCGACCGTCTATTGTGTCCGCGGGGTGGAGGAGGGCATACCCGGCCCTCGCGGGACAGCTTCGGATATCGGATCCCGAGCCGATAGGAATACCATGCGCCCCCAACTCGCCGTCCGCACACTCGCAGCTTGCCTCCTGTCGGCTCTGATGGGCGTTCCGAGCCCGTTGGGCGCCGGGGTGGCCGTTGCCGCGACGCCGACGTCGCGCACACCTGTGATGGGTCCGAACCTGCTGGGAGCCGATGATCTAGCGGCGTGGTACCGGTCGAAGCGAGGGAGTGAGAAGCCCCGCGCTCCCGGAGTGGGCAACGACATCGAGCTTCTTGCTCGGTTGTTCATCGAAGAGGGGCGTACCGAAGGTGTGCGCGGCGACATCGCGTTCGTGCAGTCGGTACTCGAAACCGGTTGGTTCAGCTTCCCCGACTACGGGCAGATCCGTCCCTGGTTCAACAACTTCGCAGGACTGCGTGCCTACAACGGTCGCTCGTCGGGTACGACCTGCGCTGCAGAGTCGTATCCGAGCAGGTGCTTCGCGACCGCTCGCCTCGGCATTCGAAACCAGATCCAGCTGCTGCGAGGATACGCCGACGCTACGACGGCCGGCATGAGCGGCAGGCTGATGATGCCGCCGGCGGATCGTGTAGGCGCAGCGCCGACCTGGGAGCTCTTCGGTGGCGCGAGTGGTATCGCCATCTGGGCCACAGACCCGGGATACGGCCTGCGCATCATCACGCTGTACTCCGATGCACTCGTCAGCAGCGGCGCGCGGCCGGAGTGCCTTCCGTACTCCTCGGCGAGCGTTGACACCCCTCGCGGCAAGGGCTACTGGGTGTTCACCGGAGAGGGAGCCACGTACTCGTTCGGCGCCGCACGCTTCTGGGGAGGCATGGGCCAGAAGCATCTGAATGCTCCGATCGTCGGTGCGACATCCACCCCGAGTGGCGCGGGCTACTGGCAGCTGGGTGGCGACGGCGGCGTGTTCAATTTCGGCGATGCGAAGTTCTACGGATCGACGGGCAATCTCCGCCTGAACAAGCCGGTGCTCGGCATGGAGCGCAGTGTCGATGGACGTGGTTACTGGTTCGTGGCATCGGATGGCGGCGTGTTCAATTTCGGCGATGCGAAGTTCTACGGATCGACGGGTGCCATGCGACTCGACAAGCCGGTCACCGGCATGGAGCGCACCGGCGACGGGCGTGGCTACTGGCTGGTTGCCTCCGATGGGGGCGTGTTCAGCTTCGGCGATGCGAAGTTCTACGGCTCGACCGGTGGAAGGAACCTCGCGAGGCCGATAGTCGGCATGGAGCGCACCGCCGCAGGGCGTGGCTACTGGTTGCTCGGCAGCGGCGGCCGGGTGTTCGCGTTCGGCGCAGCGAAGCACTTCGGAGACCTGAGGGGCTGCACGGGTTATGGCCGTGCAGCCGCGATTCTGTCGTCGCCCACGGGCAACGGCTACTGGCTGCTGACCCGTGCCGGCTCCGTCATACCTTTCGGCGACGCGCGCCGTCTGGGGATGCCCGCATTCGTCGGCGCGAGGGCGGTCGCTCTCGCACTGCGCCCGTAGCGCGATACATTCGGACTGCACACACAACCCAAGGGGAGCTCGGGGTAGCCGGGCTGAGAGGGTGGACGAGCGGCCGCGCCGCACCTCCACCGACCCCTCGAACCTGCACCGGACAATGCCGGCGAAGGGAGGGGAGATGCCAGCGGAACATGCAGAAGCGGCAGTGGTGCTCGCCGGCGGCGACCCGGTGGCGCCGGGAGCCCGTGGCCTGCTTCCCGGTGGAGCCATCGTGATCGCGGCCGACTCCGGCCTGCATCAGGCGGCGCTACTCGACCTGGAGGTAGATCTCATCGTCGGTGACCTCGACTCGGTCGATCCTGCGGCGCTCGAGGCATCCATCGCCCGAGGGGCGAGGGTGGAGCGCCACCCGATCGCCAAGGACGAGACGGATCTGGAGCTTGCGCTGCGCGCCGCGTCGCTGCTGCACGTCGAGCGCGTCTTCGTTGTCGGGGGTGCCGGTGGGCGTCTCGATCACTTCCTGGCCAACTTGGTGCTCCTCGCCTCGCCGCAGCTCGCCCACCTCGAGATCGAGGCACTCGTCGGCTCTGCGCGTGTGAGGCCGATCCACGAGATCGCAGAGCTGCACGGCAAGCCAGGTGATCTGGTGACGCTGCTCGCACTGGGGGGCCCGGCGCGCGGCGTTCGCACGACAGGTCTCGCGTACCCACTCGACGGTGAGGACCTCCTTCCGGGATCCACCCGTGGAGTGAGCAACGAGCTATGCGCGTCGAGCGCAACGGTGTCGCTCTCCGAGGGAGTGGTGCTGGCCGTTCAACCTCTCGGGGAATGGTGATAGAGATGAAACTGCGCCGCGTGCTCGCACTGGCTGTCGGCCTCTCGATCGTCGCTGCCGGGTGCGGCGGCGACGGTAACGGAACCTCGGGCAAGGTGTCAGGCGATCGCTCGGTTCCCGACGCCGGCAAGGTCGTGCTCGTGACTCACGAGTCATTCGCTGTCTCCGACCCTGTGTTGAACGCCTTCGAGAAGGAGACGGGGATCACCGTCGAGATATTGAGGTCGGATGACGCCGGGGCCGCACTGAGCCAGGCGATCCTGACGAAGGACGACCCGCTCGGCGATGTTCTCTTCGGTGTCGACACGACGTTCCTATCGCGTGCTCTCGACGAGGGGATCTTCGTGCCGTACGAGGCCGACGGGATCGAACGTGTCCCGGAGGTGTTCCGCCTCGACACAGAGAGCCGCGTCACACCGATCGACTACGGCGACGTCTGCCTCAACTACGACATCGGGTGGTTCTCCCGCGCAGGAATCTCACCGCCGTCCTCGCTCGGCGACCTGGCGAAGGTCGACTACAAGAGCCTCACCGTCGTCGAGAACCCGGCCACATCCTCGCCGGGGCTCGCATTCCTGCTCGCATCGATTGCCGAGCGCGGCGCGGGAGGTTGGGAGGACTACTGGCGGAGTCTCCGCGACAACGGGGTGCTCGTGGTAGACGGCTGGGATCAGGCGTACTACGACGAGTTCAGCGCAGGTGGTGGTAGCGGTGAGCGACCGATCGTGGTCTCCTACGCTTCGAGCCCACCGGCAGACGTGATCTACGCCGAGGAGCCGAAGAGCGAACCGTCGATCGGAGTCGTGGAGGCGTCATGCTTCCGGCAGGTCGAGTTCGCGGGGATCCTGCGAGGGGCTCCGCACGAGCTAGCTGCCCGCAAGCTCATCGACTTCATGATCTCCAAGAGGTTCCAGGAAGACGTTCCGCTGCAGATGTTCGTGTTCCCGGTCGTCCGAGACGCCGAGCTACCGGCCGCGTTCGAGAAATGGGCAGTCGTGCCGTCGAGCCCGCTGACGCTCGAGCCTGCGGCGATAGCAGAAGGCCGCGACGCCTGGATCACCGAGTGGACCGACATCGTGCTGCGGTGAGGGCGGTCGCTCGGCGCCCCCTGCTCCGCTCTGCCGGATTCGCGGTGCCGTTCGCTTTCCTGGGCCTGTTCTTCGCATACCCGGTCGTGGCGATCATGGGCCGTGGCCTCGTTCCTCGGGGCAGCATCGATCTCCGTCCGCTGCGAGACCTCGTAGCCGATCCCGGGATGAGGCGCGTCGCGTGGTTCACGGTATGGCAGGCGACAGCTTCGACGGTGCTCACTCTCGCCGTCGGCCTTCCCGGTGCCTATGTGCTCGCCCGCTACAAGTTCCCCGGGAAGGCAGCGGTGCGGGCGCTGGCGACTGTTGCCTTCGTGCTTCCGACAGTGGTTGTCGGGGCCGCGTTCGTCGCGGTGCTCGGCCCGGGTGGGCCGTTCGCAGCGCTCGGCCTGGAGCGGAGCATCGCGGCGATCCTCTTGGCGCACGTGTTCTTCAACTACGCCGTCGTGGTGCGCACGGTAGGCACCTTCTGGGCAAGCCTCGACCCGCAGATGGGCGAAGCGGCGCGGGTCCTCGGCGCGTCGAGACGGCAGGTCTGGTGGCATGTCACGCTCCCGTCGCTCGCACCTACGATCGCTGCGGCGGCATCGATCGTCTTCCTCTTCACGTTCAGCTCGTTCGGCGTCATCGTGATCCTCGGGGGGCCGGCGCGGGCGACGCTGGAGGTCGAGATCTGGAGACAGGCGACTCAGATGATCGACCTGCCGGCCGCTGCGGCGCTCGCGCTCGTGCAGATGGCGGCCGTCATCGCACTCATCGTCGCGCTCGGCAGGATCCAGGAGCTACGCGCGGTAACCCGGCGACTCGTCGCAGCGCGCGATTCGGCGCGCCGTCCGGCGGGCGCACTCCAGTGGTCGATGCTGGTGGGAAACCTCCTTCTGATGGCGGTGCTCCTCGCGACGCCGGTCGCAGTGCTGGCGCTCCGGTCGGTGCGGATCGCAGGCTCGTTCGGCACCTCCTTCTATGTGGCGCTGGTGGAATCGGGGAGGCGTAGCACGCTCTTCGTACCCCCACTAGAGGCAGTGTGGAACTCGGTCCGATTTGCCGTGATGGCGACGGCGATCGCTCTCGTCGTCGGAGGGATCGCCGCAGTGGTGATCGCATCGAGGCCATCGCGTCGTGGTGCTGTTCTGGATACGCTGCTGATGCTGCCGCTCGGCACTTCGGCCGTGACCGTCGGTTTCGGGTTCTTGATAGCACTCGACGAGCCACCACTCGATCTGCGCAGCAAGCCGATCTTGATCCCGATTGCGCACGCGGTGGTGGCTATCCCGTTCGTGGTGCGCTCGGTCGTGCCGGTGTTGCGATCGATCGACCCGCGACTGCGCGACGCCGCAGCCACGTTGGGTGCCTCGCCGGGGCGTGTGTGGCGTGAGATCGATCTGCCGATGGTGCGTCGCGCGTTCGCCGTGGCGGCAGGGTTCGCAATCGCGGTGTCGCTCGGAGAGTTCGGGGCGACGGTGTTCATCGCACGCCCCGACTATCCGACGATCCCGGTAGCGATCTACCGCTTCTTGGGCAGGCCCGGAGAGATGAACTTCGGGCAGGCGATGGCGCTGAGCACCATCCTCATGGTGCTGACCGCCTCTGCAATCCTGGCCGTGGAGCGCGTGCGGGTCCGCGATCTGGGCGACTTCTGATGCTGAGGGTCGAGGAAGCCGTCGTGCGCTTCGGTGACCGCGCCGTGCTGAGCGGTGTTTCATTGGACGTGGGACCGGGGGAGACCGTCGCGGTTCTCGGTCCGAGCGGTTGCGGGAAGAGCACGCTTCTGCGCTGCGTCGCCGGGCTGGAGCCACTCGCGGGAGGGCGCGTCGAGTGGGAGGGGGAGGATCTCGCTCGCGTGCCGCCGCACGCGCGGGGATTCGGCCTGATGTTCCAGGACTATGCGCTTTTCCCACATCGTGATGTGCGAGGCAACGTCGAATTCGGGCTCCGCATGGTGGGGGCCGGCGCGGCGGAGCGCGCGCGGCGCGTCGATGAGGTTCTCACGCTCGTGGGGCTAGCCGGTTTCGGATCGCGCCGAGTCGCCCAGCTCTCAGGCGGTGAGCAGCAGCGTGTTGCGCTGGCGCGTTCACTCGCGCCGTCGCCGCGACTGTTGATGCTCGATGAGCCGCTGGGATCTCTTGACCGTGCCCTCCACGACAGGCTGCTCGGCGAGCTGCACAACCTCCTCGAGGAAGCGGCGCTGCCGACGCTGTATGTGACACACGATCAGGACGAGGCCTTCTCTCTCGCCGACCGTGTCGTGGTGTTGCGCAGCGGGACGGTCGCGCAGGTCGGTCCGCCCCGCGACGTGTGGTGCCGTCCGGCCGACGAGTGGATCGCAGCGTTTCTCGGCTTTCCGCCGGCTGTCGACGCGATGATCGATGGCGACGCAGCGAGGACCCCGTGGGGGGTGCTGGACATCTCGCATGACACGCCGCGCATGTTCCCGGAGACCGCGTCGCACGCGTTACGGGAGGCCGGACCGGCACGGGTCGTGTTGAGGCCCGGGGGCCTTCGAATCGATGCCGGGGGGACGCTGACCGGGCGTGTCGAGCAGCTGAAGTTCCGCGGGGAGCGGACGGTCGCC
>Ga0172375_10006596_pt1 | contig 16203 bp, 14 predicted proteins | sample LakKiv1m_FD_114537 | JGI IMG/M metagenome (GOLD analysis project Ga0172375, IMG submission 114537) | Freshwater microbial communities from Kabuno Bay, South-Kivu, Congo - kab_092012_11.1m | ecosystem: Environmental > Aquatic > Freshwater > Lake | place: Democratic Republic of the Congo...
AAAAAAATTATCTTTGAATCAACTCTTCAAGAGTGGTTGATAAAAAATATTGATGATAGATATATTAATTTCACTACTAAACCGGCGATTACTACTAATGGTTTTTCCTTTCTTTTTGACACCCAAACCAATGACTTTGACAAAATAATTGGTGAAAAAATGAATCTTTCCTCTTTAATTAGCAATCTTTTTAACATACTTTATTCTGAATATAATCAAACCAGACCCAAACTATCCATTTATAATCACCAAGGGAAAACCACTACCGAAGTACCTCTCACAACTTTCCCGGAAAAGTGCGTCTGGAACAAAGACAATACTTATATTTATTGCGGTGTTCCAATGGAAGACCTTTCTAATTTTGATTTAACTAAATGGTATCAAGGAGTTATTTCGTTTTCTGATAATATTTGGAAAATAGATGTTAAAAATAATGAGATTGAGTTTATAATTTCACCTTTGGAGTATGAAATGGGGGGGGTTGATATCATTAATCCAATTTTAAATGAAGATGAAAATTATCTACTTTTCACCAACAAAATTGATAATAGTTTGTGGGGTTTAAAATTAGAAAAAAATCAACAATACCCGTAACAACAGAATAACTAGAGAGCTGATAAATAAAAAAGACACTTTTAGTAGGGAGATAAACATTTAAACCCTCTAAAAGTGCTTTTTATTTATCAGCTCTTGTTCTTTATCTTGCTTTTATAACTAAATGTCTTAATTCATTTTCTCCAACTGATTCCGTAAAAACATTAGGATTGTCAGCCAAAACAGAATGGGCAATCATTCTTTCATAAGAACTCATCGGGGGCATTTCTATATCCCTTTTAAAGAGTTTTACTTTTTCAGCTAAATCAAGTGTCTGTGATTTTATTTTTTCTATATTTTTCTCTTGAAAATTATTAATATCAATAAAAAAATCAACCCGGTCTTCTTCTTTAAGGTTACTGTTTATTTTTTTCCAAACCATTTTTTTAACTAAATGATTAATGGCATAAATGGCCCCCCCGTCATTTCCAATTAAAATTCCCGGTTCGTTTGTTTTTACCAAAAATCTTGTTCCACACCGAAACTCAGCGTCTTTTAAAAATAAAACTTCATCAAAATGAACGCACATTTTTTTAAAAAAATCTTCAATAAGTTCTTTAATTATCTGAATATTATTATCCATAAGTTATTCTGATTGCCTCATTAACCCTGATTTTTGTTCCATTTTTTTCTTAACAAAAATTTCTTGAAAAATCATAAAGAGATTGCTGGTCGTCCAATATAGAGCAATCGCCGAAGGCAAACTATAAGAAATAAAAAAAACAATGATCGGCATAATAAATTTCATTTGAATATTCATACTTTTCATCAAATTATCTTTAAAGGTCATTGGTTCATTCTTTTTTTTGACCTTTGTTCGGGGTAGAATTAATTGAAATTGAATATATTGAGAAAAACCAGCAAATAAAGCTAAAATAATATTTTTTTCTGTCATATCAAACAGCCCAATAAAATGCATATTTACTTCCGCTGGAATTTTTATAAAAGAATACAAAATTTCAGTATTTATTTCAGGTAAACCGCCTTTCAAAAAAACAAAATAAAGCGCAAAAATTACAGGTAATTGAATTAGGATAACCAAAAACCCAGAAAGGGGATTAAGATTATTTTCTTTGTAAAGTTCTATTATTTTTTTGGTTTGTGCATCTTTATTATTTTTGTATTCTTTTTTTATTTTTTCTAACTTTGGTTCTAATTCCTTTGTTTTAATTTGAATTTTTATTGACTTTTTGGTCAGGGGAAAAATAATTAATTTAGTTGCAATCGTTACAAGAATAACCGCAATTCCCATATCTATCCAAGAAAAATTAGCGATTAAAAACACTAAACCATTATAGATGGGATTAAAAAATAAACCATTAAAAATATAAGATATCATATTTAGGTATAATATCTTAATAACCATGAAAAAGCAAAAATTATTTTTTACCCCTTATCTCTTCAAAAATTTTTGATATTTCTTTTCTTAATTCATTAAAAGATAATTCTTCTCCTCCTCTTTTTAAAAAAAAAGCGACTATCAAAGAAGGGGGGAGTTCCTCATACATCGTCTGAATTATATTAAAAAACCTCCTCTTAAACAGATTCCTTGAAACAGCCTTTTTGATTATTTTTTTAGAAACAACACAAGTAAATTTACTCTCAGATTTGTTAGAAAAATCGTTTAACCATCTCACAGAAAAATACCGGGAGTGATGAAACTTTCCTTCTCCTAATACTCTTTTAAAAAATAAGGTTTTTACTTTTCTTGAACGAGATAACATAATTCAGCCATTAATTTTCTCCAATAACTAAAAACCTGATTTCTAAATAATCAATCAGACCGTCAACTTAGCTCGGCCTTTTCTCCGACGATTTTGAATTACTTTTTTCCCACCCGGACTTTTACTCCTAACTAAAAAACCGTGAGTTTTGTTTCTTTTTCTATTTTTGGGTTGATAAGTTTGTGACATAATACTTGTGATTATATACTAAAAAGAGAGAGGTATCAAGAGTTGAATTTAAAAACTATTATCTTTATCTTGTTAGAAAGAGGTGGGGTGATGGTTTCTTATCTCTAATAAGGTTTATCCACAGATTAACAACATACTAATACACTTTTTACAAGTTTTGTAAAAAGTGATTAAAGAATATAATACAAGATAAACAACACAATAAATCAAATTAATTAAATGGATTCTATTATAGATAACAAAAAAATATGGGAAGAAGCTTTATCAAAAATGGAATTATCTTTATCAAAAGCTAATTTTAACACCTGGTTTAAAGACACCTCAATCATAAAATATGAAAGGGGGATTGTTTATTTAGCTGTTCCCAATGAATTTGTCAAAAATTGGTTATATGAAAAATATAATAAGTATATTTTAAAAGAATTAAGAGAATCTTTAGAGGAGATTAAAACAATTAAATATATTGTAAAAGATATTTCTCAAATAAATAAAAAGAGTTCTTTAGACCAATTCGCTACCCCCTCAATAAATAACCGTTTACCTTTAGAAACTTTCTATATAGATAAAAAAGATAATTTAAATCCACGTTATGTTTTTGACACTTTTGTGGTTGGATCTTTTAATGAATTATCTTATGTAGCAGCGCAAACAATTATTAAGAAACAAGGAATTGTTTATAATCCGTTGTTCGTTTATGGGAAAACTGGTTATGGAAAAACCCATTTAATCCAGGCCGTAGGAAATGAAATAAAAAACAAATATCCTAACAAGCGTGTTTTTTATATCACTTCTGAAAAATTTTCTGTTGATTGTGTTAATTCTATTCAACAAAATAAAGTTAATCTCTTTAAAGAAAAATATAGAAAATATGATGTTCTGATTATGGATGATATTCAATTTCTTTCTAGAAAAGAAAGGACCCAAGAAGAGTTGTTTCATTTATTTAATTATTTTTATGATAATAATAAACAAATAATTTTTTCTTCTGATAGACACCCTAATCATATTTCGGATATCGCTGACCGTTTAAAATCAAGATTCGGGGCAGGAATGATTGTTGATATTCAAGCCCCGGATAATGAATCTCGGGTTGAAATATTAAAATCAAAAGTCCGGCTTAATAATTTTTACCTCTCAGATGGGGTTATTGAACATATTGCTAATGAAATAAAAGGAAATATTAGAGAATTAGAGGGTATTTTTAATTCAATTATTTGTCAATCTCAATTAAAAGGACGAGAATTAAATTTACAAGAAATAAGAAGTTTAATAAAGACCAATATTATTCCTAAAAAAAATATCTCTGTAAAAGATGTGGTAAAAATAGTAGCTGGTTTTTATAATATTGAAGAAAATTCAATTTATGAAAAAACAAGAAGAAAGGAAGTGGTTAAACCAAGACAATTAATAATGTATATTCTTAGAGAGGATTTTAATATTTCTTATCCATCTATTGGAGAAAAATTAGGAGGAAGAGACCATACAACTGTTATTCATTCTTGTGAAAAAATAAAAAGTAGTTTAAAGATAGATAATATTTTAGCGCAAGAATTAGAACAAATTAAATCCATTATATAATCTAATAAGTTGTTTAAAAATACTTTATTAAATTGTGGATAAAAAATATTTAAAGTGAATTAATTTGTTAAATATTTTTTAAACAAATAATTAATATTAATTATCCACAGGTTAATAAATTAATTAATAACAAAAAAGATTGAAAAAATAACACTTTAAAACACTTATTAAGATAATCACAATTTATATATAATTATTATTTTAAATATATTAATAATAAACAATATATAAAAATAAAAATATGAAATTAAAAATTGTTACAAATAAAATAAATAATTATATCTCAAAAATTGAAAAAATAACGGGTAAAAATTTAAATTTACCAATTTTGAATTGTATTTTATTAGAAGCAAAAAAAAATCAATTAATTATTAAATCAACTAATTTAGATTTAGGAGTAGAAATTTCTTTGACCACAGAAGTTAAAGAAGAAGGAATTATAGCTGTTCCTGGAAATGTTTTAAAAAATTTATTATCTAATATTTCTGATGATAATATTTTATTAAAAACAGAAAAGGATAATTTATTAATTTCATCAAAAAATAATACAAGTATTATTAAATCCTATTCTAATAATGATTTTCCTTTAATTCCTAAAATTGACTCTAAAAATAGTATTAAAATAGATAGTAAAAAATTATTAAAAGGTTTAAAATCTGTTTGGTATAGCGCTTCCACCTCAACAATTAGACCAGAATTATCAAGTGTTTTTGTTAGTATAAAAAATAATTATTTATATTTTGTTGCAACAGATTCGTTTCGTTTAGCAGAGATTAAGATACCGATTAAAATTGAAAAAGAAGTAGAAAATATATTAATTCCGTATAAAAACATTCCTGAAATAATAAAAATATTTGAAGATTCTGAGGGGGATATAGAGGTAAATTTTACTAAAAACCAAATTTCTTTTAAATATAATAATATTTATTTAACCTCAAGAATTATTGATGGAATTTTTCCTGATTATAAACAATTAATTCCTAAAGAATACACCACAGAAATTATTGTTTTGTTAAATGATTTAATTAATGTTTTTAAAATTATAAATATTTTTTCAAATAAATTTAATCAAGTTAATTTTAATATTAATCCTAAAAATAAATTATTTGAAATAAAATCTAAAAACGATGAGGTTGGGGAGAATCTTAATAAAATTAATGCCGCTTTGTCTGGTGATGAATTAAATATTAATTTTAATTATCGTTATATTATTGATAGTTTTCAATCTATTAACACAGATAGTGTTATTCTTCAATTTAATGGGAATAGTAAACCCTTAGTAATCAAAGGAGTTTCTGATAACCAATTTCTTTATTTAGTAATGCCAATGAATAAGTAAACTTATTCAATATTAAAAACTATATTTTTAATATTTTTATTGAAAACACTATCATAAACAACAATCTTTAAATCATTTTTTGGTTTAATTCCTTGAATTTCATTAGGAATAAAAGAGAAAGAATTATTTTCTTGAGAAGAACCTATAAAAATTCCATTAAGATAATAATCCACCTTTAAAATAGGGTATTTAGTAATTTCTTTTTCAAGAAGAATTGTTATTTTTTGTTGTTTATTATAAATAGTTGAACTAATAGGACTAATTATATTGAATTGGGGATAAAATTCTGGTTTATGGACATCATCAAATTCTGCGGGGATACTATTAATTGTTGTTGTTCCAAAATTATTATTTATTACCCATTTCTTTACACTGTATTCCCATCGAATAAATTGTGGGTCTTGGGCAGGAAATTGGGGTTGAAGACCTTGAGGATTGTTTTTATCAACCCAATATAGAATTGAATGAATATCCTGCATAACCACTTCTTCTCTTAAGTTTTCAGGGGTGTATTCAGTAGCTAATTTTTTTGATACTTTATCAATTACATAAGTTTTTCCCCCTAACCAAATTCCTCTAAGAACAGGCTTCATTTCATCTAAAGGAAGTTCTTCAGGATCTTCAAATTTTTCATCGGGATATTTTTTTAATACTTCTTCAACAAATTCATGCCACATCGGTGCGACCACAAAACCAGCAACCTTTTTTTTCATAGGGCTATTATTATTATTTCCTGCCCAAGCCCCAATAGCAATTTTAGGTGTGTAACCAATAATCCAAGCATCTTTATAATCATTGGTTGTCCCTGTTTTTGCGGCAACATCTCTACCATTAAAATAAAGAGGGGAGTTTTCTCCAAAGGCCGGTATTCTGGCTTCATCATCGGACAAAATATCAGAAATCATTAGTGCGGTTTGTTTGGGTAAAACACTTTTGGGGGTGGCGATAAATTTTTCAATAATTTGGCCGTCTTTTTCTATTTTTAAAATACCAGAATATTTATTATTTATTCCTTCATTGGCAAAGGTTGAGTAGGCAGTTGTCATATCAAGTAAAGAAACTTCTCCACCACCCAAAACCAAAGTTAAGCCATATTGGTCTACATTGGTTAGGCTTTGAATCCCTAAACTTTTAGCTGTTTGTAAAGATTCATTTAGCCCTGCCAAATAAAGTGTTTTAATTGCCGGAATGTTTATTGATTGGGCTAACGCCTCTCTCAAAGAAATGGGCCCCCTAAAAATACCGTCATAATTTACAGGTGAATAACATTTTTTTTCATTTCCTTTTATAATAGGAGTTCCATCAACGTTACATTCGGTGGAAAATTCTGTTTCTAAATCAAAAACAATCGTTTCGGGCGTGTATCCTTTATTAAAAGCTGTTGCATAAACAAAAGGTTTAAAAGCCGACCCGGGTTGTCGATGGGCTAAAGCGATATTAAAATTTCCATCAATTTTTTCATCAAAATAATCACGAGAGCCGACCATTGTCAAAATTTGCCCAGTTTGAGTTTCAATGGCCACAATCGCGGCATTTTCAGCATTAAATTTTTCTTCATTCTCTAAAGCGTGTTTTTTAGCAATTTCTTGTGCTTTTTCTTGAAGTTCGTAATCTAAGGTTGTGATAACCCTATAACCATCTTCTGAGACCTGTTTTCCATATTTTTGTTCCAAATACTCTTTTATAAACATCACAAAGTGAGGTGCTAAAATACCTGTTTCTGACCTTGGTTTAAAACCCAAGGTTATTTTTGAACCAGAGAGATATTCTTCCTCAGAAATAAAACCATTTTTTAGCATTTGACTCAAGACCAAATTTTTCCTTTCTTCTAATTTCTCTCGATTATTGCCGTAAGGGGAATAAAAAGTTGGGGCTTGTGGAATGGCGGCTAAATAAGCTGATTCAACCAAATCCAAATCCTTAGAACTTTTTCCGAAAAATGCCAAAGAGGCCTCTTCTATTCCATAAATATTTCCACCGTAGGGAGCTTCATTTAAGTAAAGACACAAAATTTCATCTTTTGTCATTATTTTTTCCAACTTATAAGCTAAGACCCATTCTTTTAGTTTTCTGGTAATTTTCTTTTCGTTCGTTAAGATTGAATTTTTTACAACCTGTTGGGTTAGGGTTGACCCCCCCTGACTAAAACTCATTGATTTTAAATTAATGAGAACTGACCTTAAAAAAGCAAAAGGTTTTACTCCCTTGTGCTCATAAAATTCAGCATCTTCAATCGCCACAATTGCATTTTTGGCATAGCGGGAAATTTCAGAAAAGGGAACAACGGTTCTTTTAGTATCTTTGTGTAAATCATATAAAAGAATTTCTCCTGTGCGGTCATATATTTTAGTTGATTCAGTAACCCGTCTTTCAGAGATTGTGTTTAAATCAGGAATTTTAAAAGTTGAAATCCAAATAAGCAAAAAACCGCTTAAAAACATTATAAAAATAAGTGAAAGAACCGCTATTTTTTTTATTAGAATTCTTTTTTGTTTATTTTTCATAGATTTGTTTTAATTGCGGGTAGCAAAATAAGTTAAACCAACAGCAATGGCATCATATTCATCGTCATATTTAATCTTATTTTTTACAGCAATAAGATTTTTAACCATCGATGTTATTTGTCGTTTATCACTTCTTCCGTAACCAGTAATAGCGGTTTTAATTTGTAGAGGGGTGTATTCAAAAACAGCCAATTTATTTTTAAGAGCAATGTATTTAATTATCCCCTTTACTTCAGACACTAACATCACTGTTTTTTGGTTGTTGTTAAAAAAAAGTGATTCAATTACTAGAATGGTTGGTTTATATTTTTGAATTAATTTTTCTATTTTTTTGCCGATTGTAAATAATCTTTTCATGAAGTCATCTTGGGGTGAGGTTAAAAAACATTCGGAGTGAACTAATATCTCTTTATTCTTTGTTTGAATAGATTTTTCCAAAACAGCAATCCCAACTCGTTCATAACCTGGGTCAATTGATATTATTTTCATATAATTAAAATTAGTATAACAAAAGATTTTTTTATTTAATCTATATTGGTAAAGACCGCTTGCACATCGTCGTTATCTTCAATTTCATCTATAATCTCTTGTGTTTTTTCCATATTGTCTTCAGACAGAGATGTTTTGGTTTTAGGTATCCATTGATTTTCTTTTTTTTCAAAGTTCCAAACAACAGAACCAATTCCTCCCAATCCCAGGTTGTTTTTAGATAAAATATGCCTTATTTCTGCCGCAATACGGTTTTTATTGTCAGTTAAACATTCTATTATTAAAGCGCATCCGCCCGGTCCATAGGCCTCATAAGTGACAGATTCTAAATTAGCGGTATCAGCATCGGCTCCCTTTTTAATTGCGCGGTCTATATTGTCAGCTGGCATATTTACCGCCTTAGCTTGTTCAATCACACTTTTAAGGGAGGGGGAATTAACATCGCCTTTGACTCGTTTAGATTCAACGGCGATGAGTTTTACAAACTTAGAAAAAATCTTGCTTTTTTTCGCGTCAGTAACCGCTTTTTTATTTTTTATTTTTGACCATTTATTATGCCCAGACATTGTTATAAGATTAAATTAAAATATCTCTCTATGATTTTAAATATAACTTAAATTAAACCAAATGTCTATGGATAAACAACAACAAAAATGCTTTTTAATAAGTTATTCTTTAGAAATTACCTTGAGATGTTGAAAAGCTTTTTCAGTGGTTTTTCTTCCCCGAGGTGTTCTTTCAATTAATCCTAATTGGATTAAATAAGGTTCATTGACTTCTTCCAAAGTGGAACCTTCTTCAGAAAGAGCTGCGGCAATTGTTCCTAAACCAACCGGCCCTCCTTTAAATTTATCAATAATAGTTTTTAAAATTTGTCGGTCTAAGGTTGTTAGACCTAAAGTATCAATTCCTAACATTTCTAAAGTTTTTTTAACGGTTTCTTTGTCTACATTGTTTTTATTTATTTGCGCTAAGTCACGGCATCTTTTTAATAAAAAGTTAGCGGTGCGGGGTGTAAAACGACTTCTTTTAGCAATTTCTAAAGAGGTTTCGTTATCTATGGCAACATCTAAAATAGAAGCAGACCTTTTTATTATTTGAGCAATTTCTTCTTGGGAATAAAATTCCAAACGAAAGGTGCCACCAGAAAATCTGGAACGAAGAGGGGAGGAAAGCATAGAGATTCTGGTAGTAGCCGCAATTAAAGTGAAAGAAGGCAGTTCTAATTGAATAGTTCGCGCGGAAGGGCCCTTTCCGATAATAATGTCTAATGACCCCGATTCCATGGCAGGATAAAGTATTTCCTCAATATTTTTATTGAGACGATGAATTTCATCAATGAAAAGAATATCTCCAGGGGAAAGATTGGTTAAAATTGAAGCCAAATCACTCACTTTTTCAATTGCCGGTCCAGAAGTAATTTTAATTTGTTTATTGGTCTCTTTTGAAATTAAATAAGCCAGGGTGGTTTTCCCCAATCCAGGGGGGCCGTAAAATAGCAAGTGTTCTGGTTGTTGAAGACGCTCCTCGGCCGCTTTAAGCAAAACAAACAGGTTGTTTTTTATGTCTTGTTGTCCAATATATTCATCCCATTTAAGGGGGCGAAGGGTTTGGTCCAAAAAAATATTTTCTTTTTTATCAAGAGATGATTTGTTTGTTTGAGCTGTTTTTCCCATTGTTTTACTTATGTTCTTGACACAAATCTTTTTCTATGTTAAATTATAAGTAGAGTTAAGAACATAATTCTCCAAGTAATTGAGCACATTTTATTGAGGTTTTTCCAGTTATTAGTTTTATAACTAATTTACTTGAACTTCCCTTAAATAAATGTCCTTAAAAATACAATTACTTGGAGAATTATATCCTTAACTTATTTATTTTTTTGTTTCTTTTTACATCTAAACATAAAAATTATTCTAAATCAACAACTCGTTTTAACTCCTCCATGGTAGTCAACCCATTAAGGGCTTTTATTATTCCATCTTGTTTTAAGGTCAGGATGTTTTGTTGCTTGAAAATATTTTCAATTTCTTGTTTACTGGGATTTTTTTCTAAAATTTTTTCAATTTCATTGTTAATTAAAATTGTCTCAAAAATACCAATTCTTCCTTTGTAACCAGTTCCATTGCATTTATCACAACCAACTGTCTTGTAAACATAAGTAGTGTTTTTTGTATATCTCTCAGGATTATTAATTTTGTTTAAGACGTTGGCGATAATTTTTTTCTCTTCCTCGTTCGCTGTTATTTTTTGCATACAAGCTGGGCAAGGTTTTCTAACTAAACGTTGAGCAATAATTACATTAACGGCTGTTCCAATTACTTCTGGCTTAATTCCTAAATCAATCAGACGATAAAAAGCTCCAAATGCATTATTAGTGTGAAGTGTAGAAAAGACCAAATGACCGGTTAAAGCTGAGTTTACAGCAATTTTAGCTGTTTTGCTGTCTCTAATTTCTCCGACCATGATTACATCAGGGTCTTGTCTAAGAGAAGATCTTAATCCTTCTAAAAAATTATAACCCTTGGAGGTATCTACTTGTGTTTGCACGACCCCGGGTAAGTGATATTCTATTGGATTTTCAATGGTAATAATTTTTATTTCTGGGGTGTGAATTTTTTTTAAAAAAGCATATAACGTTGTGGTTTTTCCCGAACCAGTTGGTCCAGTATTCAAAAGCATTCCATTGGGACGACTGATTTCTTTCATAAGAATTTTTAAAAGTTGTGGTTCTATTCCTAATTCTTCTATGGGGACAGCAATTGTATCAGGATTTAATATTCTTAAAACGATTGATTCGCCATAAGCGTCAGGCAGGACAGAGGTTCTTATTTCTATATCCTTATTTTGTAACTTAATGCTTAGTCGACCATCTTGCGGTTTTTTAACAATGTTTAATTTTAGACCAGAAATTAATTTTATTCGGGCTAAAAGAGATTGATAGGTTTTTATATCAAAGGTCAAAACTTTTATAAGAATACCGTCTAACCGGAAACGGAGAGAGACATAACCCTCTTCTGGTTCAATATGAATATCAGAAGCATTCAAAGAAAAAGCGCTAGCTAAAACACTTTCAAAGAAACGAGAGACCCGATAAGTGTCTTTGGAATCAAGAATAGTTTGAATAATTTTTCTTGTGTTCTCAAGATTATTTATTTGATTGACTATTTCTTCAATATTTTGGTTAGAAATATCTATTACCCCGGCCTTTGTTTTGGTTGAATAGGATATTTCTTGATATCTATCCCAAAGTTTTTCCATACTTTGGTTAGAGACCATATAGAGATTAGGTTTATAACCCCCTTCTGCCAATTTTTTTATTATCCCCTGGGTTTTTTCTGCGGTTGGTGAAATAACTGCCACTTTTAAATTTTTTCCCACTTTTTCAAAAGCGGCTACTCGAGTTTCCCGAGATAATTTTTCTGGAATAATTCGAAGCGCATCAGTATTAACTGCTTCAGTTGTTATATCAACATAACTAACCCCGTATTTAACAGAAAGAATTTTGGCTAATTCCTCAGCTTCTCTTTTATGAAGTTCGTATAATCTTAACTTCTGTTTTTCTTCATCAAATTGTGGCATAACTAATTGATTATATGATACCTTTTTTATAAATATCTCTCAATAGAGGAGAGAAAAAATTAAATAATTTTAGTTTTTTTCTTATCTAATAAGTGTTAACATAATTGTATGCAATTAGTGGTATTAAAAAATTTAAAAGAATTGGAGAAATTTGCTAATTTTTTTGTTGAAAATTTACCCATTATTTCTGAAAAGGCTTTAATTGTAGGTCTCTTGGGTGATTTAGGTTCAGGGAAGACCACTTTTGTTCAAGCCGTGGCTAAAATACTCAATATAAAAGAGTTGTTGGTTAGCCCAACTTTTGTCATCCAAAAAAAGTATCCAATTAGCAATGAAAAAACTTGTTTCAAAAATTTAATTCATATTGATGCTTATCGTTTAGAAAACGGGAAAGATTTATTAAATCTTAATTGGAATGAAATTAAAAATGATTCCCGAAATTTAGTTTTTATTGAGTGGCCGGAACGAGTAGAGGATATTTTTGAGACAGAAATAAAAAAAATATATTTTAAGTTTTTAGATGAAAACACCCGAGAACTAAGATTTTAAAATTGTGAATAAAAGCAACTCAGAGAAAAATAAAAAAAATAAAAAATTAGTGCTTTTAGACGCTTATGCAATTATTCATCGAGCTTACCACGCTTTACCTGATTTTTCTTCGCAGCAAGGAGAGCCGACTGGAGCCCTTTATGGTGTTTCAGCGATGTTGCTTAAGATTCTGAAAGATCTAAAACCTGATTATCTTGCGGCTTGTTATGATTTACCAAAACCGACTTATCGACATGAACTTTATAGCGAATATAAATTAGGCCGTCTCAAACCAGATGAGGCCTTAATTAGACAAATAAATAGGTCAAGAGACCTTTTTTATGCCTTTAATATTCCTATTTATGAATATCCGGGTTTTGAAGCAGACGATATTTTGGGGACAATTGTTGAAAAATTAAAAAAAGAGGACGTAGATATTATTATTGCTTCAGGCGATATGGATGCCCTGCAATTAGTGAAAGAGGAAAAAGTTCGTGTTTATACTCTAAAAAAAGGAATTAATGACACAATTTTATATGACGAAAAATCAGTGGTCAGTCGCTTTGGTTTTAGACCAAAAAATTTAGTTGATTATAAGGGTTTGAGGGGGGACCCTTCCGATAATATTGTTGGGATAAAAGGAATTGGAGAAAAAACAGCCACCTTTTTGATTCAAAATTTTTCTGAAATTGAAAATATTTATCAACAATTAGAAGAAGATGAAACTGTCTTTTTAGAAAAAGGTTTAACCACGCGAGTTATTTCTTTGTTAAAGGATAATAAAGAAGAAGCCCTTTTTTCTAAAGAACTGGCGACGATAAGACGAGATGCACCAATAAATTTTGTTTTACCTCAACAAACTTGGAAGACAGGAGTAGATAAGGAGAAAATAATTTCTTTATTTAGAGAATTTGGTTTTAGAACATTAACTCAACGAGTTAGCGAATTTTTAGATGGGGGAAACAGTGAATCGGAGGTGGTAAAAAATAAAAAAGAGGTTATTAAGGAAAAAATAAACGAAAAGGAATTACAGGGGGTCTTGGTTGCTTTGTGGTTATTAAATTCTGATTTAACCAAGCCTACTCGGGAAGATATTTTTAGTGTGAGCAGGAAAAAAAGTTTTTCGGAGGCGAGAAAATCTATTTTAGATGAAATTAACAAGAAAAAACTAGACCTTGTTTTGAATGAAATAGAACTACCTTTAATCCCTGTTATAGAAAAGATGAGTAAAGTAGGGGTAAAATTAAATACCAATTATTTAAAGAAAATTTCTAAAGAATACCATCAAGAAGCAGATAAATTAAAAGAAAAGATTTGGAATTATGCTGACGGTGAATTTAACATTAATTCTCCACAACAGTTGACAGAGGTTTTGTTTGAAAAATTATCTTTAAGAAGTAGGGGACAGAAAAGAACTTCTACTGGGAAACAATCAACTCAAGAATCAGAATTGAGGAAAATGGTGGGGGTGCATCCGATTATTGAGGAAATTCTTAAGTATAGAGAATTGCAAAAATTACTTTCTACCTATATAGATAATCTGCCTAAATTAGTAGACAAAAATAGTCGTATTCATGCCACCTTTTTACAAACAGGCACTACAACAGGGCGTTTATCTTCTAATAATCCTAATATGCAGAATATCCCAACAAGGACAGAGTTAGGTAAAAAAATTAGAGAGGCCTTTGAGGCGCCAGAAGGTTTTGATTTAGTGGCTTTTGACTATTCTCAAATTGAATTGAGAGTTGCCGCCGTGTTGTCGGGTGATAAAAAAATGATAGAAATTTTTAAAAGCGGGAAAGATGTCCATACCGCGGTGGCGGCTGAAATATTTAATGTGTCTTTAGACAGAGTTAATGGTGAAATGAGAAGAAAAGCCAAAGTGGTGAATTTTGGAATAATTTATGGAATGGGTCTCAATGCCTTGCGTCAAAATTTGGCGGAGGCCTCTGATGGAGTAGAGGAAATTAAAAGAATTGATGCGCAAAGGTTTTATCAAAATTATTTTGACAAATTTAAAACCTTGTCTGAATATTTGGAAGAGGCAAAAAAGAAATCTGCTCAATTAGGATATACCAAAACTCTTTTTGGAAGAATTCGTTATTTCAAAGGAATAAATTCAAAAATCCCGTATATAAAGGCTTCGGCGGAAAGAATGGCGGTGAATGCGCCTATTCAAGGTACCAGCGCTGATATAATTAAATTGGCAATGGTCAAGGTTCACAAATATTTAATTGAGAATAAATTGGAGGAACAAATAAAAATGTTATTGCAGGTTCATGATGAATTAATTTTTGAAGTGAGTAAATTAACGGAAGCAAAACATATTTTAAAAATAAAAAACATTATGGAGACAGTTTTGCCACCTGAGGAAACCCGAGGAGTTATTTTTGAAGTAAATATCAAAAAAGGAAAGAATTGGAATAACTTAACCCCCATTAGCTAACTACACATTAGACCTTTTATTTAGGAAAAAAGAAAAAACAAACAAAGGATTCAATTTGACAAGATTGATTGTTTTAAACGCTATTCCGAAAGGGAATAAGTGTGGGAATCCTAAATACTGATATCTAAATCATAAACAAGATATAAATTTAAGATTTAAGTAGTGTTGTAAGTATCTGCTCTTTATACTTTTCGTCTCTCGGCATATAATTGGATTAATGATATACATTTTATACGGGGAAGACACTAAAAAATCAAGGGGTAAATTAAAATCCTTGTTGTCTTCTTTGTTTTTAAAAAAACCAAAGGCTAGTTTTTTTAAAGTAGACACGGATAATTTTAATGAAGTAAGATTGGAAGAATTTATTTTTAGTCAGGGATTGTTTGAACAAAAATATATTATCCAAATGGATGGTTTATTGGAAGATAAAAATATTGCATCATTTTTAATGAGTAAGTTAGGAGAACTACAAAAATCAGAAAATATTTTTATCCTTTGGGAAATTAAAATTAATAGTATTGTTCTAAAAAAACTAGAAAAATATACTGCTAAGCTACAAGAATTTCCTCTTAAAAAAAATAATAAAGAAAGGTTGTTTGCAACGGAGAAGGGGACTTTTTGTTTGGGAGATTTTAACATTTTTGATTTGGCTGTTTGTTTGGGAAAAAGGAATAAAAAAGATTTGTGGGTGTTATATCAAAAAACTAGATTAAGGAATATTCCAGTTGAAAAAGTAAGCGGTATTTTATTTGGGCAATTAAGGACAATGTTCCAAACTTTGAGGTCACGAACAGCCGAACAGGCTGGTCTGAAATCTTTTGTTTTTAATAAAACAAAAGGGTATTTAAAAAATTATTCAGAAAAAGAGTTAAAAAAAATGAGCGCGGATTTAGTTTATCTTTATCATAATGCTCGTCGAAGCGGGTTAGAATTGGATTTAGCTTTGGAAAAGTTTATTTTAGGACTATAGGCAACTTAAAAGTTGTGAAAGTTTTTAATTATTGCTTTCATCTTCTTACTTCAGAAAAATATACTTCTTCGTTTCGACCCCTACCGAATCGGGTAACATAAAATCTCAGAGCTGTCGCTCTGAGATTAATGTTTACAGTCCGCTCGGCAGGGATCGGTCACAAATATTTTGCTTCGCAAAATTTCGCGACCCTGCCTCAGTGTTGCTTCTTGCAGTCGCAATATCTTCCGGCTTTCGCTCCCTGACGAAAGCCAAGCAGT
>Ga0172375_10006597_pt1 | contig 16203 bp, 16 predicted proteins | sample LakKiv1m_FD_114537 | JGI IMG/M metagenome (GOLD analysis project Ga0172375, IMG submission 114537) | Freshwater microbial communities from Kabuno Bay, South-Kivu, Congo - kab_092012_11.1m | ecosystem: Environmental > Aquatic > Freshwater > Lake | place: Democratic Republic of the Congo...
AATTATCCAAATCCATTTAATCCTACCACCAGCATTCAGTATGCATTAGGTAGCAGGCAATTTGTAACTCTCAAAATATTTAATTCACTCGGAGAAGAAATTGAAACTTTAGTAAATGAATTTCAGGAAGCCGGAATTCATTCTGCATTGTACATTCCAAATTCTACATTTCCAAGCGGGGTGTATTACTACCAAATAATAAGTGGAAGTTTTATAGATACTAAAAAAATGGTATTACTGCGATAATTTTTATTCTTATGTGATTTCGTTTATTGGAATGTCGTTGAATAATCGGCATTTATTTTGTAATAGTAATGTGTAAATTATCAATTATAAATGTTATTTGAAGTTTTTCTTACAGTTGGCAAACCAAATTGAGTCACAAATTCTAACACAGTTTTATTGTGAGATAAATATTTTTTTATAAAATTTATAAAAAAGTATTGGACATTAGAGAAAAATATTTGTAGTTTCAATTGTGCTTAATTGAACAAATGATATAAAACGAATCAATAGACAAACCCGATTCGATTTGTTGTTCTGTAAAATTAAACTATTTCAAAATCAAAAATATTTTTTAAGACCCGATTTTAGGGAAATCCGGATTGCTGTATGCAGCACATTCATTTAATAGTTTTTTTGGATTCTCATAATCGTCATCAAACAAGCATTAACGTTGATAGATTGAAAAATTAATAACTAATCCTGGAAGGGGAGCCAGAAATGACTCATAAAAATTAAAGGACTAGTATTATGAACAGTGAAGCAATTCTTATTACGGCTATATTTCTTTTTCTTGCTATTGTTATCGGCTTTTTAGATACGTCATCAAACAAAGTTGAAAATCAAGAGCTGCATAATCAAGTGAAAGAACAAGCACCAATCTCTTCGTCGGATGCTGTAACCGTCAATGAGTGACTTTTTATCCGGCGCATATTAGTTGTGTTTCTATAGGTGCGTCTTAACAATTTCATTTTCAGTTTTATAGTTAGAATTGAAGAATTGTCCCGCTTTGTCTTGATTTAATAATGGCAAGCGGGATTTTTATTTTCCCCTGCCGAAGAATTCCCTTAATTTAGTAAGTGCTTCTTAGCTTTGAAATTATTATTATTGCAATTAATTAACTACAAATAATTTAAGATTACTATGTTTAGCTTATTAAAAATGGATAAAGAAGACCTTCAAATAGGCGGGGAGATTGTCCAGGAACAACGCAGAAAACGCCGCATAGTCTCTATTGTGCTGCTTGTTTTTGGATTTATAATTCTGAATTTAATTCTCTGGGCGCTAACTAAGGTGTGAATTTTTCCATTTAAATCTGTGTACGAATTTATAAGTAAATAGTATTTATGCATACTAAAGATAAAGTTTATGTAGAGACCTACGGCTGTCAAATGAATGTCGCCGATACTGAAATAGTACTTGGTATTCTTAAAAAAAATAATTACGACGTAGTTGATAACCCGGATAATGCTAATGTAGTTTTGTTGAACACATGCAGCATTCGCGACAACGCCGAACAAAGGATTTATGGCAGGCTTGGCAATTTTAAAAATTTAAAAGATTCAAAGCCTGAACTTGTAGTAGGGATTCTTGGCTGTATGGCTGAACGATTAAGAAAAGATTTAATTGATGAAAAGAAAATTGTTGATTTGGTAGTTGGTCCTGATGAGTACAGAAGAATACCGGAATTGCTCGAAACTGCATTTGCCGGTGAAAAGGGAATCGGAGTTCGTCTTTCGCGCACAGAAACTTATGATGATATTATCCCTTATCGAGAGGATGGTCTTCAAGCGTGGATATCGGTTATGCGCGGCTGTGATAAGTTTTGTACTTTCTGCGTCGTACCATTTACGCGAGGCAGAGAGCGAAGCCGTTCGCTCAATTCGATAGTTGATGAGATTAAAATTCTTTCCGAAAGAGGGTTTAAAGAAGTTACTCTGCTTGGGCAAAATGTTAACTCATATATGGATGGGGCAATTGAATTCGCCGATTTGCTTGCTGCCGCAGCTTTAGTAAACCGCTCAATAAGAATAAGATTTACTACATCTCATCCGCAGGACTTATCCGATAGACTTCTTAACACAATTGCAGAGCACTCAAACATTTGCAAATATATTCATCTGCCCGTGCAGTCTGGTTCAAATCGTATTCTTGAATTGATGAACCGAACTTACACCGTAGAACATTATCTGAACCTGATTGACAAAGCAAGAAAAATAATTCCGGCAGTTAGTTTTTCTACCGATATTATTTCCGGCTTTCCAACCGAGACCGATGAGGATCATCAAATGACTTTGGATGTAATGAAGCAAGTGCAATATGACGGCGCTTATATGTTTAAATACTCACCCCGTGAAGGAACTAAAGCGTTCCAGATGAATGATGACGTATCAGAGCCGATCAAATCTAAAAGACTTCAGGAAATTATTGAACTGCAGGGAAAAATAGCGTTTGATATTAATCAAAAGATTGTAGGACATGAAGAGATAGTGCTTATTGAAGGATTTAGCCGTAAGTCGAAAAATTTCTTTGCTGGAAGAACCGATTCAAACAAGGTTGTTATTATTCCTGCTAATGATAAAATAAAAGTCGGTGATTATGTTAGAACAGTAATTACTAATGCAACGCAAGCTACTTTATTTGCCGATATTATTTCATTAGAGAAAAATTCTATTAAACTTGAACCTTTTTCAGCCTGATTTATTCTGATTGTAGTATGAAAAAAGTAAAAATTTTATTTTTTATTATTTTGCTGTTTAGCTGCATACCGTCTTTAGCTCAGGATGTTGACATTGTACCCTATTTAAAAATGATAGAGAACGGTGAACGGGATGCTGTTTTACAAAAACTTCCGAAATTAAACGAAGAAAATCCCGAAAGCCCCAACCTCACATTTCTACAAGCTGTATTGACAGAAAACGGGCAGCAGGCAGTTGTGCTCTATCAAAAAATTATTAATGATTATCCCGGCACAAGATACGCTGATGCTGCTATTTTTAGAATTTATAGTTACTATTATGCGCTCGGCTTATATCAAACAGCAAAAACTTATCTCGAAAAACTAAAACGGGAATATCCTCAATCATCATATATTAAAATCGCAAATCAAAATATCCCTTCTAAAGACGAACCATTAAAAAATGATGAACCGGTTACGACAAATAAAAAAATAGAAGACGAAATTAAATCTGATTCTAAAAATTATAAGTTCACCATTCAGGCGGGGGCATTCAGCAGCAGTAATAATGCCGAGCATTTAAAAAATGAATTTCAAAGCGCCGGCTTGTATTCGTTTATAACTGAAAAAGAAGTTGCCGGTACCATTTTTCATGTTGTGTTTGTCGGACGATATGAATCAAAGCTTGAAGCAGATGATTCACTGCCAGTAATCAATAAACAATTCGGAATTGAAGGCAGAGCTGTTGAACTTCAATTTAAATAACCTTTCGGTATAAATTTGAAAATCCATTTTATTGGAACCGGCTCGGCTAAAACTTCTCTCAGTAATTATCATACCTCGCTTTTACTCTCTTCCGATACATATAGTTTATTGATTGATACCGGAGACGGAATTTCTCGCGCGCTGCTTCAATCGAGTATTGACTTCAATTCAATTAATGGAATTTTATTAACCCATTTACATCCCGATCATTTCAGCGGGCTTGCATCATTGCTTGTTCAAATGAAACTTTGTAAGCGTAAAAATCCATTGACAATTTTTATTCATCTCGAATTAAAAAAGCCGATTGAAGATTTTATTTATCAATCCTATCTTTTTAATGAACGGATGGAATTCAAAATTATTTATAAAACCTTTATTGAAAATCAAAAAATTGAAGCTGCCGAAAGCCTTGCTTTTATTTCACGGAAAAATTCTCATCTTGATCAGTATAAACAGTACGATATAGAACATAAATTATCTTTTTACAGCGGCAGTTTCTTATTCATTTGTGAAGGGGCAAATATTTTTTTCACGGGCGATGTCGGAAGCGAGAAGGATCTTCTTCTTTTTAATGATTATTCAATTGATATACTAATCAGCGAAGTGACTCACCTCAATTTCCAAAGCCTAATTGAATTTAAGTTCAATCACAAATCAACAAAAATATTCCTCGTTCATCTGGATGAAATTAATCGGGAATCATTAAACTTATTAATCAAAAATCACACGGAAGAACTCATCAAGGAATTTACGATTGCCGATGATGGGCTCATCGTTTATAATTAGTACTGCATTTTCTATCCTTTAATTGCGCTTCAAAAAATCTTATATTTTAGTTACTGAATAAATTATATTCTAAAAAATAGATGAAATTAGAAGAATTCAAAAAAAAATTTGGAATAATTGGAAGATCGAAAGAAATAAATGACCTTGCTGATATTATAATGCAGGTTGCTATCTCTGAAATTTCGGTTCTTATTTATGGAGAAAGCGGAGTTGGCAAGGAAGTTTTCGCCCGTGCGATTCATGGTTACAGTAAACGGGCGTCGAAGTCATTAATAAGCGTTAATTGCGGTGCTATTCCCGAAGGCTTGATGGAAAGCGAATTATTCGGGCATAAAAGAGGTTCATTCACTGGTGCAGTTGAAAGCCGCAAAGGATATTTTGAAATAGCTGACGGAGGCACTCTATTTCTTGACGAAATTGGAGAAACACCTTTAACCACTCAAGTAAAATTGCTGCGCGTAATTGAAATGAAAGAATATATAAAGGTTGGGGCTGAAACGGTAAGCAAAGCGGATGTTAGATTAATTACTGCTACAAATCAGGATTTACAGCAGCTTGTAAATGCAAGAAAGTTTAGAGAGGATTTATATTTTAGATTGAAAGCAGTCACTCTTCAGTTACCTCCCCTGCGCAAGAGAAAAGAAGATATTGATTTACTTGCAGAACACTTTTTACAGGCTTATTGCAGTGTTAATAGTATCTCGCCGCCGCAGCTAACTAATGATGCAGTTATGGTGTTACGAGAATATAATTGGCCAGGAAATGTTCGTGAACTGAAGAATACAATCGAAACTGCTGTAACACTAAATCGGGGAAAAATTATTGATTCTTCGGCACTACAACATTTGCTTATCCAACCACCTCCTCTGGAAGATTCCGAAAGATCACTTCCCGTTTTTCTAAAAAAATCCTCAGAAGAGGTTGACAGAGAATTAATGTATCGTGCTTTATTCGAACTAAAAAAAGATATGATGGAGTTAAAAGATTTAATTAAGGAAAGAAATTCAGAAGTTCTTGTTTCCTCTGCATTTCAATCCCCACAAGATGTAATCCCAATTCAAGAGTTGGAAAAAGAGGCTATCAAAAATGCGTTAATTGTTGCTAAAGGCAAAAAACGAATGGCCGCAAAGCTGCTTAAAATGAGCGAAAGAACCCTTTATCGTAAAATAAAGGAATTCGAAATTTGAAATTTAGAACTTTGGAATCAAGAAAGACAATCCCGAATCAAATGAAGCAAAGATTGAAAAAATTATTCATCGCGTTAACTCTAACCTTGTCCATCAATGTTGGTTTAGTTAATTTTGTCGGGTGCTGTTCATATTCTTTTACGGGCGCCTCAGTCCCAGAGCACTTGAAGACTATTTCGATTCCAATTGCTGATGATAGAAGCGGATCCGGTGAACCAGGATTAAGAGAATCATTTACGAACACACTTGTTCAAAAATTTATTGATGACAATACTTTTCAGGTAGCTGAAAAGTTGAAATCAGATGCAGTGCTTGAATGTGCAATTACCTCTTTGAAAGATGCCCCCGCAATTGTTACAGCAGGCGAAAATGTAAGCTCAAGAAGAATTACTATCTCAATTCAAGTGATCTACCGTGACCTTGTTAAGCGAACTGTAATTTATGAGAAAACATTTTCTAATTATGGCGATTATATTTTGATTACAGATCGGACACAGGCAATTCAAACTGCTATTGATAAAATTACTGAAGACATTCTATTGGATACCGTTTCAGGTTGGTAATATTTTGTAATTATTTTTAGGATTTTTATGGAAGACATAGTTTTAATAGGTTATTTTCTTTCGCTAACAATTTTATTCATTTTTGGACTTCATGGATTTATTATGATGTATTATCATCATAAGTATCGTGACGTTAGTCATAAACAAAAAAAAGAAATTGATACAACATCGAGTGTTACAATTCAGCTTCCGCTTTATAATGAAATTTATGTGGTTGAAAGATTAATTGATTCGGTTTGCGAAATCGATTATCCAAAAGATAAAATGGAAATCCAGGTGCTTGATGATTCAACGGACGAAACTATTAATGTCGTTGCAAAAAAAGTCAAAGAAAAATTTGATCTCGGTTTTGATATAAAACATGTTCGACGTCAATCAAGAGAAGGATTCAAGGCAGGTGCTCTAAAGGAAGCCATGAAATCTGCTAAGGGAGATTACATTGCAATTTTTGATGCCGATTTTCTTCCTCATAAAGATTTTTTGAAAAAAACATTATCATTTTTCGCTGACGAAAAAGTTGGAATGGTACAAACAAGATGGGAACATCTCAACGGTGATTATTCAATCCTTACGAAAGCACAAGCCCTCGCTTTAGATGGTCATTTTGTAATTGAACAGACTGTAAGAAACAAAGCCGGGTTCTTTATTAATTTTAATGGTACCGGTGGTGTTTGGCGCAAAAAGTGTATTGAGGAAGCAGGCAACTGGCATTCTGATACATTAACGGAAGATCTTGATTTAAGTTATCGTGCTCAGCTTATCGGGTGGAGGTTTGTTTTCTTAAAAGATTTTACCTCTCCTGCAGAACTTCCTTCGGAAATAAATGCTCTTAAAGCACAGCAGTTCAGATGGACAAAGGGAGCGATTGAAACTGCTAAAAAAGTTTTACCTCTTGTTTGGAAGTCAAAAGTTCCTCTAAGAATAAAATTACAAGCCACTTTTCACTTAACGAACAACCTGGTTTTCCCGTTCATTTTGCTTGCTGCGATTTTAAATGTTCCATTAATATTCATAAAGAATAGTGGTTCGCACGAAGCATATTTTGCGATAATGTCTCTATTTGTGCTCGCTTTCATAAGCTCATTTTTATTTTATCTTTATTCACAAAAAGATATTCATACTGATTGGCGAAAGAAGATTGTTTTATTCCCCTTATTTATGGCTGGAAGTATGGGCTTTGCGGTTAACAATTCGCGTGCAGTGATTGAAGGATTATTAAGCCGCAAAAGCGAATTTGTTCGAACACCTAAATTCAAAGTTGAAAAGGATGGTGATAGTTGGAAAGGGAACAAATACCTGAGTAGAAAAATCAACTTTTCGGTTTATGTTGAATTACTTATGGCAGTTTATTGTTTAGTGGGAATAATTTCTTCGTTGTATTTTTTAGAAATTGCTGCACTTCCATTTCAGTTTTTATTTTTCTTAGGTTTTTCATTCGTTTCATTAACTTCTATTAAACATGCCTTCCAGAAAACCTGATTTCAGTATCAGTGGCAAAAAATTAGAAGAAATTTTTGAAGCAAAATCCCGGCTGATTTGTGAGTACGACAAACAAAGCCCTTTGTTTGTCAAGTTAGTTGCAAATTTAATTGAAGAAAACAATGTCGAAGAAGCTGTGACAATTCTTAATCAGAGACTAAATGAATTTCCATTTAATCCTCTTGCTTTAATTTTGAGAGGCAAAGCAGAAACTCTTCTCGGGCATTATGAAAATGCAATTAATGATTTTAAACTTTCGGGTGAATTAATAAATTCAACAGAAACCGCTGATTATTATTTAAATGAACTCGAAAGTATTCGTAAACAAAGATCGCTTTTTGAAGCAGGCTCCAGAAAATCATTTTTAGCGAATAATGATCTTACTCCTCCCATTTCCAATCAATTCAGTTTCTCTAATCCTTCCGGCGAAGATAATATAATTGAAATTGAAGAACGTCTTGAGCAGCTTGCTTCAGAAATATCGGGTGCAAAGATTAATATTAGCGAAAGCACTAACTTAGACAACAATATTTCACTTGCAGATTTATCCGAAAAAAACATTATAATCTCGGAAACTCTTGCGAAAATTTATGCCGCTCAAGGCGAACTTGAAGAAGCGATTAAAGTGTACGAAAAGTTGATAAACAAAAGTCCTTCTCAAAAGGATTATTTCGCTTCAAAAATTTTAGAACTCCGCTCTGAATTGGGTAATCAATAAATTACCTGCCTAAATTTCCTTTTCATTGTATAATGAAAACTACATTTACTTTTGATAAATTACCTCTAAAGTTTTATAAACGTGATGTTTTAACGGTGGCAAGGGAATTGCTCGGTACGACTCTAATCAGGAAAAAAGATAATTTAACTTTTGCAGGAATTATTGTGGAAACAGAAGCTTACGACGGAAAAACAGATCAGGCAGCACATTCCTTCAATGGAATGACAAAAAGAAACGAAACTATGTTTAAAGGTGGAGGCTATCTTTATGTATATTTTACTTATGGTAATCACTATTGCTGCAATGTTGTAACAGGTAATCCTGGTGGTGGCTGTGCAGTTCTTATTCGTGCAGTAGAACCAATAAATGAAATTGAAACAATGACAATAAATAGATATTCTAAATCTACTATCTCAGATAAAGAATTACTAAATCTTACAAATGGACCGGGTAAACTTTGTAAAGCATTTTCAATTGATCTCAAAGATAACTCTGCAGAATTAAGCGATGATCAAATATTCATACTTAATTCTAAAAATAATAAATTAGAAAATATTTCGACTTCGAAAAGAATAGGCATTAGTAAATCGGTTGATCTCCCCTGGCGATTTTTCATTACAGATAATAAGTTTGTCTCAAGAAAATGATTATACCGAAGAACTTGCTTATTGTCAGAACTGATAGAATCGGTGACGTTGTTCTCTCTTTACCGATTGCGAGCTTAATTAAAAAATATTATCCTGATTGCAAAGTGTCATTTCTTGTAAGAAGTTATTCCGAGTCAATCGTATCTAACAATCCCGATATTAATGAAATTATAATTCTTAAGGAAAAAGGAAAGAAAATAGCACTCACTGAAAATATTAATCAAATAAAGATGAAAAATTTTGATTCTGCATTGGTGGTTTACCCTACCTTGCCAACCGCATGGATTATCTATCAAACTGGGATTGAAAATCGTGTCGGCACTGGTTACAGGTGGTATTCTTTTTTATTCAATCATAAAGTTTTTCAACACCGTAAATATGCAGAGCATCACGAGCTAGAGTTTAATATAAAGATGCTCGCCAAGTTCGGAATAGAAGAATCAATCACCAAAAAAGATATTAAATTCAACATCAGTGTATGTTCTAATTCAGTATCTAAATTAAAAATACTTTTAGAGTCGAATGGATGGCAGCAAAATAAAAAACTAATTATCCTTCATCCGGGAAGCGGCGGAAGTTCAGTTGATCTTCCTCCGAAAAAATTTGGAGAACTGATTAATAAATTAAGTTTAAATGAAAATCTTTTCTTAATAATTACCGGATCCGCATCAGAAAAATCATTGACCGATAAATTAACTGCCGGCACGCAAATGCTTAATTTAACCGATGAATTAAACCTGAAAGAATTAATTGCACTGATAAGTTTATGCAATATTTTTATTTCAAACTCGACCGGACCTATCCATATTGCTTCAGCACTTGATAAATACACGATTGGCTTTTATCCTAAAATCGTTGAATGTTCAGCGCAAAGGTGGGGACCTTATTCCACAAAAGGGTTTATCTTTGAACCAAAAATCGAATGCAAAAATTGTAACCGCAAGCAGTGTGAGCAATTGAAATGTATGAATTCAATAAATACAAATGATGTATTAAATAAAATAAACGAAATTATTCTTAACTTATCTTCATAACGGAGCTAACAATGTTCAATCGTAAAAAGGCAAAAATATTTTTTCAATTAGTAATAATGATCCCTTTTGTAGTGGCTGCACAAACTACTCAAGTGGATTTCAGAAAACTAGAAAACCACGCATTTAAAGAAGGTGAAAAACTTACTTTTGATGTTAAGTATGGTTTTGTAACAGCAGGTATTGCAACAATGGAAATTCCGGAAATAAAAAAAATATCCGGCAGAAATTCTTACCATGTAACATTCGAAGTAAACACCGTCCCAAGTTTCGATTGGGTGTATAAAGTCCGCGATCGATATGAAACTTATCTTGACATTGATGGGCTTTTCCCCTGGCGATTTGAGCAGCATATTCGTGAAGGCAGTTACAGCCGCGATTTCTCAGCCTTCTTTGATCAGCGTAAAGGAAAAGCAAAAACTTCCGAAGGTGAATATGATCTGCCACGTTACACTCACGATATTGTCTCTGCGTTATACTATGCTCGAACACTCGATTATTCAAACATGAAAATTGATGATAGAATTCATCTGCAAAATTTTTATAAAGATAAAGTTTATGATCTCGATGTAAAATATCTCGGCAGGGAAACCATCAGTGTTGAAGCTGGAAAGTTTGATTGTATAATTGTTGAACCGCTTGTGAAAGAAGGAGGGTTGTTCAAAAGCGAAGGGAGTATTGTAGTGTGGTTGACTAATGATGCGCTTAAAATCCCAATAAAAGTAAAAACAAAAGTTGTTATTGGTTCCATTGATGCTGAACTTACTAAATACGAGGGAGTTGCAGGAAAGCTTTCTTCGAAGAAATAACAGACTAAGCTTAAATATTAAGTGTAATTAGTAATTTTTTTATTCTGATTTTTATTTCTGTTGAGTGTGTTCCTTCCAATAGCTAACTTACTATTATCATATTATAAAAATAGTATTTAATGGACGGACAACAAGAAATAGAACCTGATAATCAAGATTCAAACGACAAGCATTCCAGTGAAGTTCAACAGGTGAATAATTCAGATAATATCGAAATGAATTTTGATTTTTCACCAATTGCTGCAGGATTTATTGGACTGTTCGGTGGATTTTTTCTTTATCAATTTGTCGGCGGATTTTTAACACTTTTGGTTTTAGGTTTTGATATTGAGAATGCACCTGTAGCTCCGATGCGTTTGATGACAATCGCAGGACAGATTTTATTCATACTTCTTCCGGCATTGCTGTTCGCCAAGTTTTTTTACAATAATGTCTCAGCGGTAATGAGAATTAAAATTCCTAAACTCAAAGAGTTTGGTCTTTTTACGATTGGAATTATAATACTAACACCACTGCTTCAAACATATCTTTATATTCAAAATTATTTTATAGAAGTTCTTGCAAAGAATAATCAATCCGTTCAAACGCTAAAAACATTTTTCGATTCTCTCGATCAACTTGTTGAAAAAAGCTACGGAGAATTATTGAACGCTGGCTCATTCCCAGAAATGTTGTTCGTTGTATTTGCTGCCGCAATTGTGCCTGCAGTCTGCGAAGAATCAATGTTTCGCGGTTTCATTCAAAAAAGTTTCGAGCTGAAGATAAAACCATTTTATGCTGCACTAATTACTGCAACATTTTTTGGGCTCTATCATTTTAATCCTTATGGTTTGTTTCCACTCATTGGATTGGGTTTGTTTTTTGGATTTGCGGCTTATAAAAGTAATTCGATTTTAATTCCAGTCTTTTTACACTTCATTAATAACCTTACTGCCGTAGTTCTTTATTTTATTTTTGGGGAAGAAGAATTAAGTAACTCGGCTTCTTTAAATAACGAGGATTTATTCAGCCAATCCATTTTATTCATTGTCTTAATGTTATTTTTTATAGCTCTAATCATATCAATAATAAATTATTATAATAAACAATTGCAAGGAGGAGAATATGCCAGTATGTCCAAATTGTAAAAGCGAATACGTGCAGGGGATTAAATTCTGCGCTGACTGCCAGACTGCACTTGTTGATCCTTCAGATATTGAAGAACACATTCTTAGTGAGGAACAATGGGTGGTGGTTTATACATCAAGCGAAGAATATGAAATTGAAATGCTTCGCGATAATCTGGAAAGTGCGGGAATTGCTGCTGCAATGCTTTCACAAAAAGATAGAAGTTTTCCTGCCCCCGGAGATTTATCTATTGTGAAATTGTTGATAAAAAAAGATGATCTGGAGGCGGGATTGAATTTCATCCAGAATTTTCTAGACAGCAAAGAAGAAATAAAAGACGGGGATCAATGAAAACCGGCAATACTGCCACGAGAATTATTGTTTCTGTTTTTGCAATCCCAATAATTATTGCTGTAAGCTATTTCGGTAAAGCTTATTTTCTGTTATTTGTTTGTGTGATTGCGCTGGCAGCGTTCCGGGAGTTCTGTCAGATCGCTGAAAAGAAAAATTCTTTTGTGAATAAGCCATTCGGTTATGCTGCAGTAATTTATTTTATACTTAATTCATACTACCCGATTTGGGATGTTTATTCATCGGTATTGGTGTTAATCTTTATTTTGCTTTTAGTTGAACTTTTTAGGAATAATAATTCGGCGGTTTCGAATCTGTCAGCAACTTCCCTTGGAGTATTCTACGTCGGATTTTTTATGAGTTCATTAATCGGAATAAGGGAGATGTTTATTGATCCATTCTACCAACGTGGAGGATACTTAATAATAAGCATAATGGCAGCAATATGGATTTGCGATTCTGCCGCATATTTCGGCGGCACAGCTTTGGGCAAACACAAACTTTTTCGCCGGGTCAGCCCAAATAAAAGTTGGGAGGGGGCAATATTCGGTTTTGTCTTCGCCATTTTAACTATGCTTCTTGCAAAAGAAATCGTACTACAATTTTTACCATTTAATTTGATAATTTTAATTGGACTTACTGTTGGTGTGTTTGGACAAATTGGTGATCTCATTGAATCATTGTTTAAACGAGATGCACACATTAAAGATTCTTCATCGATCATTCCCGGACATGGCGGAGTGCTTGATAGATTTGATTCATTATTGTATTCCGCCCCTATTATTTTTTTACTGTTGAAATATTTTTATTAGAATTATAAAGAATGAAGTCACGCGAACATAAAATAAATGTACTCACATTAGGCTGTTCAAAAAATACAGTTGATTCCGAGCGTCTGCTTAGCCAATTAAGATTGAATAACTTCAGCATTTCCGAATCACTTGAAAATGCAGATACACTTATTATTAATACATGCGGTTTTATAGAGTCAGCTAAAAAGGAATCCATTGATACAATACTAAATGCTGTTGCTCTCAAGAATGAAGGTAAATTGAAAGAGGTTATGGTAGTTGGATGTTTGGCAGAAAGATATAAAGATGATTTGCGAAAAGAAATTCCGGAAGTTGACAGCTATTTTGGAACAGAAGCCTACGAAGCCATATTAAAAGAACTCGGAGGTGAATTAAAAACAGAATTAATTGGTGAACGCCGCTTGACTACACCTGCACACACAGCTTATCTGAAAATCTCAGAAGGCTGTGACCATCCTTGCTCTTTTTGTGCCATCCCAATTATGAGGGGAGGGCATAAATCAGTACCCATTGAGCAGCTTGTTAAAGAGACTGAATCCCTTAGGGCAAAAGGGGTAAAAGAATTAGTGATCATTGCGCAGGATACAACAGACTATGGAAAAGATATTTATGGCAGACGAAATATTATTGAACTTCTCACCGAATTAAGTAAGGTGGAGGAAATAGAATGGATAAGAATAATGTATGCATACCCATCTCATTTTCCGGATGAGTTGATCAGTGAAATTGCCGGCAACCCCAAAATTTGTAAATACATCGACATACCATTGCAGCACATTTCCGATAAAGTTTTGAAATCAATGCGGCGTGGGGTTACATCAGCAAATACGAAAGTACTAATAAAAAAATTAAGAGAAAAAATTCCAGATATAACTTTACGCACTACTCTAATTGTTGGTTATCCAAATGAATCTCAGGAAGATTTTAATGAATTGATTAAATTTGTTGAGGAATCAAAATTCGACAGGCTGGGGGTATTTACTTTTTCTCCGGAAGAGAATACAACAAGCTTCCCGCTTGGTGATCCAATTTCATCTCAAGAGAAATTGAGAAGAAGGGAAGTAGTAATGGAGTTACAAAAAGAAATTTCTTTCTCAAATAACTTAAAGTTTGTTGGTAAAAAAATGAAAGTTCTTGTTGAGTCGTTGGAAGGGCAATATTACGTCGGCCGCTCTTACCGCGATGCACCCGAAGTTGATGGCGAAGTTTTAATACCATCCAATGGAATCAAATTAATTCCTGGTAATTTTTATGATGTGGAAATTTATGATAATAATGAATATGATTTGTTCGGAAAAATTATTTTTTAATTGAAAGCAAATTATATGAAAACATTTATATCTGTCATATCAGTTTTCTTATTTATATCAAGTGCTTTTGCTCAGCCCGATAATACTTCGTTGAATAAACAGCAGAGGGTGAAATATTACCAGGAATTTTTATGCTTTTATTCTGGTAAAAAAAATTTAACAAGGGTGGATGTTTTTATTCAAGTGCCGTATTCGGAAATTCAATTTGTAAAAAGCGGGCAATCCTTCATTGCTCAATATTCACTTACTATTTCTGTGTTCGATCAAAATCGAGAGAGACTTATTAGTGAAAAAATATGGAATGAGAAAATTATTGCCGAAAATTTTGATCAAACGTTATCCAAAGAAAATTTTAATCTCAGTTTAAAATCTGTTGAGCTTAAACCCGGCAATTACGTAATTCGAACGGCAATGGAGGATAAGGATTCACGGAAAGAATTTTCGGTCGATAATAATTTTACTGTCCGCGATTTTTCTTCAGGCATAAACATCAGCGATATTATGCTGATAGCGAAGCAGGAAGTTGTTGATGGGAGTAATAAAATCCGTCCGAATGTTTCAAAGGATATTCTGGTTCAACATGATGGCATTCAATTATTTTATGAGATGTACTCTGATTCATCTGTTGATGTGCTCATGGATTACTCTATTATGGACAAAGATAAAAACACTGTACACAAGGAAAATGAAATTATTAATTTGAAATCCGGCACAAATCAGTTTTTCAAAACTATAAAAGACTCGGCTTTATCTTTAGGATCTCATAATTTAGTAGTATCTATATTTGATCTAAAAAGTACACTTATCTCTTCTGCTTCGAAAAATTTCTTATCAAGATGGAGCGGTGTGCCCGGTAACGTTCAAGATCTGGAAAAAGCTATTGAACAGATGACATACATAGCCTCTGACGAGGAGCTTGATTTTATTGAAGAAGCAGAAACACGTGACGATAAAATTAAACGGTTTTTAGATTTCTGGAAAATTAAAGACCCCAACCCGCAGGACGAACAGAATGAAGTCTTCAACGAATATTTTCGCCGTGTGGCTTATGCAAATGAACAATTCTCACATTACAACGAAGGCTGGCAAACTGATCGTGGGATGGTGTATATTCTTTTGGGTCCGCCAAACAATATTGATCGTCACCCTTTCGATTATGATTCAAAGCCTTACGAAGTTTGGCAATATTACGATATTAACCGTCAATTTGTTTTTCTTGATGACACGGGTTTTGGAGATTATCGTTTAGTTACTCCACTTTACGGTGATGATTACAGGTATCGCTGAAAATGATTCTTACTGTAACTATAAACCCTTTGCTTGAAAGAAGAATTAATTATTCGGAAATCTCTTTAGGAAGATTACACCGCAGAGGGAAAGAAGCACTTAAGGCTGGGGGGAAAGGCATAAACGTAAGCAGGCAGCTGAATAAACTTGAAATTCAAAACCTCGCCTTTATTTTTCTTGGAGGATTAAACGGCAAACTTTTACGAAATGTTTTAAATGAAGAGAAAATAATTTTTAGTGCAATCAACATAAAACAAGAAACACGTTATTGCACAGTTGTCATCGATGACGGCAAAAGTATTGCCACCTCCTTCTTTTCTCCTAACTCTGTTATTTCACTTGGAGAATCAATTGAATTTAAATCTAAATTAGAAAAGATGATTCAAAATTGTGAGATGGTAGTATTCTCCGGCAGTTCACCTTGCAAAGAAGCTGATGATATTTTTCCATTTGGAATTGAAACCGCAAATAAATATGATAAAATTTCTGTCTGCGATACTTACGGCACTCATCTTAATGTTTGCCTTAAAAAATCCCCTACCATTGTACACAACAATGTTGACGAAGTAGAATCATCGCTAAATATTTCCTTAAAATCCGAAAAAGAAAAAATTGAATATCTTGATTTCCTGTATTCGAACGGAATTAAACAGGCTTATCTTACTGATGGA
>Ga0172375_10006598_pt1 | contig 16201 bp, 7 predicted proteins | sample LakKiv1m_FD_114537 | JGI IMG/M metagenome (GOLD analysis project Ga0172375, IMG submission 114537) | Freshwater microbial communities from Kabuno Bay, South-Kivu, Congo - kab_092012_11.1m | ecosystem: Environmental > Aquatic > Freshwater > Lake | place: Democratic Republic of the Congo...
CGTATCCGGTGTAGCAATCGCCGGCGCCGCCGGTTCCTGGGCGAAAAGACTGCCAGATAATAAAAAGCATAAACAAACAAATGTAATTCTATTCATCATGGAATCTCCTTTTCTGTCGGGTTCCAGTTTTCGATTTCCTGTAATAAACGGGGCACGGCTTCTTCCGGCTTCAGGCGAGCGAGAACCTGGCCGCTTTTAAACAATAGCGCCACGCCTTTGCCAAAGGCGATGCCGAGATCGGCGGCGCGGGCTTCTCCGGGACCGTTGACTTCGCAACCCATTACGGCCACGGTCAGGTTTTTCTTTATGTCGCGGATTTTCTGTTCGACCTCCGTTACAATTGCGATCAGATCGACCGAAGTGCGGCCGCAGGTCGGGCAGGACACTAACCGAATTCCGTGCTGGTTCAGGTCGAGGGCTTTCAGAATCTCGAAGCCGGCGCGGACTTCCTCGACCGGATCGGCTGTCAGCGAAACCCGCAGAGTGTCGCCAATACCTTCCGCCAGCAGCGTTCCGATCCCGATCGCCGACTTGATCGTACCGGACCAGGCTGGGCCGGATTCCGTCACGCCCAGATGCAGCGGATAATCAAATTGTTCGGCGAATAGCCGGTTGGCGGCAATCATCAAACCGACTTCGCTGGATTTCAGCGCTACGATCACGTCCCGGAAATCATTTTCCTCGCAGATTTCCAGGTGGCGGCGGGCGCTCTCCAGCATGGCTGCGGGCGTCGCCGAGCCATACTTAGCCAGTAAATCTTTCTCCAGCGAACCGGAATTAACTCCGATACGAATGGGAACATGTGCCGCGCGGGCTTTCGACAATACGGCTTTCACCCGTTCGGCGCCGCCGATATTGCCGGGATTGATGCGGATTTTACTGGCGCCGGCGTCGATCGCTCCCAGCGCCAGCCGGTAATCGAAATGTATGTCGGCCACTAAAGGCACGAGCATGTGTTTGCGGATTTCCGGCAAGGCTTTGACCGCGGCTTCATCCGGAACCGTCACCCGGATAATCTGGCAGCCGGCGGCTTCGAGCCTTTCGATCTGCGGCAGAATTCTTTTCAGATCGTGCGTTTTGGCAGTGGTCATGGATTGTATCGGAATCGGAAAACCGCCCCCGATGGGAACATTGCCGATCTGCACAGTCCGGGTAATCTTACGCTTGGATTCGTTCATCGTCGGGAGAAATTAATATTGCGCCCGCAATGAGGCAAGGCTATTTTATTAATTGCAAATTGGAGATTGGAGATTTCAAATTGCAAATTTCAAATTTACCTGTCAGTCACAGGTAACCATTGAATGATCCGGCAGAGTCCGGCCTTTGACGGAACTTCGCTTCGCTCAGTTATTACCTGACCATCTATGACAAAAGATAGGCTCTGTGGATAGGATCAGTAGGGCCACTTCCAGTCGCGGATTTCCGGCATGTCATCCCCGTAACGCGCGATATACTGCTTGTGTTCGATCAGGCAGTTGCGCATGGCCTGTTTAACGTGTGCGCCGATGCGCTCCAGTTGCGGCACCCGTTCGATGACATCCATGACAAGGTGGAAACGATCCAGGTCGTTCATCACTACCATATCGAATGGCGTAGTCGTGGTGCCTTCCTCCTTGTAACCGCGCACATGCAGATTGACGTGATTCGTCCGGCGATAGGTCAGGCGGTGAATCAGCCACGGATAGCCGTGAAAGGCGAAAATGACCGGTTTGTCAGTGGTGAAAAGCGAATTGAAGTCCTTTTCTGACAAGCCGTGCGGATGTTCGCTGGACGGCTGCAAGGTCATCAGATCAACGACATTGATGACTCGGATTTTCAGATCGGGGAAACTCTGACGTAATAGATCGACGGCTGCCAGCGTTTCCAGGGTAGGAATATCACCGGCACAGGCCATAACAACATCCGGCTCGCCGTTTTGATCGTTGCTGGCCCATTCCCAGATGCCGATCCCGGTCGTGCAATGCTTGATAGCCGCGTCGATGTCTAAGAACTGCAGGGCCGGTTGCTTACCGGCGACAATGACGTTGATGTAATGACGGCTGCGCAGGCAGTGATCGGTGACCGAGAGCAGGGTATTGGCATCCGGCGGCAGGTAAACGCGCACGATCTCGGCTTTTTTATTGACCACGTGATCGATAAAGCCCGGGTCCTGGTGGCTGAAGCCGTTATGATCCTGACGCCAGACGTGCGAAGTCAGCAGGTAATTGAGCGAGGCGATTGGCCGGCGCCATGGAATCTGGCGCGTGACCTTCAGCCATTTGGCATGCTGATTAAACATTGAATCGATGATGTGGATGAAGGCTTCATAGCAGGAGAAAAAGCCGTGCCGTCCGGTCAGCAGGTAACCTTCCAGCCAGCCCTGGCACATGTGTTCGCTGAGCACTTCCATTACGCGCCCGTCCGGGGACACCTGCTCGTCATCCGGCAGAATGTTGGCGGTCGACATGCGGTCGGTAACTTCCAATAGCGAGCCCAGCCGGTTGGAGGCGGTCTCATCCGGCCCCATGACCCGGAAATTACGGCTGGCGAGATTGAGTTTCATGACATCGCGTAGGAATTGTCCCATGACGCGGGTTGATTCGGCTTCGGTCGCGCCGGGCTTGGGAATGGGGACGGCATAATCACGGAAATCCGGCATCTGCAGGTCTTTCAGAAGCAAACCGCCGTTGGCGTGCGGATTGGCGCCCATGCGACGCACGCCGGTCGGAGCCAGTGCCGCCAGTTCCGGGCGCAATTTGCCGTTTTCATCGAACAATTCTTCCGGCTTATAGCTGCGCATCCAGTCTTCCAGCATACGGATGTGATCGGGTTTTTTCGCCAGTTCGGACAGCGGAACCTGGTGCGAGCGGAAGGTGCCTTCGACCTTCCTGCCGTCCACGATTTGCGGGCCGGTCCAGCCTTTGGGCGTTCGCATCACGATCATCGGCCAGGGTTTGCGTTTTTTAAAACCGTTTTTACGAACGTCAGCCTGAATGGCTTTAATCTCTTTAATCGCCGCCTCGAGAGTGGCCGCCATCAATTGGTGCATTTTCGGCGGTTCGTCGCCCGCCACGCAATAAACCTTGTAGCCGTAGCCGGTTAAAAGTTCTACCAGCTCATCGTCATCAAGACGCGCCAGCACGGTCGGGTTGGCAATCTTGTAACCGTTCAGGTGCAGGATCGGCAAAACCGCGCCGTCGTGCACCGGGTTGAGAAATTTATTGGAATGCCAGCTGGCGGCCAAAGCGCCGGTTTCGGCCTCGCCGTCGCCCACCACGCAGCAGGCGATCAGGTCGGGATTGTCGAAGACCGCCCCGTAGGCATGCACCAGGGCGTAACCGAGTTCGCCGCCTTCATGGATCGAACCGGGCGTTTCCGGGGCAACGTGACTGGGAATTCCGCCCGGAAAAGAGAACTGCTTGAAAAGTTTTTGCAGGCCGTCGGCGTCCTGCGAAATATTCGGGTAAACTTCGCTGTAAGTGCCTTCGAGATAAGTATTGGCCACCAATCCCGGTCCGCCGTGTCCGGGCCCGGTAATGTAAATCATGTTCAGGTCGTATTTCTTAATCAGACGGTTGAGGTGCACATAGATAAAATTAAGGCCGGGAGTCGTGCCCCAGTGACCCAGCAGACGGGGTTTGATATGCTCGATCTTCAGCGGCTCCTTCAGCAGCGGATTATCCAGCAGATAAATCTGGCCGACGGACAGGTAATTGGCCGCCCGCCAGTAGGCGTCGATCAGGGACAGTTCTTTGGAAGAAAGGGGTATTTTCTTCGATAAATCGCGGGGTTGCATGGTTCCTCCTTTGATTGAATCCTGGCGCGTGGGCGCTGTTTTCTGATTTCAATAATCACTCTCACATTTAATGTTAAGCTACCGCCGCGCGATTTTCAAGAGGTAATTGAAGGTCAGGCGAGCTTGTCCGAGTTTTACGCATCAGCGGAAAAGGCGGAAAGATTTGAGATTTCAAATTGCAAAATTCAAATATCTAATTTTTCTGTCTGCCATAGGTAACTACTGAATGACAACAAACGACCACCAATGACCATAAATGACTAATTGGTGCAGATTGTAGATTGTAGGTTATGGATTAATCCTTTTAAAATATCCGTGAATATCTGCGTTCATCTGCGGCTGAAAGTATTTTTCGCGAACACTATGCGCCCGTCGGTAACTGTATCTTAAAAGCCTTGCTTTCATGGACGTGATTCGTTAAAATCAGTCCGGCAATTATGTTAATTGGTAATTAAAAACGAAGTCCTCCGGGCATATGGGGAATGCGACCGATTCGTTTAACACGACAAAATAGAGGGGAAATGATGAAAATTCGGGGTATTTATCTTATAACGACAGTTCTACTGGTCTTCTCGCAATGCAGCCAGTCGGGGAAAATTGTCCAAATTCAAAATGGCGCCCGGCTGGAAACTAAAACTTTAAATGTCCAGATTCAATTTTATGCCGGCAATATCGCCCGGATCGTGAAATGGCGGCCGGAATCCACTTCGGAAAAGCTGAGCCTGATGGTGATTCAGGACAGCCTGCCGCAAATACCGGTCGAAGTTAAGGAAAATGGTCGCAGTGTGGTCATAAAAACCGGGCAGATGACGCTGACACTCTCGAAACGGGACGGGCATGTCGAATATTTCACGGCCGATGGTAAAACAATTCTCAAAGAAACCAAAAATACCGTCATTACTCCACTCACGGTTGGCGGCGAGCAGGTCTTCAGCATGCAGCAGTATTTCATGCTGACGCCGGACGAGGGCCTTTATGGTCTCGGGCAGCATCAAAACGGCTTTATGAATTACCGCGGGCGGAGCGTAACGCTGGTACAGACCAATACCGACGCCGTGACGCCCTTCCTGATCTCGACCAACGGCTGGGGCATTTTGTGGGATAATTATTCTAAAACCGTTTTCCAGGATACGGCCCAAACCATGTCGTTCTGGTCAGAGGTCGGCGACAATCTCGATTATTATTTAATCAGCGGCGCAAACATGGATGCCGTAATTGGCGGCTACCGGCAGCTGACTGGGCCGGCGCCGATGTACGGCAGATGGGCGTATGGCTACTGGCAGAGCAGAGAACATTATCACACCGGCGCGGAATTGCTGGAAATCGTGAAGGAATACCGCCAACGGCGTATCCCGATTGACAATATTATCCAGGATTGGAATTACTGGGGCGATAATTCCAACTGGAGCTCGATGGCTTTCGATCCGAAGAGGTATCCCGAACCGAAGGAGATGATCAAACGCATTCACGACCAGAATTTTCACATTATGATCTCGATCTGGCCGGGGCTGGGACCGAACACACCGATTCATAAAGACATGGCGGCCCGCGGCTACCTGTTCAATACCGTTGGCTGGGCGTCATTCAAATATTTCGATGCCTTCCATCCGGCCGCCAACGATCTGTACTGGTCTTATGTTAAAAAGGGACTGATCTCCGCCGGGATCGACGCCCTCTGGATCGATTCCACCGAGCCGGACATCGTCAACGCCACGACCAAAGAGGCCGAGGAATACGAAATAAAAAAAGTCGACAATAATTACCTCGGCAGCTGGGCGCGTTACCTGAATGCCTATTCGTTGGTCATGATGGATCGACTCTACCAGAACCAACGCCGGGACTCCGACCAAAAGCGGGTTTATATGCTAACCCGCTCGATGTATGCCGGGCAGCAGCGGACGGCCGCCACGACCTGGTCGGGCGACATCGGCGCCAGCTGGGAGATTTACCGCAACCAGATCAGCGCCGGGCTAAATTTCTGTATGGCCGGAGTGCCGTACTGGACTTTCGATATCGGGGGATTCGTGATCGGCGCTTACGGCGGCATATTCATTAATGGCGGTCAGGATCCGGCTTACCAGGAACTCTATACCCGCATGTTCCAGTTCGGGGCGTTTTGCCCGATCTTCCGGGCGCACGGCAGCGAGACGCCGCGCGAAATCTGGCGTTTCGGCGAATTTTCCGATAATTTGACCCAATTCGATAACCTGCGCTACCGGCTTCTGCCTTATATCTATTCGCTGGCCTGGCGTGTGACCAACGAAGATTATACCATAATGCGGGGTTTGCCGATGGATTTTCCGAACGACCAAAAGACTTTTGCGATTGCCGATCAGTTTATGTTCGGGCTCTCCGTCATGGTCTGTCCGGTAACCGAATATATGCTGCACCGTCCGCCGGAAAAGAGCGCTCTGATCCCGCCGAGCTGTTTTAAAACCGCCGAAGGCCAACCGGGCCTGAATGTCAAATATTACCGCAATCCGGATTTCGCCGATTTGGCCCGCGAACAGGTTGAACCGGATATTAATCACCTGTGGTACACCGGCCGGCCGGATTACCTGACTGACTCGGCCTTCGCGGTGGGCTGGGAAGGCAAACTGATCCCGCCGGAAAGCGGTTCGTACCAGTTTCACCTGATTTCTTATGACGCCAAACGCCTTTTCATCGATGGCAAGGAGCTGCCGATCGTTTACACCAGCGTCGAACAGTATACGGATTTGATCGAGTTGAAGGCCGGGCAGGCATACGATTTCCGGCTCGAGATGCAAAACCGTTCCACCGGCGCCGCCAAGATGATCCTGAACTGGAAGACGCCGGAAATGTTCGTTAAGGAAAAAACTGTCGAGCCACGGCCGCAAACCCGCAACGTCTACCTGCCGGCCGGAACAGCCTGGGTCGACTTCTGGAGCGGAACGACTTACGCCGGCGGTAAAACCATCACCGCCGATGCTCCGATTGATAAAATTCCGCTGTTGATTAAAGCCGGTTCGATCCTTCCACTCGGACCTTTCGTTCAGTATTCCACAGAAAAGCCAGCCGATCCGCTCGAACTGCGGATTTACCCCGGCGCGGATGGCAGCTTCACTCTCTACGAGGACGAAAACGATAAATACAATTACGAAAAAGGGATTTACTCCACGATCAACTTCAATTGGGATGACGCCAAAAAGCAATTGACGATCGGGTCCCGCAACGGATCTTTCCCCGGTATGCCGACCGAGCGCCAGATTCAGGTTGTTTTAGTTGCGCCCGGGCATGGCGCCGGAATCGAAATTACTCAGCAGCCCAACAAGATCATCAAATACGCGGGAGAACAACAAACCATTCAGTTATAAAATATCAGAGTGAGGAAGAAAACGAACGGCCGGTTTCGGTAAGAAGCCGGCCGTTTTTCATGATGAGATTTGAATTTCTAAATCAGGGCGCGTCAGCAGTTCCCATATCGACCCGGTAAATAGTCCAGTCCGCTTCAGCGACATTATCGCCGACGATCATATAAAGATAGTTTGCTCCGCCCCAGTTCAAATGCTTACAATAGGCGGGCAAAATGTCCTTATAAAAATAATCAATTTCCCGGGTTTCCGGATTACAAATCAGGATTGGGTCGGAGGTATCGGTGGCAATGAACATGATGCCGTCTGCAGAAAAACCCAGGGCCGTTATAACCCTGGATGAAAAATCTGTCGTACTCAAATCAAGAACCGTGTCGGGTGCACCTACGCTGCCACTGCTGATCGGATGCCGGATAATGGACGGAGCAGCATCACCAGTCGCGCTGGCCGCCACATAGACATAATCTCCGCAGACCCGAACGGCCTGGATCGTGTCGGCGCTGTAATAACCTGCCGACGAAATAGAGAGGCTGGGATTAACGATTTGCAGATCGGTTCGGGTGCCGCCGGCATAAAAATAACCCGCTTCGTCAAAATCGCCGAATTTGACCGTTTTCCCCGACGGCATTTGAATCCAGCGGGCTACCGTCCCGGATGCGACATCCAGTTTATCGATGGCGCGGTTATTTTCGAGCAGATACAGGTTACCGTCCGGCCCGATGGTAGCATCCGTGGGTTTGCGCGAGGCTTCGGCGACGATTGATTTTTGGCCATCCGCAGTCACTTTATAGATATTTTTTATGGAATCGACCACAAACATATTTTCCGAGGTATCGACCGCGACGACATTCAATCTGATATTCTCTAAAAAATTGCCATATTGTTCAAGGACCGAAGTTATCTGATATGGACTGTACTTGGCTACGACCAGGGCATTATCGCAAACCACTTTTACAATACAGGAATCACCTGACATATCCGGCCGGCGTACCGTTACCGAGCTATCAGTATAGGTCAGCAATTTGGCTTTAAAATTATCAAAGTAGATCTTAGGTTCACTGCTAAAATCGGTCCCTTTGATCGTAATGTAGTTCCAGCCGGCGGTCGCGGCGGCCGGTTCGATGCCGGTGATTGAAGGTGAAGTGGTTTCGGTAAAATCATCGTACCAGGCCGGTTGCGTGACTTTGTATTCGCAATGCGTCATCGCCAGACAAAAGACGGAAATAATTAATAAGCGATCGGCTTTCATATTTCTATTCTCCTCCAACCAATTAAAATGCTAACCGCACGGTCAGGCGCTGGACCTGGTTGAAAACGCCATAAGGTGTATAAGCATAATCAAATGTAAAACCAAATTTGGTAACACCTACTCCAAAGGTCAGTCCGCTCTCATCCTGAGCGGAAATATATCCGCCCCGCAGGGAAAGCAGGTTCAGTAGCCGCCAGTCCAAACCGATTTTGAACTGCTCGGCACGCGAACGAAAATGACTGGCATCGAGACTCATGTACAGAGATTGATTCGGTTTTTCTCCGAGCAGATCGAGCAGGTCCATCGAGATTCCCATGTTAAAGACCAATGGCAGCTGGAAAGGCTCTTCGACATATTCGATCTCCTTCGAGAAATTACGGATCGACATCCCGAATACCAGACTCTTGAAGCCAGTCTTGAATTGCGTTCCGAAATCGAACGCCCAGGCTTGTAAAACATTTTCCGCGATGACCTCGGTGGTATCGGGAACATCGGAAATTTCGGGAATAACACTTTCTCCCAGATTCTGCATGACATACCGGACCTGGCCGCCGATGCTGAACCAATCGTTCAGCCGTTTGGCGTAACCCATCTCAACCGCACCGGCACTCAGTTGAAAGATACCTGTGTCGTCATAACCGGCATCCGTGTTCAGATTGACCCGCGTACCGTAAAAATCGCCATAATTAACGCTCTGTAAACTAAATCCCAGGACGCCGAACCGGCCATGTGCCGGACTTAAGGCCAGGCTCAAAGTACCATGCTGAATATCGGCAATCCACTGGTTGACGCTGGCAGTAGCGTCAATCAAACAATCCATATTGGCCATACCGGCCGGATTGAAAAACAGGGCGCCGGAGCCCATTTCCAGACTCGTCACGGCATCCGCAATTCCGGCTGCGCGCGCATCCGATACCACGTTTAAAAATTCGAAACCAGCCTGGGCTAATTTGATGTTTTTGGCGCTCAATCCGGTTGGTATCAACAGGCTGGCGGCAATAATTCCGATTAAATCAATTTTGAAGTTCGTTTTCATCTCGCTGCCCTCCTTATCTGATCACCACGAATTTGCGGAAAACCGAATCGCCCTTGCCGAACATTTTATCCCCCTTCTCGAAGACCAGATCCCCTTTACTGATTTCCAATTCTCCGGTTTTGGGATCGTAATAATCGCGGGACGCCGTAATGTTTTCCTCAGCATAAATATCCTTAGGCACTTCCACGTAAAGGATGTAAACACCGCTGACAACGATCTGGCGCGAGGAAGTCATCGAATCCCAGAGTTCGTCGCCGGAACCATTGGTATGATACTTTTCCCAGATCAGGTCGCCGCGCTCGGTAAAAACCTTGACCTTGCAAACCGGCGGCAATTCATAAAAGGCGATGCGGTCATACTGAAAGTCAGCGCCGAACTGCCACATCCGGGCGCGAATGTCGTAAGGATTCGGGACCACCCGGACATGCTCCAGAAAATTGCCGGCCGGGCGGCGCAGATAGGCCGCAATGCTCGTCAAGGTATAGAACAGGCTGCTGTACTGGGGTTTGCCGTTATTCTCAAGACCATCGCTCTTGCTTTGAATATAATAATAGTAATCGTTGCCGCGGGCGGCGGTGGTATCGTCATATTGAGTGACACTGGTGGTTTTATCACATTCGAAGATTTTTTGATAGACCGTCTTATATTGTTTGACATTGCCTTCCGAGCGATAAATCACATAGCCATTGAAATTAGACTCACTGGCAGCATTATTGCTCCAGCTCAGGCGTATGCGATCGCCGCCGGATTCGACGGTAAACTCGGCGGGCGGTGAAGGCGGCAATGCCAGCATGTAACCCGAGTTATAATTGGTAACGGCATTGTGTAACATCTCCAAAACCGAGTCCTCGCCGGTTTCACACCAGGCCCGCTTATAGGCATTGTAATCGTCAAATCCCCATTCGTTGGTGGAAGAAGCCGGCGTGCCATCGGGCATGATCAGGGTCGGTTTATTGGTTTGTCCTTTATAATAAGCGTACCAGTTGGCGCCGACTTCCCGACATTTTTCCCAGCTGAGTCCGGCGACACCTTCCACATATACAATACGGATACTGTCGCCGTCGGCCAGATCGTACGGCCCGAATCCCCAGCCCTGGCTGCTGCCACCCGTGGAACCGGTATTGCGATAAGTGTTACCGGTGGTCCAATCCTCAACATAACCATCATTACCGACCGCGGCAAATACATCTTCATCCTGGCTGGTGGAAAGTCGTCCTTCCGTCATGATATTGTAGCGTTGCTGCATAAATGTTTCATCATATTGACTGACAGAAGCCTCCATTGGGGTTCCATCGCTACCGATATAAACATTTGTCGTTGGTTGATTGGAATCGTCAATCGAATAATTATTGGGATTCGAAGCAAACAGCACCGTGGCGCCGAGATACTTGGCCGAACCCAGCACACCGGTTTCCAGATAATCCGGGCAGCCCCAGTCTTCAGCCGGTGTCAGCGGATGGCTGTCGGCATTCGTCGGGCCGTAATAACTGTAGAAACCTCTCAACCCTTCATTCGAATCAATATTGTGTAAGAGATTACTGGAACCCCATTCAGAAGAGAATGCCCCCCAGGCCGGTTCATCGGTCCAACCGGAGGAGGTTACGCCGGCAAACGCCGGGCGCCAACAAATGTAGACCCAGAAATCGTTCAAATCCTGGTGATATTCAGCGCCTTCCTCGCTGTAAATACCCGTATTTTTGAATACATACTCCTGAATGAAATAATTATCGTGATCCGGTTGGGTAAAAGCCATTACTTTACGGGTCACACTTACCCCGATCGAAGTATTGAATTGAGATACAACCATCCGGTCACAGGGCATATTCTCATCATAATCGTCCACCAAATCGTAAAGGGTATTGCTGGTGCCAAGCTGCTCATCGACGGTAATTACCGGATGAGTGAACCGGCCGATTAAACTGATGTTCTGTGGAAAAATCATCGTATAGTGATTCGATGGCAAACGCGGACCGGAACCGATAACCTTGACGGATTTCTGTTTGCCCTCCTGCGGATCGTAATAATCGGTGGCTCCCAACCATAGTCCTTTCTGCCTTAATACATGCTGGCCATCGCCGTATTGAGTCGGCCAGGTAAGGAAGTTACTGTTGGAAACCAGTTCCAGCTCGCTGCCGTAATCCATGAAAAAGCATTGGGTTTCACCAACGACGATCCAGCGCTGGTCCTGCGCCTGGCTGACATCGGCGAAGGCACCGATCAGCAGTATCATTCCGCCGTTCAGTAAAATTATCCGAACCTTTTTATTTAATTTGCACATAGTCATTCCTCGTCTTTTTCCTCAATCCAGGTCAAACGAAATCCGGGCCCCGAACACAACCGCCCGGGGATTTAAAAACCACCAGGTCGAAGGACCGGCATTGTAAATATAAGCCTTGTCCGCAAGTATCTGATCCATCTTGTCCTCAGCCACAATCTGCCAGGCGCCATCGACAACTTCCCAGTACTTTCCGGTTCGGCCTTCATAATAAATGGGCGTGGTGCTGGCAGGCGCAGTCGTGCCTTCGACAACGGCCCGGTATTCAATCGGCTGCCAGTCGACACCGGGTTTGCGATAATCCCCCAGTTTATCATGCCCGGGAATATTATCGTAGGCTTCACTAGCCGGCAGATGCAGCGAGGCGCGGTACAGTTCATTGGCTGTATCGCGGAGTCTCATCTGATTGAACAAATTGCCAATATCCAAAAGCAGTTGCAGTTTGAACCGTTTGGCCGAAAAAGTCTTGCTGGCTCGTAAGGTTCCGTCGTAATTATCGACATATTGGACATTATTGAGAATTCCGGAAGCGCTTTTGGGATTATAGGTAGTCCAGCCGCCTTTTTCCCAATTCAGTAATAAAGTCAGCATAAATCCGCTCAGCGGACGCTGTCCCAGAATCTGCGGCCCGAAATTGTCCGGGGTATAGAAGCTCAGGTTCGCGCGGGCATAAGGCGTTGGCACAGGCCGATCCTGATAAAGATTACTGGTTTCCTCGTCATAAATTTTCTGATGAGCCGGATCCTGGTAAACCTCTTCCCGGCCACAATAGCCGCTTGATGAGACCTGATAAGTATAATTCACCCAGCCTTTAAACCAGCGGCCTCTGTTTTTGCGCAGCGTCAGTTCAAAACCACGAATATCCTCGTAAGCGTTACTCGTTATGACGATATAATCATCACCATTAATAGACTCGTAGGTGGTTTCGTTCTGCTGATCGGTAATGTCTTTATAAAACGCCGCCAGCTGCACCAGGAGCGAATTGAATAACAGGTGGTCGTAGCCCAGTTCATAGGAAACCGTCTTGGCTAAAGTCAGGTTCGGATCGCCGATTGATCCCAGGGAACCCGTCGAACTGCGTTGCAGCCGAAACAGCGTCTCGTATTGAGGCATCTGCTTGAAATGGCCATAATTGAAAAACAACTTGGAATTTTCCGTGATCGGGTGCGAAATGCCCAGACGCGGGCTGAGCTGCCATTGCGGCTCGGATTTGGTCATCTTGAATTCATAATCTTCGGAATATTTGGAGGAAATGAAATAAGTATTGTAGGCGTTTTCGGTGACGTTCCACCAATTAACCCGTGAATCGCTGTAATCCAGGCGCAGACCGGCGTTCATGGAAAAGCCCCGCGTTTCCATTTTATCCTGCAGGTAAATCGCACCGCGAACCGGATAATTATGCATCTGTACGCGACTGGCATAATCCTGCCCGTCGGTCATCATCTGGATAAAGCCATAATCCAGATCGAGGTCATTATAGACGAACTCAAAACCGGTCTTGATGAGATTACTGAAATTGATCTGACTGGACAGATCGGCTTTGAAGGTCGTCGCCATGACATTCGAATAATCGCGGGCTAGCGAGGCCTGCAGGCCATCTTTAATTTGAGGGGTCACACCAACAACATCGTACGGCCAGTAGCCCAGCGGATATTCATCCACCCAGTAACCCGGCAGGATTTCGACTTTATCGGTAGTATCGCGCAAACCGATCGGCTGGGTATTGTAATCGCGCCGGAAATTATCCAGCGAAACTTCATAATAGGTTTTAGCGCTCAGCGCATGCGTTAATTTGGCCGACAGGGAGCGATGACCGATGTCCGCCTGCGACCAGGCCCAGTCGCTGAACAAGTTGAATAACTCATTGCCACCGGTCCCGGAGGCAATTTCATAAGCCCAGTGCGGATAATAGTTATATACCCAGTTTTCCGCCAGAGTCGTGACATGCCCCATCAGACCCGATATGCGCAGCTTCATGTTTTTGGAAATGTCCGAGGTCAATTGCATAGTCCAGTCGTAATCGACATAATCGGGATTGGCCTGGGCCCAGAGCAGGACATCGCGATGACGCCGGTACGATGTAAAAAACCGCAGATTTCCGAGCTTCTCGGAAACGAACGGTACCGGGCCGCCGAAGCCGCCATCAATATCATAGTCGGCCAGATTGTTGGTTTGTTTCTTGCGGGTTTCGTACATAAAAACCCTCTGACAGCCTAAGGGCGTCAGATCATTGCTCGGATCGTCGTCTGCCAGCAACTGGTCTGAGACCGCATTCCAGCCCACAAACGACGGGTATTGATCCTGCATATAGGAATCCCAGTAGGTACGGGAACCATCACTATCCAAATCCTCAAAGGCTTCCCCTTCGTCCCATCGGCCGTTCATGTTGGCATCCGTGTACGGTTCGCCGGCGGTTGTACCGGTCCAGCAGACGGCATCGTCCAGATAAGGTCGCATCCAGTAAGAGTCCGCATCATGGACATCCGGAATTCCGTCGATCTGAAAATATTTGGCATGTGGCGGAGTATATTTGACCTGCAGACTGCCGGTATAACCCTTTTTACCACCTTCCATTGTAACAACATTGACGATGCCGGACTGCACCTGACCATATTCGGCGTTAAAACCACCGCGCTCCACCGAGATTTCCTTGACTGTGCTGAGCGGTACTTTGGTGACCGGTTCGTTATTACGCGGATCCCGGATGGTGATGCCATCAACCAGGAATAAAATGTCCTCCGCCTCGCCGCCGCGGATCGCCATATTATCCTTAATACCGGCTTCCAGGCTGATGACGTCATCGACATTTGAGGCCGGCAGGCTTTCAATCTGATCGGCCGAAACCGCCATGCTGCTGGTCGCCACATCCATCTGAATGATTTTACGCTGAGCTACCACTGTCACGGCTTCACCGATCACGACTTCGGCTTCCAGACTGAAATCGACGCGGGCAGTTCGGTCGATATGGACCTGAACATCGCTAACTGTCGTTTTTGTAAATCCTATCACAGAGACATTGACATTATAAGTACCGGGCGGAACATATAAAATTGTGTATTGTCCGTTTTCATCGGTGGCGGATCCAAAGGATGTTCCGGTCACGACGATATTCGCGCCCAGGATCGGCTCACCAGTCATTTTATCGGTTACTGTGCCGGCGATTTTACCAGTGGTTCCGGCCCATAAATAACCCGCCAGCCCAAGGATCAAAGCCGGAATCAGCATCCTTATAAGTCGTTTCATACTTTTCCTCCTTTCTGAGGATCATTCAATCTGCTTGCAAATCACGGGAAATAATAAACCCGTTAATCTTGGACATACGAATTCCACAGTTCCTAATTCTTCCCGTCTCAATTCTTCCCCTGCCCCCGAAATCATCTTCTTACTTCTTTCCCTCAAACCGGCCCGGGGCTGTTGTACTGCCGGTTCTACCCGATATTTTAAAATAACCGCTGTGCCATTTCTTCCGCAAGCCCGGGGAAGGCGCTGTTATCAACGCCTTCCCCATAATTTAATCAAGCTTACTCCAGGCTAAAAAACCAGCCTGACACCAGTCTCCTGGTTAAATACCCCCTATTTTACCAGAACCATTTTCTTAGTCATTACTTTATCGGCAACCTGCAACCGATACAAATAAATACCGGTAGCCATATTAGCACCCGAGAAAGTAATATCGTGTCGTCCGGCGTTTTGCATACCATTGACCAGAACAGCAACCTCTCTGCCTAAAAGATCGATTACGGACAACCGCACCTTGACATCCTGTTTCAATGTAAAGGATATATTAGTCGTCGGGTTGAAGGGATTCGGGTAATTCTGAGATAATGCAAAATCGACCGGTTGATATTTTCCTGTCTCTTTTACCTTACTGGTAAGGGTCGATACATAAGCATAAGAAGGCCCGATGCGGATTTCGTCGAAGTTGATATTATTGGCGAGTTCGCCGCCGCATTCGATCTTCACGGTATTGAAACCGTCATTCATGGTCGACGATCTCTTTACATCCGCATTGTTCGTATCCGGTTCGGCAGAAGGATCCGGATCAATCCACATGTAGGTCCGTTCGACTCCGGCATCGCCTGACATGACGAATCGGGTCACCAGCCATACCGGCCCACCTTCACATTCGACCGTCGAAACATCGTCACCGGAACCGCCCGGCCAGCCGCTGCCGCAGGTATAGGTCGTGCCGCCGCCGCCTTTTCCAATTGCGCATAATTCACTGGCATCCTTGAAAAGCTTCAGGATGTAATAGGTGTTGCCGTTCGGAGTGGTATTCGGTTCAAACAGAAAACTGACCCAATATGAAGTGCCTGCGACATCCGGCCAGGTTTTATCCAGAGAACGGCTATAACGCGCCGCTGTCCAGCTCCCCGGCACCGCTACGATGGCATGATTTCCGGTATTGGTTACCGGATAAGCCAGATCGTCATAGTGCAGCGCAGTGTCGGCGATGAATCCCAGCCCCAGATTGCCGTTATCCATATCCCAAATCCCCGTAAATCCATTACCGGTCACGCCGATCAGGGTGTCC
>Ga0172375_10006599_pt1 | contig 16200 bp, 16 predicted proteins | sample LakKiv1m_FD_114537 | JGI IMG/M metagenome (GOLD analysis project Ga0172375, IMG submission 114537) | Freshwater microbial communities from Kabuno Bay, South-Kivu, Congo - kab_092012_11.1m | ecosystem: Environmental > Aquatic > Freshwater > Lake | place: Democratic Republic of the Congo...
GCCAATCTTGACGGGATCCAACCCGCCAGCAACACCGGTGTTGAGAATCATCCTTACTTTATATTCGAGGATCATGATTGTAGCGGTAATCGCGGCATTGACTTTGCCAAGTCCGGATTTGGCAATCACAACCTCATGATTTCTAAGCTTCCCGATATAGAAGGTCTTGTCTCCGAAGATTTCCGTTCTTTCGATGGTCATCTCCTGAAAATACAAGAACAACTCCTTGTCGATGGCTCCTATGATTCCTATCATTTGATTTCTCCTTGGCTGCGATTATTTGAAATCGACTATCTCTACTGTCATCTCTTGGCCATTTTCAGCTTTATAGGTGATTGGTTTTCCTTTTTTCTTGCCAATCAATGCCTTGCCAAGCGGTGATTCGTTAGAGATTCTGCCTTGGAACGGATTTGCTTCAAGGTTACCGACAATGATGTATTCTTTGTTTTCGAGAATCAGTTTGCCATCTCTAAAAAGATTGACGATGACGGTCTTGCCGATACCGATGACTTTGGAACGGCTGTTTTCCCTGATAATTTCCGAATGCTTGAGAATATTCTCGATTTCCTTGATGCGGCTTTCGATTCGCGCTTGCTCGTCTCTGGCAGCGTCATAATCGGCATTTTCCGAAAGGTCACCCTGTGACCTGGCTTCTTTCAACGCTTCGAGATTCTCGTTGCGTTTCACGCCCTTCAGTTCTTCTAATTCTTCTTTGAGCTGGGCATAACCGGCTTCGGTGAGTTGGTAATTGTTTTCCATAATTCATTCTCCTTATAAAAATGCAATTTATTATATCATAGATCACTTGTTTAAGATAGTGATAATTTTGGCGATGATCAAGTCAACCGCCACATCATGCGAGTAGTCATTGGGAATGATGATATCCGCATAGCGCTTAGTCGGTTTGACAAAGGCATAATGCATCGGTTTTACGGTGCTGAGATATTGGTTGATTACCGATTCAAGCGTTCGCCCACGTTCTTCGGTATCTCGACGTAAACGGCGGATGAAACGCAGATCTTCATCGGTTTCGACAAAGATCTTGATGTCTGCCAAGTCGCGAATTCTTTCGTCTTCGAGAACCAGGATTCCTTCCAAAATGATTATCTTGGCCGGTTCGACGGTTTCGGTCTTTTCGGCTCGGTTCAACGTGATGAAATCATAAGTCGGTTTCTCAATGGTTCTACCGGCAATCAGCGCTTTGATATGCTCGTAGAACAAGTCGTTGTCAAGTGAGAAAGGATGGTCGTAATTGACTTGCCTTCTTTCTTCCATCGTCATGGAACTCTGATCTTTGTAATAGTCGTCATGCCTAATGACGACTATCTCATGGCCTTTGAGATTTGCGAGAATCTTGTTTACTACGGTTGTCTTTCCGGAAGATGATCCTCCGGCTACCGCGATGATGACTGGTTTGTTCATCTTAGCCTCCTTACCATATCATATGGTTCAACTTCAATATCGACTTTGATATATATCTTTTGTAGAGGGTGTCTGGCGATATCGATTGGATTCATATCCTCATCGAACATCTCCGTCACTTCGGTATTCCGGAAGGTTTTTTTCGGTGAAGCAATCTCGATTCTGTCATTAATCTCAAAATAATTTCTTTGTTCTATCAAAGCCAATGAGCTTTCATGGTTATAGGCAAGAACAATTCCCAGGAATTCTTGAGTTGGTGTCTCGCTCCGACTATTGTATAACTGTTCGTCAGGCGTTGTGTCACCTGCCAGAAAACCGATTGATGTTTCGCGATTTTCGGCTTTTCTGATTTCGTTGCGATAATATTCCAAGTCTTTGATTTCGTTATTATAGTAATCATCTATGAGCATGCGATATGCCAAAACCACCGTAGCTATGTAGTGGATCGATTTCATTCGGCCTTCGATTTTCAAAGAAGTTATGCCGATATCCAGCAGATGTGGAATATATTCCATGATTTCCAAATCTTTTGATGACATCTGGAAATCATGATTATCGGATAATTTTTCATCGTTTTCATAAAGATCATAAAGCCATCGACAACTATGCGCGCAGCCACCGCGGTTGGCATCGCGGTGCACCATGTAATTGGATAAGGTGCAACGTCCGGAATAGGATACGCACATGCCACCGTGGATGAAAACCTCGAGATCAGCTATGGTGTTTTCTTTCACTTGGCGGATTTCCGTCAAGGATAATTCTCTGGCTAGAACAATCCGCTTGATTCCTTCATCAAAGAAGTAATCTGCTAAAGCAGAGTTTGTCACTGAGAATTGTGTCGAAAGATGGATCTCCAATTTTGTGATTGCTTTGGCACGTTCGATGATGACAAAACTTGAACAAATTATCGCATCGACTTCAATTCTTTCAAGTTCGATTAAATATGTGTCTAGGCCTTCGACATCCTCGTCATGAAAGACAATGTTCGTGGTTACATATACTTTTTTCTTTAGTCCATGGGCGAAGATCACCAGTTCTTCGAGCAAAGGGAGAGTGAAATTTGATGCTCGAGCCCGTAAGGAGAAACTGGTTCCGCCGACATAGACGGCATCGGCTCCATATAGCAGGGCAATCTTGGCTTTCTCCAGATTGCCGGCCGGAGCCAGAAGCTCAGCTCTCATCGAGATCACCTTTGAGCTTCTCGGTTCTTTGATAATAGAATCCGGATTCATAGTTCGGGTATTTTTCGAGAAAATCCTCTTTTCTCTGTTTCTTTGCGTATAGTGAAAGCGAGTCGATATATTCTTCATCATCAAGGAATATACGTTCAATGAAAAGATAGTCGATGAACTTGGACAACAACTCGATTTCATCAATCGAAATCAATTTCATCGCTCTAAAGATATGAGTGCCGGCATCATCCTCCACGATTGGATAGAATTGATTACTCCGCATCTCCTCGTTCAAACGATAACGATGATTGTCAACGATTTCTTTTCCTGATATGCCTTTATGCAGAAAATAGTTGCGTAACAGTTTTCTTTTCGAATAAAACATATCCAGATAACCATGACCGATTATGGAAAGACCGGTACGCTTTTTATTTGTGGCGATTCTCTCAATCTCCGCCAAAGTAACTTCTCTAGACACGGTAATTCCGAGAATCTTGCGATCGGCGAAATATTCTGCCGAAAAACTGTCGGTGTTGAGCGAACCCGGTTGATAAATGATGTTACTCTCCATACCGAGTTTTTTAGCGATCGCATAAACTGTCAAATCATTGATGACGATACCATCGATACAATATTCTCCTAAACTGGTCAAATATGATTCGAGACCTGGTAAATCAACTTCGTGAATCATCTTGTTCACATACACGAATACTTGTTTATTTAGGACTTTGGCCTTGTTCACAACCAACTTAATCTCATCAATCGAAAAGTATGATATCTTCTTGGTAGTGAACTCGCCGTCAAGACAAAAAACATCGACATTTAGGCGGTCAAAGCGGTTTACCTCATCGATATTCTTGATTCTGGCGACAATTTTCAAAGTCTCACTCTTTTCTGGTCGATACCGACAATCCATCGCCGATTTCATAGAAATAAGTCTCGAAATCGGTTCTTTCTTGGAGGTAACGGTTGAATTTCCGAATTTTTTCCGCAATCTTTCTTTGGTTCTTTGTCTCGCAGAGACTTTCATCATTGACAAGACCATGGAAAAGCAGATTGTCGCAAACGACAATCCCTTTTGGCCCTAGATACGGCAGATATTTCTCGAAGAAAGCGATGTACGACGCTTTCGCCGCATCGATAAAGAGAAGATCACAACGATAATCTTCACCTGGTTCATATATGAGCGCATCGCCAAGAATCAAATTTATCCTTGATTCAAGACCTGCTTTTTGAATGTTTGCTTTTGCCAAAAGATAACTTGACTCGTCCCGCTCGATTGTTGTAATCGAAGCCTCCGTGCCAAGCGCCATCATAATGGCGCTATAGCCGATGGCCGAGCCGATCTCAAGTACCTGTTTGACTTGCCCGATTCTGATCAACTGAATGATTAGATTGAGCGCCTCTGACTGAACAATCGGTGTCCGGAGCTCCTTAGCTTGCGCCAAAATTTCCGATACAATCCGATTTGTCTCTAACTTGTTAAGGTTCTTGAGATAATCGTTCATCAATGGTTGTGTTCTTCTTCCTCTTCTTCGTCTTCTTCGTCTTCTTCGTCTTCTTCGTCTTCGAATTCTTCTTCCTGATCTTCTAGGAAATTTTCCAGGACTTCTTCGACAAGATCCCATTCCTCATCGTTTTCGATAGGGTAAAGTTGTCCTTCATCCCCATCTTCAGGATTGAAACTGGCGGCGTAGTATTCGCCGGTTTCGTCATCGGTCAATTGATAGACCACATAAGACTTTCCGAATTCTTCTGATTCGAAAGTCATGATGATTCTGGCTTCCAATTCGTTGCCAAGTTCATCCGTTACATACAAAATGTCATCTTCCATGTTTATTTTCTCCTATCTAAATAACTTTGTAGTATCAAAGTCGCTGCCATCGTATCGGATTTTTCCTTACGTTTCTTGCGACTCAAATCGGCCGAAAGCATGATACTATCGGCCATTTTGGAAGTAAGTCGTTCATCAATGAGGACAACTTCCACTTTTATATCCTTCTCAATCATCTCTTGGAATCCCAAGACCTTTTGGGCTTGGTAACCGATACTACCGTCCATGTTTTTTGGCAGCCCGAGTACGATTGTGTCCGGGTCGAGTTCGTTGACAACCAGTTTTAACTCCTTCAATGCACTTTTAAAGTCGTCTTTTTCAAAACGGATTGTCTTGTAGGTTGAAGCAATGAATCTGCTTAAGTCAGATGATGCTATACCTAAAGTCTTGTCGCCAAGATCAAGTCCGATGGCTCTTTTCATAAGACTAGTTCCCTGATTCTTGCTAAAGCTTCATCAACTTTGGCCGGATCTTTACCTCCGGCTTGAGCAAAATCAGGACGGCCACCACCGTTACCGTTACAGATGATTGCGGCTTCCTTGACCATCTTTCCGGCATTGATAGTCGGATCGTTACTCTTGGCCACGAAAACAACTTTGTCTTCAGATACTGATCCGAGCATGATGAATGCTTGATCGAATCTGGTAGCCAAGTCATCGGCCAACTGTTTCAAAGCGTTGCCTTCGATGCCTTGGACCTTGGCAATTATCTTGTTTCCGTACGTGAAATCGGAGAAATCGCTGACTGATTTTAATGCTAATTCGTCTTTGGTTCGGTTATATGATTTCTCCAAATCTTTGACTCTTGCTTGCGCTTCGTGTAACAATTGACGTTTATTGAGAACATCCTGATAACTGCCTAAATTCGGTAATGCTGTCGAGAATTCGAAATCAATTTCGATTTTCTCGTTCTTGGCACTGGCTAAAATTTTTGCGGCCTTATCCATCAGATTGGCGATGTCGTTGTTCAAGCCTTCAAGTGAATCGGCGAGAACGGCTACAGCCTTGTTGGTTACGCCTTCGATACGATAAATCCCCGAGCCAATCGAAGCAAGGCTCTTGATGGCGAAATCACCGATGTCGTGAATGTTCTTGACATGAGTTCCACCACAAAGATCAAGTGTATATTTCAGGTCAATCATTCTTACTTTGTCTTCGTATTTTTCTCCGAATTCGGCAATGGCACCTCTTAGTCTAGCTTCATCGACAGTCACGATTTCAGTCTTGGAGTCATAAGGTTCCTTAATCATATCTTTGACGAGTCGCTCAACTTCGAGTATCTGTTTATCGCTGATAGGTTCATAGTGATTGAAATCGAAACGTAGTCCCTCTTCGTTAACAAATGATCCCTGTTGGGAGACATGATCACCTATAACTTTTCTCAGAGCGAAGAACATCAAATGCGTGGCTGAATGATTGAATTCGGTCAGATGACGTTTCGTCTCATCTACGGATGCATAGACTTTTTCACCTTCGAAATCCGGGGAAATTTCTTCTTCGATATGGTGAAGAAATTGCCCATTCGGTAATTTTTCAACATCAGTCACGTGCAAGACGAAATCATCGTTGTAGATTCTACCCGTGTCGGCGACTTGTCCACCAGAGGTTGCATAGAAAGGGGTCTTTCTCAGGACGATTCCATCGGAAAAGACTTTGATTATTTTGGTATGTTCGCTTAAAGTTTCATAACCGACGAATTCGCTTTTTTTGTCAAAATCAAGATATTCCGGGTTTTGACTGGCCATTGATTGGATGTCGCCGCGTGCGGCGCGAGCTCTGTCTTTTTGCTTTTCCATTTCCATGGCAAAGCCGGATTGGTCCACGGTTAATCCGCTTTCTTCGGCGTATTCCATGGTAAGTTCAAGTGGGAATCCATAAGTGTCATATAATAAGAATGCATCTGCACCCTTGATTTCTTTTCCGGACATTGAACCTACGATTTCATGGAATTTTTTTTCTCCGGAAAGCAAGGTTTCCAAGAATTTGTTTTCTTCAGCAATCACGATCTTTTTGATAATATGTTTTTTATCTTTGATGTAAGGATAGAATTCTTTCATCATTTCGATGACTACATCGACAAGTTCGGCCAAGAATGGTCTGTCGATTTTCAACTGCTTACCGTGTTTTACGGCTCTACGGAGCAGTCTGCGAAGGACATATCCGCGTCCCTCATTGCTCATCATCGCTCCGTCTGCGACAGCCATGGTGACGGTACGGATGTGGTCAGCGATTACTTTGAAGCTGATTTGTCCTCTGTATTCAACCCCAGAAATCTGCTCAATTTTCTGAATTATCGGCATGAACAAGTCAGTTTCAAAATTGGTTTTAGCACCTTGGATTACCGATGCGAAGCGTTCTAGCCCGGCACCGGTATCGATATTCTTGCTAGGAAGTTCCGGATAATCTTCTCTTCTTAAGCCTTTGGTGGCGTTGTATTGGGAAAAGACGATGTTCCAGATTTCCACATAACGGTCGTTCTCGATATCCTTGCGGATACTGTCGACGCCGAAGTCGCCGAAAGCCGGTCCGCGATCAAAGAACACTTCCGTACAAGGTCCACAAGGACCTTCACCAATCTCCCAGAAGTTTTGGTCGTCAGTCTTTAGGATATGATCTTCCGGTATACCGAGTTTCATCCATTTGTCATAGGAATCTTGATCAAGCGGGTAAACGGTGAAATAAAGTTTGTTTAGGTCGAAACCAAAATACTTTTCACTGGTAAGAATCTCAAAAGCGAATTCCAAGGCCTCTTCACGGAAGTAGTCACCTATCGAAAAATTACCAAGCATTTCAAAAAATGTATGGTGTCTTGCCGTATGGCCGACATTCTCGATGTCGTTGGTTCTTATGCACTTCTGGACATTGACCAGACGTGGGTTCTTCGGCACGATACGGCCGTCAAAGTATTTCTTCAATGCCGCAACGCCGGAGTTCATCCATAGTAAGGTTGGGTCATCATTGGGAATCAAAGAAGCTCCCTTTTCAATCAGATGGCCTTTGTCTCTAAAGAAGTTTAGCCAGACGTTACGTATTTCATTTCCTGTCAGATATCTCATGTCAATCCTCCAAATATAAAGAAAAACGTCCTTATCAAAGGACGAATAATTTCCGTGGTACCACCTTAATTCTAGCTGTGCTAGCACTCGTTCCTTTAACGCGGGATTACGGATGTTTTTGCATCACTCGGAAGTAGCTTCGCGATCATTTGCATGTCTGGTTGCACCAACCCCGGACTCTCTAGGAAGCAAAATGTCGTTACTGGTCTTCGTCTACGTTTTTATACTCAATAATTATACAATAATTATATTCTATTTGCAAATGATTTCACAAGATTTATAAAAAATCCTCAATCGTCAGATTATCTGGTGAATTATGACTGATTTCGTCATTCAGAAAGTCCTTAAGCAAAGTGTTTCTAGGTATATCAGCTCCAAGCACTCCGCGTTTATACGCATCGAAATCACCGATGATTATGAGTTTTTCCTTCGCTCTGGTAACAGCGGTATACATCAGTTTGCGCTTTAGCATTATTGTGTAAGACCTTACCATCGGCAAGATTACGACCGGGTACTCGGAGCCTTGAGACTTATGAATGGATATTGCGTAGGCTAGAGTCAAGCTTCCGAGATCCTTGAGATTGTATTTGACGATATTACCGGAGAAGTCGACTAATAATTCGTCATCCTCGGTGATTCCGGAGACCACTCCTTGATCACCGTTCATCACATTGTCTTCGGGTTGATTAACCAGTTGCATGACTTTATCATTATAACAGAAACTCTGATCTTTGTATGACAGATTGAATTTCTTGTTTTCGGAGTTGAAAGCATCTTGAATCATCTCGTTTATTCTATCAATGCCCACTACCCCTTTATAAACCGGAATCAGCACTTGAATGTCATCCCACAAATCATAACCCATATGAATCAAATTCTTGATTTCTGATATTACTTTGTCAGCCACAAAGCGTTCATTGATGCGTAAAAAATCCCGATCCTGGTAATGATTGAACAATGATTCATCGATTTCTTGGTCGAGGATGTTGTATGCTAAGTTGATGATTTTAGAATCCTCGGCCTGACGATGGATGATATCAAGTTCGACGACATTGAATAGGCCGGAGGTAATGAGATCATTCAGAACTTCGCCGGGGCCAACTGAAGGCAATTGATTGGCGTCGCCGACAAAAACAATCTGGGCATTATTCTTGATTCCGTCAAGTAGCCGTCTTGCGAGCAAGCAATCCATCATCGAAGCCTCGTCGATGATGATCAACTTTTGATTCAAAGGATTATGGATGTCGATGTTGAAGTTGCCTTCAAAATCGAATTCAAGTAATTTATGAATGGTTTTGGCTTCCATTCCGGTAGCCGCTGACAAGCGCTTGGCGGCTTTTCCGGTTGGAGCCGCTAGAGCAATTTGATTGGTTTTTGGCGATTGATCGTGTAACATCTGATAAATATCGACAATACCTTTGATTACCGTGGTTTTCCCGGTTCCCGGTCCGCCGGTTATAATCGAAAAATGGTTTTCGAGCGCTGCACGTATCGCTTTCTTTTGAGCCTTTGTATAAGTAATATTGTTGTTTTTCTGGAAGTCGTCGATGAATAAGTCGATGTCACGATATTCCGAATCCATCTTTTCGCCAAAACATAAAATCCTTTTAGCGATTGCTTTCTCAGCGTTGAAAAGAAAACTGAGGCTGACTACGGAATCACGCTTAACGATTCGGCCTTCCTTAATCAAAATTTCCAATCTTTCCTTTACTAAGGCAACATCAATTTCGAATTGATCATTGTTGAGGTAGCGAATCGTGTATTCCACCAGTTGGTCGTAGTCCAGATATGTATCGCCGTACTTATTCATATACTCGTTAAGTAGAAAATAGATTACAGCTTGAATACGCTTAGGAGAGTCGAATTCGAAGCCGACTTTCAGTCCGATTTCGTCAGCTCTTCTAAAACCAATACCTTCGACAGTGTCCATCAGTACATAAGGATTGTCTTTGATGGTGTCGATCGTTTTGTTGCCATAGACTGAATAAATCTTTATGGCCATTTTTGGCGAAATATCAAATCCATAAAGCCAAACGAGGGTCGCTTCCAAACTTCGGTTTTCGACGATTTGTTTATGGATGCTCTCCTTCATCTGCTTGGTTATTCTTGGAATCTCGTCAAGGATGTCTTTATCATTGGCTATCAGGTCAAGAGCTGATAGACCGAACTTATCTACAATTCTCTCGGCGGTTTTCTTACCGATGCCTTTGAAGAGGTCGCTGGAAAGGTAATCGACAAGACCGGTATAGGTATTATCCATGATACTTTCGAAGGAGTGAGCGTTATATTGAATGCCGTACTTGTTATGATGTGCCAAGCTACCGTGAAAACGATAGTTTGAGACTTTATCCAACTTAGGAAAAAACCCACAAACGATTATTGTGGGTTCAAAGTGGGTAAGTTCGATTTCATCGGTATCGGTAATCCTGATCTTGATTACGGAATAGGAATTATCCTCGTTGAAGAACAGGTAACGTTCGATACTTCCGTCGACATAGCTCATTTAATCACTTCTTCATGAATTTTTCTATTTCATTAATTTCCTTGATTATTTCTTTGCTGAGATTTTCAGATCCATTTTTTGTAACAAGAACATTATCCTCGATTCGGATGCCAATGCCTTCTTCGCTGACATAGATTCCTGGTTCAACAGTAAGAACAACTCCCTCTTCAAGAGGTTTGTTATAGGTTCCGACATCATGAACATCAAGACCTAAGAAATGGCCGATGCCATGATAATAATACCTTGAAAGCTCAGATTTTTCTTTGATTTTGCCTAGTCTTATCATGCCGTCTGCCAACATGTCATAGGCTTTGACATTCAACTCAGACAACATCACACCTGGCTTGATAGCGGCGATGATTGCTTTGTTTACATCAAGAACGAGTTGATAGAATTGAATCTGTCTTTCCGTGAACTTGCCATTGGCTGGATAGGTTCTGGTTATATCTGCCGCATACTCGCTTGATAAAGCTCCTAAATCATTGAGGACAAGATTGCCGTCCTGAATTACACAATTGTTGTCTTCATAATGCAAGACCGTGGCGTTCTTTCCACCAGCTGATATGGTATTGAAAGATAAACCTTTCGAACCGACATTCTTTATTGTATATTCAAATAAGGATTCCAGTTCTCTTTCATTCATTCCCGGATGAACATTCTTCATCAAGGCTTGGATACCTTTGTTGGTATACGCTATGGCTTGGCGAATTTCATCAATCTCGCCAGCAGTTTTGGTTCTTCTTTGTTCATCCAATATCGGTGTTGCATCCTTAATCTTCAATTCAGGATAAGCATCGATGACACGTTTGAAAACCGTCAGCGCGGCTGGTTGTTCCATCAGATACTGTCTAAAGAGATCAAGATAAAGGTGCTTAGGCATCTTGGTTATTGCATAGCGAGAATCCATCAGGACGCGGTTGGCGATGAAACTTTCAAAATCGGCTAGATAATAGATCTTTTCGATAGTTATTCCGGAAATCTCACTAGCTTCTTCTTTTGTCATGCGGCTGCCCAGCCATTTAGTCGCGTAATCGCTTGGCTCTTCAATGAACAGAAATTCATAATGTCTTTCCTTATCTTTCATTAACAAAAGCGTGAAGTTTTCACGTCTCAGTCCGGTAAGATAAAAGAAATTGCGGTTGATTGTAAAAGGATAATTCTGGTCCTTGGATTTATATGGCGCTTTTCCTGAGTGGAATAAGGCCAATGAGTCTTCCTTCATTTCTTTACAGAAGGTGGCTCTTCGTTTGATAAAATCGATATTAGTCATTAAAATCACCTCAAAAAATATTATAACATATAAAATTATTTATGTGATAGAACTTTGGTAAATGTTTGTCAAGTACCGAAAAAAGAAAAGCCGGGAATTTTCCCGGCTGATTTTATTATCTTCAATCTGCGAATGTTACTGTGATATCGCCGTTTGAAGTGTTCAAATTGACAGTTTTATCAGCACCTGTATTCAAGTGCTCGCTGGTTGTTTCAATACCATCATAAACCATATCACCATTCGAAGTTGACATGTTCAATGCGTAATCCGCTTTCGGTCCCGCTAGATTCACTTCAATATCACCGTTGGATGTCGATAAAGATATCACTTCGGCGTCAATAGCGGTGGCTATCACCTTACCGTTGGAACTGATGCCGCTGATTGCATCAGCGATCACGTCAGTGAGATAAATTCTGCCATTCGAAGTGATTATGGCTATGTTGTCAGTCACGACGACAGACGTTAATCTGACTTCTCCATTAGATGTAACAAGATCCACCGATTCGGCCACAACGTTTTCAAGTGTAATCCTGCCATTTGATGTACCTACGAAAATGTCAGTGAAATTAGCGAGATTCTCGATGTCGACACTACCGTTGGCGTTGACCAAATATACCTCATATTCAGACGTTGTCGGCAAATAGACGTAAACATCATAATAATCATCGTTTGTGAAGAAATCCCAACCGATAAAAACCTGATTATACCATTCGATGTCATTGACCAATTCCAAGACATTTCCATTCTCGACCACATCGACCGGATCTTTCTCGGTAGTATAATAAGATATCTTGATTTCGTCATTTTCGCTGGCTCTGAAAATGAAGTCGCGATTATCGAATTGAAAATCGAATTTTACGAACTCATCTGCTTCATAGGTCAATTCATGATAAACGAAATCTTCTTCGCTGACGGCAGCGAACAAATTGTCTTCGCTAAGTATCGAGAATATCGCCACGATACCTACTCCGACTAAAAACAAACCTAATGCAATTTTAAACAATCTTCCCATAATTTATTTCCCCTTCCTGTTTAAAAACTCTTTTGTATTTCTAAATATTGTCAGAAGTGATGGTCTTGCCTTGTCAAAGAACCACTTCACTACGGCAATACTGAATACAATCAGACTGATGCCGATGATCACAAGGCCAAGTAAAGCGACGTACCCGTAGATATCGGCAGGGCTTGAGAAAATCACTCTCAAGATGCTGGCGATAATCACTGATGCCCCACTGACGAAGAACGAGAATGCCGCACTGCCCAGCACGATAGCTGCGATGATGAGTATCGCATATCCAATAATCTTGGTAGTAACACTTATTGCGTCATTCACCACATTGCGGTTTTTATCCCTGACTTCCGCAACGAACTCCTGATCATCCTCGATACGTCTGACAATCTCTTTAACACTGCCCAAATTCATGATGAAGACATCTTCGCTTTCGCCACTATCCACGGCGTCCTGAATAAGTTCATCATAATAGAACAAAACTTCTTCAGTTTCAATGTCCCTTCTCTTCCTTAATTCGTCTTTCAGTTCCCTTAAAAATTCTTTTCTTCGCATGATTTCCCCTCCTAGCGCAGAATGAAGTCGTAGATTTTTTTCACTTCACGAAAATCATCTTCCGACTGCTTCAGCTTCTTCAATCCTTCCTTAGTTATACGGTAATATTTTCTTACCCGGGAATTGTAGATAGTCTGATAAGTTTCCAGCATGTTTTGTTTTTCCAGTCTTCTTAGAATCGGATACAAGGTTGATTCCGAGATTTCCATGACATCGTTGATGTTTTGATTGATGATGTACCCATAAGAGTCTTCATATTTTAATGATGCCAGAACCATCAGTTCTAGGAGTCCTTTTTTCTGTTGACTATCCATACAATACCTCCTTACACGTAATACTATACATTACACAGTATTATTTGTCAAGTAGTATTTTTCTTTTTTTTTATTTTTTTGATTTTCCTTAATATTATTGAATAATTAGGCGATTTGATTATAATATTAAGTGGTGAATCAGATGAATTGGAAGACCCCACTGAAAGTTAATTTCATCTATATCTTTCTGGCGATGGTTGTCGCCGTCTTTCAGGTTTTCAGAATTCTCAATCTCTCGATTGATTTTGATGCGTCATCCAATGTAAGAACTTATTTACCGTATCTAGTTCTTTTGACGGCAATACCTTTGATTATCTATTTCTTCTTGTATGTTCCTACGTTATTCGTGGTCAAGGTCTCGCTAGTAATCGAAATCAAACAGCCTGTCGTTAATGAAGTTCTAAATATTAATGTCTATAACACATACGCGTATACATATAATAGGAAGCCAAAACAATCGTCTCTGCAGGTATTCAGGTGTTGATTCCTCATTTGTTTTATTTTTGATTGACAAAAAACGAACAAATGAAAGGAGAACATATGAATAAGAAAAGATTTTTGTTAATCCCTGCCGGATTATTGTTTTTTATTATGCTAATTTACACATCCTCATCCTATGACTCGTCAAGATTTCTATTTGTAATAAGAAATGTCCTGATTTCTTTGTTTTTAGGTTCCTTGATTGTCATTGCAATGATCTTCATCAAGGATTTCCTGATTGCTAGATGGGCTGAAAAAAGCCGTCTGATCAAAATATCAGTCGGTGTATTCGGCTTGGCGATATTGGGTGTCGTCGGTGAGATACAATACCGAATTATCGAAGTTTATGAGATACCTGATATGGTTGCTTGCGACTATTACGATGGGTACAATAACTTGATATATGCGTCAGTCGGCGACGAATGCCCAGTACTTTCAAAAGATGTAATTGGCGTTTCTTATGACAAGATTGCCCTTGAATTTCAAGAACAGATTAGAAACGGCTATGAAACGAGATATTACTATTCTTCGGTTGATGTCGAATACACTAGTGGTGTAATGACTTCCTATATTAAGACTGTCTACTACACTAATGAACTTGGTATGTCCAATATTTCTAAGATGGTGCAAACTGTCGAATTGACCGAAGATACTGTTACTATGACCCACACTTTTTACATTAAAAGTAATCCCGAGACCAGCATTACCGAGTACCATGATTACGAATTCGATCAGTACTCTTATCAAAGCGTAAGCATCGCCACAATCGGAACGATGGTGAGCGACGACAGCGCTGCCTTGACAATTACTCGAACAACTGATTATCCTGAACTAGATAATGAAATAAGCGATACCTTGGAAGGCACTGCAAGCATCTATTTCCTCGAATATTGCGTCGATAGCGATTTTTTCCGCTATTATGTACGCCAAAGTCCCACCGCAATCTCGGCCAGATACAATGAAACGAGTAACATTTCCATTTATTCTCTTTTCAACTATGATTCCGTTACCAAGACATTATCGAATGTCTTGGGATATGTTGACATAGTTGATAGTATCAGAAATCAAGACGACATAATATTTCCCGAAGTTTATGAAATTGAAGCCGTACCCGACTTGTATGAGTATAGTCTTTATGTCGGCGATGAATTGAGATATGATTTGGATGGTCTCGGATTCTTGAAAATTGAGAAAAAATACTCCATTGATCACAGCCCATCAACTTCGACCGCCGAACAATATTTTATCGACCGGGCGCTGTGGAACTTTTCGGAAACTAATAATTTCAGTCGTCTATTCGATCTGTCCGATTACCAGTACTATCTGGTCAAAAGGTATAATCCTTTGGTTGACTGCATACTAAAGTTGATGGAGGACTATCATGGCTGATTATTTTAAAAGACGCGGATACTTCAGTATTCTGCTCTTAATATCGCTTTTCTATTTTCTTCTTCTTTACCAAAAAGTTGGCAATACCTTCCCTATCTTGAATTTTCAAAATGTGATGTTGATCATGATGATTGTCATTATACCTTTGGCGATAATTTTGAGGATTTTCCTGAGAAGCGACAAATTGGCACATAAAATCGGTTTTGTTGTCGGAGCTTTGGTGATGAACGCTTTTGTCGTGATCGCCATCGATTTATGCATGTTATATGGAAATCCTTTAGGTTACAAGCTGATTGATTGTCTGACGATAATCATCTTGTTCGGCTTGTTGATCCATGCGACGACTTTAGAAGACAAGTCAAGTAAAGAAGAGAAGGTTCCTACGGATTGGATCAAGGATTATCTCGCTTACGGAGCCAGATATGCAATCTTGTTCATCATCCCGACATCGATGGTTTTGTTTCTGTTTTATATGATCATGATCATCGCATTCAGAGGGGGTGGTCCGGCATGAAAAAAATACTGTTCAAACCTCTGACCTTCCTGATTACTTTTGTGGCTATTGCCCTGATTGTTTTTATTCTCGACATTTGCCTTGCGATATTCAATTCCGATTTGACTTTATGGTTTACTTTGATTGAGTTGTTTCTGACGCTTACGATGACTGTATACGCTTTTGCTTTTTGTATAAAATTGATATCTCAACCTCGGCGAGAGACCTACAAGGTTCTTGTCATGTCATTGATCGCTGTCGGTTTCATGGTATTGTTGACATTCTTAAATTACTATATTTGGATTTATTTATAAAGGTTAAATGTCAATTTTGGTTTTGTGGATAACTCGTTTCACTTCGTTACCACAAAACCTTTAAAACCTTTCTACCCCTACCTTAATTATAGAAGCTTTATAAAAAAAAATATGCCGAGGTTTCTTAACCTTCGGCATTTTTTTATTGTTCTGATTCTTGTTTCGCTTTGGCTATTTTTTTCTTTCGCCTGATAAATAGTCCATAGAAGATGATAATTACAGCGTATGTCAACATCACCCATAAAATGTTGAGCGGATGGTTTTGGATATCAAAAATCGATCCTAAAAATACCAAGAACAGAATGATGATGATTCGAGAACCGAGTGTCAAGAATATGTATTTGCTCACTTTGATATTCGTCAGTGAAATAGCATAATTGAGAATCGAAC
>Ga0172375_10006601_pt1 | contig 16197 bp, 8 predicted proteins | sample LakKiv1m_FD_114537 | JGI IMG/M metagenome (GOLD analysis project Ga0172375, IMG submission 114537) | Freshwater microbial communities from Kabuno Bay, South-Kivu, Congo - kab_092012_11.1m | ecosystem: Environmental > Aquatic > Freshwater > Lake | place: Democratic Republic of the Congo...
CAGATAGAACAGCACAGACAGTGCAGCGGCACCACCGATCATAACCCCCATGCTACCGCCATTGCCGTCATGGCCTGATTGCGAAAGCACATAAGAAAGAGCCATCACTGCGCAGATATCTTCGGCGATCAGAGTCAGTACTGTAATTTTCCCCGCTTTGGAGTGCAGATCAAACTGGTCGCCCAATAATTTAACGGTTACTGCCGTGCTTCCCAGTGCGCAGGCTACTGCAAAATAAATGAAACTGTGCGGGTCAGATCCGAGACCCGGGATGGAGATTCCGAGAGCAGACGCTCCATACTGGATGCCCATTATGGCTGCAATAGCTATCGGTCCCTGTAGAAGAACAGCTAAAGCGGCTCGCAATCCCAAACGCAGGATGCCGCCGATGTCCATCTCCATACCTATAATAAACAGCAGAAACACCAACCCCAGTTGAGAAATGTGAGATATGATTTCAATCGAGGAACTTAGAAGCGGTGAAGTGAAAACACTGAGCAACAGTCCCGAAAGTATATATGCCAGAAGCGCAGGAATTTTTATGTAATTGAACAGAACAGCCAGAATACAGGCCGAAACTATCGTCAAACCTATGGCGGATACCAGTCCAAGACTGTCGCTGACACTCGAACCTCCAGATGCATGGCTCGTTGACGGGAACATCAATGCCGACGAGCAAAACAGGAACGATAAAAGCGCCGCTGGCGACCAACTCCCAGCGACAGGTCGAATTTGAAGATCCATCTGAATCCTGAAATTAACGCCAACGGCATGGATAATATCGCTCAACAGCGTTCCAGATTTAGCGGTATCGTTCATAACAGATAGCTATTCCATCATCAGACAATCAGTACGGAAAGATATATCTGACCAGTTTGAATCCAATTACTTTTCTAAACAGTTATACCCGACAAAAAACAGAACGCGGCAAGAATACTTGGTTCAAGCGACTCTGGAACCGCTCTGGCGATGTATACTTATCCGCTCTTTCCTGCCAGTTATTGTGTTAATTTTACAGCCTTTTCTCCGAATGTCAACATCGACAGAGCTGGATGTCGGATGAAACGCCTATCGGCAATAATATTTGTGGCACGAACCTGAATAGCCTCAAAACTTCTGGAAAATCCACTGGCTTTGGGCTAAGCTGATTTCACTGGTGAAAATTGAATATTTAAGGCGAATGCAGTTTGCCCGCGTGCTTTTGTGGGTAGAACGGCTTCAATAGCATGTAGTTCCAAGAGGATTCAATCATGAAAAATCAATTGTCATTATTGATGATATTTGCAGCAGCAGCGATTCTGTTGCTGGCAGCAGGCTGTGGTAACGAAGATACAAGCGACGGCGATACATCCCCGGATGGAGATACAGAAACAGACGGTGACAGTGACGCGGACTTAAACGACAGCGACATGGTTGAAAACAACAGCGCTGATGGCGATGATACAGAAACAGATTCTGAAGATGGCGATCTGACAGAAGATGACAGCTCCGATGTCGACATTCCGGAGGGTGACATCGAAACCGAACAGGAACCGTTTTCCTTTACGCGTCCCGAAAAAGGAGATCCGGTTGCCCAGGACGACATTGATGAGGTGACCAGCCTCTACCTGGAAATATTGAAGGAAGCTCGCTATTTCCAGGTGATGGACGAGAGGCTTCACGGCTGGCCGGAAAACCTGTCCGATCAGGGTTACTGGTATGGAACCTGGTGGAGCGGCATTCAGGTGACCAGGGAAAATGGTCAGGTGACCTATCTACATAGCGCGGACGGAGCTGATAACAACGGAATGCGCACCGCCCCTATGCTTTCGAGCGCGGTGTTTGCTTATAAGCTCTGGGAGAAAGAGGAATATATCCATCTGATAAGGAAAATCGTCCGCGGCTTCAACTCCTGGATTCTGGCGATGGAAAGAGAGAGCCAGCCTGAGCAGATCACTCTCATGACCCGCGCTCATTATACGAAATCTTATCAATCCACCGAAGGCGGACGGGATCTGTTTGTCGATTTAAGCCAGAACCTTCCCGGGATCGACAACGGGGCGACACAGTACGTTAACGTGCCGGACAACCCTTATTATGGCGACATCTGGGTAAAGAACATGCGTTCGAAGGATGATATCGGGCATATTTTTCAGGCTATCCCGATTCTGGAAGAGATCGCACCGTTTATAGATGACCCGGATTTCATCGCGGAGTTCGAGCAATTACAGAACCTCTACCGCGCCTGGAGCCTTCAGGTGGAAGAGGACGGGTATAGGATCGCCACTTATGACAAGGATTTAAATATTTACTGCCCGGATGACGAACTAGCTTATTTCATCGATTTTCATGGTCTGGAGTGCACAATCATGCTGGCAATCAGACTCTATGGCAACGGAGGCGATGCGGGTACGCTGGAGTGCGGCAGCGGCATTTCGGATATAGACGCCATTGCCAGCTTCAAACCCGACAATGCCCAGTTGATGCGGAGTTTCCACGAAGCCGGCGTCGCAATGGCCAGATTATACAAGAATAATGAAATGGCGGAAGCCATGCTGGCTGGTCTGGCCCAGCGCCTCGATAAGATCCTCGATGCCAAGGAATCGGATGATCCTCCAGTCAATCCCATAAATCAGGACCTTGCAGAACTGGTGTTGATGTCGTCCCAGGTGGGCTTGCCGCTGACATGGCGCGAAGTGCGCTTCCTACATGAACGGATCAGAGAGGCCCACGAGGCCTATCTGACTGAAGCAAACAGGACGGCGCTGCGGCTGTTTGAAGAAGAAACGCCGGACGGAAGTTACCCTTACGATCTCGATCTTAATGGGATCTTTTTCAGATACCTGGGCACGCTTCTCGGCACTTGTGTTTCCCCATATGAAAATACTGAGTCCAAACCGGTGCTGAACTGTGACATGGTGAAAGCCTATACCGACTGAAGGGTAATCTTTTTCCGTGCGGATGTTCTCTCTCCCGCCTTTTCATACTCGGCGCCTGCAGACTCCTCGAAACTTCTGGAAAATCTCCGGGCTTTGGGGTAATGTGGTTCATACAGAGGGTTTTTAATCTGACATTACAAATAAATAGCGTGCAGGGATAAACCCTGAGTTTGTGGGTGGGATAGCGTTTAACGGGTAATTTACAGAGCGGCATCGTTGCCGCATAATATTTAATTCCGAAAAAAAACGACACCGTTTTTCTCCAGTTGTTCATTAAAAGAAAAAGCTTTTCGGATGTGCTCGCGCAGTGATGACAGGCTGAAGATTGTTATCGATAACCGGCATACAGAGTATATCACCGGCTCTTAAAAGGAATTTTTCAATATGAGAAATATCAGGCTGCTTGCTTTATTGCTTTTCTGTGTGTTGGCTGCGGCCAACGCCTGCTCGAATGACGGATCTTCGGGTTTGCATACAGACGGCGATCAGACTGGGAGCGACAGTGATCTGCCCGACACTGATGCAGACAGCGAAAATGAACTGGATGCGGAAAAAGCCGATGGCGACAATGATGAGAGCGACTCAACAGATGACGATATTATTGAAAAGGATAAGGATAATGCTGATTCAGAATCAGCGGATGGCGATATTGAGCCGGACTCTGACTTGCTCGACGCAGACGCATTTGACACGGATCAGACTGATGCAGACAAGAGCGAAGAGGACGAGTTCATTAAAGAAGTGTATGCGCCTGAATATTGCGCCTACTTCCTGACCGGTGAGGTGGATCTGGTCGGGACTGATGCCGACAATGATGGCGTGCTGAATGGATGGGATCACTGCCCGAACAACCCTTATGACTGGCTGGATAGCGACCGCGACGGTATCGGCAATAGGTCTGACCCCGACATGGACGGAGACGGCATCGCCAACGAAGAGGATACCGACAGAGATGGGGATGGAATAGCCAATACAGATGAGGAAGCCGCAGGCAACGACCCGAGCGATCCTTCGTCAATTCCCGGACTGCGTCGTTTCGACACCGATCTCGGTGTTTTCAATCCCAATCCGGGCTGGTACATTGGTGATTTGCACGTACACGTAGAATACAGCCATGACAGCAGCGCGTCCCTGGCTTCTTATATTCCAACCGCCCTGGATGCAGGACTCGACTTTCTGTGCATAACCGATCACGATGTTTTCGAGGCGCCCTTCGATCCGTCATGGAATCAACAGGATCTGCTGTTCGTTCCGGGCATGGAATGGGGTGGCGGCGGTGGCCATGCTAACCAGTGGGGCATTCGCACCTGGAACGATGCAGCCACCAATGCCCCTGAAGATATCCGTCAATCCTGGCGACTGGCGAGGCTCCAGGGCGGGGTTCAGTCTCTTAATCACTATGGCGCACAGAAAGAGAGTTGGGACCTGCTGTTCTCTGCCGCTCCAGATCTTTTAGATGCGCTCGACACCATAGAAGTATGGAATCTGGTCTGGGCATTCCAGACCGCCACCAACGAGCCCTCGATTGCACTGTGGGAACAATTGTTGTCAGCAGGACATCACATAGGTGCTGTTGGAGGTGGTGACACACACAGCCCGCTGCTGACTCTGGGAAGTCCCACAACGGTGGTATGGGCCGAGTCACTGACGGTACCTGGAATTCTTCATGGAATCCGCTCCGGGCGGACATACATAACTCAGGCCGATCCTCTATCCTTTACCGGAAGACCCGAGCTGGATTTTCGCGTGGATGCAGATGGTGACGGCATCTTCGAAGCGATGCTTGGCGATGAAGTCCCGCCGGGCACCATTACATTGCAGGTAAACATTAAAAACGCCAAAGGCCCTGCAATATTAATACGCAACGGCGCCGAGATCGCCCGCTTCGCCGACCATGCCACGGGTACGGATATTGCCCATACCGTAACAGATGATGCTCCTCCGGGTGCCTGGTATCGTGTGGAAATGCGTGAGAGCGCTGTGCCATTCGCTCCGATGCGTTTATTTTCATCCGCAATCTACGTTGGGAATTAGAATACAGCTTATATCCTGAATCATCCCCGGTCTTATATTGATGTTGCCTGAAAGGTCTGTTCGTGGTAGTTCTATCGCGGCCTTTTTACTTGTGTTTTTCTGTTTGAAAGAAATATGAATATGCGCATTGAGCAGTGCGCCCCATCAAATGCATATAATGGGGTTATGCTGCAGGAGTTGCCATGAAAATCGCTTTCGTCTCCACATATCCGCCGACCAAATGCGGCATTGCTACATATACGCTTCCATTGGCCTCAGCTATAGCCGAAAACCCAGATGTCGAAATTTCGGTATATGGTGACAGTGACTCGGCATCCAGTGAAAAGCCCTTTAAAGTCGAACCGATTTTTAAGAAGAAAACCGACTTTGTGCGTCCACTTCTGGCTGCGGCTGCCCGCTACAAACCGGACATCATGCATTTTCAGCATACGCCGGACATTTTCGGCATGGGCGGCGCGTTCTATGAACTATTGGACGAGCTGGGCCGTATGGGCGTCAGACGTGTAATTACACTGCACACGGTCTACACACAGCTTTCGGGAATTATCGAACGCAAGCCGCATGCGGTTTCATTTCACCGCAAACTGGCGACTTTAAGCGACGCGCTGGTGGTTCATCAGCCGTCGATGGTGGAAATTCTTAAAAGTCAGGGATTGCCGCAGAGCAAAATCTTCGAGATTCCGCACTGGACCGGACCGGCAATGCAAGGCGATGGTGCGTCTTTGCGCAAACGACTCGAAATCCCGGCGGATGCCCCATTGCTGCTCTTTTTCGGCTTCATTCATGTTCAAAAGAACCTGCATACCGTGCTTAAGGCCATGCCGACGCTGCTGGAAACAGTTCCAGACGCGCATCTGCTGATCGCCGGTTCCATTGCCGGAGGAACTTGGTACAATAAACTCTATAGCAGTTATCTCAAATACATAATAGACTCCAACAATCTGCGATTCCGTATTCACGCTGTAACTGAATTCATTCCACAGGAAGAAGTCGAAGATTATTACGCCGCCGCCGACATCGTTCTTATGCCGCACAAACAGGGTTACGGCTCGGCTTCCGGGGTAGCGCACCAGGCCCTGTCAGCACGTAAGCTCATGCTTTGCTCGGACGGTCCCAAATTCGAGGAGATAGGTCTGCGTGTATCCAGAGATCTGATGGCCCCGGCCTCATCGCCTGCCGCCTGGGCAGAAAAAGCAGCCTGGCTTCTAAGCAGTACCGCTCCGCGTACTGATCTGTTAGCCAGGATTCAGCGCTATGCCGAAGCTTCCTCTACGACTGCCGTGGCTGAACAGCATATAAAGCTTTATAAAAGTCTGCTGTAATCCGGGGTTGTGATAGCAGGATCAATTTCCATAAGTAAATAAGTATCAGATATCTTTTTCCGGTGAAAACCGCTCTGTCAGCAAGTCTCTGTTGATTTTTTGTCTCCAATAATATGTTCCGTTCCGTCTGGATCTAAAGCTGTTTGTTCTTCCAGAAAACGGTCGGTTTGTTCATTGCCGTATATTGTACTCACAAGGTCACGTATACGCCGGTAGCCGGATTTATCAATTACATACAGGCGGTTAGGCGAATCTTCATTTATTCGGGCCTGTCGACAGGCCTGCAACAGTTCGCGTCTGAACGACTCGCTCTGCACTTCTGAAAGAAAGTGTATTATCTTTTCAACCAGTACACGGTCGCTTACCGATAACTGCTCAAGTCTCATTTTACTTCTTCCCCTGTCTCACCCCGGTAAACAAATTTAAATCCTGCATGTCGATTGACGTGAACTGACAACAAAATTCATTCACAAAGAACATGTTGTCATAAGATGTCAATTTGTTCTCTCACACACACCAAGAAAGCTGTTTTACTTTATTCAGCCATCAACAGGATGTCAATTTGTTAAGTAATAACTTCATCTGTGGCAGTCCATAAGCAGCATCTGGCAGAGTAAGCTCTTTTTCCTGTTGTTTATCTCCATTCTGCAACCCCCACAGCAGTGCTCGAAAGATGCCGCCTTTGCAAAAGGGCTTTTCAAATCGTCTTTTGGGTGTATTATTGATTATAAGAGTCCTGTTATATTCAACAAGTCAGAGTAGCAGTGTGAGACGCTGGCGGGAGGAAAATGTGAAGACTGCATTTCATTCAATAACAATCGTAATGCTTATTTTTACGGCTGCATATACTACTTCCTGTGGAGGCAGCAATGATTCCAGCGTTGGTAACTTTCAGGTAAGCGGCAGAATCTTCTATCAGGGTCAGCCACTGGAAGGCGCACAGACAGTCATCGACGGCACTGCCAATCTCAGAGACACCACAGATTCGGATGGGCTTTTTACAATCACGGACGTAGCATCCGGCGACCATGAATTGAACATACTGAAATCATTCGGAAACGAAGCATTTACCGAACGAAGTTATAGCATTGCAGTAAACAATGACACCGACATGAAAACACTGGAACTGCCCGGGGCGGTGGACCTGAATGAACCGCAGGATGTGGGCTCCGAAAGCATGCTTCTGTCATGGTCATTCACGGACGCGCAAGACTTCCGCGAGTATAAATTATACCGCCACACCAGTTCGGGACTGGACGAGACCACGGGCACGCTGGTGCATGTCTCGACAGAAATCGACGCTGTCACATTTACAGATAAAGATCTTGAGCCGCTGTCAGAATATTTCTACCGCGTGTATGTGATGAACAATTTTGGCCGATTGGGCGGCAGCAACATTGTGTCAGCCACTACTCTGAACCTCAATGTGATACAAAACGGGAACTTCGAACAAATCGACAGCTCATCGGGCTTTGCGCGACAATGGACAGCATACGGCTTCACCGAAGACATTGTTATGGAAGAGAACGACTGTTACGAAGGCAGCCATTGTGTGCTGTACGATATCGGTGCCGAAAACGACGGACGTGAATACTGGATCGAGCAGACCGACATCGCCCCGGATATTTTCGTCAAAGGCGCACGTTATCTGCTGTCTGGCCGCTACAAACTTTCCGGCAGCGGCTCTGACATCAGCTTCTATTACATCCTGCGCGGCGATGAAGACATTTCAAACGAATGGGACAACACGCATCCATCACAGGAAGGCGTATGGGAAGAAGTGAGCTTCGAGTTTACCATCCCTCAGGGAGAAAGCCCCTCCAACTACCAATTGATGCTGGGTCTCATAAAATGGACGGAATCCGATATACAACTGTGGATCGACAATTTATCGCTTGAAAAGTAGAATAGATAAGAATACGCTATAGTGTAAGTACGCGATCAAATGATTCAACACCATCGTGTACAGACTGTGTTCTGTAAACAAAACACAATATTTGGTTTGTATGCTATCGGAAGGTTATTTATGAGATTATATGTCCTGTTGCTTTTTTTTCTGCTGTTTGGTCTCTGGCTCAGTTTTGCTGCAACAGGCTGCTCTGACTCGCCCTCATCCGCAACAGGTGAAGACGGTGACACCGAAGCGGATTCACCTGAAGAAGAAATCTCCGACGGCGATCTTGATACTGTCGATTGCGAAGAAAACATTATCGAGCATGAAGATATTGACGCTGAATACGAAGCTGCATACGAATATGACGAAGCGGAGATAATTGAAAAGGCGGAGTCAATTGAAGAGGTTGAGATCACTGAAACAGTGGAGATAACTGAGGTAACGGATACAGAACAGGAAGAGGATATTATTCAGTCCTGGCCGGGACCCGGCGTGGCGCTGTCTTTCGATGATGATTTCGTCGAGCAATGGTACACCCAGCGGGATCTCTTCAAACAATACGGTGCAAAAGTCACCTTTTTCATAACTCGTTTCGATAAACTGAGCCCGGAAAATATGGAGCGTTTGCGCCAGCTCAAGGCGGATGGACATGAAATTGCCTGCCACAGTCTGACACACATTGATCCGCTGGTCTTCCTTGAAACGGGAACACCGGATGAATATATAGAGAAGGAAATTCTTCCGGCTATCGCCATCATGCAGGAGGCCGGATTCAACCCCACAGCGTTCTCCTACCCATGGGGTGGCAGATCCGTTCCATTAGACTGGCGTCTGACACAGCATTTCGAAATTATTCGCGATTCAGGACGTATTCAGAACCCGGAATCTATTCTATACAAAGGCGATCCGGTGCGTGTTCTCACTGGAGGCAGCGTAGACTCCAGCCGCGCCACATGGGAAGATATCGAACTTGCACTAAACAGGGCAAAACAGGCGGACGATACGGCTCTGCTGTACAGCCACCGCATTCTGGAAGAGAGCGAAAAAAGCCATATTACGCCGCAAACTCTGGAAGCGCTTCTCCGAACAGCACGGGACTATGGGCTGAAATTCTATACCTATTCTGAACTGGCGAGAGGCCCCAAGACACAGCCTGTAGGACGCGAAACGCCCTACTCATATTCTCCAGACATTACATTATGGGATCTGGCCTCAGCGGATCTGATTATGAATAATATCTGGCCTACGGCAAGCCGCTACGAACCGGTGGAACTACCCTGGCCTCTTACCTGGACCGAAGACCCCTTGAATGAGAAATACTGGCGTTTCCAGTTCTACAGTCTGAGACCCACGAGACATCTCTTATATGCATATCTAAGCACTGGAGACGAGCGTTACTTAAATAAGCTGCGCGACGTGTTTTTCTCATTCGAATCTGTTGTGGATACATCCAGCTATGTAGCAGACAAGCACACTTCGGCCTATCTAGCGCTGGTGCTGGTGAATACCTATTGGAAACTGCGTCTCATAGACCGCCTTGATCCCGATTTTAAAGTTGTTCTGCGGCATCTTATAAGCTCACGCGGGGAATTTCTGGCTGATCCGGCACATTTTGAGCCCAACAACAATCACGGCGTCAATCAGGCTGCCGCTCTACTGGCACTGGGTGCAAATTTCCCGGATCTGGCGCAGGATGGCGATTGGTTGAATCTTGCCTGGGAGCGTATCGGTGTATCACTTGACAAGAATGTGGCTGCCGATGGCGTACAGGTGGAGCAATCGCCTTACTATCACATGTACATCATGAAACACTTCCTCCAATTGTACGAATGGAGCGTCAAATGGGGAAATGGCTATCTGGCAGATGAAATGGATAGCGCTTGCCTGGGAATGATCCGCTTCGCCACCTATTGTATTCAACCGGACGGCGAAATCCCTCTGATTTCCTCAAGCATACAGGACACTGTATTCCGTCCAACTAACAGTGCCCCGAATGAAGTGTACGAACTCATAGCCCGTCTTGACAGCGATTTTGCTTATGTTTACACACAGGGGCTGGAAGGTCTGCCACCAGCGGAAAAGAGCGTTCTGTTTCCTGTCAGCGGCTGGTCTATCATGCGTTCCGCTTTTTTACCTGCAGAAACATTCGATCAGGCGACACAGGTCATATTCGACGTCGGGTCTTACCGCACCGGCCACAGCCACCTGGACGCGCTGTCGGTGCATGTCTACGCTCACGGACAGACGCTGCTGGGAGATTCCGGCCTGTACAGCTACGAGGAAGGCCCGCTGCACGATTGGTTTTTCGGTACGGCGGCGCACAACACGGTCAGCGTGGATGGCCAGGACCAGCAGGTTGGAACGGCCTATGCCGGTTTGTTCGTGACACAGAACGACTGGAGTTTCCAGTCTGGCTGGCATGAGTTGTATGCGGGACTGCAGCACCGGCGGGGCGTATGGCTGTACAAAGACGAGTTCATTCTTGTGCTTGACCGGCTTGAACTGCTGACTGCCACGGGATCAGTACATTCATTTGCTCAGAACTGGCATTTCTTCCCTGGCCTTGAAGTCAGAAACAAAGGCGCGCAGGCGCTGGTACTGAACGAATCCGGCGCTGTTGTCGCACACATGCAGCAGCTCTGGCCGGAAAAGATGAAAGTGCAATCCGTGTTAGGCGGAGAGAACCATACAAACGGCTGGATGTCCATAAAATACGAGAAGCTAACTCCAGCCTGGGCCCTGTCCTGGGAGCAGTATGGAGAATCCGCCAGATTCGCCGTGCTCATCGATCTGACGCCTGGTGCTCACGGTCAGCCGCAGGTCAACATACAGGATAACGGTGAGGAAGTGCTGGTACAGGTGCAGCTTGAAGAGACAAAGCTGGAGTTCTATTCAAACCAGCTTGCCCTGAAAGGCGAGCTGGCGGAAGTGCAGGTAATTACAGCGCCACCGGGCGACAGGCCATACCACTAAACACGCTGACAACTGGGCATGTAAAGACATCATAAGTTAAAACATTGTTGTTTCACTATCCGAGGCCAATTTTACCCAGGCAAATTCTCACACGTATTGAGACATAAACAGGGAGCAGAGCAGCGGTATCGGTTAGAGAGCTGCAAGAGTATCGCGCCATCAGCTCGGATGCGTTTATTTTCATCTGCTATCTGGGTTCGGTAACAGACTGCGCCGAGCGCAGTTTCCATCCCATTGTCTCAATCGTAGCCTTAAAATTATGGATAATCCTCAGGCTTTGAGATAATCTTAATTATATGTATGAATTCAAGTGATAATCGACGTGGGTGAAAGAATCACCGCATTCACAAACGGAATTTTCAACGCTTCATGCGCGTTCAGCATATGCGTTTAATGGAAGGATTGGCATGATTATCAGAATCCAATTGCTGTTAAGTCTGCTTTGGGTGGCATCGGCAATTATGGTGCTGACCTGTAGCTGCACGGGAAACATGGAAAGTCTCGGAACAGACGGCGACTCGGATATCATTCTATTCTGTAGCTGCGAAAGCGACGAAGGCTGCCCGGCTGGTTATCACTGCAAATTCTATCCCGGCCATCCAGGTTGCGGTGAAGCCTGCATAATGGATGAAGAGACTGATGGCGATCTGGATTCCAGCGACGACATCGACGCTGAACAATCTGAAGAAGTCGGCAGTGAATCTGACAATATTGATGATGCCTTTGAGAGTGATGATCAGACTGAACAGGAGACCGGTATCGTCTGCTCGCCGCCTTGCACCGACATTACAGAGACTTGCAGCGCTGTGGGTTGCATCTGTTCTGACGGATATCACGACGGCGGGGATGGAGTGTGCGTTTCAGTCGACACTTGCAGTAATGGTTTCGGCATACCAGCAGGCGGAGTCGACTGCATACCACTGGAATTAGCCTGTCCGGACGAAGATGTCTGCCGCCACCTGACCGGCTGGAGTGAGGGAAGCTGTCAGTATTCGTTCGAGCCTGAAAATCAATCCTGTGATGGAACAGATCCCAACAGTTGCGTAACGGTTTTCGGTTGCCAGACTGGAACATGTACGCCCATCGTCGGAGATTGCCCTGAGCTGAGACCGATACTTTTCATGCACGGTGTCAATGGCTCCAGCGCCAATTTTAATACCATGATAGAGCGATTTGTAGCTGATGGTTGGCCACGCGATTACCTTGTGGCGCTGGATGCAGCCGATCCGTCATGGGGATGCAGCGTGGATAACGCATCAATGATCCGACAGGCAGCGGCTAATCTAATGGCAAACACGGGAGCCGGTCGTATAGATCTGGTGGCGCATTCCATGGGAACGCTCAGTTCGCGCTACTTTATGAAATTTCTGGGTGGCCAGAATGTTGTCAATACCTATGTTACCATGGGAGGCATGCACCACGGTCTCTCATCACCCTGCTGGGCACCGGACTTTCTGGACGTCTGCATCTGGCAAGAGCTGTGCGAAAGTGGTGACTATATCGCTGCGCTGAATTCCGATCCGGCCACGCCGGGCTGCACACACTGGGTTTCTATTTACGGTACAGCCGATGAAACTGTCCCCAACGAATCCTCTTTTCTGGAGGGAGCTGAAAATATCTCTGTTGAGGGCATAACCCACGATACCGGTGAAAATGGTCTGCTCGAAAACGCCACTGTCTACGCAGAGGTCAAACGAGTACTTCAATACGAGTGCTGGTAAGCAAACACAATCAGGTGGATGGAGCCTTATCATTCCTCACTGTTACTCACTCAGGTCGGTGTATAGATTCAGCTCCAAATACTTAGACTTGCAGTTTTTATTGCTTAAATACCCTCAATAAAGGTATTCTGCACAAAGAGGCTGTCCTAAAAATTCAATCTTTTCAGTTCATCTAAAGGGGGAAACAAATGCGTATTTGTGTGCGATGGATATTTGTATTCCTGTTTGTTGGAATTTTAGCTGTAGCCTGCGGAGATAACGGCGATGATTCCGGCGAAGGTGAAGGCGAAGGTGAAGGCGAAGGTGAAGGCGAAGGTGAAGGCGAAGGCGAAGGCGAAGGTGAAGGCGAAGGTGAAGGCGAAGGCGAAGGCGAAGACCCATGGGAAGCCGTTCCACCGGTAAAATTTGAGGGAGACACTACTGCCTGTCCAGGGGACTATGTCACGACCCCGCCAGTTGAAGGTATAAACACCGGCTACACAGCAGCCGGCCAGCAAAGAGAATTTTATTTGCAGTTGCCTGAAAACATGGACGGACCCAAACCGCTTTTTGTGGCTTTCAATGGTACCGGCGGCGATGGAGCGGAATTCTTTAGCAGCGCTGGCTTGCAGGATTTCATCGATGCCGGGTTTATAGTGCTGGCACCGTCATCCAACGGAAACGGAACCATCTGGCCGGTCTGGGACGGTATGCGCGTGTTGGAAGATCTTGATTTGCCCAATGCGGATATGGACTTTTTTGACAGCCTGCTGGATTGCGTGGCGGGCCATTTGGATATCGATGCCAACCGTATTTACATCGGCGGTCATTCGGCGGGCGGCATTTTCACCAATTACGTACTGCAACGCCGAGATGATATTCTGGCGGGAGGAATTCCGGCCTCTGGCATGTTTGACAACACCAGTCCGGCTGATGACAGCGATCTGGATTCGATGGTAGTGCTGGTAACCTGGGGTGGTGAAAACGACCAATGGGGCGGAGAAGCCGACGGCGATAATACGGAAATCTCGGAAATCGATTTTGTGGTGCAGGCTTCGCTGGCCTCGCGATTTTATTATAGCCAGCCCAACGTTTTCATGGCTCGCGCTAGTATGGAACTGGGGCATGCCTGGCTGAATGAACTCAATCCCTGGATGGCGCAAGTTCTCTTGTCTGTGCCTAAAGGTTACGAACCTCCCGGCGGCTTTGTTCTGCCAGAAACGGGTGTATCGTCTGCAACTGTATCCACTGAGCCATTTATTGCCGAGCCAAAAATTGTCGTAGAGTGCGAGTCGGGCGAAGTTGAAGGCTGTGTTGCATATTGTCAGTTTGTGGGAGACTGCACAGTGGAAAACGAAACTCTGCGCCCTCCCCTGCTGGAACAGCTTGAGGCGCTGGGCTTCAATTCTGAAGACTTCACCGATTGTACTGGCTGCATCCAGACCTGCGAAGATGTTGTCACGAACGCCGATGCAAGTATACTGGAATGCATAGCGGATGCGGCTGACAATGCTGAATGCGCGCCCGGCATAAGCGGTGCAACTCCCTTTATCGACGCAATCAACACCTGCTGTTCCGGACAGCTTGACTCGGGTGTATGCATGACACTCTGTACTGCGCTTCTGGAAAATGAGGTGGCCATGTCATTCTTCCCAGAATGCGAGGGCTTCGCTCAGGATTAGAATCCAATTTGTTAACAGTGACCGACAGGAGGAATTATTGCTTTTGATTCCTCCTGTTTTTTTATTCAATTATAAGGAATTGTTCTTCCCTGGACCAATAGAACAGGTCAGAGTACCACTGAATAAATCACCCAGTGCGCTGGTATATATTATGAAAATATCCGGAATTTAATCTACAGCTTCAATTCGCCGGGATTACGACTGTCCCGCTGCCGGTGCCGGGGCTGTCTCCAGGCATGGTGGCCAGCACCACTCCGGTGGTCACCGCTCCGGCCACCACTGTGCCGGTTATCGTCCAGAACCACCAGGTCTTCCACCACGGCGTCGGGCGCTGCATCAACTGCAACTGCACCGGTGTCTGACGCGCCGGCTCCACGTATACATCCTGCGACAGCGGGTAGAAATTCTTCTTCTCCGCCTCCAGCCGGTATTTGCCCGACTGCAGACTCGGCGGCATCTTCAGTTTCGGCGTCTGGCCCAGATCTTCACCGTTGAGCTTTACCGCCGTCTTCTCTTCACTGGCCGACACTTTCAGGAATCCTTCACCTTCGTAAGGAGCATTAAGTACACGTCTTAAACAGAAACGCACCGCCGGCAGCAGACCGTCCGCCGGGCCGGTGAAGTCTTCCTGTTCCCGGCCGACTATGCGGGCGTTACGGATGTCGATCAGTTTCAGATTTATCAGGTAGGTTTCCTCGACCTTGCCGATGGTGCCCGTCACCAGAATATTCACACCTAAAGCATTGCCGATCTCGGCAAAGCAGCCTTCCTCATCGCAGCCCGCACCTTGCTTCACTGCCTCAAAGTTCAGCATGGTGCCGATCTCCTGACGGCTTATTACCTGGAAGCCCCTGAACTGCTTCAGCTCCACCGTAAGAACGTCCGTCAGGTTCGTGGCCAGCGCCTGGTCCACGCCCATGGCGGCAAAGTCCATTACCGCAATCTTGGGGTTTGCTCCCAGGTCGCTGATGTGGATGCTCAGGGATTCCGCCTTGTGGCCCCACTCCATCAGGAGCTTTCTGACGGCGCTCTCGCCCAGTTCAAGCAAGCTGTCCTTATCCGGCGTTTCCAGCGAGACCCGCGCCGCTGTCACGCCCTTTCTGGCGTCCAGTATCTGCAGCGATATGGTCCAGATGGCTCCGACCTTGCCCACCTTGCCGTTGAAAATCAGTTCGCTCTTTATATAATCGCTCAGTTCAACTACACAGGATGAGTTGTCCATACAGTTCATGCGCTTCGACTCATCCCCGAACTCTTCCAACTTCAACAGTTCCGCCTGCGTGATAACCGCCGTACCGGCCTCTTTCTTCATGATCACCGATACACGCTCGTTCAGTTTCTTCAGGGTCTCTGCATCCAGCTCATCAGAGGTCACATCCAGAACCGCCAGCGTGCGCTCTTTATCTGAATCCTGTTCCTGTGCGGGCCGGGCCGCGGGTTCCGGTTCAGGGGTCGTTTCCTTTGCAACAGCCTGCGGCGGCTCTTTCAGCGGGGCAGCGGCTACTGTGACTTTTTCTTCTTCAAGCGTCACCACGCGCATTGGAACCCAGCCGGAGCAGTTATCATCGCTGAAATCAATCTTCACCCAGCGGGCGTCGGCGCTCTTTTCAGCCACCGGACCCTTGGCTCCGCTGTTCAGCTTGCAGACTGTTTTGCCATTCAATGTCGGTTCGC
>Ga0172375_10006602_pt1 | contig 16196 bp, 19 predicted proteins | sample LakKiv1m_FD_114537 | JGI IMG/M metagenome (GOLD analysis project Ga0172375, IMG submission 114537) | Freshwater microbial communities from Kabuno Bay, South-Kivu, Congo - kab_092012_11.1m | ecosystem: Environmental > Aquatic > Freshwater > Lake | place: Democratic Republic of the Congo...
CGACATGACGCCGGTGCTTCCGCTTGTGCCGCCGTTGATGACGGTCGTTACCGGGTTCGTATCACCGATCACGTTCGCCGCCGCGTTGCTGGCCTGCGCGAGGGTGATGCCAGCGGTCCCATCGGCGTAGTCCATGGCGAGCTGCAACACGTCCTGGGTGGCATTGTCAACATAGGCGATGGAGGCCAGGCCGTTGGTCGATATGGGCATGCGCGCCTGGGGAATGACGCCGTTGCTGGACAGCAATTCGTAGTCGTAAACGTGCAGGGTGCGCGGCGCGGAGTTCGAGCCGGTTCCCAGTTGGATAGCGTCGATGCCTGCGGTTGCGCGGGTGCCGTCTACGGTGGCAATCGCATACGCGCCGGCGGCGACGCCCGCGCCGATCAGCGTGTTTGCCCCGATCGCTGCGCCGGAGTCAGATTCTGCATGCACGCCCACGGACCCGCCGGCTGAGGTGCGAGACACGGCTCCGCATGCTCCCCCTCCATTGGTCGCTACAGATCCCACCCCAACGGCTGCCCCCCCACCGAGCGACGATGCGCCTGTGCCCGCGTAAAATCCGTCAGCTGTCACTCCGTGACTGGATGCGACATGCACGCTCCACTCATTGGTCTGCTGGCTTGTGATCGAGCGGGCGACGCTGCTCCACCAGTTGGTGCCGCAGATGTAGGACAGCGATGCCTGGTTGGTTGAGTACAGCGCGCCGTTGATGTAGACATAGCCGTTACTGACAACGATCACGTCGACCCCACGCGGATCCTGCAGTCGGATCTCTCCATCCTGACCGCCCATGATGCCTTCCCCAGCCCGGAAAACAATGTCCCCGCCCGGTCCGTCCTCGCCTTCTCCGGCCTGCAGCCGGATCTGCTCGAATGTCGATGCAACGATATCGATGCCGCCGGTCAGAGATCCATTCTGAGGCAACAGTCCGAGTACGTCGGTCTCGACCTGGTCGACGCGACCGGAAAGAGTCAAGCCCTCGGCAATCGAGAACGCATTGGTCGCCGCCGCCATCCCATTCGTCCCCGCCGTTGTCAGCGCAATGACCGGCGTGCTGCCACCGGAACTTGCCACGTAGCCAGCACCGCTGACCGACGCCACTGCCCCCGTTACGGCCTGCGCCTGCGCATTCGTGTTGATCGTGTACGTCACCCGCCCCGCCGCACTGGTTGACACGCCCCAGGCTGTGCCCCACCGGACCTTGACGGGTCCACTGGCATAGGTGTTGGTGAACCCGTAGTACGTCCAGTTGACGATGATGTTCGTCTTGAACGCCTCAGAGACTGTGATCCCCGGCGCAGGGACCGTGTTGTGGACGCCGCGCGCCAGGACATACCAAGACGTTCCCGTTCTCACGAGGACCTCCGAGTAGCCCCCCGAGATCAGCGTCTTGAACGTGTTGGTCGTCGGGATGAAGGTGATGATGTTGCCCGATATTGATCCGGAGATGTTGGTCATCGTCGTGACATCTCCGGCGTCGGGCTCTGGGCCGAAACAGTACCGGGCGCCGGTGTACGGTGCGAGACTCAGCTTATTCGTTCCGTCAGAGAAGCAGTAGAACATCAGTGTCCGGGGCTCGCGCAGCCCGACGATCGTGCTGTACTGGACGCTGGCCGCGGATTCCCAAACGGCGTTAGTCTGCTTGAGGGCGCCGGAGGATGTGGAAGTGAACTGAAGGATCGCCAGAAGAAGGATGGCCGTGCTGCGAAAGAATCTCATGTGAATACCCCCTCATATAGTTTTCGGCGAGGAATCTGCGGGGATTTATCCCCAGCAGAGGATGTCAAAGTACGACCGGCCTCATAAACAGTTCGGCCTTATTTCCGCCGGTTTCCGCATTGTAGCGGGCCTTGGAAACTTCGTCCCAGAAGATGGCTTCCTGCTCTGCGGCGGTCACTTGGTCGGCATACGGCCTGTTTCTTGTTCCGGCCAGCAAGGCGACTGCAGCCGCAACGATCCCGACGCGCCAACGCGAGCAGTACTCGGCAGACAGTGCATCGTCAACGAGTTGCGGAACGACAACCACTTTGACAACAAGCCCGTCGGTTGATGCCGTTGCCGGAGCGTAGTGCTCTTCGAAGTGGAGAATGTTCCCCGGGTTGAGCTTTCGGTATGGCACAGACCATTCCGCGTCATCGACCTTCACGGAGTCCAGGCGAATCGCCTCGCTGTTCTCCGGGATTCCCGAGGCCGCAACTGCCGGGGGGCCAACTACGGCCGCCACATAGGACAGGTCGTAGTCCTGCTGGTCGGCAACGATGTCGATGGGCTCAAGCTCGGTAGACCATATCTTCGACTCGGAGGCGAATCGCCGGCAAGCCTCCTGAATGGCATAGGTCAGGACTGCCGGCGGAACATCCTTCGGCAGCCTGACCCCAACCATGGCATTGAAACTGGAGTACGGAAAAGTCATACGGACTTACTCGTCCTTCTCAGCGGCCTTCTCAGCGGCTTCGGACTGCTTTACCCGAATCGCCTTGATCAACTCGTCCTTCTTCATGCCATTCACGTTTTCTACGCCCATGTCATCCGCCAAGTCCTGAAGTTCCGTTAATGGGATTTTCTCCAGCGGGGCATCGGGCATCTTGATCACTCGGGGAGCCGGAGGAAGCGGAGCCGGAGGGTCCGCAACAACCAGAGTCTCAACGGGAGGCGTGACAAGGGCCGCGGGTGCCGCCGGTTCGCTTGCCGGCTTCGTCCCCATGGGCGACCCATCCGCCATACACTCCACGAGGAAGTCGCAATTGGTATCCTTCGTGTGGTCTTCGTTGTATGGGAAAACGACTCCGGTGTTCTTGTTCTTCATCCATCGGGTGATAGCCATTTCTTCTGCCCTCCTCTTCGTGTTATCGCCTTAACTCAAACGGCCCCGCCGGGAATCTGCCCGACGGGGCCGTCAGTAATCGCTTCCCGTCGGGCTGCCTACTCCTTGTCAACAGCGATACCCACCGCCTTGACTGTAATCTTTCCCGCCGTGCAGGTCTGATTCAGTTTCAGCGTGATCGGAGTCGCCGACTGGTACATCTTGCCCATGTTGTACGGAGTCGGGAACGTCGTTGCGGTCATGTAGTTCGTGATGGACGACACCGTGAAGGCGTTCACGAAGTTCGTGCCCGCGACCTTCAAATAAGTCGGCGTCACGTTCGTCACCATCAGGTACGCATGGGTGTTCCGGGTAAACGTGCTCCAACTGGCGTAGGCCGTAGCGGACTGACCTGTTACCACGTTCGCGCCGTCAATCCAGCCATCGGTATCGGAGGCATCCCCGATGTCGATCGTGGATGTGGCATTCGTCCAACCCAGATACCCCTTGCTGTCGGTATCAACCAAGTACCCGACGCCCGTGAGGTAGGTCCCCGCCGGGATGTCAAGAACCTGGTACACGTCCCCGGACGTACCCGTGGTCGTTGCCAGCGAGAAATCAACCGTTCGCTGGAACAGGTACATGCCGGACCCATACGGAGGGAAGCCCGTGGTCCCGCCCGTTCCGGTGTAGTCGTTTGTGGCGCCAAACACCGTCATCGCTGCGAAGAGCAGCGCAACCGCAACCATCGTGATCTTCTTCATTTCACCTATCTCCTTCTGACTTGATGCTTAGGATCAGCCGGTCGGCGCCGTGCCGACCGGCTTCACCCTGATTGACTACCCCTTGCTGACGCAGGCCACCACGAGGCCTTCGCACTTGGTGACGCCCCAATCGTACACGCAGACGCCCTGGTGGAGTTTGCCGCCGACAAAGCGCTCGCTCTTGATCGACTGCACGTTGTTGAGCTGCGTGATGTAGCTCACGGCGTCCATGTTCCCGCCGACGCAGTACCACACGCCACTCGTGGGGCTGTAGAGGGTATTGCGTGCGTAGATCGTGATCCCGTCGATGTCGCCCAGGCGCCCGGTACGCAGCGCGCTCTTGCCGTCTCCGGTAAGCGAGGCGTTCTTGAGGTCCGAGTTGATGAACAGGAACCGCAACGCCCACGGAATCACCAGCCACATCCTGCCCGGCATGTAGGCATTCTGCTCGCCCAGAACCGACGTGAACTTCGTCACGAAGTCCGTCGCCGTCTCCTTGGTCACGGAAAGCACACTGGCCGCCGTTCCGAGGTTGTAGTTCCCACCCTGCGCGCCAGCCGTAAGGCCCTGATTCGAGGCGTGAGCCTGGTTGTAGATCGAAGCGAAGAACTGCTTTTGCAGAATCGCTTCAAGCCCATCAACCTGGTTCTTCGTGAACTCATCGCCCAGCATCAGGTGTGACTGCTTCTCGTCAACGACATCCACGAGGAAGTTGAACTGCTTCGCGCGGTTGACGTACAGCTTGATCGACTTGGCTTCCGGGACAACCGGGTCGGACGGCTGGTTCTTGATGTGATCCTGCCACGCGACATCGGGCAGTTCGGCGACCGTAACCTGATCGCCCTGCTTCAGCACTTTGGCATAGAACTTGCCGGTTGTAATCTTCGGCAACAGGGCCTCTTCCCTGTACTCTACGTTGAACTTATCTTCGAAAGCCTGAAAGATCAGGCCCTCATCGGCTCTCTGGGGTGTCCCCACTGCGGCTGGTACGCTCATGATTGAATTCCTTCACAAACCCAAGAAGCCAGCCGCTATGAAGAGACTCCGGGCAAATTACCCGGAAACACGTCCTTCAAGAAGAAATCGGCGGGCCTCATCAAACGCTGCCCGTTTCGCCGGATCTCCGTTTGCGTTGGCGGCTGCTTCGCGCCGGCGCTCGTATTCGGCTCTCGTCATCGTCCGCGGCGCATTGCTGCGCCCGGGGGCTGCGGACGGACGTTTTGTGACCAGCTCTTGCAGGCTTGGTCGCTGTGGGCCAGGCTGCGGAGCGGCGACTGTTGGAGCAGCGGCGGGTGTGGCCGTCGCGCCCTTGAATTGAATGAACATCTCTGCCGCTGCGCGCGGTTGCGTGTCGGGCTGTTCGAGAAATTGCTTGCGCGTCATTGCGCTTCCGGGAAGCACGGGCTGACCGAGATACTTGCCCCATGATTCGTCGGACTGATTCGCGGTCAGAAATCCTTCGGCTCCGGCGGCGGCAGCGGTACGGTCGGCTTCCCCAAGCCATCGCTCGGCGGCCAACTCCTGCTGGGTCTTGCCGATATCTTCGACGCGCTGGCGAAGATCATCTTGGGAAGAATCCCCGCCGCGGGCCATGCTTACGATGATGTCGTTGGACACAAGATCCCGCAGGTACTGCTCGTCGAACCTGTCGCGCACAGTCTTCGGCATCCGCTTTATTGCGGCCTGGATCTTCGCTTCGGCCAGCGGATCCTCATCGACTTCGGGCTCTGTGATATGTCGCGATTCGGCCTTTTCCAGGCGTTCAGACAGTGCGGCAATTTCATTCCTCATGGTCTGAATTGCTGCACCGTGCTGACCGTCCCGATCGTTGAGTTTTTTGCGCTGCTCATCAACGAGGGCCTTGAGGTGCGCGATTTCAGCATCCTTGGCGTCGGGCTCCGAGGTGGGCGTAGGCTCGGCTACGGGCGGCTCTACCGGGGGGGTCTGAACGGGTTCTGCCGGGGACTGGGGGGCCACTACTGGCTCTGCAGGCGTTTGGGAAACTGGCTCTGCCGGGGGCTGCGCCGGAGGTGTCTCCGGAGGCGTTGCGGCTGGCGTCGGTTCATCCGGTGGTTGCGCCGGGGCTGGATCGATGCCAAGTTTCACGCGGTTTTCTTTGATTCTCTTCTTCGCCTGTTCCAGTGCCGGATCGTTCATATCACGCCCCCTGTCGTTCCGTTCGCGCTTACTGCGTTCGCGGGCTTGGTGGTTGCGGCTTTCACGAAGTCGAGGATCTTCGTCAGGGCTTCGGCTTCGGTGGTTTGGTTTTCAAACCCCTTGCGCCGATTTTCGCAGTCTCTCGCGTCTCGCTCGGAGCGGATCCAGTCCATGAAGACCTGAAACGCTGACCCTGAGTGATAGGAGAGGCTGCATACAGCCTGCTTCAATGCCTCTTTTCGCGTGCCTTGTATCGGTTCTTGCATAAAAGTTTATCGTCAGTCGGCCATCGTGCTTCCGGTTTCAACGACGATCCATACGCCATCCGTAGCGTCGTAGGATACCAGACAGCGCCCACTGGTAGCATCGTTCGTACACATTGCGACCATGCCGTTCTTGGGGTCCGAAATGGCCTCAATCTGAGCGACGGTCTTCGGAGTCAACTGGAGAATGCCTGCCGTGAGAACTTCAAACTGCGCCATTGTCTCATCTCCTTTGGCGGTGCCCGCCTACTGTGCTTGAATCAACTGCCAAACGCTCTTACCGTACTTCATCACGCGAAGTCAATGCCTTTTTTTGATTTCTGTCAAGTCAATTTTTCTCGCTGCTGTGTCCTTGGTTGTCCTTTCTGACGAGTACGGTGGGGCAGAAAGCCCCGTACTTTAGTGCGGGGATGAATGCCCCACTATTTTGAAAAAAATTGTTTGCAAGAACTTTTTCATGCCGCCTTGGCCGGTGGAGAAAGAAACCTGGATGCGCGCTCGGCCTGCTTACCGCGAATCTCTTCCGCGGCCTTAGCCATTTCGATCTTCGTCTTGGCGTCGGCGCGTTTCTCCTGGGCCTCTATCGCCGCCATCTGGCGGGCTTGCTCGGCAGCCTGCTGTTGGCCCTGCATCTCTGCCTGCTGACGGACGCGCTCCAGCACTTCGGCGGCACTCGGAAGAATCTCGTTGTGGTCGATCTTGAGCAGATCGCCGTACTCGTGCATGACCTTCACGATGGTTTCCGGTCCAAAGATTTCCACCCCGAGAGGCGTCATGATGCGATCGACGAATTCGCGCACCTGGGCCTGATGAAGCTCCTGAAGCAGCACGCCCATCGTCCCCTTGGCGACAACGCGGCAATCCCCGCGAATGGTCGGGTCGGGGTTGTAGAGTCGCAGCATCATGTCGTGGCGCTGAATATAACTGATCACCGCGAGGTCCATGTTCCACAGGCAGTCTTTCATGCCGCGGGCGGCCGCATTCTGAAGCATCGCGTAACCGCTTGCCGTGCCGCCTGCGCCGGACGGAGCATCTGCACCATAGGTGTACGCAGGGATGTTTGAGGCGTCATCAGCCATCTTCTCTGCGCGGTCGTAGTTGGCGAGAATATTGGCGGTGTTATCGCGCGGGCTGAAGAAAATCACGGCGGCGCGCGAAACTCCGGGCTTGCTTTGAGTTTTCCAGATTTTTCCCTGAATCATTGTGGTCAGGTTCGTTTCTGGATCAACCTGATTCATGTCCACATCGACCTGCGGAGCCGCAGAAATCGCCATGTTGAAGACCAGCGCCCGGCCCGCGCTGCATCCAATGTCGTCGGCGTGTTCGACGAGATGCGGGATGCCCTTGCCCCACGGGGAGCCGGGCTGGCGCATGTAGATCGCTTCGTGATAAATGGAGCCACCAAGCGGGTCCGGGTTGAGTTGTGTCAGGATGATTTCGCTTCCGCACCACTCGACGCGATAGGGGTACACCTTGTCCGGGTCGACTCCTTTAATTCCTCGTTCTGCCAGATACTTCCCTTCGACCGGCCCCCAGAACTCAAAGCACTCGTAGCCGTTTGACTTCTCGATGAAGTCGGTCGTTTTGCTTTCAAGGCGCGCACGCTCCTGATCGCCAATCTCTTTTCCGGTCGTTCCGTTAGGACCGCTGGCAATGAGCCTGGATATGGCGTCGCGGTCATACCCCGGAAGCTCCTTCCACGCGGCGAGCGTTGCCGCGGAAATGCTGCGCTTGCGCTCGATGATATAGCCGTTGGCGAACTTTGAAGAATCCGGTGATGGAAACATGTCCATCGGGTGCGGCGTGTCAGTCTCGTAGACGATCGTGTCTACCGGCTCGCAGGTATCGCCAACCCATTTCAGCCGGGTTTTGATTCGCGGCATTGGCCCCTTCAAGAAGCCGATCCCCGTCGTCATGCAGTAGGACTTGAACTCTTTCTTCGCCTCTTGCCAGTTACCTTCCGCAAGGTCGTCGCGGATACGGTTCTCCTGGCGCTTGGCGGCCGCGGCGGCCTCCTTGTTGCGCTGGGCCAGCATCTGCGTGCGAAGCCGTTCTTCCAGATCGCGCAGTTCCTCGGGGGATATCGTCTCGCCCTGCTGGAGCGCGTTGAGCATGGCGGCTTCCGTCGTGCTGCGGATACGGGCTTCGTCTTCCGCTGGGAGGTCCGGTTCTGGAGTGGCCTCCATGCACCATGTGCGGCCGGTGGTTGTATTCTCGATGTCTTGCGCCCACGCTTCGGCGGCATTGCACTTGGTTTCCGCAATGTGCATGCGGATCTTGGGAAGATTGTAGGCCGTGATGAGGGCGAGTGTCACGGCATCGTACTCGTTGTTGCGGCGCCGCAGCGCACTGAGCAACCGTTCGGTCTGCCCGGAATTGTCTCGCGCATCCCTCGCCCGGACGTAGCAGTCCTTCACGTAATCCAGCAAGGAGGAACGAAGAGGCTCGTTGGCCCTTGCCTCGGCATCGCGCTTCTCTTGCTCTGCGAGCTCGATGTCAGCGTTGCCCCTGACAACCAGCAATGTTGTTGAGGGAAGATCCATACCTGACCTCCTACCACGGGAATGCCGTTTGTTTTGTTCGCGTTCTAACTTGGCCCATTCTGCGCGGCCTGTCAACTCTTCCTTCGGCAAACGTCAGGATAAGCGCCTCCGCAGCATTTGGGCTGACCTTCAAGCCCTCAAAGATGATTGTGCCCTCATCCTTGAACTGCTGCTTGCCCTGGACCTTGATTTTCCCGTTGCTGGTGTACGTGTAACGGATGCCGCTCAATTCTCCAACGAGTAAATCTACCATTTCGGTCGGAATCTTCGGGCTGATAGCGCACTCCCGCTTTTCAAACCATTCACGGCAAGTCCAATACAGTTCGTCACGGAGGCGCATGAACCGATCTCCTGTAGAGTATGCCTCGCCGACATTGACACTCATTGCAGGGACTCCCATTTCCAGTAAACGATCGAGAACCGGCCCGCCAAGCCCGATGGTATCGCAGTTCACCCGGTCGAACAGTTTGTCCTTTCGGAACTTCGACACGACCTTTCCGGCCGTCACCATGCCGTCAACGTGCTGCCATTGGTCAATGTGGGTGATTACGTTTCCCTGACGCACGAGGTTCACGCAGAAGTCGTCCCCGAACCGGGAGATATCCTGGCCGGCAATGCGCTCTCCGGCGGGAAGGATCTCGCGGCCGACAGACGAAACAATCCAGTCGATCGGAATCAGCGTATCGGCATCTCCCTTTGGAAATTCGCCAAGGACCCTCACCCGGTACAGGTTTGACTCTTTTCCGTACCGAGCCGCCATTCGCTCGCAGTAGCCTTTCTCGACGAATGGAGATTTCTCGGACGAAAGGACGAAAGTGCTCCAGGCGCCCCGGTCTGAATTGTGGGTCCGGAAGAAGTATCCGTCGGTCTTGGTAGGGTTTCCAACGAGTGCAATGCGAGCGCCGCGGGTCGTCAGAATTCCCTCCACAGGCTCAAATATCTTGTCGTTCACGCCACTGGCTTCGTCCACAAGAACGAGAACATGTGTCGCGTGTGCGCCCTGGAGCGCATCTGGGTTCTCGGGCCTTGCCGTCCGGGCCACAGCGTAGCAGTTGGCCTCCATGCCGCGCACAACCATGCGGTCGCTGGTGATTTTCAGCCGCTCGCGCCAGGGCAGCGGCATGTTTTGGCGCCACTTCGACACCTCAGCCCACAGGTTGTCGAAAAGCTGGTGACTGGTCGGCGCCGTACAGATGCACTTGGCATCCTTTGGGTGAAGCGAAAGAAACCACAGGATGATCACGGCGCACATGCTTGTTTTTCCGACGCCGTGACCGCTTCGGATGGAGACCCTGGAGCCAGGCAGGCCGATCGCCCTCATGATGGGAGCCTGCTGGTCGCTGGGTGTAAACCCACAGATCTCTTCCGCGAATGCGCAGGGATCATCGAGGTAGCGTTCGAGAAGCAGCACTGCTCCGCTTTGCTCGTGCTTCATGAATTGCCCCCAGCATGTCTTCGAGTACGCCCACGCCCTTGCCCATGACTTCGGCCTTGTGGTCCGTGTACTTTATTTCCGGGTTGTTCTGCAGCCACGCGGTGGCCCCGCTGCTCTGTTTCCCGCTCAGTCGCGCCTCCCAGAACTCTTCGACCTTCAGGCATGCGCGCTGGATCATCGAATCAAATCCAGCCTTCTTCGAGTACAGCTTGAGCGCGGCCTTCGTGACAAATCCACAGGCAAGGGCGAGCCCGGCAAGGGTCGGCGGATTGGTTGTCTCGGAATCGAAGGAGACTTTCTTGAAGTATTTCTCGATGCCGACGGCCATGATGCGGGGGTCGGAGTAGATAGGCTTCCCTTTTTCCCTCTGTGGAGGATGCCAGTTTTGCATTTCCTCCGGGGTCAGAACGATGATTTCCGGGGCACCCTCGTATTCGCCATCTTCCATTGCCGGCGGGGCGATATAGGCCCTCGGGATGACGAATGGCGCGGGCGGCGGCTCTGTCGGCAAACTTGGATCCGGCTTCGGTTTGGCAAGAGAGCGCAACTTCCTGTCTTTGGCTCGTTGTTCCGCGGCCTCGCCTATGCGCCGCAATTTATGACCGTACTTCATAACGCGAAGTCAATGCCTTTTCTCGATTTCGGTCAAGTCAATTTTTCTCGCTGCTGTGTCCTTGGTTGTCCTTTCTGACGGATATGACACTGTTCGGCGCAGAGAATCCTTGCAGCACTTGCAGGCACAGGGCCCCAAGGTCAACCGCCTCCTCTTGGATGCGGTCGCGGGGGCCCCCCTCGTGCAAGCATTTCAGGATCGCTTGCGCCAGTTCGCCGGTTTCCTCGGCAATGGCGAGGCCCAGCGTCTCCCAGTCCTGGGGCCCCCACTTCGCCAAGTTGCGTTCAGCTTGGGCCCGACAGACGCGGGCCCACCCGTCGAGGCTTTCGTCCGGGGCCCTTGTGTGCGTGCCGAGCCATTCATGTTTGTCTGTCACTTGCCACCTCCATTGATTGCCGATCAACCCGCTTCACCGCGACTCGCTACCGCCGCTGATCTGTTCGTTCGGACTACGCACGCTCGATGCCGTGCCTCATAACCCTGACGCGCGTGGCCTTGATGCCGATGGAGTCGAGCCAGTCGGCGAATGCCATGCCTGTCGCTGTGACGTTGACGAGCAAACTGTCGGCGTTGCATCGGATGATCTCGATGTCCGAACAATGCGGTACAGCCCTACGGCTGGCCTTACGCGGTTTGAGCCACTTGCGATCGAATCTCTTGCAACCTGCTGTGAACTCGCTCACGTTGTCTCCCTTCCGGTCAGCCTCGGCTGGCCGCTAGTGTTGGCGGGATCATCCACGAACTGCCCGCACAGCAGTTTGGCGCGGCGGTAGGCGTCCCATACGCGAGGATGCACGCCGTCGCAGTCCTGCGCCCAGTAGTCCATGCCGTCCGTCAGTTCTCGCACCAGCTTCCGCAGCGCGGACACCGCGTCGGGAGCATGTTGGCATCGGTGATGGTGTCCGAGGACGCCATCAAGTCCGATGTCATCGGTTGCCCATGTCTTGCATTCACATTGTATCGCGTTCACATCGGCCCCGCTTCCTGATCCGGCTTGTCAGCGCCCTCAGAGGTGATCGGATCTTCCCACCTCTGCCGCGACCGGTTGAACGTCGCCTGGATTTGCGCGGTTGTTCCTCCCCCATTTTTCTGTATGTCAACGTAGTCCTGCCCGTCAAGCGTGTAAAGCATGATCACGGCGCGGGCGTCCTGCTGGAGAACCCGACCGCCGAACAGTTCGTCCGGCGTCGGCTTCTTCCCCTTGGCTCCCTCCCCGGTCAAGTGCGACAGCATCAGCACAACAACGTCAAGGGCTTTTGCAAGGGCGCGATACCTGTGCGTCACGAAGGCGATGCGCTCGGTGGATGTCCCCCTGAACCATGGCGGAGGCTCCTGAATCTGCGCATGGTCAACGACGATGGCCTCGATCCCGTGGCGATGTTTCATCATCCGAGCCCACGACTCCACCTGCTCGCTGTTCATGAATTTGTCTTCAACATGCAGCGGAACCTTGTCCGCTCCAGTGAGGGGATCCACAAACAGGGACGCCGCTTCGATGGCCTTCTCGATTCGCGGACGATGATCTCCGTTTTTGGGGTGCGCTTCTTCCGCATAGGCATTGTCCAGGGCGAACTTTGAAACGTCGGCGTGCTCGCAGATATTGATTCCGAGTACGTCTGCCTTGGTCATTTCGGCGCTGTACATCGCAACGGGGTGCGGCTTGATGCACCGGCCAAGGCCCATGGCCCAATACTTCATCTGGTTGCAGGCCCATGTTGTTTTTCCGGCCCCCGGAGGCGCGCCTAGAACGTACAGGCGCCCCCGTTTGAAGAGTCCAAGTTTTTTTGCCACAGACGGCATGAAGCAGGGCAGCCCGCGCGCCCTGCCGTCTTTCGCGGCATACCATTCGTCACGCAACTCCATGATGGCGTCGTTGTTGGTCTGAGGCGAATCGACCGTTCCAAGCAGCCGGAACATCTCTTCCTGAGCATGAGCTACGGCATCCTCCGTGGGCGTCTCGTCATCGTAGGCTTGGCGCTCAAGCTCCCGGGCAATCGTGATCTGCCGGCGCCGGGCCTCCTTCTTCGCCATGATCTCGACGTAATAAGTGACGTGCGCCGCGGTAGGGGTGGCGTCAACGAGGCGCTCCAGAAACACGGCGTCGATGACCCCGGACGCCCGCATCTTCTCTCCGACGGTGAGAAGATCGACGACGACCTGCGCCCGGTGAAGGTCAAGAATGGCTTCGAATACCTGGCGGTGCGCCGGAACGTAGAATGAATCAGGACCGAGTCCCCGCTGGAGCGTTTCGACCAGTGCGTGCCCGTTCACGTCGATGAGAATGCTTCCGAGAACACCCCGCTCCGCCTCTTCGCTGTACGGCGGAATTCTGTCGCCTTGCCGTCCGTCGATTGATGCGTTCGATACTTGCATGTCCGTTTTTCCTTTCGGCATCTCTTCCATCCACCTTTTCCGCTATGTCCACGTACACCCTGCACCCGGCGGGCGTGCAGTTGATCCAGAAGTCAAGCGGTTCGTTCTCGGGAGATTCCTTGAAGATCTCTGTGACCAGAAGAATCACGCCGGATCTCGCCGCCAGGTCCCGGTAGGTCGCGCCCAACTTCCGGGCCTTCTTGAGCATCGACTTCGCCATCGGCTCCAGAAGCGCGCTCATGCTTGAGCCCCCGGCTTCCCCTCGGGGCAGGTTTGGAAGTGATCGGCGTGCGCCATGACGAAGACCCACCTGCCTTCGATCTGTGCCCAGCCCGGCCGCGGCTCGGCCTCAACGGGGTGTTTCCGGTTGCGGCCGTCCATCGCGAAAATGATCTTGGCGCCACACGTCCTGCAATTCACGATTCTCGGTGCGCTCATTGGTTTTCAGTCTTTCCTTTCCGGGTTGGTTTTCGTCTGTTCTACACCCTGGCGGGGGGAGAGGTCAAGTCTTTGACTTCCTTCGCGCCCGTCTCACCGGCTCGATCGTTCGGATCCCCCTGCGGTTTGTCGCCCACCGGCCCGGCTCGCAGTCCGACAGGATGCACGCCGACGGCTTGCGCAACTGGTGTATCGTGCATTGACAGTGCGGCGTGCAGAGGCCCTGAAAGCCCGCGGCCTTGAGATCGCGGATGATCATGTTGCGGACCGTCATGACCGAGCCTCCAGTTTGGTCAACAGGTCGCTGCATCGCACAATGGCCCGCATGAGAATGTGCATTGGACTTAAGCCAAACGACCGCCCCGTCACCTTGGCCGCGTCAACCAGCATTCCGGCCTCGATCCGCAACAGGGCAAAATCCTCGCGGGTCTTGGCGAGGTTCGGCGTCCCGTCGTTCAGTGCGTTCATACCGCCGTTCTCCAATACCTACCAGAATCTACCATGAGATTCTGTGCTTGGTTCTTGTTTCATTGAGCTAAGAGGCAGCAGCCCCTGCCGCGGTTCGTTTTCCAGCCGTTCGCGGGCGATCATCGTCTTGACTTTCACTCCGTCGCCAATCATCTGAGACCATTTCACGGCTATGAACGTGCTCGATCTGTCGGCGTTCATTATCTCCAAAAACGACTGGATGCCTTTCATGTCCACATACAAAAACAAGTCCTTTGTTCTGCATACGGCCACGCTTAGAACGCTGCACTTCTTGTCATCCAGATACGCTTGCACGGTCAAATGCGGGTACACCAATCCACGATCAGACAACACGGAGGCAAGGCGTTTTTCGTATTCGGTTGCGGACGCCAGACGTGATTTGCGAATGCTGAACGTATTGTATGGGTATCCTGATTTCTTGGTGTCATACTGAATGCGGCTGGCAATCCCTCGCATGGCCTTGTCATTCTCAAACACTTGCCATGCGTCAATGCCCGCATAAATGTCAAGCATGTCGGCATCTTTCCCTTCTACCTGCTGAATGACACCACCTCCGCACCAATCCCGAATGGCCGGCCACACGATTTGCCGGAACGCCGCCGCGCTCCATGCCATATCAGCACCTACGCTGCTCACTGACGCCACTCCTTGTCGCAGCCAAAGCCTTTTCTGCCCAACCGCCCAGCCGCCAGCAAAAACGTGCCCGAGCCGCAGAACGGATCAAACACCACATTCCCAGGCTCCGTTGCTTGAGTGATGATGCGCTCCGCCAGCAAATCCGGTTTCTGCCACTTGTGGATGCGATTCCCCTGCCTGCCATCTGGCGCGTTTACGTCTTGGACCGCCCATCTGTCAGTCAGGCATTCGCCTCTAAGTGGACCCGCCGCCGATCCGCAGTAGTACAGGATCGCCTGCCAGTTGAGGTTGTAACGTGTCTTGGCGCACGGGCCGATGGTGTTACGGTACGTCCAGACAAGCACCTGCGTCGGCATGGCGATTGACATATAGGCCGCAAGCTCCTCTGGGTACGCTCCGATGAACACATAGGCACGACCTGTCGGCTTGACCTTCGACAATGCAAGCGGCAACCATTCTGCTGCGAATGCGCGGATGTCTGGCACGTCCGTCATGAAGGGAGGGTCCGTGAGTAGAAGGGCGCACTCCCCTTGTGCCGCCAACCATGTCAAGGCATCTGCGCGAACGATGACCGGATCAACCTCGGTCGCCGTGCGTTTGGTTTCGTAGTCTGCCTTGCGGTCCTTCAGGTCGGACAGTTTTTTCAAAACTGTGAAAGCCTGGTTGATGCTCAATTCGCCAGACTTTATCTGCTCTTTGACTTCTGGTGCGGCGTCTTTCCAAACCTTGTCCGCCATTGCCACCTTGCCCGTACTCCAACCAAGCTCGGCGGCTATCTCTTTTTGGGTGTTGTGCGGCTCAAAAGGTTTATCAACTTTTGATAAACCTTTTTTGCCGCGTCCTTCGGATAGTTTTTGGTGTTCCCTCCCTCTCTCTGCCAGTATCGCCTTCTTCGTTTGAGCAAGCTCGAACTTCCATCCGTCGGACAAATTGCGCCGCCCCTTCTGGTTGTCTATTATCCAGATTTTCGCCGCACTTATATCCGGGCAGGACACTTCCTCGATGCGGTATGGGATGCCGAGACGGGTACATATCTCGTGGCGGTTGTGTCCGTCTAACAGAACACCGCGCTCGCGCCATACGACCAGGGCGTCACGGCAACCTTCTGACTTAATGTTGGCTTCTAGTCTGGCTAATTCTGCGGAAGATAGGGGCGGGATTAGCGACGCGAGTTCCGGCTCAATCTTCACTGTGCTTGTTGTAGACATGTTTGTATCCTTTCGATATGCGCCTCGTGTTTGGCTGCAAATGCGCCAAGTTCTTCCGAAACATTCGCCAAAGCTCCGGCCTTGTGCGCTAGTCTGTGACAATTCGGACACAGCACAACAAGGTTTTCGTCATCGTTGCCTCCACCGCAGGAAACGGCGACTCTGTGATGCACCTCCAGAATCTCGGTAATATCGAACCCACACACCTCGCATTGCGGCCTTCTTTGGAGGATGCCGCCTCGGTCAATATCCCTTGCCGTGCGCTTCTGCTCGGCTATCATCTCGCCCAGCCGCCGCTCCGCCCGGATGCGGATTTCTGCCGCGTCAATCTCAAGCCCGTGGTTTTTCGCCACACGCGCCGCCGCCGCAATCGCCGCCGCCTTGTCGCGGATGAGCTTCACTTCGTCAACTGCCTTGGCCTCTGCGATGGCCCGACACGCTGCGTCGTACTTCACAAGGTTCATGTTCGTTCTC
>Ga0172375_10006603_pt1 | contig 16194 bp, 7 predicted proteins | sample LakKiv1m_FD_114537 | JGI IMG/M metagenome (GOLD analysis project Ga0172375, IMG submission 114537) | Freshwater microbial communities from Kabuno Bay, South-Kivu, Congo - kab_092012_11.1m | ecosystem: Environmental > Aquatic > Freshwater > Lake | place: Democratic Republic of the Congo...
AATAAAAACAGTAGGAATTGGTGCACTTAAATATTTTATATTAAAAGTTGACCCTAAAAAAAATATGCTTTTTAATCCTGTCGAATCGATAGATTTTAATGGGAATACAGGACCATTTGTACAATACACTTATGCAAGAATAAATTCATTACTAAAAAAAGCAGATGAATTAAAAATTAAAATTCCCGAAATAATTGAAGAAAATATTGCTTTAAATGAATCTGAAAAAAATATAATAAAAATTTTACAAAGCTATCAGAACACTTTGTTCGAATCGGCTAAAGAGCTTAATCCTGCTATAATTGCTAATTTTGTTTATGCTTTAGTTAAAGAATACAATTTATTTTATCACGACTTTAGCATTTTAAAAGAACCCGATAAAAATAAACAGATTTTAAGATTAACAATTAGCAAAAGAACAGCCGTAACTATTAAAAAATGTATGTCGTTGCTTGGTATTAATGTTCCCGAAAGAATGTAACAACTAAAGCATTTTTATTTCGTGCATTGCAAAACTTTTTACTGTATTGTCGTTAAATTGTAAAACAAGTTTTCCGCTTTTTTCAACATCAATAATTTTTGCTTGGTAGTTAAAGTCGTTGATTTTAAAATTACTCACAATATTTTTTTTATATAACAATTTGCAATAATCGTCATCTATTTGCTGAAATTTATCATCTTTTAACAAATTATATCTTGTTATAATTAAGTTACTTACAAAGTTGAAACTTTCTTTTAATTTAAAAGGAATTCCAGTATTCATTATTAACGAAGTAGCATTGAGTAATTGCTCAGGAAATTTTTGTTGGTTAATGTTTAATCCGACTCCCGATATAACTGCTTTTAAATTATTTCCATACCAAATATTCTCGATTAATATCCCTGCTACTTTTTTGTTTTTTATATAAATATCGTTTGGCCATTTTATTGAGTAATCTGAGCAAAATAACCCTACATAATCAGTAATGGCAATCGATATAACTTTTGAAAGATAAAACAATTCGTCAGGTTTCAAAAAAGTTGGTTTTAAAACCACAGAGAAAGTTAAATTTTTACCTTCTTCGCTATACCAAATGTTATTTCCCTGCCCTCTCCCATCGGTTTGATTTTCTACAATATAAAATGTTAAATCTTCTGCCAAACCTTTTTCTATTTCATTTGCTGCATAAGTATTTGATGAGGCACATTCCTTAATATATTTTACAGTCATAATATTTTATTTTTTTTATTTGCTAATTTCATTAATTAGTTTTACATTTTGTTATATTAATATAAAATGTTAATCAAAAAAATTATTCAAAGCTCACAACATTAAATTCGAGATAAAAAATAGAGCCAATATTTTGCTGCGACTCATAATAAATTTTACCGTTTGTTTTTTCAACCATATTTTTTACCATTGCCAAACCCAGTCCCATGCCACTTGTTTTAGTAGTAAAATTAGGAATAAAAAGTTTATTTTTAACTTCTTCAGAAATGCCAATTCCATTATCTTTTATTTTTATAAGAGCAATGTTATTTTTTACTTCTACATCAATGTTTATTAAACCAATAGTATTTTCGGGAATTGCTTGAATTGCATTTTTAATAAGATTAGAAAATATGCGAACTATCTGCTCCTTATCGCTTTTGATATATATTTTCTTAAGATTATTAAAGTTAAGCTGAATTTTAATATTCTCCGAATTTTTATAAAGTTCGCTTACCGAAACAACTTTATCAATTAAGTTTATTTCTTCAATATTTGTAAGCGGTAATCTTGCAAACATCGAAAATTCTGATGCTATAGCCGATAAATTATCAATTTGCTCGATTAAAACTTTGCTTGTTTTTGTTATAAATTCTTCCCACCCTTCTGATTTATTATTGTAAGACCTCATCATTTGTTGGATACTAAGTTTCATTGGTGTAAGTGGATTTTTAATTTTGTGTGCAATTTGTTTTGCCATTTCACGCCATGCAGTTTCACGCTCAGATTTTGCTAACAATTGAGCCGATTTTGCGAGCTCATCGAGCATTCTGTTATATTCTGTAACCAACTCACCAATTTCGTCGTTTCTAATATATTTTAAGGGCTCGTTTGTCCTTCCTAATTCTATCTCAGAGAATTTTCGCTTCAGTAATATAATTGGTCGCGTTAAGCCATTTGTTATTAACAACGTAATTATAATTGTTATAATAATTAGTATTAAATATATATTTATTAATGTTGTTGTAAACGATGTTATTTCGTTTGATAAATTATTTTGTTTTGTAAAATACGGAAGATTAATAATTCCTAAAAATTTACCACTGTAGCTGTAAAACGGCACATATGCCGAAAGGTATTTCAAATTTCCAATGTCTTCGTTTAAAACAATTTCGGGTTGGTGTTGTAATATAACACTGTAATATGCCTGAGGATTAATTAAACTGCCTTTAAAACCCTTAATAAAAACTTCTGGTCGTGATGTTGCATATAAAACGCCTTCTTTATCGTAGAAATTTATATCAGAATAAAACACATTTGATAAATTAATTAATATGTTTGAAACGTATTCCGATTGGTTTGAATTTAACGAATCGATATTATTAATTTTATTGTTTAGCTCAATCATTATCGACTGCATTTTTTCAGAAATATTTTCGTAGTTTTTTGTTTCGTATTTCGATATAATATATGCTACAGTTACAGAAAAAATAAACAAAAATGATAATATTAAAATTGAAATGAATGAAAATAAAATTCGTGATTTTATACTATTAACAAAATTAAATTTTATAATGTTATCATAATTCTTATAAAAAATAAATATTAAAAATAAAATGAAAATAAATGTAAGTAAATAAGTAAACATAACTATATAATCATAAAATGAAATAAAATATGTACTTAAAATAATTACTGTATTATTCCCTGTTTTATAATATAAATTGATATAGTTTTTTTCGTTTTTAAATGTAAAATCTGATTTTAATTTTATATTAACATATGTTTTGTAATTATATGTTCCGGAGCGAGTTAATAAAATACCATCTTTATATTTAGCATAACTAAATTTACTATCTAAGTTCGATTCGCTTACTTTTTTGTCTAAAAACAAATCGGGATAACCTAATGTTTGATTAGTTAACCTCGAATATAACTCTATAAAAATTCTTGATTTAACAGAATCTGAGTTGTTATTTTTAATTTCTAAAATTCCTAAATAATTTATTCTGCCATTATTATTATCAACAAAATAAAAATTAGTTTTTGGAATATTAATGCTCTGATTTTCAATAATATTTTTAAAATAATAGAAACAATTATACACTTCATTTGATTCAGATATTTTTAAGTTGTCAACATTGGTGCACATTGTTGTAATTAAGTCGTATTTATTCCAAAAGCCAAAAAAGTATTTGTCTTTTAAATACTTCGAAAGGTCAAATCTGCTATCAATATTTTTATTTGCATACTGTAAAATTGTTGAATCACTTAATATTTTATTTTGAATTTCTGCAAAAAAAGTCTCGGCAACTAAATCGCGTTCGGCCGATAAACCGATTGCAATAACTTTCATATTATCGCGTAATTTAATATTTGTGTAATATGAAATAATAATCGTAAGGTAAATTGTTGTAACAATTATCACAATAATTTTAAAGTAATCTATTTTTTTATAGAAATAGTTTATTTCAAAAGCAAATAAAACAAAAATTAATAATGAAAAAATTATCGAAAAATACTCGTATTGAACCGATACAAGCATTTGTACAACAATTAAAAATAATATTATTCCAAAATAAAAATATAGTAAATTCGAATACTTAAAATATTCTTTTAATGTGTGAATTACTTTATAAACGACTAATAAATTTGAAGCAATTAGCAATAAAATAATTAGCACAGCAATTAAAGTCGAGAAGTTTATTTCAAGTATGTTATATAAATTAAATGGAATAGTAGAATCGATTATTAATGTTTTAAAAATATAGCTATTTAAAAAAGTTGTTAATGCAGTAAAAAACAGTAACACAAATCCAGTAAATACCTTATATTTCTTAATTTTTAAAATAAAATATTTAAAAAAATAATATGTAACAATGAACAATAAAATTGAGTCGATTAATAAATCGCCAAGCGATGGGAATATAAATGAAGATGCATATTCTGAAGAATTAAAAATATTTAATAAATAAAATATATGCGGAAAGCTATATTTCATCATAAAAAATCTGGTAACAATAAACAAAAGTATTAGTAAAATTACTTTAAACTCAAATCTGACTTTGCTTTTCTTAAAATAATTATTTAGTAAATAGAAAATAAATGCAATTACAATAATATAAATAGAAAGTAAAATATAGAAATTTGTTTCGTAAACATTATCATTATTTTTTGAAATTAAAGAAAATAAAAATTTCCCATTGGTATCTGTAATTTTATATGCCGAACTACTAGGTTGAATAGAAATATTGTAGTTCCCTTTAATGTTTAAGAAATCGTTAAATTCATTTTTCAAATATTTATTTTCGAAAGGGTACTCTTTTTTAATTACAATACAACCAACTATTTTATAGTATTTTACCGAAATAATTTTAAAATAAACCCAAGCATTGTTTATAAAAAGTATAGGTTTATCTGAAAAATTAAACTGCTCAATATTATTATTTGCGAATGCATTATCGCTCCAGTACTCAATTTTGTTATCTTTAAATGCACTAATGTAAAAGTTCTCTTCGTTTAATTCGCTTGTATAATGATTAAAAACTTCAAATAAATTTTTCTTTTGTTTATTGTTATTAATTGCATTCTCAAATTTTGATAAATAACCATTCAGTTTTTCAGTCTGGTTTGCTAATTTATTTGAAATACTTTCAGCATTATTAATTAAAGAATATTTATGCGAAAAGAAATACTCACTTAATATAACTAAAACAAGCAATAAAACACTTGCAAAAAGTAATATTTTCGTTTTTCTCAAATTCATTATTTCAAAGATATAGCTTTAATTTAATAAAATTATTCAAAATAATAAAAAATAAATAAAACATTGTTTTAATAATCTTAAATTTAATACATTTGTTAATTAAATTTCATGTTATGAAAACTAAAAAATTTCTATCGCTAATTGCGTTTTGTTTAATTTTTTCTGTAGCATTAATGGCTATTTTTTTATATACCGGAAATAAAAAAATAAATGTTTCAGATAGTTCGTTGTTTTCAGAATATATTTCGGCATATACGTCCGGGATAATCTCAAAAAAATCGACTATAACTATAAAATTAACAGATAATGCTGCTCAACAAATCAAAAAAAACAATGTTAATCTTAACGAAGTTTTTGAGTTTTCTCCATCAATATCCGGAAAAGCAAACTGGATTGATGAACGAACTATTGAATTTAAACCCGATAACGACTTAAAACCGGCTACTCAATACGAAGCAAAATTTTATTTGAGTAAGTTATTACAGGTTTCCGAAGAATACGAAACATTTACTTTTAATTTCTTTATTATAAAACAAAATTTTGACGTTTCGATCGAAGAAACCAGAACTACCGATAAAAACACATATAAACTTCAAAAAACTTCAGGATTAATTTTATTAGCCGATTATGAGCCAGTCGAAAACATTAAGAAAATTATTAAAGCATCTCAAAATAACAAAGATTTAAACGTCAAAATATCTGCTGCTGGCGAAAACAAATACTCTTTCGAAATTGATAGCGTTGAGCGAACTAACAATATGTCGGAACTAAAAATTAGTTGGAACGGAAGCCCAATAGACGTTGAAAACTCCGGAGAAATAACTATCCCTGTTCCACCTTTAAGTCAGTTTTCGTATATGTCGTATAAAATTTACGATTTCCCCGAACAATCTGTTCAGTTGCAGTTTTCCGACCCTATTGACGAAAACCAACTAATTAATGGGCTTATTACATTGACCAACATAGAAGATTTACGCTTTACAATCGACGATAATTTAATAAAAATATACCCATCAAAACAGCTTGTAGGCGAATATACTTTAAATATATCTGAAGGAATAATTAACACAAAAGGAAAAAGCTTAAACGAAAATCAAAGTTTTACAATTGTGTTTGAAGATTTAAAGCCACAAGTCAGACTTATTGGTAATGGTGTTATTTTACCATCGTCGCAGGGCGGACTGTACATGCCTTTTGAGGCAGTAAACCTTAAAGCTGTTGACGTTAGAATAATTAAAATTTACGAAAATAACATAAATCAATTTTTACAAGTTAACGAACTACAAGGCAATCAGGAACTTCGCCGTGTTGGTAAAATTGTTTATCAAGGAGTTGTTGAACTTGACAAAACAACAAATACAAATTTAAATAAGTGGAATCGATTTACTTTAGATTTAAATAAATTAATATCTGCCGAGCCGGGTGCTATTTATAGAGTTTCTATCGGATTCCGAAAAATCCATTCAATTTATCCGTGCGATGACGACAACACTGATGAGAATAACGATAATGTTGATAAAAATAAAGGAATAGAACAGAGTTTCGAATATTTTGACGACAATTACGAATATTCTAGTTGGGATTATTACGAATACGACTATTACGAAAATTACTGGGAAAATAGAGACAATCCTTGTAAAAAAGCATATTATAACGCACAAAAATCTGTTTCTCAAAATATAATTGCCTCAGATATTGGTCTAATTGCTAAAAAAGGAAACGATGGTTCGTTAAATATTTTTGTAACAAATTTAGTAACTGCTCTACCAATTAATAATGCAGAAGTTGAAATTTACGATTACCCGAATCAATTGCTCTCAAAAGGAGTAACAGATGGTAGCGGAAAAGTAAGTTTTGCTAAACTCGACAAACCATTTGTTGTTGTAGCTAAAAGTGGCAAACAAAAAGGATACTTAAAACTTACCGATGGAACTTCGCTTTCGCTTAGTGCATTTGAAGTTAGCGGTAGTTCGGTAATTGATGGATTAAAAGGTTTTATTTATGGTGAACGTGGCGTTTGGCGTCCGGGCGACAGCTTATATTTAACTTTTATTCTTGAAGAAAATGCAGAACCTGTTCCCGATAATGTTCCAATTGTTTTCGAGTTTAAAAATCCAGATAATCAAATAATTAAACATATATTACAAAAGAAAAATAAAACCGGATTTTACCAATTTAATATAAAAACAGAACCCAGCGCTGTTACCGGAAACTACACAGCAGTAGTAAGTGTTGGAGCTGCAACATTCGATAAAAAAATCAAAATCGAAACCATTAAACCTAATAGGTTAAAAATAAAATTTGACTTTGGAGTAAAACAAATTTTTAAGGACCAAAAAGTAGAAGGAAACATGGAAGTAAAATGGCTTCATGGTGCTATTGCAAAAAATCTGAAAACTCAGGTAGAGCTTACTATGTCACCTGTTACAACAAAGTTCAATAAATTTCAGGACTATGTTTTTGACGACCCAACTAAAAAATATTCTCCTTCGCTCGAAACTGTTTTTGAAGGTAAACTTAACGAAAACGGTATAACTAAAGTAACTGCAAACATTAATGATAATAATTTAGCACCCGGATTTTTAAAAGCTACTTTTATTACAAAAGTTTTTGAAAAAGGTGGTGATTTTAGTATCGACCAATTTTCAATACCATATTACCCATACTCAAGTTTTATTGGCATGAAATTACCAAACGGCGACAAAACACGCGGAATGCTTCTTACAGATACTACACACACAGTAGATATGGTAATATTAGACAGCGATGGAAAACCCGTTGCAAACACTCACCAAATTGAAATGTATTTTTATAAAATTGAATGGAAATGGTGGTGGGACCAATCGGACGATTATCTTGCAAACTACAATGGGCACTCGTATATTCAACCTTTAAAGTTCGAAAAAATAAATTCTATAAACGGAAGAGCAAAATGGAATATTAAAGTTAAATATCCCGATTGGGGAAGATATTTAGTTGTGGCACACGATTTAACCAGCGGACATTCTACCGGTAAAATTGTTTATATAGATTGGCCAGGTTGGGCTGGACGTGAAGCAAAGGAACATTCAGGAGCTGCAACACAACTTACATTTACTGCCGATAAAGAAAAATATAATGTTGGCGATAAAATAACTATAAATATTCCTGGTAGTACGGGTTCGAGAGCACTTATTTGTATCGAAAACGGTACAAAATTATTACAGTCGTATTGGCTCGAAACAAGTAGCCAAATTAACCCATTCACGTTTACAGCAACCGAAGAAATGGCACCAAACATTTATATTAATGTTACTTTGTTACAACAACATTCACAAACTGCAAACGACTTACCAATAAGGTTATATGGCATTTTACCAGTTTCTGTTGAAAACCCGAATACACATCTTAACCCGATAATTACAATGCCCGATAAATTACGAGCAGAATCATCATTTGATATTAAAATTAAAGAAAAAAATTCTAAAAACATGACCTACACCATAGCTATTGTTGACGAAGGATTGCTCGATTTAACAAGGTTTAAAACACCCGACCCGTGGGAGTGTTTCTTCTCAAAAGAAGCTTTGGGCGTAACTACTTGGGATTTGTTTGACCTTGTAATTGGCTCGTACGGTGGAAAATTAGAAAGAATTTTAAGTATTGGCGGTGACGAAGAAGGGAAATCGGGTGGCAGTAAAAAAGCCAACAGATTTAAACCTATGGTTAAATTTTTAGGTCCATTTTTCTTAAAAGGTGGAAATACCGATGTAAAAAGAATTAACATTCCTAATTACATTGGCTCAGTTAGAACAATGGTTATAGCAGGTAACAAAGGAAGTTATGGCAATGCCGAAAAAACAACTCCTGTAACAAAACCTTTAATGATTTTAGCCACTCTACCTAGAGTTCTCGGACCTGGTGAAACATTAAAATTGCCGGTAAGTGTTTTTGCAATGGAGAACAATGTGCGAAATGTTACTGTAACTGTAAAAACAAATAACATAATAAAAATTAATGGAGGCAACACAAAAAATATAAACTTCAAACAAAATGGTGAAGAATATACCGAGTTTGAAATTACTGCACTTAAAACTGGCATTGCCAAATTCGAAATTAATGCAGTTTGCGGAAACGAAAAAGCACATTACGAAGTAGAGCTCGATGTTAGAAATCCAAACCCGTTAACTACCGATTCGAAAGGAGATATTATTGAACCCGGCAAATCGCTCAATATTCCTTATACTCCAATAGGAATTGAGGGTACAAATAAAATCACTTTAGAGATTTCTTCTGTTCCTCCTCTTAATTTAGAAAAAAGGTTAAAATATTTAATAGCATACCCTCATGGCTGCGTTGAACAAACAACTTCATCTGTTTTTCCGCAACTTTATTTATCGAATTTAATGACACTTTCTAAACAGCGTAATGATGAAATAACAAATAACATTAAAGCCGGCATACAACGATTAATGCAGTTTCAGGCATTTAACGGTGGAATGTCGTATTGGATAGGCGAACAAAATGTTGATGAGTGGGCAACTTCTTATGCAGGTCATTTTTTAATTGAAGCTCAAAAGAAGGGTTACGTTGTTTCAGATTCATTCTTGAAAAAATGGAGAAAATACCAAAAAACAATGGCGTCAAAATGGGTAAATAATGGACCTTCGTCACAATTTATTCAGGCATATAGGTTGTACACGCTTGCTCTAGCAGGTTATGCAGAAATTGGCTCTATGAATAGATTAAAAGAATGTAAAAATTTATCAAATTCTGCTAAATGGCGATTGGCTGCAGCATACCAGTTAGCCGGCCAAAATAATATTGCTTTAAAATTAATTAATGGATTAAGTATGAATGTAACAAATTACAATGAGTTATATTTCACTTATGGAAGCGATGTTCGTGATAAATCAATGATTTTAGAAACTTTAAGCTTGCTAAATAAAAAGAACGAAGCATTCAAATTACTTGATGAAATATCTAAGGAAATAGCATCAAACCAATGGTACAGCACACAATCTACTGCATATTCACTAATTGCAATATCCGAATTTATCGGAAAACACATGCCAAATGGTAAGATTGATTATGAATTTACAGAAAATGGTAAAACATTCGAACTAACTTCGACTAAAAACATTATGCAAAGTAATATTCCTGTAAAATCACTTAATGCATCATCGATTAGTATAAAAAATAAAAGTAATGGCATTTTATACGCCAGACTTATTTTAGAAGGAATTCCTGATGTTGGAAACGAAACTGATGCAAGCAATAGCTTAAAAATAAGTTCAATTTACAAAACTCTTGAAGGTGAAATAATTAATCCTAAAAACATTGAGCAAGGAACCGACTTTTACGTACAAGTTAGTGTAACAAATCCCAGTTCGTTAGAATACAAGCAATTAGCGTTATCGCAAATATTCCCTTCGGGTTGGGAAATTATAAACACACGTTTGCTCGAAATAGATAATGTAGTAAAGTCGTCTGTTCCTACATATCAGGATATTAGAGACGATAGAGTTTATACTTATTTTAATTTAAATCCGGGCGAAGCTAAAACATTTTATGTGTTGTTAAACGCTAGTTACACGGGTAGCTTTTATTTGCCTTCAATAAACTGCGAAGCAATGTACGATGCTACAATAAATGCAAGACAAAAAGGAAAGTGGGTTGAAATTGTGAAACCTTTATAAATTGAATAGCTGAACTATAGTAACAATTTCAACTATTTAATTTAGAATATTTAGTAAAAAAAATAGTTAAATAAATTGATAATTGACAAAATAGTTTTAATTTTACTTAATTAATTTTTAAACATATGAAAAAGTTATTTTTAATGTTTTCGTTAATGTTATTATTAAATTTTTCTTATTCACAATGGGTACCAATAAGCACTGGATTACCAAACGGAGGAAATTGTAATGTTTACTCATTATTAGTAGATAGTTCAAATATTTTTGCAGGAACACAATACGGTGCATATGTGTTATCAAGCAATGGAACAACATGGAATTCGAAAAATTTTGGATTCCCTCAAAATGGAAGTTATACAACAATAAATGCTTTTATAAAAAAGGATTCTCTAATTTTTGCTGGAACAAATAGTGGAATTTATTCTATTTTAGAAAATGGAAGTATGTGGGTACCATCTGGATTAGCGAATAAATATGTTCAATCATTTACAATTATAGATACTAATTTTTTCAGTTGTGCAAGCGATAGTAATGGGGTATATCTATCTACAAATAATGGAATTACGTGGACTCCAAAATATAATGGAATACCTGCAAATAGTGGAGCATTACGTACTGTAGTAGATATTTTAACAACTTCTTTTGGTATTTTTGCTATCGACAATCCATTCGGAATTTATAGAACATTAAATAATGGAAATTATTGGTCTTGCGTATTAAATGGAGTATGTGCTAATAGTTTTGCTAATATAAGCAATGGTTTATATGTAGGTTCATGTAATAATGGTGTATTATATTCACCTGATGGAATAAACTGGACAAATTTAAATACAGGATTACCTTCTAATGGAACAACAATGTATTCGGTAAATTGTATAAGCGTATCTGGAAATACTTTTTTTGCAGGATTATACAATAAAGGTATTTATTATTCAACTAACAATGGAGATATGTGGACTTCTTTTAATACAGGATTACCTTTTAATACATCTGTAAATACTATTGTTTTTATTGATAATAATATTTATATTGGAACTAACACTGGAGTATACAGACGCTTTATATCTGAGACAACTTATAATTTAGAAAATTTATCAAATACTTGTTTTAATTTTAACTACGAAATCACAAATAAATGTATTGATTTAACATTTAATAATTGTGATTTTTCAAATGTTGATTTACAATTATTCAACAGTTTTGGTAAAAGAATTAAAAATTATAAAATATTCGATAAACAATCAAAAATAGATATATCTGAATTATCTGACGGAATATACATAGTTAAGGTAATAAGTTCAGGTAATATTTTTATTAAGAAGATTTTAAAAATATCTTAGTGTAAATAGGAAAAAAAATCCTGAAATATTCAGGATTTTTTTTGGGTGGAAGATGGGATTCGAACCCACGACCCTCGGAACCACAATCCGGTACTCTAACCAACTGAGCTACATCCACCATTTTGTACTGCAAAATTAATTAATTTTCTTAATAATTAAAATTAATTCATTTTTTTAGGATTTTTTACTTTTTCGCTCAATAGTGCAATTTCTAACACTTCCATAACAGTTTGCACATAATAAAACTTTAAGCCATTTAAGTAAATTTTATTTATTTGTTCAATATCTTTTTTATTTTGTTCCGATAAAATTATTTCTTCGATACCTGAGCGTTTTGCAGCTAATATTTTTTCTTTAATACCGCCTACAGGTAATACCTTACCACGTAAAGTTATTTCGCCTGTAAGTGCAATATTTTTTTTAACTTTCCGTTGTGTTAATGCCGATGCAATTGACGTTGCCATAGTAATTCCGGCCGAAGGACCATCTTTAGGTATTGCTCCTTCGGGAACATGAACATGAATGTTCCACTTTTGAAATATATCAGAATTAATTTTTAAAATATCGGCATGCGATTTTATATATTCTAAGGCAATAACTGCCGATTCTTTCATAACATCGCCCAAATTACCGGTTAATGTTAAGCCACCTTTGCCTTTGCTCACGCTTGTTTCAATAAATAAAATTTCACCACCTACTGCTGTCCAAGCTAAACCTGTTACAACTCCGGCAACTTCGTTACCTTCATATTTGTCTTTTGTTACTTCAGCCGGTCCTAAAATTTTTACTAAAAGTTCAGACGAAATATTTGCAGTTATTTTATCATTAAATGCAATTTGTTTCGCATAATACCTAATTACTTTAGCAATTTTTTTATCTAAAGCTCTAACACCCGATTCGCGAGTATAGTTTTCGATTATCTGTTCAATAATTTTATCAGAAAAATTTATAAATTTTTTATTCACACCATGAGCTTCAAGCTGTTTTGGTATTAAATGTCGTTTTGCAATTTCAATTTTTTCATTTACAATATAACCTGTAACCTCAATCATTTCCATACGGTCAAGTAGTGCCGAGTTAATTGTGTTTGTTTGATTTGCAGTTGCAATAAATAATACCTTAGAAAGGTCGTAATCTGACTCAAGAAAGTTATCGTGGAATGTATTATTTTGTTCGGGGTCGAGTACCTCAAGAAGTGCAGCAGCAGGGTCTCCTCTAAAATCGGTTCCTACCTTGTCAATTTCGTCTAACACAAAAACAGGATTTGACGATTTTACTTTTTTTAACCCTTGAATAATTCTACCTGGCATTGCACCTATGTAAGTTTTACGATGCCCTCTTATTTCCGATTCGTCGTGCAAACCACCTAACGACATTCTTACATATTTTCTTCCAAGTGCTCTTGCAACAGATTTTCCTAACGATGTTTTTCCAACTCCCGGAGGTCCATATAAACAAATTATTGGAGCTTTTAAATCGCCTTTTAACTTAAGCACTGCCAAGTGTTCTAATATTCTGTCTTTTACTTTATCGAGCCCAAAATGGTCTTCGTTTAATATTTTCTCGGCTTTTTTTAAATTAAAAACATCTTTTGTAAATTCGTTCCAAGGCAAGTCGACCATTAGTTGCAGATAGTTTACCTGAACCGAATATTCGGCAGCTTGCGGATTCATTCTTTTAAATTTCTCGAGTTCTTTATTAAACACTTCGGCAGTTTCTTTGCCCCATTTTTTTTCTGATGCTTTTTTCTTCAGTTCTTCAACTTCTTGTTCAAAAGGGTTTCCGCCTAACTCTTCCTGAATAGTTTTCATTTGTTGATGAAGAAAAAACTCTTTCTGTTGTTTATCAATATCTACCTTTACTTTTGTTTGTATGTCGTTTTTAATTTCTAAAAGCTGAACATCCTTTAACAAAAGCTCTAGCACATGCATTCCACGCTTTTTTAAATCGTTAATTTCTAAAAGTTTCTGCTTATCTTCTAATTTTAAATCACTATTAGAACAAATAAAATTTATTAAAAAATATGCGTTTTCAATATTACGAATAGCGAAAGATGCTTCATTAGGAATATTGTTAGATAGTTTTACAATTTTTAAAGTAACATCTTTTAATGATGAGATTATTGCATCGTATTCTTTATCTGCCTTTACCGGCTTAATTTCACTTATTTTTTTAACTTTTGCTGTGATATATGGCTCGTCAGAAATTAATGACTCTATTTCAAATCTGTTTTTGCCCTGTAAAATAACAGTAGTAGATTCATCGGGCATGTCAAGAATTTTAATAATTTGAGCATAAGTCCCTATTTTATATAAATCTTTTAAAATCGGTTCGTTTATTTTTTGGTCTATTTGAGCTATAGTTCCAATGAGCTTATTGTTATTATAAGATTCCCTAACTAGCTTTAACGATTTGTTGCGTCCAACAGTTACCGGAATAACAACGCCCGGAAACAAAACAGTATTTCGAAGTGGTAATATTGGAATATTCTCATTATCTTTTGTGTCATTTGTTACTTCAATATCTTCATCACTTATAATTGGAAAAAAATTAGGGTCATCAGGGTTTTCTGAACCGAAATTCTGTAAAATTTCTACATTAAAATCTTTTTTCATTTTTAAATCTTTTGCGACATAATGTCATATATATACTAATAAAATTGGGTGGCATGCCCTATTTCAATTATAATGCCACTTAAAATTAAAATTTCATTTGCCTGTAAATTTCAGAGTTTTCATACACATGTTTAATTATTTCTTCATCTACTACACTTAGCTCAATATTTCTGCGTTTTGTAACAGTTTTAGCAATTTCTATAGCTTTTTCGAGTTTAAAAGTAATATAACCCTGTGAACCACCCCAGCTAAACGAAGGAACAAAATTTCTATGAAAACCGTGTCCAAATAAATTTGCCGAAACCCCTACAACTGTTCCTGTATTAAACATTGTGTTGATGCTACATTTTGAGTGGTCTCCCATAATTAATCCGGCAAACATAAGACCAGTGTCGATAAACTGTTGTTTCGGATAATTCCACATTTTTACATTTGCATAATTATTTTTTAGATTCGAGTTATTTGAGTCAGCTCCTATGTTACACCACTCACCTATTACCGAATTGCCTAGAAAACCGTCGTGAGCTTTGTTCGAATAACCTAAAATTACTGAATTATTAACTTCGCCACCTACCTTTGAATAAGGCCCGATAGTTGTTGGCCCGTATATTTTTGTGTTCAATTTTACTGCGCTTCCTTTACATAATGCAAATGAACCTCTAATTGCAGAATTTTCCATTATTTCTGTTTCGCTTGCCAAATAAATATAGCCAGAACTCGCATTTAAAGTACAACATTCGGCTTTAACATTTTCTTCGATAAAAATTTTATCAGAACATATCAATTTGTTTGAATCATTTAGTTTTTGCGATTTTCTGTTCTTTGTTAGCATTAAAAAATCTTTTTCTAATTCTTCACCATTTTTAAGGAAAATATCGCAAAAACCATTTAATAAATTTATGTTTTTTATTTCTTCTTTTTTGCCCGATACCTTACCTGTATCGATAAATTGTTCGAGTTGGTTTTTATTTATTCTTGAAAACAATAATTTATCATCCATGTAGTATGACAAATTTTCAGAGCAAGAATTTATTATTTCCAACAATCTTTCATCTGGTAAAATACAACTGTTTATTAACAAGTTATCATTTTCAATATTTATTTTATATTTTTCTTTTAAATAACTTTTTGTTAAATACGAAACATTTAAACTAGTTAACTTCTCCCACTTTTCACGTATGGTTAAAATTCCTATTCTTATTTCTGATACAGGGCGAGTAAAGGTAATAGGCAAAAGCTCATTCCACGTATTATCGTCAAATAAAATAATATTCATTAAAAAATAATTTTTAAACAAAAATACCATTAAACAGATAATAATTAAAATAATAATGTCTAATTTAGAATAATTATAAATAATATTATTATCTTTGAAAAAATAAATATGTAACATTTTTAAATAACTCTTAATATCAGATAATTATGAAAATATTCTTTTTAGCATTAATATTAATTACAAATTATTTTTTAGCAAAGTCGCAAGACAGAGTTTTTACATATACTTATCAAAGCAACGTATTAAACAGTAATCAAAAAGAAATTGAAGTATGGACAACTTTATCAAATAAAAAAGATGTTTATTATAAAAATTTAAAACAAAAAATTG
>Ga0172375_10006608_pt1 | contig 16187 bp, 15 predicted proteins | sample LakKiv1m_FD_114537 | JGI IMG/M metagenome (GOLD analysis project Ga0172375, IMG submission 114537) | Freshwater microbial communities from Kabuno Bay, South-Kivu, Congo - kab_092012_11.1m | ecosystem: Environmental > Aquatic > Freshwater > Lake | place: Democratic Republic of the Congo...
GTGTCCCCAACAACAACGACATCTTTCGCGTTCTGAAATTTCCAAAGTCGCGATTTTGAGCTCGCATAATGTGTAAACGACGCATAGCGATTTAAGTGATCGGGAAAGAGCGATGTGCACACTGCAATGTGGGGACTCAGCGAAAGCAGATCGCAGTCAAAACTTGAGTATTCGGCAATGATGTACTTTGTTCGTGAGGCAAGCGCACTCAAAAATGGTCTTCCCGGGGTTCCAACAGCGAGCGCGTGTTTTCCGAGCAGGTGCGCGAGCAACATGGTTGTGGTTGTTTTGCCTTTTGTTCCGGTCACACCAATAATGCGTTCGCGTGCAATGAGTCGTGTAAAAATATCGGCGTCACTCGTAACGGGGATATTTTTTTTACGCGCAGCAAGAAGCCCAAGATGCGTCAATGGAACTCCAGGATTTTTTATGACGATATCAATATCGTTCAAAAGTACGTCGTTCCATGGTGAACCACATTGCCAAGAAACACGCTTTGCGCGAGAAAAACGTGTTATGGTTTTTTTAAAATGCGCGCGAGGCTTTGGATCATGTACGACAATAGTCCACCCAAGGTCAACAAAAAAACGTACCATCCCTTCCCCTCCGCCATGCACGCCAAGTCCCCAAATAAGGACTCGGGGCGTACGATTATGCGGCAATGAGAACGCGTCCCGAAGTTGTTGGTCGAGCTTTGCCGTCTTCATAAAGACAGTTTCCATTAATAAACACACGATTGATTGCGGTGTCGTGTGACGCATGTTGCTGGCGTGGTATGCGAAAGAGCACGAGATCTGCCGCGAAACCTTTTTGTATTTTCCCTCTATCTTTTAATCCCAAAATATCCGCAGGAATACTGGTGAGTTTTGCAATCATGTGTGCGCGTTCGGTGGACGTTGATGCATCAATAAGGGTTGTAAAAAGTTCATCGGCATTATCACTCGGAGCAGATTTCCAGATGTGAGAAAGTGGAACAAACGAGTGACGAGGAAGCGCGGCATCGAGTGTGCGCACAAAACGTCCAGATGACTGATGAAGAGCTGGCGCAACAGAGAGTCCTCCTTCGTGTCGATACGTCAGTAGTGCAAGCGCAGATGATTCGCTCATATCCCAATCTTGTGCAATGTCGCGCAGTAACTTTCCTCCGAACGATGAATGTTTTTTTGTTGCGGTAATAGTTGAGCTATTCGTTTGTTCAAGAAAATCTTTGAATGCCGCGTCTATCGCCTGCATGTCGGATGGTGTGACATATTCCGTCTGCATGCGACGCACAAGTGCGTTGTGTGCAGACGAAAAATGAGGAAGAGGAAAAAAATGTTCTGCGGTATGACGAACCAGTGCATACAACGAAGCTCCCGAGTGAGATAGTGCGGTTGAGAAAGCGCTAAAGAATGACGGTGGCGCGTGTTTGGGAAGCACAACATCATCGGCAATGACTGATGTGTGATAGCGATGAGAAAAATTGAGCGCGTGTTCGAGTTCTCTGGGGAGTCCGTTTCCGAGTGAAGGCCGAAAGAACACTGACCGGCCCATGCGCGCTGTTGCGGTTGCGTGTGCAAGCTCCGGACTCCCTGCAATAAACGGATCTCCCGTGCTGAACGAACATCCCCACGCGCCATCTGCGAGTGCATCATGAAGCGCACGTTCGGGTTCGTGCGAAAGCGATAATGTGGTGCTCCCCACCAGTGTTGCGATATTGATGGCGTGTTCACGTGAAGCGAGATCAGCGAGCATGGCGCGCATATTTTTCCACCCCCCTGAGGCGTCGTGATACAGCGTTGAAGCATCGCCCGCGTTGTGATACGGCGCAAGTGAATTCCCTCCAAGTCCAATAACTGCTGTGGTAATTCCACTTGCCGCGTGTGCACGCTCGAGCGAAACATTTGAGACGCCCCCAATGGTATCGAGTTCTGAGGCGAGTTGTATGATGCCCGGCATGAGCGCGAGTCCGCGCGCATCGATAACCGTTTCGTCGCGTTCTTGGGTGAGCGCGCCAATTTCTTTAATAGCGCCATTCGCGATGCGCACATCTCTCTTTAAGGGAGCGTTGGTGCTTCCGTCATAGAGCTCACATGCGGTGATGAGTGTTTGTTGTGTCATTATCCAATTGCAGCAATGACCATTCCCATAAGCGCAACAATTGTTCCAAAAATCCAATAGCGCATAGTAATTTGCGCGCGCGTCCAGCCACGAGCCTCAAGATGATGATGTAAGGGGGCGGCGATAAATAATTTTCTTCCGAGAAATCGTTTCCAAAATATTTGAAGAATTGCAGAGACCGATGTCATCACCAAAGGAAGGGCAATAATAGGAAGCACCGCAACTGAGTCTGTAAAAAATGCAATGAGGGTCAGGACGGTGGTGAGGCCAAGTATTCCGGTCTCGCCCATATAATATTGCGCGGGAGGAATGTTGTGCCACAAAAACGCAAGGAGTGACCCAATAAGTACCGCAATAAATGTTGCGAGGTCAATTTGTTGGCGCACGATGGTAATGCCTAAAAATGCAGCAAAAATACTTGCGAATACCCCTCCCGCAAGTCCATCGATTCCGTCGATGATGCCGGTAGAAAATGTTCCGATCAGCACAACAATAAAAACAGGAACATATAACCAACCCAGTTGAAGATCTCCCCAAAATGGAATATTGATTGAGGACATGCCGAGTTGATTATGAAACCAAAACGCGGCAATAAGTCCAATAATCATGACGAGCCCAATGCGCTTGCGAAGTTCTAATCCTCCTGCAATATATCCACCAGTATTTTTTATTCGTGCAAGATCATCGACAAGTCCTATGATGCTTGCGGCAACGAGTGCAAACAACGGCAACCATGTTTGATTACGCGAAAGAAAGTTGAGTTTGAGTGTGAGGTTGTTTGGTATCACCAAAGAAAGCGCCCACATGACAAGCGTTACAATAACGACAGTCCCCCAGATAACGATACCTCCAAGGCGTGGCACTGGAGCGTCGTCACGCGATGCTTGCATGCGAGATTCTTGCGCGTGTACCACCGTTGCCGACTCCCCTGTCACCGCTTTTTCGCGAGGCATTGTTTTTGGCCACGCCTTGTGACGATGAAAACTGCGGAGCAAAAACGGAGTCCACGCAAAGCCCACAAAAAAGGCCAAAGAGCCCAACCCAAAGACCTTAAGAACATTAAGTACGAGGACGGCGTGGTCCATAACTATAGTGTATGGTGCTTTATAGTGCTGGGCAAGGAAAAACCAGCGTGTTGACGCTGGTTTCGGCTATCCACGGGCTTTTTCGGTGACGTCAGCTGCTCGGCGTGAGTCACACAGTATTTTCATGGCCTCTTCGCATGATATGTCGACTGCGGATTGTGCACGGATGAGCGCTTCGTCGATTTCATGATGCTGGATCTCGTATGCGGTTATTTCTTCTAGCGAAAGTGCGGTTCCTACACGAAGCCGAGATTCAAGATTCTCGAGCATTGTGCGCATGTTGCGATGTACTTTCGCTTCTTCGGCAATTGCTTCTGTGATGAGTCTGCGATTTTCGTTGAAGTCAACCAGCAGACGCTGAAGTTTTTCGAGGTATGAGCGGTAAATGATCGCTCCGCGCCTTCGAGCCCCACCTCGGTAGTCGGCGATGTTGCGTATAATTGCCATAAGCTCCTCCGAAAAGAAGTATGCGGGTTGTGAGCCCGCTGGTCAATTTTTGAGAAAAGTCAGACCTTTGGCTTGAAATCGACCTGGTGTTCGGGGATGCCAAGCGATAAACCATAGGCTTTTGCTTCCTTGTACAGTGTGGGGTTGGCGAGATCAACCCGAAATATCTTATTGTGAAAAACAATGTAATGAAGTTTGTCGTTCTTAAAATCCGCATACCAACTGGTGTGCTCGTTCTCGAGATCTTTGCTCAAGCGTTGTGCGATTTCTTCTCCATGCTCCTCGGGTATCTCCACGTGGTGCAATGTCCAAATGGTGAGCCATGGCGTATGGAAGCTTTCCGTCACTTGTTCAACCTCAGTATCCAAAATAGTTATGTCGCTCAGGACTGATGTATCGTTTAAACTTTCTTCAATAATGGTTCCTCGGTAGTTCATAACATTATATAAAAATTAGATCTCTTTCTTCTCGTTATCTAATTCTTTCAGCGCTTCCGTTATATTTTCATCCTGTAGCGTGTGAAGTGTCTGGTATTCGGGCAGAGACGATATGTCCACTATGCCCACGTGATCGCAAAACTTTGGTGACACGCGATACAAATAACTTCGCGCGTCTTTAGGATTGTCGGTTCGTTCGATAATTCCTCGCACGAGCAATGTTTGAAGCGCGTATTGTGAGCTCATGCCACGAATGTAATCAATCGCGGGGCGTGTGATGGGTCCTTTGTATAAAATGATGGTCAGCGTTTCGAGAGCAGATTTTGAAAGGTTTGTTTCGAATGAGTCTTTTGTAAATTTTTCTACAACAGATGAGACGTCGGGCGAGGTAATGAGTTGCACACCATCATCATGCGTGCGCAGCGCAAGACCGGTTGGTGCGAGTGTGGTGGCAAGTTCTTCGAGCGCAGCGGCCACCTCCCCGGGATTTGCTCCAGAAATTTTTATAAGGCGTTCTTTGCTGGTGGGTGCTCCCGAAAGAAAAAGTATCGCGTGAAGTTGTTGTGCGAGAGGGCTCATGCTGTGGTTTGATCAATAGTAATTCCTCCATATAAGGATTCTTGAGAAACCGAAAGTCCCCCAAGTTTTACGAGTTCAAGAAGAGCCAAAAAACTCACGATAACATTTGTTTTTTCGGTATCTTTTCCAACGAACTCTGTGAATGTTTTTGCGATCCCCTTTTTAATGCGTGATTCGAGATCAGCAATTTTGTCTTCGAGCGACATCACGCGCGCAACCGTTTTTTCGGGAAGCGCTGTTTTTTCAGGAAGCACCGCGAGCAGACGCTTCATGACTGCGGGCAGGGCGTCAATAGAAAACGTAGGAGGTGGCACAAATGAAGGCGCAATACCAATGTAGGCATTGCGACTCGCAATGGGCTTGGGGCTCGCGATCATGCGCGCGATTTCTTCGGTAAGGTGCTTGATGTGCTGGTATTCTTTAAGTCTGCGTTCAAGATCGTGAATGTCTTCTTCTTCCTCTGCTGATATTTCAAACCCCGGAAGTAGTGATCGCGATTTTACTAAAATCAGTGTTGAGGCGATCGCTAAAAATCCCACAATATCGTGATAGGTCAGGCGATGTTCGGCGGCTTCAGCTTCGAGCGCACGAAGGTACGTAAAATACCCTTCGGTTACTTGAGAGAGAGAAACTTCCGAAATTTTCAGTGACCGCTCTTCAACAAGCTGAAGCAGAAGGTCTATAGGGCCCTCAAAGGCACGGGAAGCAATACGATAAGTCACAAGATCATTAAATCATGAAATCACGAGATCATGAAGCGGAATGGTGCGGATAAGAAAATAGTTCGATATTAAAATTAAAAAAGAGCCCCCTAGGGGGCTCGGTACCAAGCAACTACTGACCTCTAACAACGATACTTGGTGGGTGCGGGGAGGATTGTACGTTCGTGAGGACTATACCATACATCCCCCTCCCCCGCAACTACTTTCTTATTCGCGCGAATAAGAAAGTAGTTGATTACAGTAAAAAACCCCTTCTTAACTCATACCTCGTACCTCTTACTTTTTACGTCTTTCTTTTTACTTCTTCGTCCCCCGCAGTTGGAGTCCGAGTTCTGCTAGTTGTTCGTCGCTCACGTCCGACGGGCTTTGCATCATGGGGTCTTCTCCTTCTCCCGTTTTCGGGAAGGTAATGATTTCGCGAATGTTTGGTTCGTTTTGAAGAATCATTAAGAGGCGATCAATCCCCCATGCAATGCCTCCGTGTGGTGGGGCTCCAAACGAAAACGCCTCGAGCATATGACCAAAGTTTCTGTGCGCAGTTTCTGAGTCGATGCCAATGATGTTGAGCACGCGCTCGAGCGATGCGGGTTTGTGGTTGCGCATGCTTCCTCCACCGATTTCGATTCCGTTGACCACAATGTCGTATTGTGCGGCCATCACGTCGGCAATGCGCGTCTCATCAAAAAGCATTTCTTCGTATTCGCGTTTTGGTGCAGAAAATGGATTGTGCGTAAACGTCCACTTGTCTTCTTTGTCTTTCTCGAAGAATGGCCATTCAATAACCCAGCAAAATGCGAGGAGGTTCGGGTCGTTTTTGTCTTCGCGCATATCGGGTCGGTCGATGCCATATTTTTCCATTGCGTCTTTAAACGTAATGCGCGGAAATGGTACTGTTTGTATTCGCTTTTCGGGCCATAACTCTTTGACGGCACGAATAAGCATTGCTTCGTTAATGCGCATGACCTCTTTCTCGGATGTAAACGCCAATTCCATATCGAGTTGTGTAAACTCGGGTTGACGATCACCTCGCGTGTCTTCGTCGCGCATGCAACGCGCAAGTTGAAAGTAGCGATTCACACCACCAACCATCAAGAGTTGTTTGTACTGCTGGGGAGACTGAGGAAGCGCGTAAAATTTTCCTGGTGTTCTTCGGAAAGGCACCAGATAGTCGCGTGATCCTTCGGGCGTTGACTTCGTGAGGATTGGAGTTTCAACTTCGGTAAATCCTTCGTTGTGGAGTGAGTCGCGCACAAGTGTGTAGAGTTTGTCGCGCACCACAATATTTTTTGCGAGGCGCTCTCGGCGAATATCGAGATAGCGATATTTTAAGCGCGTTTCTTCGTTGACGTCTCGCCCATCTTCATCAATGCCAAATGGTGGCGTGAGCGCTTCGTTGTGTACAAGAATTGCGGTGGCAGACAGCTCAATATTGCCTGTGGCAATTTCAGGATTGCGCATTGCTTCGGGGCGTTCTTTGATTTCTCCGGTAACCGCAATACACCATTCGGGCCTGAGGGTGCCGGCAATCGTATATGCGTCCCCTGCCTTTGGGGTGACGACAACCTGAAGCATTCCCTCGGGAGCGCGAAGATCAAAAAAGATAAGCTTTCCATGGTCGCGTCGTACGTGGACCCAACCGTTTAAGGTGACTGTGCTTCCTGGAGTGAGTGGAGTCATAATTTTTGTATTGTAGCACCAAGTGAGGTGAGTTTGTCGAGGAAGTGCTCGTATCCCCTTCCAATGAGGTCGATGTTTCTTACCGTGCTTGTGCCCTCTGCCGCGAGTGCCGCAATCACATACGAAAAGCCCGCACGAAGATCGGGCACGGTAATATCGGCGGCTTTGAGTGGCGTGGGGCCCACAATAACCGCGCTGTGTTGGTGATTTTTTTGGCCGAACCGACATGTGGTGTGTCCACCCAAACATTCACGGAATACTTGAATGCGCGCGCCCATATCGTTGAGTGATTTTGTAAATCCAAAACGATCTTCGTAGACTGTTTCGTGTACGACCGATGCACCGTTTGCTTGTGTAAGCACCACGACAAACGGCTGTTGCCAGTCGGTCATAAATCCCGGGTGCACATCAGTTTCGATGGCGATGGGAGTAAGTGGTTCGGGTCCTCTGCAAAAACGAATGCCGTCATCGGTTACCATAAACTCCCCGCCGATGGTGCGATACGCGTTGAGGAATGTCATCATGTCGAGTTGCGAAGCTCCCCGCACCAGAATGTCTCCATCGGTGACCAGCGCCGCGCATGCCCATGATGCCGCTTCAAGGCGATCAGGAAGAGCGGTGTGCTCAAAACCATGAAGCGCAGACACGCCCACAATGGTAATTTCTCTGTCAGTCCCCACCGAAATATTTGCGCCCATTTGCTGGAGTACTGCGATCAAGTCAACAATTTCTGGTTCTACTGCGGCTCCAGTGAGTTCGGTGACTCCGCTCGAAAGTACCGATGCAAGAAGTACCTGTTCGGTTGCGCCAACACTAGGGTAGTCAAAATGAATTTTTGTACCCACAAGGCCATCGCTTTCCATAAGAAAGCCCCCCTCAATTTCGGTAATGCGGGCACCTAGAGTTTCGAGTGCTTTCAAATGAAAATCAACGGGTCTGGGCCCAATACCACACCCCCCGAGTTGCGGTACCATTGCACTGCCGAGCCGTGCGAGTAATGGGCCCGCAAAAAGTATGGGGATGCGTCCTCTGCCCGCAATTGTTTTGAGTGTGCGTGGTTCAACGGGTGTGATGTTTGGAGCGTGCATGCGCAGTGTTCCGTCTCCTTGGTGTTCAATACGTCCCCCAATCGCCTCAATGAGTTCGGTGACCACGCGTACGTCTTCAATGTCGGGAACATTGTGGAGCACACATGGTTCTTCGGTGAGCAGTGACGCCACCATGCATTTCGGTACAAAGTTTTTTGCGCCACGAATAGTCACACTGCCCTTGAGAGGCTTGCCGCCAGTGATTGCGACTGCGGAGTGGTCAGATGCAAGTGGTCCCATATTACGCGCGATTCTTTTTTGGAGTGCTCATGCGGGCATCACTGCGTTTGCGTGCAGCTTTTGCGAATGCGACAAAAAGCGGATGCGGTGCGAGTGGTCGCGATGACAATTCAGGATGAAATTGTGTTCCCAAAAAGAACGGATGATTTTTGAGCTCAATAATTTCAACAAGATCACGCTCTTTGTTCATTCCTGAACACACCAGACCTTTCGCGATGAGTTTGTCGCGGAATGTGTTATTTAGTTCATAGCGATGGCGATGGCGTTCGAGCACTTTTGGTGCATTATATGCGCGTCCCGCAATAGAATTTTCAGCGAGTGTGCAGGGATAATTCCCGAGTCGCATTGATCCTCCCATGTGATGCTCTTGAATGAGCACCGCTTGTTCGGGCATAACATCAATAACAGGATGTGTGGTGTGCGCATCGACTTCAGTGGTGTTCGCATCGCGCATGCCTGCAACGTGTCGTGCAAATTCTATCACCATCATTTGAAGACCGAGGCAAAGCCCAAAAATAGGAATTTCTTTTTTTCGTGCGTATGCAATGACTGCAATTTTCCCTTCGACTCCACGCTTGCCAAATCCCCCAGGAATCACAATACCATCGTAGCTATCGAGTTCTTTTAATTTTTCGGGGTCCTTTTCGAAGTCTTCTGCCGATAGCCACTCAATGACGGGTTTGCGTCCCACAGCCCATGCGCCATGTTTGAGCGCTTCAATAACAGAAATATACGAATCAGACAGCGAAAATGTTCCTGTGGCAAAATATTTGCCCACCACACCAATGCGAATGGGGTCGTGCACGCGCTTCACGTGCGACGCAAACGCTTTCCACTCCTCTAAATCGCGCTTGCGCTTTGGAAGCGAAAGCTTTTGAGATAGCCGATCGCCCAAACTATCTTTCTCAAAATTAATGGGTACGTCATAAATCGTTTCAATGTCGGGAGCAGAAATAATATCTTGTTCTTGGAGGTTGCAAAATACCGAAAGCTTACGCTTGCGGGGGGCGTCCATCGGCTCTTCACTGCGCGCAATAATAATGTCGGGCTGAATTCCTGCGGAGTTGAGTGCGCGCACGGCGTGTTGCGTGGGTTTTGTTTTCATCTCTCCTACTTTTGCGGGAATGGGCAAATAACTCACCATCACAAAAGCAACGCTCTCGGGTTCTTCGAGGTGCATCATACGTGCGGCTTCAAGAAACAGGAGATTTTCGTATTCGCCAACTGTTCCCCCTATTTCAATCATCATGACGTCTGCTTTGTCGTGTTTTGCTGCCGCGCGAATGCGACTAATCACCTCCTCGGGAATATGAGGAACAACTTGCACGCACTTTCCGGCATATCCCAAATTGCGCTCGCGCTCGATAACGCTTTGATATACCGATCCCGTTGTCATGTAGTTGATGGCGTGGAGCGGACGTCCAAGAAAGCGTTCGTAGTTACCGACATCTTGGTCGCATTCGAGCCCATCCTCCGTAACAAACACTTCACCGTGTTCGATGGGGTTCATAGTTCCCGCATCGACGTTGATATATGGATCAATTTTCATTGCGGTTGCCTTAAAGCCGCGACTTTGAAAAATAAGCGCGATAGATGAGGCGGTCACGCCTTTGCCGATTCCCGACATCACACCACCCACAACAAAAATGTATTTTGTTTTCATGAAATTGCGGATACGCGGACAGTAAGCACAGACGACACGCGCCCAAGTGCCAGTTCAACGCGGTGCTCTCCGGTGTGTTTGATGTTGTGTTCAAGATGAATTGCGCTTTCAGGAAGCGTGGCATGGAGTGATCGCGCGATTTCTCCGGCGAGTTCTCCTTTTGAAATACCCGCGTAGAGCGATCCTTCTGGTGAGGCGTCACGAACAACCTCGAGGACTTTTCCGTCGAGGTCTTTTATGAGTTTTTCTGCAAGTTCACCCGACGCAACCGCTCGTTCTGCGCGGATTTTTTCGCGTTTTGTTTCTTCACGAATCACATTGTCGGTAGCAATTTTTGCAATCCTCTGCTTCAGAAGAAAGTTTCGTGCGTATCCATCTGCGACATTTTTTATTTCACCTCGTCGGCCAATTCGTGCTACATCTTTCAGAAAAATAACTTTCATAATACAGTCGCTACTTTAGTGCTTGTAATGCGGCAGTCATGTAGACATCATTGAGTGGGTCTTTCTCCATTTTCTTGAGTTCCTCGTTGCTTACCACCACGTCAGGAGTAATTCCTTTGCCTGCAATGGTGTGATCGTTCGGAGTAAACCATTTTGCGATAGTCACTTTGAGTGATGTGTCGTCGGTAACCGGAACAACTTCTTGCACCGAACCCTTTCCGAAAGACTGCGTACCAACAATTTTTGCAATGCCGTGGTCTTGGAGTGCTCCGGCAACGATTTCGGATGCAGATGCAGATCCATTATTTACCAGTACCGCCATTTTGAGGCCCTGAATATCGGCGTAGCCTGCACTGCGATGTACCCGATCAGGAAGTCCACGAATTTTTTCGGTCACAATGACTTTTCCTTCGGGGACAAACCAACTCGAGATGCTCACTGCCGCCTCGAGGAAACCTCCAGGATTGTTGCGTAAGTCAAAAATAAGTTTTTGTTTGCCTGATTTTGAAAACGCGAGAACAGCATCACGAAACGCTCCCGGAGAATTTGCCGAGAAGCTATAGAGCGTAATAACGAATGCATCATCAACGGTCTTTGTGGCGATAACAGGAACAACGATTTTGTCGCGCGTAATAGAAATCTCTTTTGACTCAGTTGAGCTTTCGCGATAAATCGTCAGTTTAACTACCGTGCCACCCTTTCCGCGAATCTTTTTTACCGCCTCATCAACAGACAACGTCGTTGCGTCTTCGTCGTTGATTTTGAGAATGAGGTCGCCGCTCTTGAGGCCCGCGCGCTGTGCGGGAGACCCCTCGAGGGGCGCAATAACCGTCAGCTTGTCGTTTCGGAGGCCAATTTCTGCGCCGATTCCCTCGAACTCACCTGAGAGCTGTTCGTTGAATGCCTTTTCTTCGGCAGGAGGGAAAAATGTGGTGTAGGGGTCACCCATTCCTTTTGCGAGCCCTTCAATGGCGCTCCACACCATTTTTTGTCTGTCGATGGTTGATGGATCGACATATTTTTCTTCGAGAATTGACCACGCTTTCCAAAAGGGCTCAAAATCAACCTTATTTTGTTCGGCGAGTGATGGCGGAACATCTTTCGATTGCAAAAATGGCAAACGACCCACAAATGGTCGTTCGCTGTATCCCACATATATGCCGGTCACAAATACCGCCCCGAGCAGGAGAAGGGCGGCGAGTAGTGTGAGTATACGACTTCTCATTGCGCGTATTTTACCGTACCATGAGGAGTATGAAAAGCTGTGCATTCTTTTTTTCATGAGCGCTCCTTTTAGGCAATCCATTCGTCTTTGGGATACACGAACACACAGCGAACGTGATTTTGTGTCGCTCAAAAAAGGTATGGCGACGGTATATTCTTGTGGGCCAACGGTGTATCAGCGCGCGCATATTGGCAACTTTCGTGCATACGTGTTTGCCGACACATTGGCGCGATTGCTCAAGTTTTCGGGATATAAGCTCAAACACGTTATCAACATTACCGATGTTGGTCATTTGACCGATGATGCCGATGCAGGCGAAGACAAGCTCGAACGAGAATCTGCGCGCAAGGGCAAGCGCGCCCAAGCTATTGCAAAAGAGTACACGCGGCAGTTTTTTAAAGACCTGCGCGTACTCAATGTTGAGCGAGGGGCTATATTTCCACGAGCATCCGAGCATATTCGCGAACAAATTGCGATAGTGCGCGCACTCGAAAAAAAGGGCCTAGTGTATCGCACGAGCGACGGTATGTATTTTGACACCGCAAAATATCCTGCGTACGGAGCGCTCGAGCCCGATCGTGTGACAGGACAGCGGGCTGGAGCGCGAGTAGAGCTCGGAGAAAAAAAGTCCCCGACCGATTTTGCGCTGTGGAAGTTTTCTCCCAAAGGCGGAGGCAAGCGCCAGCAAGAATGGAAGAGTCCGTGGGGCGTGGGATTTCCGGGATGGCACCTCGAATGTTCGGCAATGAGTATGAAGTATTTGGGAAAGCAATTCGATATTCACACGGGAGGGGTCGATCACATTTCGGTGCACCACACTAACGAGATTGCTCAATCTGAGGCGCTTACGGGCAAGCCACTCGCGCAATACTGGATGCACGTTGCATTTTTGACGCTCGGAAAATCTGAAAAAATGGCAAAGTCAGAGGGCAATGCAATGACACTCGATGACGTTGCGGTGGGGGGTTGCGATGCGCTCGATATGCGCTACTTGTATTTGCAAACACACTACCGAAAGCAAATGCAATTTAGTACCGATGCACTGATTGCCGCGCGAAGTGCGCGTCTTGCCCTCTCGGAGCGCGCACTCTCTCCCGATCCGCGAACGAATGACGATGTAGTGTCGGCTTTGCGAGACGCCATCGCGCACGACGCAAACACCGCTCAAGCGCTTGCCGTGCTTTGGGATGCGGTAAAAACAAAAAAACTTTCTCGTGATGTGATTCGTGCGGCGAACATGCTCCTTGGACTCAATTTGGGTAAAAAAGTTGCCATTCCCCTCGCAGTAAAAAAACTCATGACACAGAGGGAAAAAGCCCGTACCGCAAAGGACTGGAGCGCGTCAGATCGTATTCGCAATGATCTCTTAGGGCTGGGCTATCGCGTTGATGATGGCCCTTCGGGCACGACCGTCCACAGGTTATAGACTTTTCGCCCCAAAATTGCAATTTTTTCGGTTGCCGGAGAGGCGCCGTCCACGTACCATTGGGCTATGGCTCAAGGTGTACGCACTCCCCCACACGACGTTGATGCTGAGCAAGCCGCGCTCGGTGCGCTCATGCTCGATACGCACGGGATGGACAAGGTGGCAGACATGCTCTCCCCCGAAGATTTTTACTCGCGACAACACACGCTTATTTTTGGCGCGATTCGTGATTTATACGGATCGCAAGTTCCCATTGACGTTGTTTCTGTCTCATTAAAATTAAAAGATCAGGGAAATCTCGACGCGGCGGGAGGCAGGAGTTATTTGGCGTCGTTGGTATCGGGCGTGACGACAGGAGCGCATGTTCAGCACTATGCAGAAATTGTGCGCAAAAAGCGCGTCCTCCGCGATCTCATCCAAACATCAGTTGAGCTCACAGAGCTGGGATACGGAGATGACTCCGATGTTTCTTCGATGCTTGATCAAGCAGAGCAACGTATTTTTGGCATTACACAACGCACACTCAAAAAAGGATTTGTAAGCACCAAAGACGCGCTCACCGAAGCATGGGAGCGTATCGACAAATTACACAAAGGCGATGGTGCAATTCGCGGAGTTTCTTCGGGGTTCAAAGAGCTCGATAATATTTTGTCGGGGTTTCAGCCGTCGGATTTAATTATTCTTGCCGCACGCCCATCACTCGGAAAAACAACACTCGCGCTCAACATTGCGCTTCACGTTGCGGTACACGAAAAAAAGCCTGTGGGACTCTTTAGTTTGGAAATGTCCACACAACAACTCATCGATCGTCTTATTTCGTCGCAGGCAGGAGTGGATTTGTGGAAGTTGCGTACAGGCCAACTCAAAGATGCAGACGAATTTGCGCGTGTGCGTGATGCACTCGAAATATTATCGAACGCGCCTATATTTATTGATGACGCGGCATCTGCAACTGCGCTCGAAATGCGCGCAATGGCGCGACGCCTCAAGAGCGAACATGGTTTGGGCCTTGTAATTGTGGACTATTTACAGCTCATGGAGTCGGGCAAAAAGTCTGATAGTCGTGTGCAAGAGGTCAGTGAATTTTCGCGTTCACTCAAGTCACTTGCGAAAGAATTAGACGTGCCCGTGCTTGCGCTCTCTCAAATGAGTCGTCTTGTTGAGCAACGACCCAATCAAATCCCCCGCCTTTCTGACCTTCGTGAATCGGGTTCTATTGAGCAAGACGCCGACGTCGTCATGTTTATTTATCGAGAAGACAAAACAAAAAAAGATTCCCAACGCGAGAACATTGCCGAAATTATGATCGAAAAACACCGCAACGGCCCCACAGGAAAAATCGATCTCTTTTTCGACGCAGAACACGTGCGTTTTGCATCACTTGAACGCAATATCGACAGCGCATTTGCAGAAAGCGTCAAAGGGTTTGATGATCCGTTTATGGTGTAAACATGGCGAGTCCAGATCCCATTCGTACGCTCGCAAAACTACTCCAGCTTTTACCCGGCGTGGGCCCCAGGCAAGCAAGTCGGTTTGCGTATGCGTTATTTGATGCCTCAACCGATGACGTCTCGGCGCTCGCGCGATCTTTGTCACTGCTTCACAAAACCGTCGCGCGGTGCGGTGAATGCGGCCGCACCATGCTCCAATCAAAAGACGCGGTATGTCGGGTGTGTAGTGGTCACACGTCACAAATGCTTATTGTGCTCGAAAAAGACGAAGACCTCGATGCGCTCGAGCGCGCAGGAACATTGCATGCCGATATGCATTTGCTTGACGGGCTTGTTGCAATAGACGCATCGAGTGTGGTGCGTGATCGTATTAAAAAACTCCACGAACGCGTGGAGGCGCGCCTCACAGATGGCAATGTTGAGGTGGTACTTGCGCTCCCCGCAACCGCCGAGGGTGACGCAACTGCGCAATATATTGAGCGTGTGCTCGAGGAATTTGTTGAAAGTAAAAAAATTCGCATGACGCGCCTCGCGCGTGGGTTATCGTCGGGCGCCGATTTATCGTATGCAGATGCAGATACGCTCAAAGCGGCGTTTACGAATAGGAAATGAGTTGAGTTCGGCAGTTTATCAGTTTGGGAGTTGGGCAGTTTTGAGTTCGGGGTTTTGGGTGTAAGCAATACAAAAGAAAAATAGCCCCGTGAGGGGGCTATCGTGATGATTCAGCCGTAATGGCGACACAAACGAAACAAAAAACAAACAGACTTACTTTTTAGAAGCGTCGCGGCGTATCGGCACGAAATGAAAGTTGCAGTCATCAGGAAGTGCGAAGAAGTTCTTTGCGAAATCTCGTCCGCGTTCCTTCGGGAATTCCGAAAAGAAGATCCCGTGCACAAGCATATTGACTGCCCGCGCAGGAACGACGAACGCCATCATGATTCCCATACAGAGAAGAATGAAAGCGAACATAATGTTCGCATAGCACAGCACATTGCGGTATTCTGTGGGGTTGATGTGTACGAACGGGTCGTGTTTATCAGTATCCCAATGCATTTCCGCGCAAGCGCTATAAAGATCATAATGCCACGAGTTGCAGCGAATCTTGCAGTCATTTTGTTCGGCGCGCTTGACTATCTGTAAGATGAGCGCAATCCACGCTGATTGAAGAGCAATAATTACGAAGAGTATGTGCCACCAGCGCATAATGCATCTCCTTGTCCTTGAGTTTGGGTACTTCGTCCGTGTTATAGCGCAGGAACACAGGCCATGTCAATATTCCACCCGCATAAACGTCAATGGGGGTAGGCCATAAAGACCCACCCCCATGCTTTGTGACTTCTGAGAATGATGAAAATGATGCATTGTGAGAAGCCACCAGTGTTACTGGTGGCTTCTATCCCGCAGGCATTACCTGCTCCAAAATGATATGTGTTGTTGTTCGAGGTCAATCTGATGATGAGATTGATTCTCAACGTAGCGCCTCACTGCGTGTTCATTGAGACCCACCGTAGAGATAAAGTATCCGCGTTCCCAGAGCGTGCCTTTGGGGAACTTTTTTGTCTTCTTCTTGATCCATGCGGATGATTTACCTTTCAGGATGGCCA
>Ga0172375_10006609_pt1 | contig 16185 bp, 14 predicted proteins | sample LakKiv1m_FD_114537 | JGI IMG/M metagenome (GOLD analysis project Ga0172375, IMG submission 114537) | Freshwater microbial communities from Kabuno Bay, South-Kivu, Congo - kab_092012_11.1m | ecosystem: Environmental > Aquatic > Freshwater > Lake | place: Democratic Republic of the Congo...
AGGGCGCCGCAGCGTGAGTGCAACGGCCAAGGTCGGTGTCTATCTGCGCTCGTTGCAGGAGCGCATCACGCAGGCGGTGAGTGCGCTGGACGGCAAGGTTTTTCTGCATGACGCCTGGCAGAAGAATCCGGACGAACCCTTGCAGGGGTGCGGCATCACCCAGATTCTGGAAGACGGAGCGGTCTTTGAACGCGCCGGCTGTGGCTTCTCGCACGTCAGCGGCCCGAAGTTGCCGCCAGCTGCCACTCAGCATCGCCCGGAATTGGCCGGGGCACCGTTTGAGGCCATGGGCGTGTCGCTGGTGTTTCATCCGCGCAACCCGTATGTACCGACGGTGCACATGAATGTGCGCATGATTTCGGCACGGACTGCGGCGGACCAGGAAGTGTGCTGGTTTGGTGGCGGCATGGATCTGACGCCGTATTACGGCTTTGACGAAGACGTGGTGCACTTTCATCACACTTGCCACGACACCTTGCAGCCCTTCGGTGATGACAAATATCCGCGTTTCAAGAAATGGTGCGACGACTATTTTTTCTTGAAGCATCGCAACGAGCCGCGTGGCGTGGGCGGCATCTTTTTTGACGACTTTGCTGAACTTGGTTTCGAGCGCAGTCTGGCCATGATGCAGGCAGTGGGCGATTCATTTCTGGGGGCCTATCTGCCGATCGTGCAACGGCGCAAGGACATGGCCTATACCGAGCGGGAACGCGACTTCCAGTTGTACCGCCGCGGCCGTTACGTGGAGTTCAACCTGGTGTGGGACCGGGGTACACACTTTGGCTTGCAGTCGGGCGGGCGCACCGAATCGATTTTGCTGTCGATGCCGCCGCTGGTGAGCTGGTCTTACCAGCATCAGCCCGAACCAGGCTCGCCCGAGGCTGCGCTTTACAGCCAGTTTTTGCCACCCAGGGACTGGGTTTGAGGGTGGTGGGTGCGCAGCGCGTCGGCATTTTTGGCGGAGCTTTTGACCCGCCGCACCGTGCGCATGTTGCCCTGGCACGGCTGGCCGTGACGCAGCTCCAGCTGGACCACTTGCGCATCATCCCCACCGGGCAGGCGTGGCACAAGCCGCGACGGCTGTCGGCGGCCAGCCACCGGCTGGCGATGGCCCGGTTGGCCTTTGCCGAGGTGGCGGGTGCCGAGGTGGACGAGCGCGAAACTCGCCGTGCGGGACCGAGTTACACGTATGAAACCTTGCGTGAGTTAAGAGCCGAGTTACCGTCGGCGCGGTTGTATTTGATCATCGGTGCCGACCAGGCGCGCGATTTGACGCACTGGCAGCAGTGGCAGGAGATTGTTCAGTCAGCTACAATATGCGTAGCTGAGCGCCCCCATTTGACAGGGGCTCAAGTGCAATTTGATGCTGAGCTTGCGTATCCCCAGCATTTCTTGCACCTGCAAATGCCTGCGCTTGACATTGACGCCACGGCCATCCGGCGCGCTTGTGCGGCGGGGCAAGACGTGTCGTCACTGGTCGGCATGGACGTTGCGCGTTATATTGCCGACCACCACCTTTACCCAACTGTTTCATGATGAATACTCCTTTTGCATCTTCCGCCCCACGCAGCCGCGCCAAAGTCGTTGCCAAAACACCCAGCGCCAGCGCGGTCAAGAAGGACGTTCAAAAATTGCAACGTGCGGTGGTCGATGGGCTGGAGGACGTCAAGGGGGTGGACATCGTCGTGTTTGACACCGAGAGCCTGTCGCCGCTGTTCGAGCGCGTGATTGTGGCCAGTGGCACATCCAACCGGCAGACCAAGGCGCTGGCGGCCAGTGTGGTGGACGCGGTGCGCGACGCCGGTTTTCCCAAGCCGCGCGTCGAAGGTGAAGACAACGGCGAATGGATCATTGTGGACTGCGGGGCCGTGGTGGCGCACGTGATGCAGCCGACCATTCGCAGTTACTACAACCTGGAAGAACTGTGGGGCGACAAGCCGGTGCGTTTGAAGCTGGGCGCGGCCAAGCCGGTGGTGGCCCGAGCGGCGCGCCAGCCCGCTGCACCGACGCAGCCTGCACGTGCGGCCAAACCCGAGTCCAGCTTGCGCCGATCCAGCGCCGCCAAGAAGGGTGTGGAGGCGGCTTTCCCGTCCAATGCACAGCTCAAGAAGCAGGCAGAGGCAAAATCAGGTGCTGCCAAAAAGAGTGCTGCTGGCCAAGTATCCAAAAGGGCTGGAGTCCAAAAAAGCTCTGAAGTTTCGGCCAAGCCGCGCATCAAAACCGTGGTGGTGAATGCGCCTGCCAAACCCACTGTCAAGAAGGCAGCGGCCAAGAGCGCCCCAGCCCGATCCGGGGCACGGCCCCCACGCGCGGCCGACGCTGGCAAAGCGACCAAATCGGCAAAGCCCGCCGCCCGCAAAGCCTGAGCGTGCGCCTGATCATCGTTGCGGTGGGCCAGCGTGTGCCCGACTGGGCGCAGACCGCCTGGGACGACTATGCCAAACGCTTTCCCTTTGAGATCAAGGCCGAGCTCAAGGCGGTCAAGACCGAGCCGCGCGGCTCCAAGTCGCTGGAGACCTTGTACGCCGCTGAGCGCGCGCGCATCGAAGCCGTCATTCCCCGGGGGTGCCATATTGTGGCCCTGGACGAGCGCGGCGCAGCACTTACCACGCAGGCCCTGGCGGGCAAACTCAAGGGCTGGCAGTTGGCAGGGGGCGATGTGGCGCTGGTGATTGGCGGCCCGGATGGGCTGGACCCCGCGTTCAAGCAGGCCGCACACGAGCGTATCCGCCTGTCTGACCTGACGCTGCCACATGCGTTTGCGCGCGTACTGTTGATCGAGCAGTTGTACCGCGCCTGGTCGATCAATGCCGGTCATCCTTATCACCGTGAATAAATTCGTTTATCTGGCTTCGCAGAGCCCGAGGCGGCGCCAATTGCTGGAGCAACTGGGCGTGGCGTATGAGCTGCTGTTGCCCGATGCCGATGAGGACGCCGAGGCGCTGGAAGCGGTGTTGCCGCGTGAAGCGCCGCTGGCTTACGTGCAGCGTGTCACGCAACTCAAGCTGGATGCGGCGCTGGCGCGGCTGCAGCGCCGCGGGCTGCAGCCAGCGCCGGTGCTGTGCTCGGACACGACGGTGGCGCTGGGGCGGCAGATTTTGGGCAAGCCTGCGGATGCGGTCGATGCTGCGCGCATGTTGCGCATGCTCTCAGGCACCACGCATCGGGTGCTGACCGCCGTGGCGCTGGGCACGCCGACGCTGAGGCACAGCGCGGTGTCGGTATCGCGGGTGAGGTTTGCACCCATGACGGACGCGCAGATACGGGCCTACGTGGCCACGGGCGAGCCCATGGGCAAGGCTGGCGCTTACGCGGTGCAGGGTAGGGCGGCGGCGCACATCGCGCACCTCAGCGGCAGTTACACCGGCATCATGGGGCTGCCGATGTTCGAGACCGCGCAACTACTGCGCGCGTTTGGCTGGACTGTCTAGCCGCTACAGTACGCCCCCTATGCAAGAAGACATTCTGATCAACTGGTCGCCGCAGGAAACCCGGGTGGCCGTCGTCGAAGGCGGCGCGCTGCAAGAGCTGCACGTGGAGCGCTCAACGGAGCGCGGTCTGGTGGGCAATGTGTACCTGGGCAAAGTGGCGCGGGTGTTGCCGGGCATGCAGTCGGCCTTTATCGACATTGGTCTGGAAAAAGCGGCGTTTTTGCATGTGGCCGATGTGTGGCACCCCCCCGCCGAAGGCGAAACCCTTTCGATGGCGCGCAGCACGGCAGCGCAGAAGCCGATTGAGAAGCAGGTGTTTGAGGGACAGAGCCTGGTGGTGCAGGTGATCAAGGACCCGATCGGCACCAAGGGCGCACGCTTGTCCACGCAAATCAGCATTGCCGGACGCATGCTGGTATTTTTGCCACAGGACGACCACATCGGCGTGTCGCAAAAGATCACACCGCAGCAACGCGAAACCTTGCGCGAGCGTGTGCAGACACTGGTGGGGACAGCGGGGGGTGGCTTTATTTTGCGCACCAACGCCGAAGACGCCAACGATGAAGAACTGGCCGAGGACATTACCTACCTGCGCAAGTTCTGGGCGCGGGTCAAAGGCAACGCCACCCTGATGCCTGCACCGTCGCTGCTGCATCAGGACCTTAGCCTGATACAGCGTGTGCTGCGTGATCTGACCACCGAGGCCACACAGACCATCCGCATCGATTCGGCCGAGCAGTTTGCCTTGCTTAAGGCGTTTGGCGACGAGTTCATGCCCAGCGCGGCGCAGAAGTTGCAGCACTATAAGGGCGAGCGCCCCATTTTTGACCTGCATTCGATTGACGAGGACATTGCACGAGCGTTGGGGCGCCGGGTTGATTTGAAGTCTGGCGGCTACCTGATCATCGACCAGACCGAAGCACTGACCACGGTGGACGTGAACACCGGCGGGTTTGTGGGTGCGCGAAATTTTGACGACACCATTTTCAAAACCAACCTGGAGGCCACGCAGGCGATTGCGCGCCAGCTGCGGCTGCGCAACCTGGGTGGCATTGTGGTGGTGGACTTTATTGACATGGAGCGCGAAGAGCACCGGCAGGCCGTACTGGATGAAATGCGCAAGCAGCTCAAACGCGACCGGGTCAAGACCATGTGCGGCGGGTTTTCACAGTTGGGGTTGGTGGAGATGACGCGCAAGCGCACGCGTGAATCGCTGGCGCACATGCTGTGCGAGCCTTGCCCCACCTGCAGTGGGCGAGGCAGCGTGAAAACCGCGCGCACCGTGGCCTACGACATCTTGCGCGAGATTCTGCGCGAGGCGCGCCAGTTCAACCCAAAAGAATTTCGCATCGTCGCCTCGCCGACGGTCATTGAGTTGTTTCTGGACGAAGAGAGCCAGCGCCTGGCGGGCTTGAGCGAATTCATCGGCAAGCCCATCGCGCTGCGTGCCGAGTCGGGCATGGGGCAGGAACAGTTTGATATTGTGTTGATGTAGGCGCCTGCGGAGTCGACGTCTTGCGCATTGCAGTTCTCAGCAGAAATTTTTCGGCCCAAGGGGGAGGGGCTGAGCGATATGCCATCAAATTGGTGGAGCAATTGGTTGCCCGGCATGATGTTCATGTATTCGCGCAAAGCGTGTCACATTCCTGTCCGGGTGTGACTTATCACACCATTTCTGGTCTCCCAGGTTTCAAGCCACGCTGGATCAACCAACTATGGTTTGCTTTTGCCACCTGGAAGGCAACTCGGCAAGGGTTTGACGTCGTTCACTCGCACGAAACCAGTTGGCATGGCGATGTACAAACCGTCCACGTGCTCCCTGTCCGGCATACCTTGTTTGTAGGGCGTAAGGGCGCCGTCCGTTTCTTGCGTTGGATGAAAGTGCTGGCTAGCCCTAGGCTGTTGGCTTATCTGTTTCTGGAGCGTGCGCGTTTCACGCACATGCCAAGCCGTACAGTAGTTGCGACATCTGACCTATTGCGGCAAGCTTTAGAGAGCAGTTATCCGCATTTGCGAGGCGAAACAAAGGTTGTGGCGCCAGGTGTTGATTGCGCAACGTCACCGGCTGCCGTAGAACAACGCGCATCGATTCGCGTCCGGTTGGGATTGCCAGTCGGCGGGCATGGGCTTTTGTATGTTGGCAACGATTTTCTTAAGAAGGGGTTGCCGACGTTGCTTCATGCCATGCCGCTGCTTCCTTCTGACTATTGGCTTGCCGTTGTTGGTCAGGGCGAGCAAGCGGTAGCCATGTATACGCTTGCCTCCAAGCTGGCGTTAGTAGGGCGGGTTCACTTTTTGGGTGCGCTGGCGGATGTGGAGCCTGCCTACATGGCAGCCGATTGTCTGGTTCATCCGACGTTGGAGGACACTTACGGCATGGTGGTACTCGAAGCCATGGCGCACAAATTGCCGGTGGTGGTCAGCAATGCGCGGTATTGTGGAATCAGTGCAGAACTGACAGATGGTCTGGAGGCATGTTTGTTGGACGATCCTGAGTCCGCGCCTGCCGTGGCACAGCGTGTACTGCATGTTTTTGAGGACGTGCATTCCACTGAAAAAATGACCAGGGAAGCGTACCAATTCGCATCAGAACGGAGTTGGACACGTGTTGCTGAACATTACGAGTTGTTCTATCAGCAAATGACGACAAAAAATAAGCCACGTTGGTTGGTTCTGGCACATGCTTTCAATATGGATGGGCGTGCTGCCAGTCAAACCATTACGGACAAATTGCCTCACCTTGAAGCTGCAGGCGTTGAAGTGGTTGTATTGAGCGGTGTTTCAGGTCGAAAGGATCGTCACTATGAGCACCACCAGCTTTGGCCTGTGGGGCCGGCGGGGGTGCGATTTGAAGCTCGGCATGTGTTGCAACGACGTTTGGGTAAAGGTCTTCTGTACAGAATGGTCTTGCTGGTGCTGACCCTGTTTTTATTACCGCTCATGTTGATGGAGAAACTGTGGCGACCTATTGAAAGCTCTTGGTCGTGGTGGTTCAGTGCGTATTTGAAGGGGAGGGCAATGGCGCGGCAGCGGCCGTTTGACCTCATCTATTCCACTGGTGGCGCTTATGCTGCGCATCTGGCTGGCCGTGCACTCAAGCGTAGCCTGGGAATTCCTTGGCTGGCGGAGGTGCATGATCCCTTCCTCACGCCCGGAACGGCACCGCACACGGCCCAGCAGAAGATGCAAGCGAAAGTGGAAACCCTGATCTGCCGCGAGGCCGATGTGGCTGTTTGGTTTACCGAGCAGGCCCTGGCCAGTGCGCGGGTACGCCATCCTGAGCTGGGTGACCGCGGCAGGATGCTGCTTCCGGGTATCGATCAGCCGTTCAAGGAGTTGCCGCCCTACCAGCGGGGTCCGAAGTTTGTTGTCGGCCATTTCGGTTCGCTCTCGGCGACACGCAACCTCGTGCCCTTCATCGAGGCGTTGGAGGCGCTGCAGCACATCCGTCCCGACCTCGTGGCGGCGATTGAATTGCAGGTCACGGGTGGCCCGCTGGACCCCGTTTCCGCTGCGCGCATCGAGTCGTCGCCCATAAGAGGTTGCATCCGGCATCTTGGTCGCATTGAGGCAGATCCCATCACGGGGTTGTCCGGCCGTGAGCAGATTTTGCGCCGCATGCGCAGCGTGGACGTCTTGCTTTTGTTGCACGGCCAGGAGCCCATCTGCGCCGAGTACATTCCCTCCAAGCTCTACGAATACCTCTGGATGCAACGTCCCGTCCTGGCCACCGTGCACTGCAACCCTCAGATGGCGGCCATCTTGCGAGGTCAGGGGCACGTGGTGGTGGAGACTGGGCAGGGGAATGCGAATTTGCGCCTCGCTGATGAGTTGCTGAGCCTGTATCAGCGCTGGCACGACCATGGGCTGCCGGACAGCGGTTTGTCCAGCCCGTACACCACGCAGGCTGCGGTCGAGTATCTGTTGTGTTGGACAGGGGTGAAAGCGGAGCGACATTCATGACTGGCGTCCCTCTCCTGTCGGTGGTGGTTTTAGGCTTTCGCAACTTTGATGTCACTACGCGTGCCTGTTTGGATTCGTTAAAGCCGTGGCTTCCCGATCCGGAGATTGAGTTGCTCGTGGTGGACAACGGTTCGGACGACGATTCGCCGCAGAAGACCCGGGTTTGGTGCGACGCTCATCCGGGTGTTCATTGCCTCATCAGTGACGTCAACCGAGGTTTTGCTGGTGGCATGAATTGGGGGGCTGAGCGCGCCCGGGGAAGGTGGCTTGTGCTTGTCAACAATGACACGTTGTTCCCCGAACACACCTTGGATGCGCTTAAGCGCGTGGTGAATGAAGTTTCACCTGAAGTAGCTATGTTGGGCCCTGTGACCAACGCTGCTGGTAACGGGCAGCGCCTGTGGAAACCCGGTGCAGGCTTTGAAGAATGGTTGCAGATCGGGGCCTGGCTGAACCGGCATCCAACCCATGAATTGATGCCGGCCTATCGCTGCGACTTCTTCTGTATTGCGATCCGACGCGATGCCTGGGACCAACTTGGTGGCTTGGATACAGCTTTCGGCCTAGGTTACTACGAGGATTTTGACTTTAGTCTGAGGGTGTCAAAGGCCGGATACCGGCAAATGATCACTGAGGACGTCTTTGTGTTGCATGTGGGCAGTGCAACTTTTCGGCATGACAAGACCGCGCGCAACCTGATCAAACAAAACAAGAAACTGCTTCTATCCAAACACTCTGACGCGAAATTCGAGCACACGCGTCTCGGAAATCTGATGGTGATGCTGGAATATCAACGGCTCAAGGCGGCGAATTGTTGGAGTGAAAATTTGGAGATGCGATGGCAACTGAGGCATGGGGCACTCGAAGGGGATGCGCCGCGCAGCTTGTTGAAAAAGTGGTTATGGAAGAGAAAGATTACTCCCCTGCTATAAAGCAGTCGCTGCGTGAACCGTTTGTTTGGGCAGCGGTGTTGGCAGGCGTTTATCTCGCGGTTTTGCCGATGTCCAACACAATAGCCTTGCGCTCTGCAGCATTGGTAGGCTTGTTGCTGGTGCTGGTTAGTCAATATCGGGCCATAGAGGCCGTGCGGCACCTTGGTTGGTCAGTGGCCGTCTGGGCAATTTATCTCATCCTATTTCCCATGTTTTCAAATGATCACGTCGTGGCGTGGCAGAGCTTTACAGGTCAATGGGGGCGTGGATTGCTGGCGATGTTGGCTGGTGCAGGAGCAGCGACGCTCTGGACCATTAGCAAGCCTCGCAAGGATATTTTTGTTTTGGGTGTTTTAAGTGCGGCTCCAATTTTTGTTCATCTCATACTGGTTACCTTCCAAATCATCGAAACGGGAATGATTCCATGGGGGTATTGGGGGCGTGAAACACACCATGCAGATCTTGGCTATGCAGCAGGACATGCCGTCTTGCTTTTGTCTTCCGTTATGGTCTCCGGTGGAAAAAACAACAGAATTTGGCCCGCGACCATCATACTCTGTTGCGTATCAAGTCTAGTGATCGCTCGTTCGAGGGCGGGGTTGGCGTTTGCGGTGTCTTCGGTACTGTTGGTATTGCTGCTGGCTTATTTAAGACCTGGAGCAGTTCAGCGAAAAAAGCGTTTGACAGTCATCGCTGTGTCTTTGCTTTTTGGGATTGCAATTTTCGCTTTGGCATTCAAAACTGATCCACGTTGGAACTCAACGCTGGACAAATTGTCCGCTGGATTTTTGGGGAACGCCATGCAGATCCAATGTGAGGGCACAGTATTGATCGAGGCAGAAATAGTAAAAAGATTTGTGAGTGAGGATCAAAAAAATACCCTCATCGATAGTGTCCGCAGTGGTGATGCCTCTCGCATTACTGCTTTGCGTGCTGGTTTGGAGCTAGCGCTGATGAATCCTTGGGGAAGTGACGGATCGCGACAAGCTTTTGCGCGCCTGCTGAGGCGGGAGTGTGCTGAGCCCGCTATTCAAATGGCTCACACGCACAATGGATGGGTGGATACCGTGTTGGCTATCGGTTGGGTAGGGGGAGTTCTCTACTTGATTGTGCTGGTGAGCTTTTTCCAAAAGGGAAAGCAAAGCTACCAAGCGAACGGACCAGTTGTGAATCCTTGGTGTTTAGTGTTGGTTGCACTCCCCGTCTTTTGGCTGATTAGAGGACTGACAGACTCTGTTTATCGAGACCACATGTTGGAGATGCAATGCTTTTTGATGGCCTACGCGCTGGTACGCGTAGAGTTTTTCAAGGCAGTCCTCATCAAGCGGAAATTAGATTCGGCCTAACCTGCGCCGCAATCTTCGCCCAAAACGTGATAGCAAGCTGCCGCCTTCATTGGGCCAGTCCATCTCGCGCTCCCATGCCGACTGGTAGATGACGCCGCTGTATAGTTTGGACAGCATCTCATTGCTGACGCCTTTACGGGCATCTTGGTCGTGTTGCCAGGCGTAGTGGTAGACCTTGAAAAATGACTGGCACGGGTATAAGGGGATGGCTCGGTATGCCAGCAAGGCTTCACCGTACCAACGGGATTCCATGGGGAATTGAACAATCGCGTCCAGCAGATTTATGCCTTTGGGCTCGAGAAACCTTTGATGCAGGCTTTCCCAGACAGATCGATGCCATGCGAGTGGAAATGGGCCAAAAGCGTAGCGGCGTCCCTCCCGACCGAACAATGACTGGATTGTTCTTGACTCACGCAGGAAATCGTTCAGCACGTGTTGCTTACCCAAGCCCAAAGCGTGTTCCAACACCTCCCGGTTTTCGTCAAGCACAGTGTATGGAACGCCGTCGGGAGCGAGATAGTCGTTCCGAAAAAATGTTCGGATGAAGAAGGCATCAGAATCCAAACACAAGTAGCTTTCGGCGTGTCCGAGTCGCCAGAATTCAGACTTGACAATTTGCTGCGAGATATACCCTGGCAGGCGTCCAAACTCGACGAAGTCGATTTGAGGATTCGCGGCGATGATGGATTCGTCAGGCAAAAACGTGGCACCCATACCTGAAAGCTGCGATTCGAACAGGGTGAGGTCATTTCTTGGTACAGAAATAAAAAACGGGAGTTGGTCAGCATTGAATCTGGCCACCGAATTGGCCAGCCGTTCCACACGCTTCAAATCTGTGCGGTAGCTTTTGCAGTAAAGAGCCAGCGGAACTGCCATGTCCTATGCTTTTTCAGTCGACATGTCACGGCCTCGCTGGGTCGTGGGTGAAAGTGGCTTTAGAGCGACCACCATAAATTGGCGAGCAAGCAGGTCGCCGATACCGAGCATCGTCAACAACCTTTTCTGCCATCGGGTCGTTTCAGTGCCTTTCACATGCGTCACCAAAGCCCCACTGCATTCAGCCAATGCAATTGCGGATTTCCGAGTGAAGAAACGCAAATGGGTGCGGTCCAGTATCCCTGCGTCTGCATACTCGAACTTGCCGCGGAAGGCTAAGTCGGTAAGGACATGGTAATTGCGAAGATTGGGGACACTGATGATGATGTTTCCCCCGGGTTTGATGAAGGGATCAAGTCGACGAACCGTCGCCCACGGATCGATCAAGTGTTCCAGGACATCCAAGCAGAGCAACAGATCCAGAGACTCAGCGGGGATTTCTGGTAACTGATTTTCAATGTTGATCTTCCAAAAGGCGTCGATGGTAAGAGCCGCTGCCGGATCCAGTTCTGCAAAGGGTTCCACGCCGGCTGCCCAGGCGCAACGGCCGGAGTTCTTGAGCCACTGCAAGGTGTGTCCACCTGAACAACCGATCTCGAGAACATGCATTGGCTCTCCGGTCGGGGGCGGGAGAAGAGGTTCGATCTCGGTACGTACATGTGAAAAATACGCTGCGTCCTTGCTACTGTAATGCTCCATTTGGCGTTAGCCTCGCCGATCTTCGTAAGTTGTTGCGATCTTCAACGCGAAGTGCAGTAGATGTGTGGCCTGCGCTACCAAGACCCGGCGCAGCTGCATTGGGTTGTCGCCCGGGTGAGTGCGACCGCGACGCGTAGTTGTGGCCTTGACGTAACCAGCCTCTCGAACCAGGGCGCAGTGTTCTGGTTGGTAGCGTCCGTAGGGATAGCAGAAATGGCGGACTTCGTAGTTCAGCGCGCTTTCGAGCTCTGCCTTTGATCCAGCGATCTCATCCAGCGCTTGTGCCTTGTCAATGGCAGTGAGGTCCGCATGGTGGCGGGTATGCGACCCAACTTCCATGCCCTCAGCCAGCCACTGATGCAAGTCTGATGTGCTCATTAGCGGCTTTTGCGCCACGAGGCCTTTGTCCCAACTGTTGGTGCCCCCCATCAGGCTGCTGACGACATAAATGGTGGCTGTGAAGTTGTGGCGTTTGAGCACCGGTAGGGCCTTCTGTAGGTTGTTCTGGTAACCGTCATCGAAAGTGATGCCGACGACCTTCCCCTGCTTTACGCCATTCAGATACGGCTCCAAGTCGCGCATGGAGAGGCCACGGTACCCCATGAGCTGCAACAGCCACATCTGCCGTGCAAAAGAGGCAGGCGAGACGACCAGCCCCCGCAAGGGGGTACCGCTCGGTGGCGGCGCGTCGATCTGGTGATACATGAGAATGGGAATGGGCATGCGAAAACTTCCGCCGGTGTCTGTGGCGTTCGACCTGGACACGGCACCGCGGATCATGTCTGTGCGTGTGTCAGGTTGGCATAGTAGCCGCCGACGGCCAGCAGTTCGCGATGCGTCCCGCGTTCGACAATACGGCCTCGGTCCAGCACCAGGATGCAGTCGGTATGCTCGATCGTGCTGAGCCGATGCGCGATCACCAGGGTCGTGCGGTTCTTCATCAGCGCGGCCAGTGCAGCCTGCACCTGACGCTCGGATTCGGTGTCCAACGCGGAAGTCGCTTCATCAAGAATCAGCACCGGGGCGTCCTTCAGCAGGGCGCGGGCGATGGCAATGCGCTGACGTTGTCCGCCGGACAGGCGGGCGCCGTTTTCGCCTATGGGGGTCTGTAGACCTTCCGGCAACTGCTCGATGAACTCCCACGCATGGGCCGCCTTAGCCGCACGGATCACATCGTCTCGGCAGTAGGACCCAAGCGTCCCGTAGGCGATGTTGGCCTCGACCGTGTCATTGAACAGAACGACCTCTTGGCTGACCAAAGCGATGTTGCGGCGTAGGCTGGCCAGGGTCAGATTCCGAATATCGATGCCGTCGAGCAGGATATGGCCTTCGTTGATGGGATAGAAGCGTGGAATAAGCGCGCTAATGGTTGTCTTGCCGCCACCTGACGCGCCAACCAGGGCGATGGTCTGACCGGGGGTGACGTTGAAGGAGATGTCGCTGAGCGCTGCTCGTTCGGCACCAGGGTATTGAAAGCCGACATGCTCGAAAGTGACCTCGCCGCGCGCCCGCTCCAGCGTCTGCCGCCCAGAGTCGGCCTCGCCGGGCTGGTCTAGTAGACTGAAGACGCTTTCGGCCGCGGCCAGTCCTTTTTGCAGCAAGGTGTTGATCGTGGTCAACTGCTTGAGTGGTGCGATCAGCAACAACATGGCGGTGATGAAGGAGACGAAGCTTCCGGCGCTGGCACCGGCCTGGCCGGTGGTGCGGCTCAGGGCTAGGTAGGTGATCAGCGCCACGGCAATCGAGGCGGCGATATGGGTGATCGGCGTAGTGGCTGAGGCTGGGATGGCTTCACGCATCTGTGCACGTCGGAACTGCTCCGTTGCCTCCAAGAAGCGGCCGGTCTGGTGACTCTGTCCACCGAAGATCTTGATGACCTTCTGTCCTTTGGAGGCCTCTTCGACGTTGTGGGCGATCATTCGCATGGCTTGCAGACTCTTCTGACTGGCGGCCCGCATGCGCTTGCCGAACGCCTTGATGGTGTAACCGATAACCGGCCCGATGGTCAGTGTGATCAAGGTCAGCTTCCAATCCAGGTACAGCAGGTAGGCCAACAGTGCAGTTGCCGTTAAAGTCTCACGTACGAGGGTCACCAGCGCACTTGTGGCGGCCTCCGATACATGGCTGACGTCATAGACCAGTCTGGAGATCAATTGGCCGGTCGAGTGTTGATCGAAATGCGGACTCGGTAGGGTCATCAGCTTGGCGAACATGGCCCGTCTCAAGTCGGTCACCACCCGGCTGGAGATCCACATCATCAGGTAACCGGTGATATAGACAAACAGGCTGCGCACGACGAACAGGGCCACGATGCCCAGCGGAATGCCCCACACCAGTCGAGCGTCCTCGGTCTGGAACCCGCGGTCGAGCAGATACTTCATGATTGCCGGGAAGATCGGTTCGGTCGCCGCCGTGGCCACCATACCAACAACGGCGAGAGCAAACGCCTTCCAGTATGGGCGTACGTAACCCAGCAGACGAAGATAAAGCTCTGAATTCAAACTGCTTGGCATCAAGATTTACCAGACGTTGTCTGCGGCGCCTTCCACGCCTGCCCCTGCTGCATCTCCAGTGCTTTCACATAGCGCCAGTAAGTTCCTTCGAAGTTGCCCAGCGCGATGACAAAGCCGGCCCAGCCGTCTAGGAAACCGAGTTTGAACAGGTAGTGTTTCCAGAACGCCCATTTGGCGTGCCACAGCGCAGACCACATGGTGATGCGCTTGTGCACGATTTTTTCGGCGCCCAGGCTGGAATAGCGATTGGCCTTGTGCATCACCTCAGCCATATTCTTGAACGGGAATTGCCAGATGGCATTGCGCAACGTTGCCACGGGTTTGTCTGTGTGGAGCAGATAGCCCTCGTGCACGGGTTTGAGGTCATAGCTCATGCAGTCGCGGCGAAATAACTGGGGTTGACGAAAATTGGGGTACCAGCCTGAATGCTTGATCCAGCGCCCCATGAACCAGTTGCGCCGGGGAACCCGCCAGACATCGACTGAATGGGCATCCGCCACGATCGACTTGACTTCGTCAGCTACTTCCGGAGTACAACGTTCGTCGGCGTCCAGGCTGAAGATCCAGTCGCCAGTGCAGGCGGCAACGGCCTGGTTGCGCAGATCACCGAATCCTTTGAAATCCACTTGGACGACCCGAGCCCCCAGACCTTGCGCAATGTCCGCTGTGCCATCGCTGCTGTGCGAGTCCGCGACGATGATTTCATCGGCCCATTGTGCACTGGAGATGGTTGCTGCCACCTTTTCGGCCTCGTTGTAGGCAATGATGTAAACGGAAATTTTGCTCATCGGGGGGTGTTAGTATCCGGCGCATCCTTGCCTGACCGGGGGCCATTCAGGCAATGTAGTCTAGTTCAAAATGCATTTCACCCAACCCCTTTCCCTCGTCATTACCACTTACAACCGAAGTGATGCCTTGCTGGCCGTGTTGGCGGGTCTGGTTCGCCAGACCGATCGGGATTTTGAGGTGGTGGTGGCCGATGACGGTTCGCGCCTAGAGCATCGGCACCGCGTATTGGAATCACCGTTGGCACAAGCTTTGAAGTTGGTTCACGTCTGGCACCCGGATGTGGGATTTACCGCGTCCAAAGTGCGCAATCGCGGGGTGGCTGCGGCGCGGGGGGGCTACATCGTGTTGCTGGATGGGGATTGTGTGCCGGAGGTGGATTTCGTGGCGCAGCACAAACGGATGGCCCAGGCGGGCTGCTTTGTCAACGGCAGCAGAGTTTTGTTGTCCCCGGCGTTGACCCGTCGAATTTTGGACGGGCAAGAGCAGATCAGTGGTCGCAGCGCAGGATATTGGTTGGGACAACGTCTGCGGGGACGGGCCGGCAAGCTGACCCATTTGTTGCGTTGGCCAGATGCGTTTGGCCGGGTGCAGCGCGATTTTTACTGGAAGGGCATCCGCAGTTGCAATATGGGGGTCTGGCGCTCGGATTACGAACGCGTGGACGGGTTTGATGAATCCTTCGTGGGGTGGGGCCATGAAGACGCGGATTTCGTCTTGCGCCTGCACCATGCAGGTGTGGCGCGCAAGAACGGCTTTTGTGCCACCGAGGTGTTTCACCTGTGGCACCCCGAGGCGGCTCGTAATGAAGAGTCTCGCAACGCACAGACGGTACGCGACCGTCAACGTAGTTTGATGGTGAAAGCGGTGTCTGGATATTCTCAAGAGCGACCGCACGATGATGCAGTGATTTCCAGGTTGTCATAATTTGCCCATGTTGATCCGATTGATCTGTTTTATTTTGGTGGGGTTGTGGGGTGTTTGTGCCCACGCTCAATTCCGCGTCGAAGTCTCCGGCGTAGGCCTGACGCAGGTGCCCATCACCTTCGCCCCGTTCAAGGGGCAGGATGCTTCCCCCCAGAAAATTTCCGAGATCGTTCAGGCCGATCTGGAGCGTAGCGGTCAGTTCCGATCGGTGGCGCTGGCAGGCGGCGCTACGCTGGATGAATTGACCCCGCCCAATTTGACAATTTATCGCCAGGCGGGTGCGGACGCATTGTTGTCAGGCAGCGTGACCAAGTTGGCAGATGGCCGCTTTGATGTGCGCTTTCGACTGTGGGACGTGGTCAAAGGGCAAGACATGGGGGGGCTCAGTTTTGCTGTGGCCGCTACCGATCTGCGCTTGGCCGCGCACCGAATTGCCGATGATGTTTACGAAAAGCTCACCGGGGACAAAGGTGCTTTTTCAACGCGCATTGCCTACGTTACCAAGGCGGCACAGCGTTACCAGCTGTGGGTGGCAGATGCGGACGGCCAAAACGCCCTGCCGGCGCTGGCCAGTGCGGAACCCATCATCTCGCCGGCCTGGTCGCCCGACGGCAATCAACTCGCCTATGTGTCGTTCGAGTCGCGCAAACCGGTGGTCTATGTGCACAACGTCAGCACCGGCAAGCGTCGTCTGATTGCCAATTTCAAGGGC
>Ga0172375_10006610_pt1 | contig 16184 bp, 19 predicted proteins | sample LakKiv1m_FD_114537 | JGI IMG/M metagenome (GOLD analysis project Ga0172375, IMG submission 114537) | Freshwater microbial communities from Kabuno Bay, South-Kivu, Congo - kab_092012_11.1m | ecosystem: Environmental > Aquatic > Freshwater > Lake | place: Democratic Republic of the Congo...
ACAAAGAGCGAAAAGATGAACAAAAAATACAATATAAACAAAGAAGAAACACTACATATAAGGGTAGTTATTACTAAAATTAAGGCAAAACTCGTTTTATGACTTTTGCAACGGTCTCAATTTGCATAACCCCAGTGCCTCTGATTCTTTCTGATGAATAAACAAAAGCCAAAACGCTGTGCCAAAAAATCCAACAAACATACTCGCTAAAACCCCTGCCTTTGTCATACCTTTCCAGAAAAGCGCTCCTATGTATGAAGGCAGGAACGTGCTCGCGCACAAACCAAAGAATATCGCGGTCGCTATCGCTATAATACTGCCAGGCAGTTTATATCCCAGCGCTACTGTAGCTATGACCCCGAGCACTATGCCTATGCGGGTAATAAGGACTGTGTATTTGGAACTTTTACCGCCTAAAATAACTTTTTCAAAAACATCCCTTCCAATAGACGTGCCCAACGCATGGAACTGCGAACTTGTGGTAGACATGGCCGCTGATAAAAGCGTAAGCATAAACAGATATATAAACCATGTAGGCATTGCGCTGTTTATATATATAGGGATAATTTTATCTATGTTCCCGCCCGCCACAGCCAAAGAGACATTGCCAAATGCAGGGTTATTCACAAAATATACATTTGAAAGGGCCCCTATTACAAAAGCCACGCCTGTCATGAAAAGTATAAATACTCCTCCCGCCAGGACGCCCCTGTTTATCTCTTTATTGCTTTTTACCGTCATAAATCTCACTGCAAGCTGCGGCTGGGTAAGGACGCCTACGCCAACCCCCATCACAATAGTAGAGACTAAACTCCACCATAAACTTGATCCGAATTTAGGCATACTTGTCCAGCCAAGATGGCCTGATTCCACAAGCTTTGGCGGCACCTTACCGGCCAGATCAGTAAGCGCCTGATGAGCCACAGTAACCCCTCCGAGCTTTACATAAGTAAAGACCAAAAGCACTGCCATGCCCACGAACATAATAGCGCCTTGAAGCGCGTCAGCATACATAACGCCTTTTAAGCCTCCCGCTAAAACATATGCGCATATAATAAGCGTATAAATAAAAAGGGCTACATTAAAATTTATATATGAGGGGAATGTTGTTTCCAGAAATCTCGCCGCGCCTATCAGAACTGCGGCAGAATAAAGAGGCATGAATAAAAATATTATAAGCCCGCTAAATCCCTGGATAGATTTGGAATTAAACCTCTTGCCCAAAAGTTCAGGAAATGTGTGGGCATCCAGATTATGCCCCATTTTTCTGGTGCGTTTGCCAAATATAATAAACGCGATAATAATACCCACTAATATATTAAGGAATGTAAGCCATAATAGCCCCATACCAAAAAGCGCCGCCGCTCCTCCAAAACCCACTATAGCTGAGGTGCTGATAAAAGTAGCTCCATAGGAAAGCGCCATTACAAAAGGATGGATATTCCTCCCTGCGACCAGATAGTCAAGGGCATTTTTTGTAGTGCGGTAGCCATAATAGCCAAGATATCCTATCATAAAAATATATAAGGCTACAACAATGGTCAGGACAAGCATATTATTCATACATCCTCCCAAATCCGCCTAAGGCGGATTTGATCCCGACCCGCCATTGTTCCTGTGGCGGGGAGGGACCTAATTAATAGATCAGAGATCTCCTTCCACCTTTTTCTCATCTTCCACCCATTTCTTGTCTTCAGGGCGGACTGTTTCGTCACCTTTATTCCAGTTGATTACCCCGTAAGCCACGCAAAAAAGAGCACTTAAGATACATAACAGATAAACTGACCAGATCTTTGGATCATCTATACCAAGCATATTGACCTCCCAAATTTTGCAAAGCAAAATTTGACCCCGAGCGACCCTGCCTTCGCTCTATGTCGCGAGGGGCCTAATTTGCCTTGCAAAGCAAAATTTGACCCCGAGCAACTCTTGTTTTTTACATTGTGTTGTGAGGGGCTTTTAATAAATATTAAATTATCTGATGATTTTTCAGTGCGTCCGAAAGAAATAATGTGGAATTTATCTGGTAAACAACACATTAACGTAATTATATCACGAAACTTACGCTTGTAAAGCCTAAAATCCATACATACTTTACAATTCGTGCCATGCACCATTTGTAAAGTTAGCTACTTTAATATCTCCAGCTGGGATATATCGTGAAGCACTATTTCTGGGTGGCCTTTGTATTCCTTTATTATTCCATAAACTCTGACGAGTTTTCCCTTAAAATACGAATCAGGAGATCGAAGCGCCCCTTTAAAGGATTGCGGGATGTTGTTTTTATATATAACTGCCTTAAAACTATCATTGAATTTTAATATCAACATCTTTTCTGTTAAATATGTGTCCTTTACTTCAGCTTCTACTACGCGAACCTTGCCTATATTCTGTTTTGCCTGGCCAGGCGAAATTATAGCGCTTTCAGAATCCAATTCAGCCCACAAACCCCTTTTATTAACCCTGGCTTCTTTTTGCGCCTCTAAAAACCTTTGAGCATATTTTACATTAGGAGGATAGGTATATATCATAGCATAACCCTCTCTAACCATCTCAAGATTTACCATTTTATCGCCCAGGTAGGCATAGGCAAGAAGGCGCCTGTATTTATCCTTTTTCTGCGCATCAAATTCCAACCTGACAGATCTTCCTTCCACAAAACTTTTATTAAACGCCTTGGCCTCTTCAGCGTAAGGCATGGGGTCATAAACCCATGCGGAGCCTTTCCTTTTTCTAATCTCTGGCGTATCGATGCCTATATACCTGACACTCTCCCCATTAGAAAGCTCTATTGTGTCGCCATCTATAACGCGGCTCACAACATAGTTATTATGCCTGTTGAGATCAAACTGCGCTGGAAAATTTATATGCCTGGAGAAGGCTATGATTATAGACGTTATTAAAAAAGCTATAAGGGATATGGCATATCTTATCTGGCGTTTCATGCATTTATTCTAAGGCGAGAGGGTTATAATTATATTTTGCGAACATGGTATAAACCGTGCCTGCAGTAGAGCCTGTCCTGGTGCCATGGGCAACCCTCCATCCATGGCCAGTATCTACATCATCTTGCGTCGCATAAGGAAGGCATCCATTTCCCTGGCCTACCATAGAAGGGCTGGATATAATCATTTTTTCTATCTCGGAAAGATAATAATCCGCTTTTTTATTATAATACGCTGCCCTGCTAAGCTCGTCTTTTTGTTTATAGTAATCCGCCATTATCCTGAATGACACTATCATCTGGCTTGTCCATTCAGTAGACACGATCCCGCCTCTTGCCGTATGCGCGTATTTCCCAAAATCAAATCCTGTAACCTTGACCTTTTCTCCATCGTGCCTTATATAATCCGTTGTAACCATGCAGTTGGTCTCCGCGAAATCCAGTATCTGGTCAGGATCCATGCCTGATTTATTCAAAAGCTCAGGGCCTATAGCTGCGATAGCCCACGCAAATGTATCTGTAGCTATAGTTGCGTCTCCCTTGCCTCTATTCATCTTGGATTCCAGCCTGTTAAACGAATTTTTTTTAAGCCAGTTAAAAGCCAGGTTCTGCGCCTCCAGGTATGCCTCATCCCATGTAATTTTATAAAGCATGCCGAAGAGGGCATACGCGTCAAGATTATGCTCTGTGCTGAACCATTCAAATTTAGGCCCGCCTTTTATCCCATAATCCTTATCCTGTTTCTGTATCGCAATAAGCCATCTCGCGATATCTTCCGCATCTGAAAGATAAGAGTCATCATTAAATTTTTTAGTATATTTAACTATGGCTATAGCCAGCCATATATTAGGCCCGCTGTGCACACTATACTCCACTGTCTTTCCTGTGCGGGAATCATATGCGTTTGCAAACGCGCCATTTGATTTCTCCGCCCTAGTTTTATAAAAATCCAGTATCTCTTTAGCCTCGCCCTGATCCCCCATCAAAGTAAAACACTGGCACGCAAGCGACTGATCGTAAGTAAATGCCCATTCTTCCAGATCCTTATCGCCTTCATAGCTGACCACAAGCCCTGTGCGCCTGCTCTGATGGTTTTTGAGCCACTTATACATATTTGACATGCTTTTCTCTTCCACCGCGCTAAAAGAGGACAGGAGATTTTTCAAATCATCTTCCGCAGAAATCTTTTGATTTGAAACCCTAGAGACCTTCTTTTTTAAATACACGTTTTCCTTGCCAAGGGCCGCGAGCCTGCTGTTAAATCTTGCCCTTTGAGAAAGCACATGTTTCATAATCTTTTTCGTCTTTTCCTTATCTTCTTTCATATACTCTATAAGCTTGTCTTTCTTCCTTGCGCCAGAGACAACCTTCTCCAGGTCTTTAACCTGCATCTTTAATTTTTCAATCTTATCTTCATTTAGATTAATCTTACATCCTATAACATTATTTTCCTGATCCAAATCCATAAGTTTCTTCTCAATTTCAGCCTTCTTAGCAGAAAGCTGGTTTAATTCTTTCACTAATTTTCTGTTTTCAACTCGCGTCTTAAAATCCTTGGAATAAAAATATGCCCCCCCGGAAATCAGAAAGAAAAAGAAAACCGCTATAATGACAGGGGTGAGTATTATCCTTGTGGCGTGAAAATATATCCTCTTATTATCCTTTGAATCTATCTGCAAAAATGAAAGGCCTATAAGGTATTTATTGGGGTAGCCTGATTTTATTTTTTCATGCCAGGCGATTTTAGCTATCGCCTTGGTCTCAGGCCTGGAAAGCGGGATATGAAGCCTGATATCTAATTTGGCCCTGCCTTCCCTAATAATCTGCTCAAGCCCTTCTTCTAAATTATTGACTTCTAAGCAGATACCGCCTTTGCCCACATCTCTCGTAAAACCCTGTTTTATTTCACTTATAGAGCCTGATGTCTCAGGGTCTATAAATTGAAACTCTACAGGAAATACAGCATTGAGCCTTATATATTTTCTGTTGTCTATAATCTCGGGATTTTTGTTCTTTTTTGGCGTGTTTTTGCTCATTTATAGAATATTACCAACAAGATGCCATAAAAGCAAGCAAAAACTGCCCTGAAAGGTATTTTCAGGTTCAACCTTGATCATGGCTAAGCTATTCTATGCTATTGGAGATATTTTGCATGACCTGTTCATCTACGAATATGGGGGCTTTGGCGCGGATTGCTATGGCAATGCTGTCGCTGGGCCTGGCGTCTATCTCAACGATGCGGTTATCTAATGAAACAACAAGATTTGCGAAAAATGTGTTGTTTTCTAATTTATTAATTACTACCTTTTCTATCTTCCCTCCAAGCTGCGTTATAGTATTATGAAACAAGTCGTGCGTCATGGGTCTTGGAGGGTTTACCCCGCTTATCTTCATCTTTATAGATGTAACTTCCATTATCCCTATCACAATAGGCAATATACGCTCTCCCTGTTTTTCCTTGAGCACAATAACCTGCTCTCCCCTGTTTTCATCTATCCTTATTTTGTTCAATTCCATCTCTATGATAGCCATAGTATTAGAAAGATTATCACAAGAAACATATGTTGTCAAGGCGCCAACGATGTCACCTTGTCCCGCTGCGTCGGCGGGATGTGTCCCGCCGACGCAGCGGGACAAGGTAAAACATAGAGATCAACTGTACACTTTAACATTATTGGAATGTAAAATTAGAGCCGCGCTGATAGCGTTAAGGGATGATTTGACGCAAGGGCTCAAGCTTGCACCAAATTTATTAGCCTGGGATTTTATGCCTATCATATAAATACCCGCATTAGTGGAGCCCTTTAGATATTCTATTAATAGGCCTGGGGACATATCATGAGTAGATATCTTCCCTTGCCGCAATTCCTCTCCTGAAAAAACCCTTACATCTCCTGGCTCGCCGTCAAAAAAAACAGCGTCTACGATAATAATGGTATCTGGCTTAAGCCTGGTTATTACGCCTGTCCAGTTTTCAGGAGAAACCCCCGCGTCTATGACATCATATTTAACCTTGCCTCTTATCATGCCCGCGAGATGAGGGCCAGCTCCATCATCTCCGCGCTCGGTGTTGCCGATGCAGAGTATAATAACTTTGCCTTTTAATATATCAGTTATGGTTAACATTTTCGGTATCAAGTAACAGGTAACATGTAACAGGTAAAAACCTGCTACCTGCGACCTGTTACCTGATACTATCTTTTTATTATGTCTTCAGCGTCACTTCCCTGCGGCACTTTGGGCAGAGTATCTTAACCCTGTCCTGGCGGGTCAATTCTTCCTGTTTTGCTGCATCCAGATAAGCTAATTTTAATTCCTTTAACGCTGATAGATACGCGGTAGGGCTTGAATATGCCAATGGTCCAAGCCTCTTCGCAACCCACGCAAGATGATCCTTTGCCCCGACTATGCATCCGCAAGCCTCGCATAAAGCCAATTCCTTTTCTACGGATTCTACCGCCTGGCCCCTGTCAAATACAGCCAGGTCAAACTTATTTGAAAGCTTAATGCCCTCCTGCGTAATGCACGCTGCCTGGCACTGGCCGCAGAAAATGCACGAATCATAATGAAGCTCCAGCTTCCTGATAGGCGGCTCCGAATCAGATATATCTTTCACCTCTATGCAGCCTGTAGTGCAAACTTCGGCGCACGCCTTGCAGCCAACGCATCCATCTTTAAAATATTCTGGTTTTCCTCTGAAACGCTTCTCAGGGACATGCGGCTCAAAAGGAAACCTTGTAGTATACGGACCTTTTACGAGCGCCAAAATAGCTTCTTTCAATTCCCTTAATTTAGGATAACGCACTAATTCCCATCCTCCTTATATTTATCGATCGCGCTCTTATCACAGAGCTGGACGCCTGATTTATGCGCGCTCCTGGCGAGCGCATGGCCCACAACAGGGGAGATAGCGAGAATAAAAAAGGCTGATATAATAGCCTTAACGCCTGTAGCACAAAACCCCTTAAGTATAAATGTGCCGAATAGTATCGCGCAAGTGCCAAGCGTAATGCACTTGGTAGTGGCGTGAAGCCTGTTATATGCGTCGGGCAGCCTGATCAATCCTACGCAGCCTAATACATCAAATCCCAGGCCTGTTATAATAAACGCGTATCCTATAATATGTTGCATGTTATTCATCAAAACCCTTTCCTTCTAGATACTTTGCCAGCGCAAGAGCCCCAACAAAACTCTGCAGGGCCCATGCTATAGCAATATCAAGATACCAATCCCTTCCCGTATATACGCTCAATATCGCGCAGAAGCCTACTATTAGTATCCCCAACGTGTCGATCGCCACTGCCCTGTCGCTTAAAGTAGGCCCCATGGCAATCCTCGCCAGGCACATGCTAAAACAAAACATCAGGATAAAAAATGCCCTGGCTAAAAACCCTGATTGCCATGTAAGCAAAGACGTTAAAGGTAAAAATGTTATGGCGAATAACACCCCTGCCACAGCAAAAAAACCTATGATATAAACTAACTTTTTTTTCATAGCGTCAATAAAATATCTTTTTAAGAATACCCTCAAATTTATTCACAATATCCAGCGTATATTTTTCCATATTATAAGCCTTTATATCTATGCAGTGTATATACAGGAAACCCCCCTCTGCATCTATGTCAACGCAAAGCGTCCCTGGCGTAAGCGTTACTGAATTAGCCAGTATAGTAAGGCCTATATCAGATTTTATAGTTGCCTTTACTTTTATGATACCTGGATTTATAGGTAAGGACGGCCTGATGATCCTGACTGCCACATCTATATTCGCCTTTAAGCACTCCCAGGCAAAAACAGGCACATACCATAAAAACCACAGATACTTAGTAGTGTGCCCGAAATAATGCGGATTTGAGGCGAAGATATTGCCCATCACAAATGTTATAACGCCGGCTACTAACAACCCGGCTATTATATTATGGCTGCTAGCTTTCCCGGCTAACAGCATCCATATTATAAACATAAAAATGAACAGGCTGACCCTGGGTTTCATCTTAAAGCAGCCTCCAGAATAATAGACGAATAACTCGTGCCTTTTAAAACAACCTGGACCGCGTCGCTTATAAAAATCCTCATCCCTGGCAACAGCATCAGCCCGCTTATTACGCAAAACAAGGCGAGCGCGCCCATAGAAAATTTCATAAGCCATGGGGCATCTTTAATATTTTTTAAACTATCTTTTATATCCCCAAAAAAAGCGAATTTCTGCGCTTTCATATATGCTGAAAGCGTCAATATACTGCCTATAACAGCGCAGGCCCCATATCCTACGTGGCCCTTTTGTATGCAGGCGATGATTATTATAAGCTTGCTAAAAAAACCTCCAAAAGGCGGGATGCCTGAAACAGCCATAGAGGCTATCATGTTCGACTTCATAGTAAAAGGCATCTTCCTGGCTATGCCTGACATATCCCTTAAATCCCTCCCTCCTCCCGCGTAATCAATAGATCCTGCTGTCAGAAACAAAAGGGACTTCATAATAGAATGATTAAACAGATGAAACAGCGCGCCAAATATCCCAAGTGGAGTGCCAAGCCCTATCCCAAGCAATATATAACCTATCTGCCCTATAGAGCTGTATGCCATGAGGCGCTTTAAGTTCCATTGCGAAAGAGACAATATCCCGCCTATAACTATTGATACAACACTAAGAAACATCAAGGCTGATAAAAAAACCTGAGTGGCTCCCAGTATGTTGAAAAAAATCCTTAGAATCGAATAAACACCAAGCGCCTTTATCAAAACACCTGAAAGCATCGCGGATACAGGCGCTGGCGCTGAAGAATGCGCGTCAGGAAGCCATGCGTGAAAAGGCATCAGGGCTGACTTTAAACCAAATCCCATCAAAAACAAAACCCCCACAAAAGGCGCTAACATCCCGCCCTGCTTATAACTGAGCACCCTGGCCATATCAGCCATATTCAGGGTAGATGTGAAACCATAAAGGAACGCTATGCCCATAAAAATAAAACAGGACGCCACGGATCCTATAATAGCGTATTTGAAAGACGCTTCAAGCTCTTCATGGCCTGTGCCAAACGCCACAAGGGCATAACTCGCGATAGACGCTATCTCCAGAAATACAAACAAGTTAAAAATATCCCCTGTTATAATTGCGCCGTTCATACCGCACACCATCAGGAAAAAAAGTGTAAAAAATTTTGATTTATCAGTATACTTTTCCATATACGCTATAGAATAAACTGTCACAAAAAAACCTATAAGGCTTATAATAGAGGATATAAAAACGCTAAGCCCGTCAACGACAAGGCATATCCCGAAAGGCGGGGCCCATCCTCCTATTTTATACACCAGTAATTTTCCAGGGGCATTCTGCAAGGACATCATCATATAGCCAGAACATGCCAAGAGCCCAAGGCTGGTTACAAAAGCCGCTATGTCCGAGAAACGCTTGATGAATTTTCCAAAAAGCGCTATTATAAAAGCTGCTCCAAGCGGTATGACAACAAATAGAGGTATTATATTTATAGCTCCCATTAAAATTACACCTTTAAATTCAGCTTTAAGCTGTAAGTTATAAGTTGTAAGCTTAAAACTTACGGCTTATAGCTTAAAGCTATCTTTATCCTTTAAGCTTCTTGATCTTTGTTATATCAAAAGTTCCGTATCTTTCGTAAATCCTTATCGCGACCGCGATCAATAAAGCCATAACAGCAAGGGCAATAACTATAGAGGTAAGAACCAGCGCCTGCGGCAGAGGGTCTACCATATTAGTTATAACTTGATCCTGCGACTCTATAGGGGCCCTGCCGTGAAATTTATATCCAAGTAGCACAAAAAACATGCTTATGGAATAATTCATTATCGCAAGGCCTATTATCATCTTCACTATATTGCGCTTACGCAATACACCGTAAAGCCCTACACAAAACAATACGATACATAAAAAGTAAAGCCCCATCTCGCTACTTCCCTTCCTTAAATTTTTCCAGTATCACCAGAGCCAGAAATATCGCGAAAAGCCCCACTGCCACCTTGAGCCCTATGGCTATATTGCTCAAGGGTATTGTCCCTGCGCTGAATAGGTCAAAGTGGCTTCCTTTTCCCAGTATATTGCGGAAAAATGACCCCTGGGCAAAACCCATAAGCGCTATGCCTAAGAACATCAATGCCCCTACACTCTCAAGGTTAGATGCCAGATTCTTGGAAAGCCTCGCTGGCCTCGCGTCCTTGCCAAACGCCAAAACTAAAAGGACAAAAGACAAGGCTACCATAACGCCTCCGGCAAATCCTCCTCCCGGAGAAAGATGCCCGTGCAGTATAATGTATATCCCAAAAAGCATAATAAAGCATACCACCAGCCCGGTAACTGTCCTCACTATAAGAGACATGCCTGATTTTGCATTATTTATCATGCCCGCTTCTCCCTGTCTTTCTTAAAATAGTTACTATGCCTATTACAGCGGCAAACAAGGCAGCTGCCTCCCCAAGCGTATCATAAGCCCTAAAATCCAGGACCACGCCTGTTACCAGATTGACCGAGCCAGTCTTATCAGCGCCCTCTTCCATATACTTCCTCACCACAGCCATCAAGGGTTCCCCGAAATTAGGCAAGGCCCTTAATGCATGGTAACTCGAAAAAAGGAATATGGCCATAAATACAAGCATAGCCATTGTATTAAAAACCCATCTGCCTTCTATAACAAGAGGCAGGTCTTTATTGATAGTAGCCCTTATTAAAATAATCAGGCACAATATCTCAACCACCAGCTGAGTAATCGCAAGGTCAGGGGCCTTCACTATCAGAAAGGCAAGACAAAGCGCAAACCCAACTGCGCCCATGGCTATAACGCTTGAGAAGAGATCTTTTATCTCTATAGCCACTACAGCCGCAAAAATCATGAATATCAAAAGTATGTACAGTTCCATTGCATCTCGTATATGAAATAACACTTTAATTCAAAAATCAAAATCACAAACCAAAATTTAAAATTTTAAATCCTGTGTTAGCTAACATAGATTTTGAAAATTTTGGATTTTGAATTATCATTTTGATATTTGATTTTTGATGTTTAAATTTATACATTTTATTTCAATAAGAACAAAAATAACCCTATCATGCCTAACAGCACCCACACAAGATATGTTGGGAGAACACCATTATGCAGGCCCTGGAAAACCCCTCCTAAACCAAAAATGATCTTTTTAAACTGCTCATACATATCGAAAAATCCTGCCTCTGCCTTTTTATAAATACCTCCTAAAACCCCGTATTCTTTTACAGTATTATAAAACTCTGTCCCTGAAAGCCTCATGTCTTTTTCAACAGGCTCTCCTCCTATATAAGGGCTGCTTATCCTTATCGATTTAAAATTCCCAAGCAAATACACCAAAATCCCTATTATCAGGCCCGCGAATAAAAACAGCGTCGCTTTTAATGACTGCCATTTTCCTATAAATTCAAGGCCATCTACCATGGCAGGCATTATAAAAAATCTTAAAGGGATCTGATACGCAAATACTCCAAACACTATGCATAAAATTGCCAGCACTATAACAGGCAACAGCATCTGCCACGAAACCTCATCGCGCGACCTGCGACCTGCCTGTCCCGAACGAAGTCGAGGGATGACCTGTAACCTGTAGCCTCCTTCTTGTCCCAAAAATATAGCGTGAATAAGCTTTATAAACGACGCTAGTGTCAAGCCGCTGCCAAACATCGCAGCCACAAGACAGAATACCCATAACGACCCGCCTGATTTTCCGCTTTCAACCAGGCCCTGATAAATCATCCATTTTGAAAAAAATCCGTTAAAAGGAGGGATCCCTGATATAGAGCAGGCCGCGACCACTGTTGTAAAAAATGTTACAGGCATTATCCTGCTGAGCCCGCCCAGATTATCCAGCTCGGACGTCTTTGTCTTATATTCCACATTGCCGCCGGATAAAAACAGGCAGCATTTATATATCGCGTGATTAAGCATATGAAAAAGCCCGCCTGCTATGCCGATTGGATTTCCCGTGCCTATGCCCAGGACCATATATCCTACCTGGCTGACCGCGTGATAACCAAGTAATTTTTTAAAATCGTGCTGGATGAGCGCCATCATTACCGCAGCCACTATTGTGATTGAGCCTATCACCATTAGAAGCGAATAAGAGAATGGATTTAATATAAAAATATCGCGCATCAATCTTATCAGCAAATAAATCCCAAGCAGCTTATCAAGGCTTGCCGGCAAAAACGCGGTAACGCTGACAGGCGCCTTATTGGCTGTCTCTGGAATCCAGGTATGAAAAGGCATTACTCCTGATTTGGCAAACGCGGCTATGGCTATCAGAAAAAAAGACCAGAAAGATAAATTACTGTCTATGGGAATCCTTATATCCGTTAAATTTAAAGAGCCTTTCGTTAACCACAGCACCCCAAAGCCAAGTATCATAAAAGCGTCTGTCCCGGCTATTATAATAAAGGCCTTTTTGCTTATCGCATTAGCCTCAGGCCCCTTTATATTGATGAGCGCATAGAGTAGAAGCCCCAGAAACCCCCATGACACTAAAAGTATAATAATATTATTTGAGACTACCGCTAAAATAGACATGCCTATTGTCCATATTACGCAGGCATAATAAGAGGATATTTCCTTATAACTGGACATTGACCTCATTGAATATAGCGTTATTAAAAATCCGAAAAGGCCTATGCCAGGCACAATAAATCTGGATAGATTGTCTACGTATAGATAACCTATATTAAGAGGCGCAGCAAAAAATATCTTTATCCCTGCGATAAATAAATATAGTGATACGAGAAGGCTAAAAATCTTCGCCAGTTTCCTGAATCTATTAGGTATGGCAAAAATAAATAGCCCCGCGGCTATTGAAACTAAAATTGGTTCCAGAAATATCTTCATCATCTTCCCAGTTTATTTTTAATTTTTTCTGTTTTTTCCTGCGAGAGCCTTACAAGATCCTGTCCGTCCATCATCTTCCTGCCTGTCTTATAATCCACCACTGCCATTCTTTCTGTGCAGCAATAGCACGGGTCAACTGCCGCGAGTATTATAGTAGCGTCTGAGATTGTCTCCCCTATCACAGCCTTTTTATTAGACGCGACATTCATAAAACTCGGTGCCCTTATCTTATGCCTGGCAGGGCTGTTCCCGCCATCTGCCATTACATAATGCACCACCTCTCCTCTCGGGGCCTCATGTCTTCCAATGCCTTCCCCTTTGGGGATATCCTTTATTCCTGAATCTATAGGGCCTTTTGGCATTTTATCAAGGCATTGTATTACAATATTTATAGACTGATATAATTCTAATATCCTAACAACAGCCTTGCTGAACACATCGCCGCCTTCATGCGTGCATACCTTCCACTCCACCTTATCGTAAGCAGCGTAAGGGTCGTCTCTCCTTATATCTATATTTACGCCTGATGACCTCGCTGTAGGCCCTACCAGGCCATAATCCCTGGCATCTTCCTTTGTCAATACGCCTACGCCTTCTGTCCTCATCCTTATAACAGGGTCGTCCATAATGGCGCCTTTAAACATGTCTAATTTGGGTATCAAATCCTTTAATGTCTTTTTTATCCATGGAAAGTCTTCTTCAAATATATCCCTCCGCACCCCTCCTGGTTTCATCATCCCATAGTTCTGCCTGTTGCCCGCGATCCTTTCAAATATATCCAGCACAGGCTCCCTGTATCTCCATGCCCACATCCAGACTGTATTATATCCTAAGAAATGCCCTGCCAGGCCAAGCCACAGCAAATGGCTGTGTATCCTCTCTAACTCTCCTATCACAGTCCTTATATAAAGCGCCCTTTCAGGGGGTTTTTCTCCCAGGAGATCGTCTATGGCATTTACATACGCAAAAGGATGCGAGGTAGAGCATATGCCGCATATCCTCTCAACCATGAACGCCACCTGGTCAAAATTTTTTGACTCAGCTATCTTTTCAACCAGCCTGTGGTTATACCCGAGCTCGATATCGATATCCACCACAGTCTCGCCATCAACGTGCAGTTTAAAAAATTCCGGCTCTTCCTGCAGTGGATGATAAGGACCTATTGGGATAATTTTATGTGACATATTTAGCCTTTAGCCTTCAGCTTTCAGCTGTCAGCCGCTGAAGGCTGAAAGCTGATAACTGAAAGCTACATTAATCTTTCCTGAGCGGATAATTCGCCTCCGGCCAATCATCTTTCAAAAGCAGGTGTTTCATATTCTCATGGCCTTTAAAGCTCACCCCTAACATCTCATGTAGCTCCATCTCTATCCACTCAGCGCACTTGAATAACGGTAGAAGCGAATCTATCTCGAGATCTGGTTTTTCGAGTATCACCCTTAGCGATATAAAAAGCCCTATATCGTCCACTGTAAAGTGATAGAGGATCTCTACCGCCTTTCTTGTGTCAACACCTGATGCGGTAGAAAACCTTGCCTTTTCTTCGTTAAAAAGATACTTCGCTATCTGCGGAAGCATGTTCTTATTTATTGTAAAATAAATCCTGTTTTTGGACTTATCAACAAACTCTATTAAATCTCTACCAGATCGAACTTTTATATTTTCTATTATCGCTTCTCTTTTCACCCTGCTTTTCCTTCCTGCTTATCTGTCCAGCCCTTTCTGCTGAAATTAATATCTTAAGTAGAAAGGGCGGGGTTCATTTTTTTTCTTTAAGTTTTCCTATTAGTTTTACAATACCCGCTATCATCGCCTCTGGTTTTGGCGGACAGCCCGGCACATAAATATCCACCGGCAAAACAGAATCTACGGGATTCGGGCAATTTGGCCCGTTCTTAAAAATACCCTGGCCGCAGGAACAAGTGCCTATGGCAATCACCACGCATGGTTTTGCGGCCTGCTCATAAACCTGCTTTATGCGCGGTACAGCCTTCAGATTCAATGACCCTGTCACAAGTATCGCGTCCGCATGCCTCACGCTGCCTACAAGAGTAATTCCGAACCTCTCTACGTCAAACCTCGGGGTCAGCATATCTATAATCTCTATATCGCAGTTATTGCAGCTGCCTGTCGACATATGATAAACCCATATAGACTTTGTGAGCGCCTTTAATTTAAGATTCATAGCTCAAGAAACGGTTAAAACCCTTTTAAAGCTAATAATACTGCCAAAACAGCCATCAATGTCATCTTTCCCCAGAAAAATCTCACTGCCTGGTCAATCCTCACGCGAGGATTTGTATTCCTTATCAAAATTATCGCCACTAAAAGTATCACATACTTCCATATGCTTAAAAAATTAAACCCCTGCCAGAATAGCGTTATTAAAAATAATGGCAGAACTACCATTAACATTGTCTTTGTAAGTTTAAAAATCGCTAAAAGCATGCCTGAATATTCTATGTAAGTCCCTGCCATTATCTCTGTCTCTGCCTCGCTTGCGTCAAAAGGCACCAGCCCAAGTTTTGCCTGCATGCAGAATATCATAACTATAAAAGCTATAATACCTGAAAGGCTCCATACAAACGGCCCGTTTAGCGCCTGATAATTTATAATTTCGCTTAACCTCAAGAGCCCATGGCTTTTAATAACAGGCACCATCATTGAAATAATAAAAGGCAGCTCATATGCCAAAACCATTTTTATCTCTCTTGACGCGCCAAGAGACGCCAGAGGATTCCCGCTCGCTGAAGCGCCCAATATGACAACTGTCGCGGGCAATGTCAAAAGATACACTATCACTATAATATCACCTGAAAAACCCTTTGAGGTAGGGTCGATGTTCGGAAGCCACACAAGCATGGACGCAAGCGTAACAGCGCTCAGTCCTATCAGAGGAGAGAGAAAAAATAATTCCCTTGACGCCTCAGCAGGGACAGTGATCTCTTTCACGCTGAGCTTAACGATATCCACCAGCGGCTGATACCACGGCGGGCCGACCCTCCATTGAATACGCGCAGTAAGTTTGCGGTCTATCCAGCATGCCGCAAGGCCGACAAGCGCTGTAAATAAAAAGCCTGGGAATATAATAAGATTAAAAAAGTGCTTTAGCATAATATACTATCTTGTTAGCGATTAGGTAATTAGGCGATTGGGGCATTAGGAGCAATGCTCCGATCCTTACTTTCCCCAATCCCCTAATATCCCAATCTCCCAATATCCTATCACTTGCACCCTAAGGGTGATACTTCTTCCACGGCATAGCATGCACCGCCACATGTTCGCCTATCAAATATATATCATCCTTCTCAGATACTTCTACCTCTATAAATTTTATCGCATCAGGAATTGAGCACGATTTTAC
>Ga0172375_10006611_pt1 | contig 16183 bp, 9 predicted proteins | sample LakKiv1m_FD_114537 | JGI IMG/M metagenome (GOLD analysis project Ga0172375, IMG submission 114537) | Freshwater microbial communities from Kabuno Bay, South-Kivu, Congo - kab_092012_11.1m | ecosystem: Environmental > Aquatic > Freshwater > Lake | place: Democratic Republic of the Congo...
CTTGGGACCATCGCCACGGAGCCGGCGGGATGCGCGCCGCAGACGCCTGGGTCGGGAGCGCTGCCTGGAAGGCCGGCCGTAACCGTACTCCTCTAGGGAGCAGACGGTGACCGGTGAGGCGCCGGGCGCCGCGACCTGGGCTCCCCGGCCGTAGAGCACGGGCAGGTACATGGCCCCGCGACGGGCAGCGAGGATCACGATGGCGACCTCTATGCGGTGTCCGGGACTCGTGGTGGCAACAGCCTTCCTGGGCGCGCTGGCCGGGGCAGCGGAGCTGTCCGTGGAGATGGCCGACTCGGGCCTGGTGCAGGGGCTGAAGGTGGACGGCCAGGGAGTCGCGGAGAGCCTCAACCTGTTGGTCCCAAAGCCGGGCTGGCAGGGCTACCATGGCACCCTGCGGGAGGCTCGCGTCAGCGGCCGTCGTGGCGACCTGGCAGCCGGGCCGCTCCGCGTCGAGGGGGTCCTCTCCGCGGGCGAGGATGCAGCGTTGGCGTATACCTGCACGCTGCAACGACAGGCAGGCGGGCTGCGGTTCGACTACGAGATCACGCCACGGCGGGACCTCGACGTCGCGGGGGTGGTCGCCCAGGTCTTGCTGGGGGGACCAGCCCTGCAGGGGCGCGACTGGACGCTGGTGGACGGGCGGACGGTCCGCAGCGGGACGTTCCCGGCCGAGCTCCCGGAGGCCTACACCTTCTTCTCCGAGAGCGGCTTCGAGCGGCTGGCCTGGCCCGGCGCCGGAGGGGAGCTGGTGGCCCTGGTCCCCGACTGGCAGACGGTCTCGCGGGTGAACGTCCAGGACGACCGGCGCTTCGGCATGCCCGCTTACGAGATCCAGATCTACGCCCATGCCCCCGGGACCCTGGCGCAGGGCAAGCCGGTCCGGCTGAGCTTCAGCCTGGTGCCGGTGGCGGCCACGGAGATCAGGGCCATGCAGGCTCAGGCACAGGCCCTCTCGGCGGCCGCGCGTGGCTCGCTGACGGGAAGCGCGGCAACCGTGGTCCGGGGGGTGACGCCGGCCGCCGAGTCGGTGGCGGCCTATGGCCGGTTCGAGGCAACGGTGGACCTGTCGGCCCGCTACGACAACCCCTTCGATCCGGACCAGGTCGCCCTGGATGGGCATTTCGTCACACCGTCCGGCAAGGAGGAGACCGTCCCCGGTTTCTACGCCTGGGACTACGAGCGCGCGCTCCGCGGCGGCAGCGAACGGCTGACGCCCACCGGCCAGGGCGGCTGGCGCCTGCGCTACTGCCCGCGGGAGCCGGGTCGGTATCGCTACTGGGTGACGCTCAACAGCGGCGGCGCCACGGCCAGAAGCACCGAGGCCGCCTTCACCTGCACGGCCTCCACACACCCAGGCTTCGTCCGCATCAGCCGGGGCAACCCGCTCTACCTCGAGACGGACAACGGCGAGCCCTACTTCGCCATCGGTGAGAACGTCTGCTGGCCAGGCCGCGGCGGGACCTTCGACTACGACCGTTACTGGCAGCGCCTGGCGGAGAACGGCGCCAACTATGCCCGCGTCTGGATCGGTCCCTTCGACTGCTTCACCCTGGAGCGCACGGCCCGGGGCCCCGAAGATATGGCTGGCCTGGGCCGCATCGATCTGGCAGCCGCCTGGCGCATCGACTCCATGCTGGACCTGGCGGAACAGCGCGGCATCCGGGTGATGTTCTGCATCGACTCGTTCAACTCGCTGCGGGCCAGCCCGCCGCACGCGGTGTGGGCAAGCTGTCCCTACAATGCCGCGGTCGGTGGCCCCCTCGAGAAGCCGGAGCAGTTCTTCACCGACGCCAAGGCCCAGAAGCTGTTCCGCAGCCGTCTGCGCTACATCGTGGCCCGCTGGGGCCACCAGGCCTCGGTGCTCTCGTGGGAGTTCTGGAACGAGGTCAACATCATCGAGAAGTACGTCAGCGCCGACGCCGCGGCCTGGCACCGTGAGATGGCCCGCTACCTGCGCGGCATCGATGTCTACGCGCACCCCATCACCACGAGCTGGGCCGGCGTCGACGGCGATCCGGCGGTGGATGGCCTGCCTGAGATGGACTACATCCAGAGCCACCAGTACGGAGCTCACGATCCCGCCGCCTACATGGCCCGCATCTGCCGGGAGAAGGTCGCGCGGTTCGGCAAACCGCACTACTTCGGCGAATTCGGCACCGGGACCGAGGCCGAGGGCACCGGTGAGGACAAGCCCGGCATCCACCTGCACGACGGCCTGTGGAGCGGCCTCATGAGCCAGGCCGCCGGAACCGGCATGCTCTGGTGGTGGGACAACTACGTGGAGCCCAAGGATCTGTATCACCACTTCCGGCCCATCGCCGAGTTCGTCAAGGGGCTGCCGCTGACGGCCACGCGCTTCCAGCCGCTGTCGGGTGCCACGGTGAGCTACGCCGGGGCACCGCCGGCGCCGCGCCTCGAGGACCTCGATCTGGCCCCCGAGGCTGGAAGCTGGAACCCGGCCCCGTTCAACCAGCCCAACCGCTTCGTGGTCGATCCGGACGGCCGGGTCGAGAACGGCGAGAACCTGGCCCGCGTGCTGCACGGCAAGCGGAACCACCCCACGCTGCACAACCCGGCGACCTTCGCGGTGGACTACGGCCAGGCCGGCGAGTTCGTCGTGAACGTCACCGGGGTATCCGGCCACGGCGGCGCCAATCTGCGGCTCCTGGTCGACGACAGGCAGGTGCTGGCAGAGGAGTTCCCGGATGAGGACCAGGGCACGGAGACGCTGACCCGGTTCAACGGGCCCTACAAGGCAGCGGTCCCGGCCGGCAAGCACACGGTCCGGGTGGTCAACGAGGGCAACGACTGGGCCTACGTCAGCTACACGCTTCCGGCGTACCGGCGGCGCACGGACCCGGGCCTCCAGGTCTATGGCCTGGCCAACGGCAGCACGACGCCTGGCCAAGTGGCGGCGATCCTGTGGCTGAAGAACGAGCGCTGCACCTGGTACCTGCACAACCGCGGGGTCGATGCCGGGACCATCCCGCCGACGCGGGTAGCACTGACCGGAATCGCCGCGGGGCACTACGAGGTCGAGTGGTGGAACACGACCACCGGCAAGCCCGGCGAACGGACGCCGGTCAGCGCGGCCGCCGGGACGGTCACGGTCACGGCGCCTGCGGTTACCTCCGATGTCGCCGCCAAGCTGTGGCGCGTGGGGAAGTAAGGGACCGTCAGGGCCGCGACCACGGGCCGCGGCCATCGAGAGAGCGGCCCGCGGGATGACCCGTGAGCGTCTTCTGGCACCCCGCCAGGGTGCCTCCCGCACGATTCCCCATTCCGGGGGTGTCGGCGCGTTGCCGCACGCCTCGACCCCCGGCTACGTTCTGGCACCCCCGCCGGGGTGCATCCGGCACGATTCCCCATTCCGGGGGTGTCGGCGCGTTGCGGCACGCCTCGACCCCCGGCTACGTTCTGGCACCCCCGCCGGGGTGCATCCCTCCTGGTCCCGGATTCCGGGGGTGTCGGCGCGCTGCCGCACGCCTCAACCCCCGGCTACGTTCTGGCACCCCCGCCGGGGTGCACCGCGCCACCGCTACGGGGTGGCAGACAGTAGCCGGGGGTCGAGCGCAGCGACACCCCCGGACAGGCGACAACCAGCCATTCCCACCCTGGAGGGGTGGCAGACAGTAGCCGGGGTCGAGCGCAGCGATGCCTCCGTCACCTGCCACACGGAGAGAGACCTCTGCGACCTCCATGTCAACCCCAGGGACGGCGCTGCCTGCCGCCAGTGGCGGAACACCTGGCGGCAGAGCATCGCGGCGACGGGCAACTTCCCGGCGTACCCGGACCGGCCGGCCTATTGCAGGGGCTTCCGCCACGCGGGCCAGCCGGTCGTCTTCAGCGAAACCGGCAGGGGCCCAGCGTCGGCCGACAGGGGGTGCGGTTCGTAGGGTTGACCAGGGCCACGGCGGCCCGTATAGTCTATCGTGTTGTCGCGGATCGGGGACGTGGCCTCGCCGAGCGCCCATGGGCTGTGCGGCGTGCATCCCTGTGTCCGTCTGCCGGTCGGTCTCCCCCGATCCAGGCCGGCGCAACCTGGACACCCCGTGGCGACCGATGACCAACCGTCTGGCATCCTGACCAGCCTGCTGTCCGGGCTCACGCTCTGGGCGTTGGTCGGTGCTGTCGCGGGTGGATGTTACTGCTGGGACCGCTTGAGCTTCCGGTGGAAGTACGGCAAGATCGTGGCCGCATGCAGAGAGAAGGTGGTCTTTGACGCCGAGGTCGCGGGTCCCATCGAGGGGAGAATCCTCGTCTGTGACGACAAGGGCCGCAGGCGCCCCGTGGACGGACTGCGTCCGGAGCTGCTTGCCGGCAAAGCGGCCGAAGTGGAGACTGTCGTCTTCGTGCGCGAGAGTCGCCACGTGGTGGGAACGTACTCGCCATTGCTCGGAGGTGGCCGGCACACACCGGCCCGGGATCTGGTCTACTCGGTGGCGGCAGTGGACGCGTCCTCGCTGAATCTGGTCGCCGCCAGGACTTTCTGCATCGACCCGCCCACCGTGTGGTCGTCGACCGATCCGGACGAGCAGGAGGACCGGGCCGAGAAAGTCCTGGCCAGTTGGCTGGCGGTGTGCGTGCGCTGCGATGCTGCCGAGGCGAGCGCCGCGGATCAGACAACGACGGCCCCAACCGGGTCTCCGGAGACGCCGGGGGCGGTCTCTCCGGGCGATGTCCGGCCCCCAGGAGACGTCACCAGGGCCGTCGCCGACCAGCCGTCCCGCTCCTGGACAGGCAACCGAGGGCAGACCCTTGAGACCCGACTTGTCCGCATGGAACTCCGCGGCCAGCCGTTCCGCTCCTGGACAGACAACCGAGGGCGGACCATTGAGGCCCGACTCGTCAGCGTGGAATCGGGGGGGGCTGTCGTGGTCCTCGAGAAGCGCTCGGGGAAGACCGGGAGTTGCGGCTACGAGACCCTCTCCAGCGCCGACCAGGACTACGTCCGCACGGCCATGGCCGGGGGCGCAGCCGGAGCCGGGGGAAGCCCATAGGCTGACCGCGCGACGCCTTGGCGCGCTCTGCGGCAGGCCTCGAGTGCGAGCAGGCAGGCCACGGGCGTCGTCGTTGCCGAGACCGCGGCCACTAGGGGCCCGCCTCCGGGGCCTCCGTATAACCGCGTTCTGGCACCCCGCTGGGGTGCGTCCCTCCTGGTCCCGGATTCCGGGGGTGTCGGCGCGCTGCCGCACGCCTCAACCCCCGGCTACGTTCTGGCACCCCCGCCGGGGTGCACCGCGCCACCCCGACGGGGTGGCAGACACTAGCCGGGGTTCGAGCGCAGCGACACCCCCGGACAGGCGACAACCAGCCATTCCCACCCTGGAAGGGTGGCAGACACTAGCCGGGGGTCGAGCGCAGCGACACCCCCGGACAGGCGACAACCAGCCATTCCCACCCTAGAGGGGTGGCAGACACCGGCCGCGCCCTCCTCGCTCCAGGCCGAGGTGCCCGAGCCGGTAGTTCAGGCGGGTGCGCTTCGTGTGCAGCCGCCGGGCCGTCTCGCTGCGGTTGCCGTCGCAGTCGTGGAGGACCCGTCCCAGCAGACGGCGCTCGAACTCGCGCCGGGCGGTCTCGTTGTCGACACCTTCCCCGCCGCCAGGTGTCCCCAGTGGAGATGCGGCGGGCCCCCGCCGCCCGGCGTTCGAGGCCGAGCGCGTCTCCCGGGGCGGACGGCCCGCCTCCGGAGTCTGGGGTTGGCAGGCAACCTGCTCTGTGGTACCGTACCCGTGGCGCCCGGTGCATGGCGACTGGGGACACAGGGCCCGGGTGAGTGACGGGCGAGCGAGGCCCCGCCTCAACCCGCCAAGAGCTCCCAGCGGCATGGAGGCCGCGATCTCCGCATCCCGACGGCGGGTTCCGGAGGACCCGCCCTCCAGGCGTTCCCGGCTTGGCCGGGAACTTGCCTCAACGGTACTGATGTTGCCTCATGAAGCGCCTAGGAGCGAGCGACCATGAAGATGGACGAGATCTGCACGCAGAAGCTGGCCCTGCTGGGGGGGCCGAAGGCGGTGACGGCCGACCCGGGGGACATCTTCCGCTGGCCGATCGTCACGGCGGAGGACGAGGAGGCGGTCCTGGCGGTGTTGCGGCGCGGCGGCATGAGCGGCACCGAGGTGACGAAGGAGTTCGAGAAGGAGTTTGCGGCCTGGGCGGGGACGACGTTTGCCCTGGGGTACCCAAACGGCACGGAGAGCCTGCGAGCGGCCATGTGGGCCTGCGGGGTCGGCGCGGGGGACGAGATCATCTGCCCGAGCTTGACCTACTGGGCCAGTGCGGCGCCGGCCCTGTCGCTGGGAGCCGCGGTGAACTTCGCCGACGTCGAGGAGACCTCGCTCTGCCTGGACCCGACGGACATCGAGCACCGGATCGGGCGGCGCACGCGGGCCATCGTGGTGGTGCACTATGCGGGCTATCCGGCAGACATGGACCCGATCATGGAGACTGCCCGGCGCTACGGGGTGAAGGTGATTGAGGACGTGTCGCACGCCCAGGGCGCCCTCTACAAGGGGCGGATGGTGGGGACGATCGGCGACATCGGCGCCATGTCCCTGATGTCGGGCAAGAGCCTGGCTGTGGGCGAGGCCGGCATGGCCATCACCAACCAGCGCGAGCTCTACGAGCGCTGCATCGCCTACGGGCACTACGAACGGACCGGAGCGCCCAGCAACTACAACCCGCCGGACCAGCAGATCACCGACACCTCCCTGCGCCGGTTCTCGGGGGTGCCTCTGGGCGGCTTCAAACACCGCATGCACCAACTGTCCTCTGCCATGGGCCGCGTGCAACTGCGGCACTACCCGGCGAGGATGGGCGAGATCCAGCGGGCCATGAATCGTTTCTGGGACCTGCTGGAAGGGGTCCCGGGGATCCGGGCACACCGGCCGCCGAAGGGCTCGGGATCGACCATGGGCGGCTGGTATTTCGCGCGGGGGCTGTACCGGGCCGAGGAACTCGGTGGACTACCGTGTGCGAAGTACGCCGAGGCGGTCCGGGCCGAAGGGGTCGCTTTCGCCACGCCCGGGGCCAACTACCCGCTCCATACGCACAACGTGTTCCACTACGCGGACCTCTTCCATACGGGAAAGCCGACAATGATCTCCTGGACGGAGCGGGATGTGCGTCAGGGGCCTGGCACGCTGCCGGTGGCGGAGCGTTCTGCCCAGATCATTGTCGGGGTGCCCTGGTTCAAGCATGACCGGCCGGCCGTGATCGAGGAGTACGCGGCCGCATACCGCAAGGTGGCCCAGCAGGCGGGAGCCCTGAAGTAGAGAGTGCCGCCATGGGACCCAGCGCGAAGCGGTTGGCAACGGCTGATCCGGCGGTATCTTGGCCAGCGCCCGCAGACGACGGCGTCTGGAGCCTTTACACCGAGGAGGTAACCGGGCATGCAGCACAAGAGTGAAGGCAAGTCCAAGGGCAAGGAGCTGATAACCGTTCGTGGCGTCGTGACCCCCTCCGAGTGGGACATGCGTGACGAGGTGACGGCGGTTACCATCTACGCCCTCGACGAGACCGAGTATGTGGTCAGTGCCAGGCCCATGGTGAAGCGCCTGATGAAGTACATGGACGAGGAGATCGAGGCACACGGGTACGTCACCCAGGACGAATACGGCAGCGAGGTCCTCGTCGTCGCGGACTTCGCCCCTCTGGATGTGGCCGAGGGCGAGGCGGAGAAGGCCGAGGACTGGGAGGAGGACGACGGGGGGCTGGACGAGACGGAAGACTGGGAGGAGGGCGACGAGGAGGGCGCGGAGGACGAGGGCGAAGAGGGCTGGGAGGGCAAGGACGACGACGACGGCGCCGGCGGGGGCCGGTGGAAGGCCCGGCGCCGCCGCTGACTGCCTGCGTCCGGAACGGCGACGGACCCCAGGCCGCGGTATGGACCCAGGACGGAGCGGCAGAGCACGTGCCCACGAAGACATCCTCCATCGAACGCTGGACCAGCGAGCGCTCGGCGGACCTCTATGGCATCCGCGAGTGGGGTTCCGGATACTTCGCCGTCAATGACAACGGCGAAGTGGTGGTCACCCTCCAGGGCGAGGAAGGGGCCTGCGCCATCAGCCTCATGGCGGCGGTGGCCGGCCTGAAGGCCCGCGGCCTGGGTCTGCCGCTGCTGCTGCGTTTCGGCGACATCCTCGACTCGCGGATCGCGATGCTGAACACCGAGTTCCGCAGCGCCATGCAGGAGGCGGGCTACAAGGGCGAGTACCGGGGCGTCTACCCCATCAAGGTCAATCAGCAGCAGCAGGTGATCGAGGAGATCACCCGGTTCGGCAAGCGCTACCACCACGGGCTGGAGGCCGGCAGCAAGGCGGAACTCGTGGCAGCCCTGGCCTACCTGGACGACCCGGAGGCCTTCCTGGTCTGCAACGGCTACAAGGACGAGGAGTTCATCGACCTGGCCTTGTTCGGGCAGAGGATGGGCGTCAACGCGATCCTGGTGCTGGAGATGCCGGGGGAGCTGCCGTTGATCCTGCGCCGGGCCCAGGCCTTGGGGGTCAGGCCGCGCATCGGCGTGCGCATGAAGCCCAGCACCAAGGCGGGTGGCCACTGGAACGAGTCCGGGGGCGACCGCAGCGTCTTCGGCCTGAATACGGCCCAGCTCATCGAGGTCGTGGACCAACTGCGCGAAGCCGGGATGCTGGACTGCCTCCAGATGCTCCACTACCACCTGGGCTCACAGTTGCCCAATATCCGGGACATCCGCCGCGGCGTCGCTGAAGCCTGCCGGGTCTACGCCGGCCTGGCTCAGGAAGGGGCCGCCATGGGCATCCTGGACATCGGCGGCGGCCTGGCCGTGGACTACGATGGCTCCCACACCAACTTCGGTAGCAGCCGCAACTACACCATGAGCGAGTACTGCTCGGACATGGTCGATGTGGTCATGAGCCTGTGCGATGAGGTCGGCATCCCTCATCCGACACTCATCAGCGAGTCGGGCCGCGCGCTGGTGGCCTACTACTCGGTCCTGCTGTTCAACATTCTCGATACCAACCAGTTCAGCATTGACCTGACGAGCCCGAAGGTGAGCGGGGAGATGCATGAGCTGGTGCAGAACATGCTGCAGGTCAGGAACGACCTCACGGTGAAGAACGCCCAGGAGTGCCTGCACGACCTGCTCTACTACCGGGACGAGGCCAGGGCCCGTTTCGAGCATGGCGGCATCTCGCTGCGCCAGCGGGCCGTGGCGGAGCAGATTTTCTGGACCGTGCTGACGGAGATCGGGGAGATGGTCCCCAACCGGCGCTATGTGCCGGAGGAGCTGACCGGCCTGGCCGATGCGCTGACCGACATCTACTACGCCAACTTCAGCGTCTTCCAGAGCCTCCCGGACGCCTGGGCTATCGACCAGCTCTTCCCCATCATGCCGATCCATCGCCTCGGCGAGCGGCCGACCCGCCAGGCCATCCTCTCGGACATCACCTGCGACTGCGACGGCAAGATCGACCGCTTCATCGACCTCCACGACGTCAAGGGCAGCCTGCCCCTGCACCCCTGCAAACCCGGCGACGAATACATCCTCGGAGCCTTCCTCGTGGGTGCCTACCAGGAGACCCTGGGCGACCTGCACAACCTCCTCGGCGACACCAACGTCATCACGGTCCGCTGCATCGGCGACGGCGAGGTGGAGTATACCCGCGAGATCGAGGGCGACAGTGTGGCCGACGTACTGGCCTACGTCGAGTACGATCCCAAGGTGATGACCGACCTCGTGCGGCAGAAGGCGGAGCGGGCCGTGCGCTCTGGACTCATCTCCCCCCGGGACCGGCGCGAAATCCTCGACGCCTACCAGAACGGCCTGCGCGGCTACACCTACTACGAACCGTAGCGTCAGCAAAGACGCCGGCCGTTGGGCGGCTACAGTACCGGCTGCTCACGCCACGCATTCCCCGCGTCGGTGCCGCTGCCGCCAGCGCAGCCTGGCGCGGGTGCCCTCGCCCGGGTACCGGGTCGTGGGCTGCTGAACGGCAACGGAAGGATGCATGGACCTGGAAAACCATATCGTCGATTATCTGGGCAGTAACGAGCTGGTTCTCGGAGTCGTGCAGCGCCAGCACCAGGATCGGCTGCAGGTACTGATCGACGGCGGCCGGCACGAACGCGCCTCAGCCCGGCAGGTCGTTGCCATACACGGCAGTGTGACGGGGGACCCGGACCGGGCCCTGCAGGCCCTGTCCCAGCGCATCCAGACGGCCATGGCCGAGGTGGATCTCGCCCTGCTCTGGGAGACGCTCCAGGGCCGGGAGGGCCCGATACCGATCCCTGAGATGGCCCGCGAGTACTTCGGCGACGGTACCCCCGTGCACCTCTCGGCCCTGGCCCGCTGCCTGGCAGCCGACCCGGTCCGCTTCCGGCGGAAAGGGCTGGAGTTCTCCGTGCGCAGCCGGGAGGAAGCTGTCGAGGTCGCGGACCTGCGCCGACGCCGGGCGGAGAAGGCAGCGGTCCGGGAGCGCGCCCGGCAGTGGATCGGGGAGGTCCTCGGCGGCCACGCCGCCGGGCCGGTAGCCATCCCCGAGGCCCTGCGCGACGTGGTGCGCCAGACCCGCGACTTCCTGCTCGCCGGGCACAACTCCGAAGCGGTCAATATCCTGTCGGAGGTCGCCGGCTCCCGGCGGACGGCCCGCGAAGTAGCCCTGGACCTGCTCACCCGCACCGGCAGCCTGCCGTCGGACGCGGACCCCTTCCTGTTGGTGAACGGGATCCACGCGGGGTTCTCGGTGGCCGTGCTGGAGTGTGCCCAGGCCCTGGAGCCCTACGCCGGCGACCACGGCCGGACCGACTACACGACCGCCGAGACCTTCAGCATCGATGACGACGATACCCGCGAGGTCGACGACGCGCTCTCCGTCGAGCGCCAGGGAGACCGGACCATCGTCGGCATCCACATCGCCGACCCGGCCCACTTCGTCGCCAAGGGCGACCCCCTGGACCAGGCCGCCGTGGACCGGCCCCTGTCCCTGTACCTGCCGACCACCACGGTCATGATGTTCCCGGAACGCCTGAGTTGCGATCTGGCCAGCCTCAGCGAGGGCCAGTTGCGGGCGGCCCTGAGCTTCCGCGTCACCTTCGGACCGGATGGCACCATCGAGGACTGGGAGTTCGCCGGCGCCCAGGTGCGCATCTCCCGCCGCCTCAGCTACGACGATGCCGATGCCCTGCTGGCGGCGCCTGCGGGCAGCCTGGGCTCGGCCCTGACCGAGCTCCTGCGGCTGAGCGAAAACCTGGCCGCGGCGCGGACCCAGGCGGGCGCCTTCACCCTCTCCCGGCCCGAACCCAAGATCCACGTCGGGAATGGCCAGATCAGCGTGAAGCTCCTCGACCCCCACTCGCCGTCGCGCCGCCTGGTCAGTGAGATGATGGTTCTGGCGAACCGGCTGACGGCGCAGTATGCGCTGCGGCACGACATCCCGGTCATCTACCGGGTTCAGGACCCGCCTTCGGAGCCGGTGCGGAGCCTGGCGACGTACGACCCGGTCGAGTTCGAGCGCCAGGTGCGCAAGCTGAAACGCACGCGCCTGAGCACCATTCCGCAGCCCCATGCCGGGTTGGGCCTGGAGCTCTACACGCAGATCAGTTCGCCCATCCGCCGGTACGCCGACCTGGTCCTGGCCCGCCAGTTGGATGCCCAGGTTGAGGGGCGTGAGCTGCCCTACTCCCAGACGGAGCTCCTGGAGGTCCTCGAAGCGGTCGAGCGCACCAGTCAGCAGAACCGGTCTCTGGAGCGCGAAGCCCGCCGGCGGTGGTTGCTGGAGTACGTGTCCCGATACCGGGCGGGCGAGGAGCTGGAGGGCACGGTGGTCACCCGCGACGGCCGGTTCACCCTCGTAGAACTGGACGGCATCCTCGAACGCGGGGTGCTGTTCACGCGCGGACTGGTGCAGCTCGGCCAGCGTGTTCGCGCCCGCGTGCGCGACGTCCAGCCCAAAGAAGGCAAGCTGGCGCTGGACATGGTGTCGTAGGACCCCTGGAGCGCGGCATCTCCGCCTGCCGCCACTCCCTGGGAGGCGGCATCTCCGCCTGCCGCCACTGCGTTCTGCTGATAGGTGGGCCTCGCATTCCCAACGACCATGGGCTAACCTGTGGCCCGATCCCACGGTCCGTCCAGGCGGGATCTGTTGCCTTGAGATGGTGGATTGGCGCGGAGAGACCGGCCGGATCGTTGTCACCGGCCCGCAAGGCCGGTGCGCGGCCAGTGCCCCCAATAGACGGTCACCCACCCCGGCATTACCTTACCGGACTTCGCCGACAGGCTGCGCCGGCGCTGGCAGTGACCCGTTCTCCGGCATGCCGGGATCAAGGAGTGCCCCATGGTCGAGAAGCTGAGCAAGGCGGCGTGGTTCAAGGGCCGTCGCGGGCCCCTGGTGTTGGTGATCATGGACGGCGTCGGCTACGGGGCCTATGAAGAGGGCGACGCGGTCCGCTCGGCGCTGAAGCCGACGATGGACTGGCTGCACGCCAACTGCCCCAACACGCGGCTCAGGGCCCACGGCAAGGCCGTCGGCTTGCCTTCCGACGAAGACATGGGCAACAGCGAGGTCGGCCACAATGCCATCGGTGCCGGCCGCGTCTTCTCCCAGGGCGCCAAGCTGGTCACCCAGGCCATTGCCAGCGAGGCCATGTTCGCCGGGGACGCCTGGAGGACTGTGCGCGAAAACGCGGTCGCGAAGCAGTCCACACTGCACTTCATCGGCCTGTTCTCCGACGGCAACGTCCACAGCCACATCGACCACCTCAAGGCGATGATCGTCCGCGCCAAGGCCGAGGGCGTACGCCGGGTCCGCGTCCACGTCCTCCTCGATGGCCGCGACGTCGGCGAGACCAGCGCTCTGGAGTACGTGGGTCCCTTCGAGGCCTTCCTCGCCGACCTGAACCGCGATGGCCAGCTCGATGCCCGCATCGCCTCGGGCGGCGGCCGCATGTTCATCACCATGGACCGCTACCAGGCCAACTGGGCCCAGGTCCAACGCGGTTGGGATACCCACGTGCATGGCAAGGGCCGCCAGTTCGCCTCGGCCCGCCAGGCCATCGAGACGCTGCGCGCCGAGACCCATGCCATCGACCAGGACCTGGGCGCCTTCGTCATCGCCGAGGGCGGCCAGCCCGTGGGCCGCATCCAGGATGGCGATTCGGTGGTGTTCTTCAACTTCCGCGGCGACCGGGCCCTGGAGATCACCGCCGCCTTCGAGCAGGATGACTTCCCGCACTTCGACCGTGGCCGGCGACCGCAGGTGGCCTATGCCGGCATGATGGAGTACGACGGCGACCTGCACGTGCCGAAGTGCTACCTGGTGGCGCCGCCGGCCATCGACCGGACCGTGGGCCAGTTCCTCTGCGCCTCGGGCGTGCGCTCCATGGCCATCAGCGAGACCCAGAAGTATGGCCATGTGACCTACTTCTTCAACGGCAACAACTCCGGCTACATCGACGCGAAGCTCGAGACGTACATCGAGGTGCCCTCCGATAACCTGCCCTTCGAGCAACGCCCCTGGATGAAGGCCGCCGAGATCACCGACAAGGTCCTCGAGGCCATCCAGGGCGGTGGCCTCGACTTCATCCGCCTGAACTTCCCCAACGGCGATATGGTGGGCCACACGGGCGTCTACCAGGCCGCCGAGATCGCGGTGGAGACAGTGGACCTCTGCCTGGGGCGCCTCCGCAAGGCGGTCCAGGCCGCTGGCGGCACCCTGATCGTCAGCGCCGACCATGGCAATGCCGACGACATGGTCGAGCACGACAAGAAGACCGGCAGGGCCAAGGTCGAGAACGGCATCCTCAAGGTCAAGACGGCCCACTCGCTCAACCCCGTCCCCTGCCTCATCTTCGACCCGGAATCCAAGGGCGAGTACCAGCGCGAGCTGCGGCCGGGAATGGGCATCAGCAGCCTGGCAGCGACCTGCATGAACCTGCTGGGCTACGAGGCGCCCGAGGACTACGACCCCAGCCTCCTGCTACGCCCCTGAGCGCACCCCGCGCCCCCGGGATGGGCAGGGCTCGCCCCCTCCCCTGAGCGTCCCCGATCTGTCGGATCTGTCAGATCCCTCGGATCGGTCGGATCGTTTTGTCATCATCTGTACTTGCGGCGCCCTGGGGGTATAGTACTGGGCTCAGCATATCCCCGGCCGGACTCCGGCACACGGCAGCAGGGCTCCATGGACCAAAGCAAGATCCGCAACATCGCTATCATTGCTCACGTCGACCACGGCAAGACGACCCTGGTGGACGTGTTTTTCCGCCAGGGCCACATGTTCCGCGACAACCAGCAGGTGGCGGAACGCCTGATGGACTCCATGGACCTGGAACGCGAACGCGGCATCACCATCGCCGCCAAGAACGGCTCCTTCCGCTACGGCGACTACTGGATCAACATCATCGACACGCCCGGCCATGCCGACTTCGGCGGTCAGGTCGAGCGGGTGCTGAAGATGGCCGACGGGGCCCTGCTCCTGGTGGATGCCGCCGAAGGCCCGATGCCGCAGACCTACTTTGTGCTCAAGAAGGCACTGGCGTTGGGCTTGCCGATCGTGGTGGTGATCAACAAGATCGACAAGCCGATGGCGCGGCCGCACTGGGCCGTGGACCAGGTGTTCGACCTTTTTGTCAAGCTGCGCGCGCCGGACCACATCCTCGACTTCCCCGTGGTCTACGCCTGCGCTCGCGACGGCTACGCGGTGGACGATCCCACGGACACGCCGAAGGACCTGACGCCGCTGTGCGAGAGAATCGTCGGGCATATCCCCCCACCGGCCGGCTCGCCCAAGGCCCCCCTGCAGATGCTGGTCAGCAGCATCGACTACTCCCCCTACCTGGGACGCCTGGGGATCGGCAAGATCACCTCCGGGACCCTGAACATCAACAAGGATATCGCCGTCGTCCTGCGCGATGGCCGCATCGTACCAGCCCGCATCACCAAGGTCTACCGTTTCGAGGTCAACCGGCAGGTGGCCATCGAGGAGGCGGGCACGGGCGAGATCGTGGCCGTGGCCGGCATGGACGACATCACGGTGGGGTGCACCTACACCGACCCCAACGACCCCCGGCCACTGCCGGCCATGCCCATCGACCCGCCCACCATCAGCATGAACTTCGTCCCCAACGACTCGCCCCTTGCCGGGCGCGATGGGACCTACGTCACCGGCCGCCATCTGGCCGACCGCCTGGAGCGCGAGTGCATGTGCGATGTGGCGCTCCACATGGAGGCCGCCACCGAGGGTACGGGCTACAAGGTCAGCGGCCGCGGCGAGCTGCATCTCTCCATCCTCATCGAACGCATGCGCCGCGAGGGCTATGAGTTCCAGGTCACCCGGCCGCAGGTCATCTTCCGCGAAGAGAATGGCCAGACCCTGGAACCTTACGAGGAGTTGACCGTCGACGTCGACGAGCAGTACATGGGCCCGGTCATCGAAAACCTGGGCATCCGCCGGGGCCAGATGGTCGGCATGGAGACCGCCAACGGCATGGCCCGGCTGGTCTACCGCATCCCCACCCGGGGCCTGCTCGGATTCCGTGGCGAGTTCCTGACCACCAGCAAGGGCCTGGGGGTCATGAACTACATCTTCGGCGACTACGGCCCCCACGCTGGCCCTATCCGGGCCCGCCAGCGCGGCGTGATGATCTCCATGCTCGATGGGGTGACGGTCGCCTACGCGCTGTTCAACCTCCAGGACCGTGGCCGGCTCTTCTACAGCCCGGGGGTCCAGGTGTACCGGGGCATGATCGTCGGCGAGCACTGCCGCGAGAACGACCTCCTGGTGAACCCCTGCAAGGCCAAGAAGATGACGAATGTCCGGGCGGCAGGGTCGGATGAGAACGTGATCTTGACCCCCCCTTGGGAGATGAGCCTCGAAGAGTATATTGCCTACATCAACGACGACGAGTTGGTGGAGGTCACGCCCAAGGTGGTCCGCCTGCGCAAACGCGAAGTGCGCAAGTGGTACGGGCCCCAGACCTCCACCTGACCCGGCCGGAGGGGCCTTGCCGGCCGGGACCGACCCACGGGCCGGCGACAGCCTGACGGGAGGGCATAGTCATGCGAACGGCCGCGATGGGCGATTGCGTGCGGCTGCACTACCTGTGCCGCCGGCTCGACGGCGCGCCGGTCGAATCCACCCTCAAGGGCGCCCCGGCCGAGATCACCCTGGGCGAAGGCCTGCTGCTGGAGGCGGTCGAGAAGGCC
>Ga0172375_10006613_pt1 | contig 16178 bp, 13 predicted proteins | sample LakKiv1m_FD_114537 | JGI IMG/M metagenome (GOLD analysis project Ga0172375, IMG submission 114537) | Freshwater microbial communities from Kabuno Bay, South-Kivu, Congo - kab_092012_11.1m | ecosystem: Environmental > Aquatic > Freshwater > Lake | place: Democratic Republic of the Congo...
CCTGGTCGTACGCCCCGACGAGGAGTCGCGGGCCGCCATCGGCCGCAACGTCCTCGACCCGGCCCGCCGGGCGGGGTCCGCGGCGGCGGGCCGCGCCCAGGCCGCGCGGGTCCGCGACCAGGTGCGCGACCTCTGGTCCTGAGCGGCGTCGGGCCCGCCTACGATTCTCCGGTGAGCAGCACGCCGGAGGACCACCCCAGGGCGCGTGTCGACGGCATCGACCCCGCCGACATGGAGGTCGCGCTGACGGTGCTGCGACAGGTGGCCGATCTGCACCCGGACCACGACGACGTCCGCACCATGAAGCGCGCGGCGTCGCACATGTACAAGCTGATCAAGAAGTCGCGCCGCGCCGAGATCCGGCAGGCGCGGCAGGCCCACGACCAGGAGATCATCGAGCGGACCGCGACCGGGTCGCCGATGCGCATCGACGACGAGACGGCCGGCATCCCCCTGGTCTCCACGGCCGAGGGCGCCTTCGCCGGCGAGCTGATCACGGCGCGCGGGTGCTACATCTGCAAGCAGGACTTCACGCTCGTCGACGCCTTCTACCACTGGCTGTGCCCCAGCTGCGCCGCCCTGTCGCACGGCAAGCGCCGGCAGCGGACGGACCTCACCGGACGCCGGGCACTGCTCACGGGCGGCCGCGCCAAGATCGGGATGTACATCGCGCTGCTCCTCCTGCGCGACGGGGCGCACCTCACCATCACCACCCGGTTCCCGAAGGACGCCGTCCGCCGCTTCTCCTCCCTGCCGGACAGCGACGAGTGGCTGCACCGGCTGAAGGTCGTCGGCATCGACCTGCGCGACCCCACGCAGGTGATCTCGCTGGCCGACGACGTCGCCGGCGCCGGTCCGCTCGACATCCTCGTCAACAACGCGTGTCAGACGGTGCGCCGCACGCCGGGGGCGTACGCGCCGCTCGTCGAGGGTGAGTCGGCGCCGCTGCCCGCGGACCGTGCGCTGCCCGAGATGGTGACCTTCGACCACATCTCCGAGGCGCACCCCGCCGCGATCGCCGGCGCTCTGCGGTCGGTCAGCGTCGCCCACCACGAGGGGGAGTCGCCGGAGTCCGCCCTCGCGGCCCACAACGCCGCGACGATGACCGCCCTGGCACTCAAGGCCGGCAGCGCGAGCCTCGAGGCGCACCGGGCGGGCACCGCCGTCGACGCCGGAGGGCTGATCCCGGACGTCGAGCTGACCAACTCCTGGACCCAGACCGTCGACGAGGTCGACCCGCTGGAGCTCCTCGAGGTCCAGCTGTGCAACTCGATCGCGCCGTTCCTGCTGGTCTCGCGCCTGCGACCCGCCATGCGCGCCGCGGTGGAGGCGGGCGCGCGTCGGGCGTACGTCGTCAACGTCTCGGCGATGGAGGGGCAGTTCTCCCGGCGCTACAAGGGCGCCGGCCACCCGCACACCAACATGGCCAAGGCCGCGCTCAACATGCTCACCCGTACGAGTGCGCAGGAGATGTTCGAGACCGACCGGATCCTGATGACGGCGGTCGACACCGGGTGGATCACCGACGAGCGTCCCCACCACGAGAAGCTCCGGATCGCCGCGGAGGGCTGGCACGCCCCGCTCGACCTCGTCGACGGTGCCGCGCGGGTCTACGACCCGATCGTCCGTGGCGAGGCGGGCGAGGACCTCTACGGCTGCTTCGTCAAGGACTACCGGCCCAGCCCCTGGTGACGCGGGGCGTCAGGGCCGGGGCACCGTCAGCAGCGCCTGCACCGGGTAGTGGTCGCTCGGGTGCAGGCCCGCCTTCTGGTGGCGGTTGATCAGCACGGCGTCGACCCGGAGCGCGGGCGAGGCGAGGATCCAGTCGATGCGCCACTCCCACGGACACGGGTCGTGCCAGCCGGTCTCGCCGTAGCCGTGGTAGCTGCACGACAGCTCGGCACGCGTCGGCGCGGCCAGCCAGGAGTCCTGCGTCCAGCCGCTCCCGACGAGCGTGTCGTACGCCGGCTTCCCGGCCGTCGGCACCTCGTTCATGTCGCCCATGACGATCACCGGCGCCCCGTCGGCGACCGCGGCGATCCGGTCGCGGACCACGAGCGCGGAGCCGGCACGCGAGGTCGCGCCGAGGCGGTCGTTCTGGAAGTGCGTGTTGGCGGCGACCAGCTCGGTGCCGGTCTTCCGGTCCAGGAAGCGCGCCCACAGCACGAAGCGCGGCTTGTCCTGGGGCCAGGAGATCGAGCCGAGGGCCTCCGGGGTCTCGGAGAGGGCGTACATCCCCGACGTCCGCAGGGTCAGCCGGCGCTTGTCGTAGAACATCGTCGGCAGCTGGAGGAAGGTCTGGTCGGGGACCCCGACGACGCCGAAGTTCCAGCCCAGGTCGTCGCGCAGGTGCTTGACCTGGTGGGCGAAGGCCTCCTGCGTGCCGATCAGGTGCGGCTTCTCCCGGCGCAGGACCTCCTTGACCACGGGCCGGCGCTGCTTCCACGTCGGCCCGCCGCCGGTGTCCTGGCGGACGTTGAAGGTCATGACGTGCAGCTGGTCACCGGTCGGGGTGCCGATCGCCGGCGCCTGACCGCCGAGGAGGCCACCGAGTCCACCGAGGCCACCGAGGCCACCGAGGAGACCGCCACCCCCGCTGCCCCCGCCGAGCAGCCCGCCCAGCAGTCCGCCGGTCGGCTCGGCGGGGGTCGAGGACGCGGCGGCACCGGCGGGCGCGAGGACGACCGCGAGGGCGAGCGTGAGGGCGGCGAGGCGTCGGCGCATCAGCGTCTCCGGGGTGGGAGGGTGACCAGCGTCTGGACGGGGAAGTGGTCGCTGGGGTGCAGTCCGCCGTAGTGGAAGACGTTGACCGCCGTACGCCGGACCCGCACGCCGCGGGAGACGAGGATCCAGTCGATCTTGCGTCCGCCCGGCTCGGCGCCGCGGTAGCTGTGCAGCGTCGCGAAGTCCGGGCGGCGCTGGCGCGCGGTGGGCCACGCGTCGCGCAGCCAGCCGGTCTCGGTGAGGATGCGGTACGACGGCGACGCGAGGACGCCGGGGTCGTTGAAGTCGCCGGTCAGCACGATCGGCTCGCCCTCGGCGAGGCGGGGGAGGAGCCGGCGGACGAGGGCGGCCGAGCGCTCGCGGGCGTACGGCGAGAGCGCCTCGAAGTGCGTGTTCGCGGCGAGGAACCGCACCTTCGTCCGTCGGTCCACGAAGCGGCCCCACACGACGACCTTCGCGCAGCACAGGCTCCAGGTCGAGGTGCCCGGGCGGTCGGGGTAGTCGGAGAGCGCGAAGACGCCCGAGCGGCGCAGGCGCAGCCGCTCCGGGTCGTAGAACAGCGCGGACCCGGCGGCGTCGTACCCGCTCGCGGATCGTGCGATCGCCCGGTAGCGCGGGAGGTCGGCCAGGATGTGGCCGACCTGGGTCCGGCGGGCCTCCTGGGTGCCGATGAGGTGCGGTCGCTCGCGCCGGACGAGCGCACGCAGGGCGGGGCGACGCGACTCCCACGTCGGACCGAAGCCCCCCGACTGGAGGATGTTGTAGCTCATCACGTGCAGCTCCCGACGCCGCGGCTTCGGGAGCGGGTCCTGCGGCAGCGACGTGGCGGCCACCCGCTCGCCCTCGAGGGGGCCGAGGAGGCCGAGGAGGCCGTGCGCGGGCAGGCCGGCAGCCACCAGCGCGACCATGCTGAGGGCGCTGATGGCGAGGACGGCGACCCGGGCGCGCACGCGAGCGTGCGGCCGGAGGGACGGGGGCACCCCAGCAGGGTAGGGGTCCCGGACCGGATCTGCTTCACGATCGCACGAACTCGAGACGAGGCTTTACCTCGCGCCGTGGTCGGCGCCGTGGTCGACGACGTGATCGGCAGCGGCGCGAGCGCGGGCGCGCAGGTCGTCGATGTCGTGGGCGACCCCGGCGAGAAGGGTGTCCACGGCCTCGCTGATGACCTCCTCGCTCACCGGCTCGTGCCCGAACATCAGTCGATACAGGACGAGCGAGCCGAGCGTGTCCACGAGCAACGTGAGGTCGGCGTCGGGCCGGAGGTCGCCCCGATCCACGGCGTGCTCGAGGGTGGTGCGGGCGGCGCGGCGGGGAGGCTCGAACAGGGTCCTCATGAAGGTCTCCCGCAGCTGTGGGTCGGTGGAGCAGTCGGCCAGCAGCGGGGCGAGGAAGGTCGGACCCATGCAGGCGAAGGTCCGCGCGAAGACACCCCACGCCTCGTTGAGGTCGCACACCGTGCACCCCGTGTCCGCCGGCTCGACCTCGCCGAGCCGCCGCTGGAGCTCGGCGAGGACGAGGTGCTGCCGCGTCGGCCAGCGGCGGTAGACCGCGGTCTTGCTCACGCCGGCGCGGCGGGCGACCTGCTCGACCGCGAGGGACGCGTAGCCGGTCTCCTCCAGCAGGTCGGACACCGCGTCGAGCACCGCCGCGTCGATGCGGGCGTCCCGCGGGCGCCCGCCCGCCCTCGTCCTCGTCGTGTCCACCATGTCGTCCATCTTCGCCTCCTCTCCTCGGCCTCGTCGCGCCGGAGATAGCAAACGCTACGCATCGTATGTTAACTTGCGGACATGACGACCGACGGCATCTCACCCCGCCTGCGCGCCGGACGACGCGAATGGCTCGGACTGGCGCTGCTGGCCCTGCCGCTGTTCGTGCTCGCGATCGACGCCAGCGTCCTCTTCCTCGCGGCGCCCCACATCGGGGCCGACCTGGAGCCGAGTGCCACCCAATGGCTGTGGGCGCTGGACGTCTACGGCTTCATGATCGCGGGATTCCTGGTCACCATGGGGGCAGTGGGTGACCGGATCGGACGGCGCCGGCTCCTGCTCCTCGGGTCCCTCGCCTTCGCGGGTGCCTCGATCTGGGCGGCCCTCGCCGCGTCGCCGGGGGAGTTCATCGCCGCGCGGGCGGCCCTGGGCCTCGCGGGCGCCACGCTCATGCCCTCCACCCTCGCGCTGATCCGCACGATGTTCCGCGACGATCAGCAGCGCCGCTTTGCCATCGCGGTGTGGATGACGACCTTCTCGGTCGGGGTCGCCGTCGGCCCCCTCGTCGGGGGCGCCCTCCTGCAGTCCTTCTGGTGGGGGTCGGTGTTCCTCCTCGCCGTGCCCGTCATGCTCCTCACCGTCGCGGCGGGGTCGGTCCTGCTGCCGGAGAGCCGCGACCCGGATCCGGTCGGAGTCGACCTTGCGAGCGTCGCGCTGTCCGTCGTCACCGTCATCGCCCTCGTCTACGCGACCAAGGAGGTGGTCGCCGAGGGCGCCGCCCCGGTGGTCCTGGCCGTCCTGGCCGCGGGCGTCGTCGCCGGCCTCGTCCTCGTCCACCGGCAACGCACGATCGCGAACCCGCTCATCGATCCGCGGTTGTTCGGCTCGCGCACGTTCCGCACCGCGTTGCTCGTGCTGACCGTCGGCATCTTCACCGTCACGACGGTGAACTTCCTGGTGCCTCAGTTCCTGCAGTCGGTGGTCGGGCTCGCGCCGCTGCGAGCCGGTCTGATGACGGCCCCGATCGCGCTGTCGGCGGTCGTCGGCTCCCTGAGCGCCCCCGCGCTCGCGGCTCGGACGAGCGCTGCGGTCGTCATCTCGGCGGGAGCCGCCGTCTCGCTCGCCGGCTACCTGACGCTCAGCCAGGTCGCGCCGGATCGCCCGACGTGGATCCTCCTGGTGGGTGGAGCGCTCGCGGTGCTCGGTCTGAGTCCGGCGACCGTCCTCACCATCGACCTGGTCGTCGGCGCGGCGCCGGAGGAGCGCGCCGGGTCCGCCGCGGCCCTCTCCGAGACCAGCGGCGAGCTCGGGGTCGCGCTCGGCATCGCCGTGATGGGCACCGTCCTCACGGGGCGTTACCGGTCGGAGCTCGTGGACCGCCTGCCCGCGTGGCTGGACGAGGCTTCCCGCGACCGTGCCCTCGACGGCATCGCCTCGGCACGGCGCGTCTCCGAGTCGCTCCCGTCCGAGCCGGCCGCGGTCGTGCTGACCGCCGCACGTGAGTCGTTCTCCTCGGCGTTCACCACCGTCGCCCTCGTCTGCGCGGTGGTGACCGTGGTGCTCGGCCTGCTCGCCTCCGTCGGGCTCCGCCGGCCGTCGGCCTGCCCTCGGTCGGCACCCGCGTCGGGGGACGGAGCACCGACCGGCGACGTGCCCCCGGAAGGATTCGAACCTTCGACCGGCGGATTAGAAGGCCGCTGCTCTGTCCCCTGAGCTACGGAGGCGCAGGACCGCGTGGGCGCGATCCGCCCGGAGAGTCTAGTGGCGAGCCGGTCTCAGCCGCGTCCCCAACCCTCGGTGCGCAACCGGTCCATCCACGCCTCGATCTCGTCGGGGTCGCGGGGGAGGGCCTCGGAGAGGTTCCGCGAACCGTCGGCGGTGACGAGGATGTCGTCCTCGATGCGGATGCCGATGCCCCGCAGCTCTTCCGGCACGAGCAGGTCGTCCTCCTGGAAGTACAGCCCCGGCTCGACGGTGAGGACCATCCCGGCCTCGAGGTCGCCCTTGGGGTAGGTCTCCGGTGCCGACCGCGCGCAGTCGTGGACGTCCATCCCGAGCATGTGGCTCGTGCCGTGGAGGGTCCAGCGGGCGTACACCTTGGAGTCGGGGGAGAGCGCCTCCTCGGCGGGCACCGGCAGCAGGCCCATGTCCTCCAGGCCGTGGGCGATCACCGACATCGCGGCGTCGTGGGCGGCCAGGAAGCGCGCGCCGGGGCGCACGGCCTCGATGCCGGCGCGCTGCGCCCGCAGCACCAGCTCATACAGCTCGCGCTGGAGCGACGTCCAGGTGCCCGCGATGGGCAGCGTGCGGGTGACGTCGGCGGTGTAGAGGCTCGAGGCCTCCACGCCCATGTCGAGCAGGACGAGCTCGCCGGGCACGATCGGCCCGGAGTTCTCGATCCAGTGCAGTGTCGTCGCGTGCCGGCCACCGCCGACGATGGAGTCGTAGCCCAGGTCGTTGCCCATCGCACGGGCCCGGCGGAAGAACGTGCCCTCGAGCCAGCGCTCGCCGTGCTCGATCACGCGGTCCCACTCCCGGACGGAGTCCTCGAAGCCCAGGGTCGTGATGTCACAGGCCTCCTGGAGCTGCGCGACCTCCCAGTCGTCCTTGACCAGGCGCAGCTCCGAGGCGACGCGCGCCAACTCCGTGTCCCGTCCGCCGTCGGCCTCGACGAGACCGTCGACCCGTCCGTCGACCCCGCGCAGCACGCGGGTCTTGCCGGGGCGGGCGAGGTCGTCGTCGAGCTGCTCGAGGTGCCGGCACTCGAGACCGAGCGAGTCGGCCAGCTCGCCGAGCGAGGGCCGGCGACCCGCCCAGAGCTCGCCGTACTGACGGTCGCGGAAGAACTCGTCGGTCTCCCGCGAGGACCGTGGGCGCGCGTAGAGCACGGCCGCGTCGTCCTCGACGACGAGGACGGCATCGGAGGTCTGGTTGCCCGACAGGTGGGCGTGCGCGGTGTCGGGGCGGAATCGGTAGTCGGTGTCGTTGGCCCGCACCTTGTAGCCGCCGGCGGGCAGGACGAGCCGCTCGCCCGGGAACGCCTCCGCGAGGCGCCGCCTGCGGTCGGCGGCGCGATCGGCCACCGGGTGCCGCGGGAGGTCGAGCTCCCGATCGCCCCAGCCGGTCCGCATGAAGGCGGCGTACGCCTCCGGGACCGCGGGGTCGTGGGACTCGGTCTTCGGCTCGCTGCGGGGCTCCTCGTTCACTCCGCCACCCTAGGTCGTGCCCATGGCCGTCGGAACCCGGTCACGGCCGATAGGGTCGGGTCCATGCCTGTCCGCCGTCACTCCGTCGCGTTCACGGTGCTGGTCGCCGTCGCGATGCTCCTGGGTGCCGGCGTGATGGCCCTCGTGCTGCTCAGCGCCGGGGCGCCCGGGGCGATCGCGATCGGCGTGCTGCTCGCGGCGCTCCCGGTCGGTCCGCTCATCGCCTGCTTCCTGTGGTTGGACCGCTACGAGCCCGAGCCGCGGGGCCTGCTGCTCGCGGGCCTCGGGTGGGGCGCGCTCGTGGCGACCTCCGCGGCGCTCGTGCTCCAGGTCGTCGACGCGGAGGTGTTCGGTCGCCCGGAGACCGTGTCGGCCGCCCTCGTCGCGCCGCTGACCGAGGAGGCGGCGAAGGGTCTGTTCATCGTCCTGCTGCTGTGGCTGCGCCGCCACGAGATCGACGGCGTGCTCGACGGCGTCGTCTACGCCGGGATGGTCGGGATCGGCTTCGCCTTCACGGAGAACATCCTCTACTACTCCGCCGCCTTCATCGGCGACGGCACCGGGCCGGGCGGCCTCGAGGAGGCGACCGCGACCTTCATCGTCCGCGGCATCTTCAGCCCCTTCGCCCACCCCTTCTTCACCGTCTTCGTCGGCATCGGGGTCGGACTCGCGGCCTACTCCCGGTCGCCACTCACCCGCGTGGGCGCGCCGTTGCTCGGCTACGCCGTGGCGGTCGCCGCCCACGCGGCCTGGAACGGCTCGGCCTTCTACGGCGGCGGCATGGCCTTCCTGGCGACCTACGTCTTCCTCATGGTGCCGGCCTTCGTGGTGGTCGTCGGCTTCGCCCTGTGGATCCGCCGCAGCGAGGGGCGCATGCTCACGCGGGCGCTGGCCGACTGCGTCCAGCACGGGTACGTCCTACCGCACGAGGTGCCCTGGCTGGTCCGTCTCCCGGCCCGGCGCGCGGCGCGACGCCACGCCCGCGCGGTCGGCGGCTCCGACGCGGTCGCGGCCGTCGCGGAGTTCCAGGCCACCGCGACCGAGCTCGGCTTCCTGCACGACCGGTACCTCCGTGGTCAGGCGCCCGCGGGCTTCGCGGAGCGCGGACGCCTGCTCGTCGAGCGGCTGGCAGCGCTGCGCCCCCGCGTCCCGCTGCCGGGACCGGCCGGCGCCGCGACCGCCGCGCCGCTCGGGACGCCGACTCCGGGAGGCGGCTGGTGAGTCCGCAGAACGCGTCGACGGACATGCTCACCGCCCTCGTCCGGCTTCGCGAGGTGCTGCGCCACGCGCCGCTCCCGCTGGCGGCCGAGGGGGTCGAGGAGCAGCGGCGTGCCCGCACCGAGATCCTCGCCCAGCTCGAGGACTACCTCCTCCCGCGCCTCATCCAGGTCGATGCTCCGCTGCTGACGGTCGTCGGCGGCTCGACCGGGGCCGGCAAGTCGACCCTGGTCAACTCGCTCGTCGGTCGCCGCGTGACCGAGCCCGGGGTCCTGCGGCCGACCACGCGCTCGCCGGTCCTCGTCCACCACCCCACCGAGGCGGCCTGGTTCGACCAGTCCCGGATCCTTCCCGACCTGGAGCGCACGCCGGACGCCAGCATGGACACGGGCCGGCTGCAGCTCGTCGCGTCGGAGACGGTGCCGCCAGGTCTGGCGATCCTCGACGCGCCCGACATCGACTCCGTCGAGGAGCGCAACCGCGTGCTCGCCGCGCAGCTGCTCGCGGCCGCCGACCTCTGGCTGTTCGTGACCTCCGCGGCTCGCTACTCCGACCAGGTCCCGTGGGAGTTCCTCCGATCGGCCGCCGAGCGCAGCACCGCCGTCGCGGTGGTCCTCGACCGGACGCCGCCCGACGCCGTCGACGAGGTCAGCAGCCACCTCGCCCGGATGCTGACCTCGCGCGGGTTGCGTGACTCACCGCTCTTCACCGTCCCCGAGTCCGCGGTCGACGAGGAGGGCCTGCTCCCCACCGAGGCCGTGGCCGACGTCCGCCGCTGGCTGGACATGCTGGCCGAGGACGCCGGGGCCCGGGCCGCCGTCGTCCGCCAGACCCTCGACGGCGCGATCCGCGCCCTCGCGCGCCGCACCCACCCGCTCGCCGACGCCCTCGCGGTCCAGGAGCAGCTCGTCGCCGACCTGCGCCACGCGGTCACGGAGTCCTACGAGGCCGCCGCCGAGGCCGTGGTGCGGGCGATGGGCGATGGGACGCTCCTGCGCGGGGAGGTCTCCCATCGCTGGCACGAGCTGGCCGCGTCGGGTGAGTTCGCGCCGCCGTCGGAGTCACGCGTCGGCCAGCTGCGCGACCGGATGGTCGGGGTGGTCCGCAACCGGTCCCCGTACGCCGAGCGCATCGCCGACGCGGTCGTGTCGGCCGTCGAGTCGCTCGTGCTCGAGCAGGCCGAGCGGGCCGCTGAGCGCACGGACCACGCGTGGCGGGCCGACGACGCCGGCCGCGCCCTGTCGGAGTCGGTCCCGGTCGACCTCGGGCGCGCGAGCCGTGGCCTGCGCCGTCGGATCTCCCAGGAGGCCGGTGCCTGGCAGCAGTCGCTGGCGGGACTCGTGCGTCGCGAGGGTGCCGACCGTCGCGGGGGAGCGGGTGTGCCCGGCCTCGTCGCCGCGCTCACCGGTGTGGTCCTCGTCGACGACGAGGCCGATGCCGCACGCCGGGCGGCCGTGGCCGACGGGCGTACGGCACTCACGTCGGTGTTCGGTCCGGAGGCGGTCGACCGGCTCACCCGCCACGCGCGTGAGGATCTCCGGCGCCGCGTGAGCGAGCTGCTCGCCGAGGAGCGCGCGCGGTTCGAGCGCGTCCTCGACGACACCGGTGTCGGCCCGAGCTCCGCCGAGCGCCTGCGGGACGCGGCGCGCCGCGTCGACGACGTCCGCTTCGCCACGCCCGAGGGGGGCTACCTGTGACCAGCGTGCTCGAGCGCGCCCGCGAGATCCTGCGCAACGAGCCGGCGATCGGCGACCGGGTGACGGGTCTCGACACCGCCGTGGCCGCCTCGCGGGGTCGCCTCGTCGGTCCCGAGCACGAGGCGGCCGACCTGGTCGTCCAGCGCGCCGGCCGCCGGTTGCGGCTCTCGGCCGACCACACGGTGGTCGCCCTCGGCGGAGCGACGGGGTCGGGGAAGTCCTCGACGTTCAACGCCCTGACCGGTCTCGACGTGGCGGCGGTCGGCGTCCGGCGGCCCACCACGTCGTGGGCCACGGCGTGCATCTGGGGCACCCGCGGTGCCGACCCCTTGCTGGACTGGCTGGAGATCCCGCCGCGCCACCGGGTCTCGCGCGACTCGATGCTGGCCGGCATCGACGACGCGGAGGCCGACCTCCAGGGGCTCGTGCTGCTCGACCTCCCCGACCACGACTCCACCGAGGTCACCCACCACCTCGAGGTCGAGCGGCTGGTCGCCCTCTCCGACATGCTCGTGTGGGTGCTCGACCCGCAGAAGTACGCCGACGCCGCGATCCACGACCGCTACCTGCGCCCGCTCGCCGAGCACAGCGACGTGATGCTCATCGTTCTCAACCACATCGACGAGGTGCCCGCCGCCCGGCGTGACGCGATGATCGCCGACTGCCGTCGGCTGCTCGACCTCGATGGGTTGACCGAGGTGCCGCTGGTGGTGACCTCGGCCCGCACGGGGGAGGGCGTCGACGAGCTGCGCCGCCGCATCGGGGAGCGGGTCGCCGCCAAGGACGCGCGCAACGCCCGGCTGCTCTCCGACGTCCTCGCCGCCGCCGACGCTCTGGGTGAGGTGAGCGGACCGGCTCCGCGCGAGGGGTTCACACCGCCCCGAGTGGAGCGGCTCGTCGCCGCCAGTGTCGACGCGGCGGGCGTGCCGAGCCTGGTCGAGGCGACGACCGAGGACCTGCGCGGTCGCTACCGACGGGCGACGGCCTGGCCGCCGTACGCCTGGATCCGGCGCGGCGAGGGGTCGCGCTCGTCGTCGTCCCGGACGGAGGAGGAGCGGGTCACCGCTCTCCACCGCGCACGCATCGATGCGGCCGTCCGCGACGCGGTGGACGAGGTCACCGATGGGCTGGCGCCGGCCTGGACCGCCGCGGTCCGCGCCGCCTCCGTCGACACGCTGCCGGAGATGGAGGACGCCCTCGACCGGGCGGTCGCCGCGACCGACCTGGGTGCGGACCGTGTCGGGGTGTGGGCGCGCGCGCTGCAGCTCCTCCAGTACGTCGCGCTGCTCGCGGCGCTCGGGGGGCTCGGCTGGGGCGTCGCCGGTGCCGTCTCCGCGGCGGTGCCGACCCCGCCGGACGTCCTCGGTGTCCCGGCCTCCTGGGCCCTCCTCGGTGGGGGGCTCGCGTCGGGGCTCGTCCTGTGGGTCGTCGGCTGGGCCGTGGTCGCGGGTGCCGTCCGCGGCGCGGCCACGGACGCCCGGGCCCGGCTCGAGGACGCGGTGGGCGGGGTGGTGCGGCGGCTGGTCGTCGTGCCCGTGGAGGGTGAGCTCGACGCCTGCCGGGCCACGCGGGCAGGGCTCGACGCCGCCGGGCGCTGAGCGACCCGGAGCGACCCGCCACCGGTCCCCAGCACCGCGGATCATCAGGCTGTCCCCAGCGCGGCCGACCGTGCCGTCCGGCGCCCGTGTCCGCCACGATCCTCGACTCCTCGATCACCGACGCCGAGGAGGCACTCCCGTGTACGACACCTTCGTCACCCTGCAGGGCTGGGTGGGCACCGACCCGACCACCACCGACACCGCGAGCGGCGTCGTCACCAAGCTACGGGTCGCCTGCACCCCGCGATTCCGCAAGGGAGACGCCTGGCAGGACGGCGAGACCACGTGGTTCACCGTCAACGCCTGGCGCACCCTCGGCGTGCACGTCGCGCGCTCGGTCCGCAAGGGCGAGCCCGTGGTGGTCCGCGGCCGACTCAAGAGCGACGTCTGGACCCGCGACGACGGCTCGGTCTCGGTGACCTACGTCGTGGACGCCGTCTACGTCGCCCACGACCTCACCCGCGGCACGACCGAGTTCACCCGGGCCGTGCGCGAGGAGCGGGCGGAGGCCGACGTCGACCCCGCCGTCCGCGAGATGAACCACGCCGACGACCCGTGGGGCCCGCCGGTGTCCAGCGAGGGCGTGGCGGGCTCGGCCGCCTGACGGTCGTCCCGTCGCGGACCTCGCGCCCGGTCGCGAGGACGGGCAGTGCCGGTCGTAGGGTCTGACCCATGGCCGACTACGTCTTCACCCTCCGCAACGTCCGCAAGGCCCACGGCGAGAAGGTCGTCCTCGACAACGTGACGCTCTCGTTCCTCCACGGGGCGAAGATCGGCGTCGTCGGGCCCAACGGCATGGGCAAGTCGACCCTGCTCAAGATCATGGCGGGCCTCGACCAGCCGTCGAACGGCGACGCGATCCTCGACCCCGAGGCCACCGTCGGCATGCTCCAGCAGGAGCCGCCGCTGACGGAGGGCAAGACGGTGCTGGAGAACGTCGAGGAGGCGGTCGGCGAGATCAAGGGCAAGCTCGACCGGTTCAACGCGATCTCCGAGGAGATGGCCGACCCGGACGCCGACTACGACACGCTGCTGGCCGAGATGGGCGACCTCCAGACCGACCTGGACCACGCCAACGCCTGGGACCTCGACAGCCGGCTCGACCAGGCGATGGACGCGCTGCGCTGCCCGCCGCCGGACGCCGTCGTCGACCACCTCTCCGGCGGTGAGCGTCGCCGCGTCGCGTTGTGCAAGCTGCTCCTCCAGCAGCCCGACCTGCTGCTGCTCGACGAGCCCACCAACCACCTCGACGCGGAGTCGGTCCAGTGGCTCGAGGGTCACCTCAAGACCTACCCGGGCGCCGTCCTGGCGGTCACCCACGACCGGTACTTCCTCGACAACGTCGCGGAGTGGATCGCCGAGGTCGACCGCGGGTCGATCCACGGGTACGAGGGCAACTACTCCACCTACCTCGAGACGAAGAAGGACCGCCTGAAGATCGAGGGGCAGAAGGACGCGAAGCGTGCCCGGATGCTGGAGAAGGAGCTCGAGTGGGTCCGCTCGAACGCCAAGGCCCGGCAGACCAAGTCGAAGGCCCGCCTGGCGCGCTACGAGGAGATGGCCGCCGAGGCCGAGCGCGCCCGCAAGATCGACACCTCCGAGATCAACATCCCCGCGGGTCCGCGCCTGGGTGACGTCGTCCTCGAGGCCGAGCACCTGACCAAGGGCTTCGACGGCCGCACCCTCATCGACGACCTGTCCTTCTCGCTGCCCCGTGCCGGCATCGTCGGCGTGATCGGTCCCAACGGTGTCGGCAAGACCACGCTGTTCCGCATGATCACCGGCAACGACACCCCCGACGGCGGCGAGCTGAAGGTGGGCCAGACGGTGAAGATCTCCTACGTCGACCAGAGCCGCGGCGGCATCGATCCGCAGAAGAACGTCTGGGAGGTCGTCTCCGACGGGCTCGACTTCGTCAAGGTCGCGAACTTCGAGATGAACTCCCGCGCCTACGTCGCGTCGTTCGGCTTCAAGGGGCCCGACCAGCAGAAGAAGGCCGGCGTCCTGTCCGGCGGTGAGCGCAACCGCCTCAACCTCGCGCTGACGCTGAAGATGGGCGGCAACCTGCTGCTGCTCGACGAGCCGACCAACGACCTCGACGTCGAGACCCTGTCGTCGCTGGAGGACGCGCTGCTCGACTTCCCCGGGTGTGCCGTCGTCACGTCCCACGACCGGTGGTTCCTCGACCGGGTCGCCACCCACATCCTCGCCTGGGAGGGCGACGCCGAGAACCCCGCGCGGTGGTTCTGGTTCGAGGGCAACTTCGCCGCCTACGAGGAGAACAAGATCGAGCGCCTCGGTGTCGAGGCGGCGCGACCGCACCGTGTGACGCACCGTCGTCTGACCCGCGACTGAGCGCGCGGGCGCACCCCGCCCCGAGCGGGGCGTGCCCGTGCGCCGTCAGCGGATGTCGGCGTCGGGCCGCTCGGTCACGAGGCCGTCGGCCACCGCCTCGAACGCGCGGCCGGTGGCCGCGAAGTCGTCCTCGTCGATGACGTCGAGGAAGTGCCGACGCACGCTCGCGACGTGCAGGGGCGCCGCCCGGACCAGGAGGTCGTACCCCGCATCGGTCATCACGGCCTCGACACCGCGTCCGTCGAGGTCGCAGGCGACCCGGTCGACGAGCCCGCGCTGCTCGAGGCGTCGCACGGTGTGCGTGATGCGGCTGCGCGAGTGGCACATCGAGTCGGCCAGGACCGACATCCGGAGCCGTCGCTCGGGCACCTCGGAGAGGCGGACGAGGATCTCGTACTCCGGGAGCGCGATCCCGAAGGCCTCGCGCAGATCGCGGTCGAGCCGCTCCATGAGCAGCGTGCTCCCGACGACGAAGGCCCGCCAGGCGCGCTGCTGGGTGGCGTCCAGCCAGCGCACGGAGGTGGGGTCGGCCGGGGCGGTGCGTGTGCTCATGGGCACATCCTAGCGGGAGGTAGTTGAAGTTTGTATCAAAGTGGTGCTACGTTCCTCATCACTTGAACCGTCAACTGATCGGTCGCCCCGGCGACCAGAGGAGAGCACCATGAGCGAGACCCTTCCCGCCGGCACCTGGGCGATCGACCCGAGCCACTCCGAGGTCGGCTTCACCGTCCGCCACCTGATGAGCAAGGTGCGCGGGCAGTTCACCTCCTTCGAGGGCCAGCTGGTCACCGACGGCACCCCGTCGGGGATCGAGGCGACCGCCTCGATCGACCTGAACTCCGTCGACACCCGTGACGAGCAGCGCGACGCGCACCTGCGCTCGAAGGACTTCTTCGGCACCGACGAGCACGGCCCCATGACCTTCCGCAGCCTGGCCTTCGACGGCGACAGCGCGAAGGGCGAGCTGACCATCAAGGGCGTGACCCGGACCGTCGAGCTCGACGTGGAGATCCTCGGCACCGGGACCGACCCGTGGGGCGGCACCCGCGTCGGCATCGAGGCCACCACCGAGATCAACCGCAAGGACTTCGGCGTGGACTTCAACATCCCGCTCGACGGCGGCAAGCTCCTGATCGGCGACAAGGTCGCCATCGCGCTGTCCGTCCAGGCGGTGCTCCAGACCGAGTCGGAGACCGTGGACGCCTGACGCGCGCGCACCATCGCGAACGGCCCGCACCCCCAGGGGGTGCGGGCCGTTCGCGTTCGTCCGGGACCGAGGTCCCGAGGGGCTCAGCCGAGGCGCTCGAGGATGAGCGCCATGCCCATGCCGCCGCCGACGCACATGGTGATGAGGCCGGTGGTCTTGTCGTGCCAGTCGAGCGAGTTCAGCATGGTGTTCTGCAGGCGGGCGCCCGTCATGCCGAAGGGGTGACCGACGGCGATCGCGCCGCCGTTGACGTTGAGCCGGTCGAGGTCGATGCCGAGGTCCTGGTACGACGGCACGACCTGCGCAGCGAACGCCTCGTTGATCTCGACCAGGTCGATGTCGGAGATGCTCATGCCGGCCGCGGCCAGGGCGCGCTTGCTGGCCTCGACGGGGCCGAGTCCCATGATCTCGGGGGACAGGCCCGAGACGCCAGTGGAGACGATGCGCGCCAGCGGGGTGAGGCC
>Ga0172375_10006615_pt1 | contig 16175 bp, 7 predicted proteins | sample LakKiv1m_FD_114537 | JGI IMG/M metagenome (GOLD analysis project Ga0172375, IMG submission 114537) | Freshwater microbial communities from Kabuno Bay, South-Kivu, Congo - kab_092012_11.1m | ecosystem: Environmental > Aquatic > Freshwater > Lake | place: Democratic Republic of the Congo...
TAATAATAAATTAATAGATTCAACCGGGCTTTTTTGTATAAACACGAATAATTTAAAGGAACTGTCTCAAATGAAATATTCTCAACGTCTGATCTGTTTGGGTGTGATAATCACCACCATTTTTTCAGGTTTATTTGCTCTCGACGAATCCCGCGTAAAGGAATTCACCTTAGACAATGGCCTGAAAGTCATTACCTTTGAACTGCATACTGCTCCGGTGATATATTCGCACCTGACCTATAACGTCGGTTCAAAATATGAGCCCTTCGGCCAAACCGGGATCAGCCATATCGTCGAACATATGATGTTCAAAGGCACCAGCCGCTTCCCGAAAGGCACTATCTCCGAATTGATCAGCGCCAACGGGGGAATTTACAATGCCTATACTTCCACCGACCTGACGGTTTATTATGAGCTCCTGCCTAAAAACAAGATCGACCTGGCGTTCGACATTGAATCGGAACGCATGTACAAATGCGCCTTCGACCCGGCCGAATTCAAATCGGAACTCAGCGTCATTATGGAAGAGCGTAAACAGCGTACTGAAAACAGCGCCACCGGCATCCGGCGCGAGGAACTCAATACCCTGCTCTATAAAAACCATCCTTACCGGAATCCGGTGATCGGCTGGATGGACGATATCCGAAACACCCAACGCGCCGACGCTTACCAATACTATCGCACTTATTATACTCCCAATAACGCCACGCTCGTCCTGACCGGTGATTTCGATACGGCCGAGATTATGAAGAAAGTCGAAACCTACTTCGGTAAAATACCACGCGGGCCGGAAGTACCGGTTTACAATTTCTATCGCGTCCCAACGACGGCCAAAAAAACGCTTGACTTTGTACATTCCGATATCTTAAATGAATCGATCCAATATTATTTCGAAGCCCCGACCCGTTTTGATACAGATGGCCCGGCTCTATATGTCGCTGGCCAGATTCTGGGCGCCCGCAGTTCAACCTCACGCCTAAATAAAAAACTTAAGCGTGAAAAAAGAGTATGCGAATCGGCCGGAGCCGGTCTTTCCTTTACCAAAGATCCTTCGACCTTCAATCTTACTGCCAGCCTGATGCCAACGGCGAAAATCAGCGAAGTTGAAGCCCTGATCTGGAAAGAAATCGACAGTCTGGCCACTACACCCGTCTTAGAATATGATCTGCAGAAAATTAAAAACAAGATTATCTTCAACGAATTGACTGGTAACCAGCACAATGACGAAATCGGCGGCCAAATTGCCACTTATGATAACTACATAAACTGGCACTATATTAACCAGTGGAATCAGCTTGTCATGGCCGTTACCGCTGAAGATGTCAGGCGGGTAGTGAACAAGTATTTGGTCGTCAAAAATTATATAGCTTGCTATTCGCATCCGGATACTACCGTTAAACCTCTCGGATTAATCGCCGAAGAAACCGATGACAGCGAATCCGGTCAGATCATGACCGAGCCAGAACTAATGAATGAATCTGGTGTAAGCGTTGCGAATCCGGAAGTACGCCGAATCTATTTTCCGAAGGCGAATGAAGTTATCTCGCCTAATCCGATCGCTCCATTAGTTTCGGTTGCCAAACTGAAAAACGGTGTGCCGGTTTACTTCCTTGAAAATCACGAATATCCGACCATCCTGTTGGTCGGCTACATTGAAACCGGCCGTATGGAAGAGGAAAATTTGCATCCGGGCATTCGCCAGATGACGGAAGGCCTGATGGTCCGGGGCACGGCCAAACACTCTTATGAAGAATTACTCGAAGAACGTTCCTTCACGCCGTATCAAATCGATATCAGCCAAAGCTGGAACAAGATCATTTTCCAGGGCTATGGACTCACCAAGGACTTCGATAAAATTCTGCAGGCCAATTTCGAAATTATCACCCAGCCGACTTTTCCGAGCACTGAAATCGATAAAGTCCGGCCATCCCTGATCAAAGCCGCCAATGAATATAAAGCGACCGATCGCATGAAGGCTTTTTATGCCATGTTCGAGGATGTCTTCGAAGGGCATCAATATGCTTTACCGTATGCCGGCGATCCGGAAACTTTCAAAACCATGACCAGCGAAGATTTAAAGGTTTTCCACGCTAAATATTATTCGCCCGATAATTTGAAATTGGTTATTGTCGGCGATTTCAATAAAAAAGAGATGCTGACCAAACTCAACGCTACCTATGGCAGCTGGAAACATAAGTCCGGCGACCAGCATCTGCCGTTCCAGAAAGCCAAAGCCATCAAAGGCAAAACCGTTTACGTCTACGGCAATCCGGAATATAAACAGTGCCGGGTCGACCTGGCCATCAATCCGATTGAAGGCGGCATCAAGATCGATAATCCCGATATTCAAGCGCTTAAACTGCTGGAATCGATCCTGTGCGGCAGTTCCCTGACTTCCCGGATGGGCAAGGAATTGCGCGATAAACAGGGATTGAGTTACGGCATCACCAGCAATTTGTGGATTCGCGATTTCGGCGGCTACTGGAATATCCGCACCGAACTGGATAAAGCCAACCTAAGCAAAATGATCCACGGCATTTTCAACGAGATCGAAAAAGTCCGGAAAGAGGGCGTTACCGATGAAGAACTGGAAAAAGCCAAAGCCCGCAGCATCGCCATGCTAACCATGAACACCCGCACTCCGGATGAAATGGGTTCGGTCATTTTTGACCTGATTCAGGATAAAAAGCCGCTCGATTATTTCGACCAGAGCAAGCAACGCATTCTGGCGGTTACGAAAGCCGACATCCAGCGGGTGGCCAATAAATTTCTCGATACTCAAAATTACATTCTGGCTGTTTCGGGCGATGTTGCCCCCGACGCGCTTGACGAATTCAAATAAACTCCGGAACACTATGAAAAAGCAATTCATCGCTATTCTGAGCCTGGTCTGCCTGACCGTGGCCGCATCGGCCTCGACTATCACCGGGAAAATCACCTGCCAGATGGAGAAAAGGATCATCCCCGACGCTCTGGTGATCCTGCAAAAACGCTCCGATCCGGATTTTTCGCGGACGACGGTTTCCGATAAGACCGGGCAGTTCACTCTGACGAATGTGGAGGCTGGAGTTTATAATATCGAAGCCGTCCGCGATGGATTTTTTAAAAACGTGCTCTTTGACCTGAAAATCGAAGATGAGCGTACTTACGAGATCAATGTCAAACTACTGAAGCAGGAAGGCAAATCATCCAGTGAGTATTGCTTCATGCTGGGAAGCATCGAAGTCCAGTCCGTTACCAAGGAAATCATACCCGACCAGTCAGTAACCACCCGGAAAATCGATTCCGGCCAAATCGATCATATGCAGGCTTCCAGCCTCGGAGATGTTTTGACATTGATACCAGGGGTCGAAAAATCAAAAATACCGGGATTGTCGGAATCTTCCACGGTCGGATTGCGGTCAATTTCTAACGCCAGTTCCAATTCACCGGACCAGATTCAATCCTTCGGCAGCGCCGTTATTGTGGATGGTAATCAGGTCGTGAACGATGCCAACGCCAATTTAAAAACAACCGAAGGCGGTTTATCGGGCGTCGATCTGCGCACGATTCCGGCCGAAAACATCAAATCGGTCGAAGTAATTACCGGTATTCCTTCTGTCGAATATGGCAATTTCTCGAACGGTATCGTCAAGGTCGAGACCAAATCGGGCGTCATTCCGCCCAAATTAAATGTCAAAATAAACCCCGATACGAAAACCATGAGCTTTACTCATGGAATAAATTTGGGTAAATCCCTGTTCGATTATCATCTGAATTACGGCTATAGCGAACGCGACTTGCGCAAAATCGGCGATGAATATCAGCGCATTTATGTCGGAACGAATTTATCCCGCGATTACCTGAACGAACGGCTGTCGTCCAAATTACATATGACTTATACAAAATTGCTGGATGACGAAGAACCCACTGACGCCTGGAAATTACAAACCCAGGACCGTGGTTATAAATTTACCAGTTCGCTCGACCTGGAATATAACCGTAATGCTAATGATCGGTACATCGCGTCATTCGCTTTTGATCTCAATCGAAAAAAATATTACAAGGAAAAATGGAATAACGATTCCGTGATCGACACTTCTTACGTCACGGTCTATGATACCACCGTGTCTGGTATTGTCCAAACCGATTCGATGGTGATTGATACCGTTGCCGGATATATTGGCAAGATGAGCGAAATCGGCAAGGAGTGGGAATGGAACGCCAAAATCCAGCACAAACAAAAATTCGAAACCTGGGGACAAGGCCACCAACTTCTGACTGGTATCGAACTCAATTACAGTATCAATACCGGAGAGGGATTGGTTCTGGATGCCGATCGTAATTATTACGGGTTGTATTCCACGCGCCGCTCGTATTCTTTTAATGATTACCCGGGTTTGGTTTATGTCAGCGCCTATGGTGAAGACAATATTGACGGTAAATTGTTTGGAAATAAATATGACATGATGTGTGGATTACGGTATGATGCTTTCAATCCATCCAGTCCGGTCAAAGCCCGGAATGGGGTTTATCTGAGTCCGCGTTTCAATTTCAGGTATTTTCTGACCGATAATTTACGGTTTAGGATCGGGGTCGGACAGAGCGTCAAAGCCGTCTCGCTCGGTTATTTATATTATGCACCGACCTATTATAAATATGTTAAGTACACGGACACGGACACCAGTACTGTCGAAGAAATCCAATTGCAGGAAAACCCAAACCTGAAAGCCTACACGGCTTTAAAATATGAATCTTCGATCGATTGGAAAGTAAGTAAACTACTCGGCCTGTCTCTGACCAGTTATTATTCCGGTTCGCATAATCGACCGGTCAGTGTTTCGTATCCGTGGGGATATGAGATTAATCCTGATACAATCACCGCAACCAGTTACTCGATCTACCGCAACCGGGGTTGGGAAGAATCCCTTGGTTTCGAATTTACATTGAAGATCAAGCGGTTCTACAATATTGAATATACCATGAATGTTACCTACCGGTTTGAAGCCTTTGGCCGCACCGGATTAACTTACAGCTCCAGTCCGGATACTTCACTCGGCGAGACGGCCTGGTACAAACCATATTCGACCTGGCGTGAAAAAGTTATTATCGACTACCAGATTAATTACCTTAGCAAGCGACTCGGCATTTGGGTGACGCTCGATGTTCAGCAGATTCCGCTTGAACACAGGAGGAACATATATCACACCGAGCCTTATGATTACACCTATACCGATGGCCAGGTTTATACTTACTATCAGGGGATGACCAATCCGTGGGAACGTTATTTATACGATTACAGCAACCGCTGGCTGTGTAATTTCCGGCTCTCCAAATCGCTTTCCCGAAACACCGACCTGTCAATATATGTAAATAATATTTTCGATGATCGGGCCGTCTGGACTGGTTTTGACGGTACGTTAGATGAATTGAATCCTGAAATTTATTATGGATTGGAGATCAGTACACAATGGTAAAAAAGACGATTATTCCAATATTGGCTTTATTGTTATGGGTTTTTTCAGGATGTTTCAATCAGGCTCCGGAGGTATACGATGGCGATCTGACAATTAGGATTTATGTCGAATACGAGGAACAGCCTCTCGCGAACGCTCCCGTGACGATTTATACCTATGATTACAATTTTGAATCGCTGACCGACACTACCGATTCCAGCGGTGTGGTTGAATTTGAAAATCTTTCCTGGGCCCAATACAGCACTTACTCCCGCGGACTGATTCCCGTTCCATCGGTGAATAATCCGGGATATCTCGATACACTTTTTCTGTCCGGAGCTCTTAGTCTGGAAATATCCAATGACTCCACCCACCTTGCCACGGCGATCATAACCGATACGCTGGAGGTTATTGCAGTCGGAACCGACCCGGGCATAAAGATTAATGAAATCTATAGCTCCGGCCCGCCAAACCGGTTGTTCTGGTTTTACGATCAGTTTTACGAACTGTATAATTCGTCAGACGATACTTTATATCTGGATGGTATGATTTTTTGTAGGATGGGTTCCGGCCTGGCTAATGTTACCTACATTTTTCAATTCCCGGGAACGCCTCTGACCGGGCAACAATATCCGATTGCGCCGGATTCTTTCGTCGTGGTCGCTATGGATGCCATTGATTGCCGGACGATTATCTCTACCAGCATCGATCTTTCGGACGCAGAATATGAGTTCAGAAACAGTCTCGATTACGCCGACTTTGATAATCCGAACGCCTTCAACCTCGACAATCTCGAGACCGGTAATACCCTTGATTTTATGGTTGGTCTGACCGGCGACGTTGTTCTAATAGCCGATGGATCGGACCTCGATTATACGGATGGAATCGATCTCGAATCGGTCGTGGATTGTGTGGAATGGAGTTCCAGTTCGACGCATATCAAAGAGATTGAAGATGCTTTGGACAGCGGTTGCGGTGGAGTCGGCATCAGCAGATACAGTGGTTATTCGATTGAAAGAATTTCACCCGGATTCGATACCAACAATTCCACGACTGATTTTCAGAATCGGTCAACGCCAACCCCCGGCTATCAATATACTGGAGAGTAGACAATCAGATGAAACAATTACTTATTATTCTAACGCTCCGAAAATCCCTAAGAAATAAGTTGTGGCCGGTTAGTATTTTTTTCATTTTATCCGGCATGGCTTCAGCCTTTGAACCCTCGTTTTTTTCATCTGTCGAAACCATAAATCGCGAAATTGCTCCCACCACTCTTTATGAACTTAGTCCCAATCCCGTATTTTATCAAACAATGCATCTGAACGATTATTTATATTATCAAACGAGTTTTTCGGATATAGAAAACCATTTCAAGCGCACTTACGACCCGGAAGAAGAACGCGAATACCAGGCTTATTTTTATGCTTTCAAAAACTTAAACGAACGGTCTTCAATTGCCGCCAGCGCCGCCTATCTTCGTACCGAACAGACTGATGTTCAGGGATCGATAGAAAAACATTTCTACGAGCAATACATATCTTGCATCGACAGCTCGCAGGCCGATATTAAATATGATGGGCCTCAGCTTTGGGCTTTGTATAATTACCGGCTTTTCGATCGCTTATTGGTCGGTTTAAAACTCGACTACGGGGTCGAACGCGGTCTCGAAGATGTTTACACTCAGTGTGAATCCATCATCAGAAATTTTTTCTTGAGTTTTGGACTCGGCTATCAATCCATAAATCAGTCGTTTTCTATCGGGACGTTCGGAAAATATTATAACCGGCAGACGAAGCTCGAATCGGTTAAAGAAACAAGCGATGCTCAAGTAACCACTTTTTTCGGTTATCACGCTTACGTTGAAGAGAATCCCGGCAGTACCATCCGCAAAAATGATGATCTGAACGGATACGAGTTCGGCCTTCAGGCCGAAAGACGCGACCTGCTGATTAATGGTTTCAGCATTCAGCTTGCCGGCAGCCTGGCCGGCCGGGAAAATAATGTCACCGTAGGTAGTGTGTCCCAGCCGCGCGCACGTGGTTACTGGGTGCGTGAAGGTTTAAAAATAACCGGCGCTCTTGTTTTTTATCCGCAAAACTCCTTCGGTGGAATTCAAACCAGTATCGATTACCGTCGCTACGACGATTGGATTAAGTCCGGTAACTTTGATGTCATTATCATCGAGAATAACACAAGCTCCGGTAAGGTCGGCGCCAAATTGTTTGTTAACCCGGCCGGATGGCTGCAATGCGCCATTTCCGGAGAGTATGAGCAGATCCAGGATGATTACCGGGAATACATCGAACCCTTTTCATATAAAAAAGAGCGACTTAACCGGAATGCTTCAATCGAATTTAAAATTCGGCCGAATATTATCAGCGCTATTCGATTGAAAGGCGGCTTTTCGAATAACGAACCCTATTTTTACTGGGATACGGACGAATACCATGTCCGGCGTATTAACGGACAAAATATTGCGCTTGGTTATGAAAGACTCTTCTTGTTCGGTACCATGGGATTATCGTTCAAAATTGAAAAATGGCGGCCTGTATTAGTTAACATCAATGACTCTGTGGTTGAATTGACGATGGAAAATATAAATTCGTTCGGGATAGAGCTGTATTATCAAAAATGAGGTATTCAGAAAAAACTCTTGAGGATAAATTCAAAAATGCGTATAATCGCAAATGTGGGCTTAGTATAGTAAGAAAACATAAGGAGAAAAAATGAAGAAAGCGTTAACAATTGCTATTGTTATGTTGTGTGTTGCGACTTTGCTCTTCGGCGGTACGTGGGAAACCGCCCAGGTTGCATCGACGGATATGTCCGTCACAAAGGCTTCATTTATTGATGCCAACACCGGATGGATTGTGTACAGCACGACCTATCCAAGTAATCAAATGGGTAAGGTTCAGAAAACCATTAATGGTGGAACCACCTGGACAACTGTTCATGAACCTGACACTACTGAAATATCCTGGAATGATCTAGAATTCATTGATGCCAATGTCGGGTATGCTTGCGGAGATGCCGGCGTAATTTATAAAACCACCAATGGCGGTGTTGATTGGACATTAGTTTCCGATACCGCAACCTACAAAGAAGATTTGCTCGATCTGGATGTAGTAAACGCCACTGTCGCTTACTGCGCTGGAAAAGCCAGTACCGTGATGAAAACAACCGATGGAACGACCTTCACCAAACTCTCTTATAATTTTGATGGCGATATGATCAACACCGACGGTACCAGAGATGATCTGGATGGCGGCATTGCATTCTTCAATGAAAACCGGGGAGTTGTTGCAGTAGATTTCACCAAGGAAGCCACGATTTGGTGGACCGAGAATGGTGGTACAACCTGGAATCCCGTAAAAGTTGCTACGGCTTTTCCGATCGGCGCAACTTCATATCGGGTTTATGATGTCGCGGTCGGCGGTGACTCCACGGTAGCTCTTGCTGGTTATCATCGGGCTTGTTTGGTATCGACTAATGGAGGTCGGACATTCACCAATAAAGGTGTTGCCAATCTCGCTTATGTGTACACCTCATATGCCGAAGTTATCGATAATAATACCATCATTTATGGGGGTGGATCGGACAATTACGGTGCAATCACCACTAACGGCGGAACAGATTGGACGACCTTGCCAACCAGAAATGGTCAAACTCTACTCTCGGCCGATTTTGTCGATGCCAATACCGGCTACTGGTTTTGCGATGCTCAGCAATGGATGAAAACGGTTGATGGCGGCGCATCCTGGACTCCTTTAAACAGTTGGCCTGGAGCTGGTTTCTGGGGATTAGTATTTCCGGAAGAAAACAAGATAGTTATAACCGCCTCCAGCGGTGGGGAGATGACTGTGAGTACAGACGGTGGGACTACCTGGTCATATCCCGATAATCTGAAAACCGCTCTTGACTCCGATATCTTCGAATGTGAATTCATTGATGCCAACAATGGACTGATGGGTGGTTCCGGCGGGAATTTATTAAAAACCACTGATGGTGGGGCCACTCTAAGTGCGGTTACCAATCCAATGTATGATAATAATAAAGCAATCAATGCCATGCATTATCTGAATGGCGATACAGCCTTTATTGGCGGTGGGAGCGGATATGTATGTTACAGCTTTGATGGCGGCAGCACCTGGACCAAAGCGACGGCAGGTTCAAAGACCGTCTACGATATTTGGCCGCTCACCGGAAATCAGATTGTAACGACCTGCGCCAGCGGCGAATATTATACTTCGACGGATGGAATGACCTTCACCAAACTCGGCGCAACTACCGAGGCAAAATCTCTGCGGGCTGTTAAATTTCGCAAAGACATCGGCATTATCCCGGGTGCTTCCGGCTATATCTATCGTTCGACTGCCTGGAATGTCATGCCGACGCTGGTTTACACTGCCACCAATGGCGCCGAACTTTATGACGTCGAATTTGTCGATGACACCACTGTGTTCGTCGTCGGTCAGTACGGTACGATTTTAAAATCGGTCGATGCCGGTTTGAATTGGACCGTGGCAACCAGTCCGACCGAAGAAGTCTTACAGAAGGTTCGTTATAACAATGGAACTCTGTGGGCGGTCGGTCAGAACGGAACCGTATTGAAGAATGATATTATCATTAAAACCCTTGCCGGCGATTACTACATTCCGCAGGGAAGTAATGAACAGGGTTTCGCCACCTTGGGCGACGCCGTCGCAGCTCTGAACACATACGGCGCAACAGCTCCGGTTAATTTTATTCTGGATGCTGACACTTTACGGGAAGCTTCTTTCACATTCAACGCCGAACTGTCAGAGGATTGCCGCGTTACTGTAAAACCCGCCACAGACCGCAACACTGTGCTGATTGTCGCCCCCGGAACTTCCAAGGGCAATGGACCGCAGATGATCGGTTTCGACAAGGGGTACGTTACCCTGGACGGCAGTAATAATGGCACCAATAGCCGGAATCTCACCATTACCAACGAAGTGTATGCCGACGTTCCCGTGGGATTGAATACGGCCAATGCTGACATGGTGATACTGAAAAACCTGATTATTAAAAATCTCGACAATGGTCTGCAAAGCTTCAAATACGGTCCCATTACTAATGATGTCGCCGGAATTGAAGGTTTCACAGTCGAAAACTGCCAGGTTGGTTCGGCTGAATTCCCGGTGTGGCGTGATGGCGTTGCTGTCTGGGGAACGGCTACTTCCCCGACCCAGGGCATCATTCTTAACAATGAAATCTATGCCGGTTCCCGCGGTATCACGACATACGTTGTCAATGACTGTGAACTCAGCGGAAATACCATTACCATGCTTCCGACGACCAGCGTGACAACTTATGCCTATGTTCATGGCATTTATCTGACCGGCGCCTCCGGTCCGACGGTTATCCAAAACAATATCATTAATTGTCTGGAAGCCGCCTCGGTTGCCGGCACGTATATCATGGGAATCGCATTCGCCGGAAATTCCGAAGGCGAGGGTGAAATTATCAGCGTTGCCAATAATATGATCAATGTTGGGGCCGAGGATGAAACCCATGCTTATTATGGTATCGGTTTCCGTTCCGCCAACAATATGGGAGTTCTTCAGGTTTACCACAACACCATATTGATTAACAATAGTTCTTCCACCCTCGTTGCCTATGGTATTGGCAGTCACACCAACGGCACCGGCGCTGTCACGGTGGACCTGAAAAACAACATCATAGCTAATCATCATGTCGGAAACGCCGGAGCGGCCGCGATTGGACTGATCCCGGCCACCTCTGTTTTGACCTCTGATTGGAATATGATTCTTGCGGATCAGAACTGAGCCAATTTTCAAGGCACGACTTACACCGACCTGGCCGCCTGGCAGGCAAGCGGAAAGGATGTAAATTCCGTATCCAAAGCAGTGGAATTTGCCAGCGTTACCGATTTGCATCTGACCGGATCGTCGGTCGGTGATAATGACCTGGCCGGGACGCCGCTATCCACAATAATTGCGGCTGACATTGATGGCGAAACCCGCAGCACAACCGCGCCTTATATGGGCGCCGACGAGGGCTCGGTAGCATTAATTCACGTCGGGATAGCTACCAACAGTACCGATTTGCCGACTGAATTCAGCCTAAACCAGAACTATCCGAACCCCTTTAACCCGACTACGACCATTGAATTTGCACTACCAAACCAAAGTCGGGTAACTCTGGCCGTTTACAATATGCTCGGCCAGCAGGTTGCGGTTCTGCAGAACGGTTTCATGGAAGCCGGCTATTATCACTTCAATTTTGAAGCCGGCAATCTGCCGAGCGGTATGTATATCTATCGCATTCAGGCCGGCGCTTTTAATAGTGTAAAAAAGATGACTATCATGAAATAGTCGCTTTTATTATTTTACTTAAAAGGGCTGTCCGCGGACAGCCCTTTTTATTTCGGATTTCACCAAATAGGTTTATATTACCAGTGTTGTTTATCATTGGGCTTTTACAGAAATTTATCAGACAAGGAGTTTATTTTTATGCGCGGGAATTTTTTCCATAATAAGACCAAACTGTTATTCCAGACCGTCATCATATTATTAATCATTGTCTTGTTAATCATTGGATTCGCCGATAAAACCAAGAAAGCCGATTTCGAAGCTTATTGCCCATTCGGCGGCCTGGTGTCACTCGGCAGTAAATTCCAGCTCGGCTCAATGTCGTGCAGCATGAACGAGACTCAGGTTTTCATGGGAATTTTCCTGCTGATTGGCGTTATCCTGTTCAGCAAATTATTCTGCGGGTATGTATGCCCGATCGGAACGATCACCGAGTGGCTGAACAAGCTCTTTACACGGTTTAAATTTTCCATTGTCCTAAAAGGCAAAACCGACCGTATTCTGCGACTTGGTAAATACGTTCTGCTCGGTTTCGCAACTTATTTCACGGCAACCACCAGTGAGTTATGGTGTAAAAAAATTGATCCTTACTATGCTACCATGACCGGTTTTGGCAGTGATACGGTTTTGATTATCGGCATTCTTACCATATTCACTGTAGTCGTCCTGTCCGTTCTTATCCGTTTCTTTTGGTGCAAATATGTCTGTCCATTGGGCGCTCTGAGTAATATTTTCAGCAATATCCTGATAACGGCCCCGATTCTGGTCATTTATTTCGGACTATACTTATTCGGAATCAAGTTGCATATTCTCTGGCTGATTCTGGCATTGTGTCTCTCGGGAGCGTTGACCGAAATCCTGCGTTATAAATTCTTCTCCGTTTCACCATTCCGTATCAGAATTGATAAAAACACCTGCACCGCCTGCGGTAATTGTGATGATAATTGCCCGCAAGGTATTCCGGTCAGCAGTTATGCAAAAGTTACCCATCCGGACTGTACGCTGTGCTTAGACTGCACCAAAGAATGTTCCGGCAACGGCAGCATCCAGCTTAATAAGAGGAACTATACCTGGGTTCCTCCGGTTGCGCTGATCGTCCTTTTTGGATTGGGTATATTCACCGCCCGCAATTTCGAGTTCAAAACCCTCTCGGAACGCTGGGGAAATTATACTGAACTCAAATCCGTTCAGAAATTCGAGATGGACGGGGTGAAATCGATCAAATGCTGGGGCAGTTCCAAATCGTTGCAGAATAAACTGATGAAAAAACGCGGGATCGTCGGTCTGGATACCTATGTAAAAAGCCACAAGATCGTAGTCTATTACGACAGTTCGAGGGTCAACGAACAGGGCGTCAAAAAGGCAATCTTCTCGCCTTATCAGTACAAGATTCAAAAGTTCGATGAATATCAGCCACAGCAAATCGCGGTTTTCGAAATTCCGATCAACGGACTGTGGGATTTGCAGGATAACGCCGATTTAATCCGCATGCTGCGCGTCAATCCGAAAATTGCCGGCTTTGAGACCAACTTCGGCGAACCGGTGATGGCAAAAATATACATCGAACTCGGTCAGGTTTCACCGGATTCGATCATATACCTGATTCATCAAAAATCCTATGAGAAAAAACTACCCAATGGCAAAACCGAAATCGTCAAGGTTAATTTTCGTTGCGAAGGTAAGGGCGCTTTCATCGATACTCTGGATTACATCACCTTCCGACGGAATCTTTTCGCAGCCTATGATCAGCCTTACAATAATTATGATAATTACCAGCCGGCCGAACTGATGATCTTTGAGATCGGTTTGGCAGACGCCGAAAGCATCGCCATCCGGCGCGCCTTGAAATATTTGACGAGCCACGTTTCCTTTTTCGACGGGACTGTCCGGGTCAAAACAGCATTCACCGACCGCGAAGTCCTGCTGGTTTACTTCGATCCGCAGCAAGTGACTGCCAAGGAAATTTATGCTAAGCTGACCGAACCAGTCCTAAAGATTATTACTTCCGACCAAGAAACCAAAGAAATGGAAAATGCCTTTGAATTCAGTGAGCCGGTTCGCACCTATAAAGTCACTCGGGAATTATACGAGCTAAAGAAAAAAGTGGAAACAGACTGATTCGGTCATAAGATTTCAAAAAGACAATAATGCTTGCTCGCAGGAAACACGTTATATTAGTAGTCGGATTACTATTAACCTTAATTTATCCGACACTCTCGGCAGCTGCATTAGATGCAACCCTGAAAGGCAAGATTACCGATGAACAAGGTTCTCCCTTATTCGGTGCTAACGTCATTCTTGTAGAAAACTACGCAGGCGCCGCGACCAATGCTGATGGTTTTTTTCTGATCAAAACCCAGCCGGGTGAATACAATCTCCAAATCACTTTCGTCGGGTACGAAAAAATCTCCGAGAAAATCTTCCTGAAAGCCGGTTCTGAGACCGTTTATAATTTTCGTCTCAAAATCGAATCTTTTAAGATCGGTGGAATTGTTGTAATGGCCGAAAAGGAACTTCTTCCGTCTCAAGCCGCAACAACCACCACCATCTCCTCGGGCGAAATTGAGCACATTCAGGCTTCCAGCCTGAGCGATGTCATGAAATTGGTTCCCGGCCAAAGGTTTGAAAATCCAGGATTACAAACCCTGAAACAAGCCTCTATCCGCACCAGTTCGACCGAAACCGATGCCGATCGCAATGCTTCATTCGGGACTTCCGTAATCATCGACGGCATTCCCATTTCCAATAATTCCAATATGCAGATTAATTCTTATGCGAATTCCGGCACGGTACAGCGCACCACCGAAAACTCCGGAGTCGATCTGCGGCAGATTCCGGCCGACAATATCGAGTCCGTCGAGGTGATTCGCGGAATCCCTTCGGCCAAGTATGGCGATCTGACCTCCGGCATCGTCAAGGTTCAGACCAAATCCGAATCAATCCAGCAGCGCTTTAAATACAAGTATAATCTGCAGAATCAGGAATTGAATTTCAACGGCGGCGCCAAAATCGCCGGCCAGATCATCAACTATAACCTGAACTATGCCAACAGCGTGCGCGATGTCCGGATCGACGACTATGATTATTCGCGCATTTCCGGCCAGATTTCACACGTTGCCCGATTATTCAAAAATTTGTACACGATGGACAATAAACTGTACTATACCCGCGCTTTTGATGAACAAGGCCTGATCAAGGGCGACGTTCTCCTGACCGAAAGATATAACCGCGATTATGTTATCCGTTATAACCATAACAGTAAATATATCCTGACGCCGACTCAGAAAATCGAATTCGCCTATGCCCTGAACTACACCCGGCAAAATTCTTACTCAAAAAAATTACTGACAGCTGATAATACTTATCTTTCAGATCGGATGACCGCAGGTACCCAGGAAGGCGTATTTTTTAGTACTGATACCACCCGGATTTGGGTCAAAGGGCGCAGCCGCAATCATTACGCCAGTCTCGATTATGCCTCGACTTTTAATGTCTTTGGAGTGGCGCACAGTTTCCTGGCCGGGATTAATTATCGCCTGGAAATAAACAACGGTCCCGGTCGCATTTTCGACCCGTTGCGTCCGCCTTCGCTAACTTCCGCATTTCGCGACCGTCCTCGTTCTTATGACGACTTGCCCGCTCTGAAAATTTCCAGCGCGTATATCGAGGATAAAATCGAAGGTCGCCTTTTGATTCCCTACCAGATCAACCTGGGATTGCGAACCGAGGCTTACGGCACGGATGGCGCGGCTTTTTCCTCTAATCATGGTTTTTTCTTCAATCCGCGCTTCAATCTGACATTGATGCCTTTTGAAGATACTCAAATCCGAGCCGGCTACGGAGTCACATCCAAGGCACCGTCACTCAGTATGCTTTACCCGAATCTGAAATACTACGACCTGGCCGACGTCACCAATTATGTCGGGATCGATTCGCTCAATCAGGTCATCGTCTCAACCTATATCTTTAATCCGGGTAATCCCAAGCTGAAAGGCTATCAGCAATTTAAACGGGAACTCAGCTTCGACCAGAGAATCGGCGGTCTGGGTTTCACCCTGACCGGATATACCAATTCAGTATTTGGCGGTTTTGCCAGTACGCTGATCCGGCCGGTTGCTTTATACCAGTATGATTATCCGAATTGGCCGTACACCACCGGCAAGGTCATTACCGATTCGATCTATACCAGTTATTTTTCCTATGAAAATTCACAAAACCAAAAGGTCTATGGCGTCGAATTTTCAGTTCAGACCCGCCCGCTAACCGACCTGAAAGCCAAGCTGCGCATCGAGGGCTCCTATAACCGGACGGACAGTCATCAAAAAGGATATGAATATTCCGACGCATACCTGAGGGATACTCGTACCGATAAGGATGTTAA
>Ga0172375_10006617_pt1 | contig 16170 bp, 17 predicted proteins | sample LakKiv1m_FD_114537 | JGI IMG/M metagenome (GOLD analysis project Ga0172375, IMG submission 114537) | Freshwater microbial communities from Kabuno Bay, South-Kivu, Congo - kab_092012_11.1m | ecosystem: Environmental > Aquatic > Freshwater > Lake | place: Democratic Republic of the Congo...
AAAATATATAAATCTTTCGGTCGATTTTTATTGTGATAAAAACGGAAAGAAGAGAAGGAAAAAATGAAAAATATGGTCTTAGAAAATCAGATTAAACCCTAGGATTTTGCGAAGGTTGGGTTTTGAATATTTCCTGTCATGCGGCATTCCCGGAGAACTTGAAGGAGAGCGATACAAGAAATCCCCTCAGATCGTTAAGGAATTACTGGCAAAGCAACCTGTTTTCAAGGCGCCTGCCAGGTATATTGTTTTTAAGAGGTGGGATATGCTTGAAGCATTGGATAAACCCGAAGTAGTAATATTTTTCTCCAGGCCCGACGTGCTTTCAGGGCTTTTCACCCTTGCGGGTTTTGATGTGTCAGAACCAAATGGCGTAATAGCCCCATTTTCTTCCGGGTGCGCAGCTATTGTCCAGAATCCATATCTTGAAAAGGATTCCAGTGAACCCAGAGGTATAATCGGGATGTTCGATGTTTCGGCGCGTCCCTATGTTCGCGCTGATGAACTTACGTTTGCCGCGCCCATGAATAAGTTTGAGAGTATGATCGGAAATATGGAGGAGAGTTTTCTTATCACGCAGTCCTGGAAAATGGTGCAAAAGAGGATAGGGTAGGCCATAATTGATGAAAACAGTTTTGAAAATGCATACCCGGCCAATACATTATAATAACAATTACCATGATAACCCTTAAATAGTATGAATAATCATTATAAAATGGGTGATAACATGGAAACTTTAACTCAGCCAGAACTTGAACTGAAGAGAATGGTATGCGAGAATTGCGGTGAGGGTACTTTCGAATTTGGTGATTATTCTATCATTGATAAATACGTCTGTATGGATTGCCTGGAGGCGAACTGCGCATAATCGCATTTTTCTTTTAATTGTTTATAAATATATTACTCTGACAGGGGGAACGGAATATTATGTACATAGGACATTTTGCTATTGCGTACATTCTAATTCGATTTTTTCCCGGCGTTCCTCCTTTAGTACCTCTAATAGGAGTAAGCTTCCCCGATATTCTTTGGCCAATTTTTATTTTGCTTGGGATCGAGAAAGCGGAAATTAATCCCGATTCGCCGTTACAGAAATACATCAAATTCACAAGCTATCCATATTCGCATTCCCTGGTAATTTCTTTTATAATCTCCGGATCAGTGGGAGTGATATTGGCTTATGGTATCAGTCCAATAGCTGGAGTATTATTCATAATAGCGTCCTTATCACATTGGTTTTTAGATACCATTGTACATCTCCCTGACTTACCGATCTTGGGATTTGGAAAAGATAAAAAAGTTGGATTTGGACTCTGGAACCATCCAAAAATGGCATTTGCAATTGAGTACATTTTCTATGCCTCGATAGTATTGATTTTCATGCCGGCCAATTATATTTTGTCTCTTATTGTAATCGGTACTGTCTTTCATTTAATAAATGCAAACTCGTTTTTGGGATACTCTAAAAAAAATCCCTTCAAATCAGCAAAGCAATACGCAGCCCTTGCTTTAATTGGATTCATAGGATTCAGCCTGGTAGTTAACTATGTACTCGGAGGTTAGTGGCAGCGATAGAAATGATTATTCTCCGAAGGCTTCCCGGACTCTACACCTTGAATGACAAATTCAAGGACATTACTGAACCCTGGAAGGTTTCTTAGTTCATCACATAATGATATTAGGGAAGATGGAAAATCATGGATTTTTTTAATTCCGCGTATGAAGGCATCCCGTCATGGGATATCGGGCGTCCTCAGAAGGAAATCATCCGGCTTGCGAAGGATGGAGAAATAAGTGGAAGAGTGCTTGATGCGGGATGCGGGACAGGAGAGAACGCGCTATATCTTGCCAGTCTGGGTTTTGAAGTGTGGGGCGTCGATGCAGCGCCATCTGCCATTAAGAAAGCTAAAGAGAAGGCGCAAGAACGTGAAATATCTGTAAACTTTCTCGTTTGCGACGCTTTTAAACTTCAATGGCTTCAGAATAAATTCAACACCGTAATCGATTGCGGCCTGTTTCATGTATTCTCGGATGAGGAGCGTCCAATTTTTGTTGCAAGTTTAACTTCTACCATCTATCGCGGTGGTAAGTATTTCATGCTGTGTTTTAATGAACATGAACCGGGAACTTACGGGCCCAGGAGAGTAACTCAGGCTGAGATAAGGGTTACTTTCAGTAAAGGATGGGAAATCAATTATATCAGGGAGGATAAATTTGAAACGCTGCCTGGTCCAAATGGTGTGAATGCCTGGCTTTCCTCAATAACTCGTTTGCAGTATAACGATTCCAAAATGATATAACCATATTTATTGACAGTAATATCAAGTGCCTATAATGTCAGTATATCTTCAACCTTACTTCATTTTTGCGATGAAAAGCCTTAAACCACATCAAATTGTGCTTTGCTTGTTCTTCGATTTAGTCGCAACCGAAGCTCATTTCTCCTGCCCGGAGTAGCAAAAGGAAAAGGATAAAAAGCGGCACAATGTTGGGATGAGATTGACCGGAAATGTTGACATGACCGCAGTGGAAAGATCCATTCCCAATACGCCGGATGAGCCTGGAAAATTGGTAATATCGAATAACCAGAAATATTTCCCGGTTATCATCGTAAAATTAATAATCATAACCACCATTAGACCCCCGGATGATCCCTGAAATCCTGAAATCATATCAAGCTCACATCAAAGAACGACAAAAATCCGGTATTCCACCTCTTCCTCTTAATGCACAACAGGTTAAAGCCCTGGGCGAATTAGTGTTTTACCCCCCTGCCGGATATGAAGATCTTATCCTGGAACTTTTAAAAAGGCATATTCCGCCCGGAGTTGACCCGGCTGCGCTTGAAAAGGCAAATATCTTAAAAAAGATCGCACTAAGGGAAAGCACGTCAGGTTTGCTCACCCCGGAACAGGCAATCTCGCTTCTGGGGCTTATGAAGGGCGGCTATAACATCGAGACGCTTATTGAATTACTCGACGATGAAGAATTTTCAGATAAAGCTGTTCTTGCCCTTTCCGGCACGATCCTGATATTCGGGTTTTTTGACAGGATAAAAGAGCTTTCTTCTTCGAATTCAAAAGCGAAAAAGGTCCTTGAAAGCTGGGCAAAAGCAGAATGGTTCAAAAGTGGACCGAAAATTCCCGAAACCCGCAAGTATACCATATTCAAAGTATCCGGTGAAGTCAACACCGATGATCTTTCCCCTGCTTCACGCGCAGGCTCACGCGCCGATATTCCACTTCATGCCCTTTCCATGCTTGAGAACCGATATCCTGGAGCGCTTGATGAAATAAGAGATCTGAAAACGAAAGGATATCCGATAGCCTTTGCGGCAGATGTCGTCGGAACGGGAAGCAGCAGGAAATCAGCGGCCAATTCCCTTATCTGGTGGATAGGCGAAGATATACCCGGCGTCCCAAACAAGCGAAAAGGCGGAGTGATCATGGGAAGCCAGATAGCGCCAATTTTCTTCAACACAACGCGCGATAGCGGATCGCTTCCCATAAAATGTGATGTTTCATCGCTTCGGTCAGGAATGGTGGTTACATTGGATTTCAAGGCGGGACGCATGATCCGCGAAAACGGGGAAGAGATCACGACATTTGGCATCGAACCGGAAACACTACCCGATGAATACAGGGCAGGCGGAAGGCTTTTACTGATTATAGGAAAAGAACTCACGCGAAAATCACAGGAAGCGCTTGGTGTAAATTATGACATATTCTTAAAGGCTGCGCAGCCTCAAAGTTCAGATCGCGGATACACTCTTGCGCAAAAGATCGTGGGCAAAGCATGCGGACTTCCCGGCGTGCGTCCGGGACAATCGTGCATTCCGGCAATAACCACTGTCGGTTCGCAGGATACTACCGGACCGATGACAGCAGATGAAATAAAGGAACTTGTTTGTCTTGATTTCCAGGCGCCTCTTGTCATGCAGTCCTTCTGCCATACGGCCGCTTATCCGACACCTGCCGATAAGGCCATGCACAAGGAACTTTCACAGTTCATAAAAAGCCGGGGAGGAGTCGCCCTGAAACCCGGTGACGGCATAATTCATTCGTGGCTAAACCGCATGATCCTGCCTGATACCGTAGGTACTGGAGGGGACAGCCACACGCGTTTTCCAATCGGGATATCATTTCCCGCAGGAAGCGGCCTTGTGGCATTTGCGGCAGCCCTTGGAGTAATGCCTCTTGACATGCCGGAAAGCGTACTTGTAAGGTTCAAGGGCAAACTTAAAAAGGGAATTTTCCTTCGGGACGTTGTAAATGCGATACCTTATTTTGCAATGAAGCAGGGACAGCTTACTCTTGATAAAAAGAATAAAAGAAATATCTTTAATGGCAGGATACTGGAAATGGAAGGGCTTCCAGATTTTACTGTGGAGCAGGCTTTTGAACTTACGGATGCAAGCGCAGAGCGGTCTGCTGAAGCCTGCGTGATAAAACTGTCAATAGAACAGGTTGTCAGGTACCTTGAAACTAATATTCCTATTTTGAGATCACTTGTCAAAGAAGGGTATGCGGCAAATGCGCTTGAAAAACGAATAAAAGCAATGCAGGAATGGCTTAATGACCCTGTTTTACTTGCAGCCGACCCGGATGCGGAATATGCAGGAATAATTGAGATCGACTTATCCGAAATACCGGAGCCCCTCCTGGCCTGTCCCAACGACCCGGATTTTATTAAAACGCTCTCACAGGCATCCTCACAAAAAATCGATGAAATATTTATCGGCTCCTGCATGATAGATACACCGCATCTTGAAAAGGCATGTGAGATAATTGAAAAAGCAGGAACTATCGCATCAAAACTATGGATCGCCCCGCCGACAAGGCTTGTTGAAGACAGTCTCAGGGAAAAAGGCGTATATTCACGCCTATTAGAACTCGGAGCAAGAATAGAGATCCCCGGATGCAGCCTTTGCATGGGGAACCAGGCACGTGTGGCTGATAATGCTGTAGTATTCTCGACATCAACGCGTAATTTCGATAACCGCATGGGAAAAAATGCCCGGGTCTATCTTGGCTCGGCTCAAGTCGCTGCGATCACCGCAGTCCTGGGAAGGATTCCCACCCTTTCTGAATATTTTGAACTGCTGGGATGATAAATGAAAATTTCGGTAACGGATAATAATGCAAACCGTTAAAATGGATCAGGAAATACAGTATCTCTTTTTTGATCAACCAGGTTCTTGAGGATAATCTTTAAGGGCTGTCTCGATGTATTTTACGCTGGTGCATTAATGAGACCAGTCATATTCCTTTTATTGTTTTTTGTACTTTTGCAGGGGTGTATAAACCCGGAGGTCAAAACAGGCAACCCTTCACGATATGAACTCCCCGGCCTAAATAATACGACTATTTTTTATCTGAATCTCAGTTCAACGCAGGTCATAGAAAATATCAATGACAGTATGTCTTATGATTACCTGATAACGGATAATGTTGCGACTTTCAGGGATCCTGTAGTTGTGGACTATTCTGGAAATAATGCCAGCGTAAACATTTCAATAATTACTTCACTGGGACGAAATTATGCTCATTTTAATTTCAGCACGAATTTTTCAGGTTTTGTTGGATATTCAGTGCCGGGAGGGCAGGATTTTTCATATTTCTCGCCAGTGAACCGCACAATACGTGTTGTCCTGCCAGTTAATTACACATCAGGCACAATGTTCCTGGGGTATATCCAGCCAAAACCGGATAATATTACACATGACCCGTCAGGAAGAGAAGTCCTGATCTGGAATAATGCTACCCGTGAAAATATCAGGGTGAAATATCATCACAAGGATAATACAGAGCTTTTAATTTATTTTGTCGGTTTCCTGTTATTATGCACGATCCTCATTTGGGGATATTATAAATATAGCATTTCAGCGATCCAGAAAAAACTCAAAAAGCTTGAAAAGGATATCAGGAAATAATTTGCAGGAAATCACACACGCTTGCGGCGCTTCATAGTTGTAAAACAAAAAAAATAAGCTATTGATGCGAGTTCGTTGCTTGGTGAAATAATGCATTTAACAGAGAGTGTCGGAAAAGTCGATTTTTTGAGGTAATTCAACCACATATCAAATTTCGATTATAACAGTGCGTAGCGATTTACGGATTTTTTTGCCAAAAAACAATATCTGTAGATGGTACTATCAAATTTTGATGGTGTTTTCCAACGGTATTCCGATGCTATAGTTAGCTCATCAATTTAAGGAATATATCCTCAAGCGACGTTTCCAGCGTTTTAATATTAACTATTTTCCCATTGTGCCCCGCCACCCAGCCAGTAATTGTGTTAAATTCATCAAGGTTTTTTGTCCTGGCTATGAAATTCCCGTTATTTTTTATCACGTCGAAATCAAAGTGATCCTTAACACTGAATTCGATCTCATATTCAATACCACCGCATATTTTTTTTATCTCATGCATGGTACCGATCGCGATTTTTTTACCCGTATTCATAATGAGGACGCGATCGCATATGCTTTCCACCTGGTATAAGTTATGCGCGCTGAATATTATTGTCTTGTCCTTTTTCTTCAATGATTGAACGAAATCCGTGAGATACTTTGAAGTCGTAGGATCAAGACCCGATGTCATCTCATCCATTATCAGGTATTCAGGGTCATTTATTAAGGCTCTTGCTATCATGACTTTTCGCTGCATACCTTTTGACATTTCACCTGTCTTTTTTTCTCCTGCATCAAGCCTCAGCGCCCCCAGGATTTCCCTGATCCTGTTTGTTGCAGTCTCCTCTTTTATCCCGTATATCTCAGCGAAGAACTTGAGATATTCATTGGCTGTCATTCCTTCATAAAGAGGGCTTTCCTCGGGCAGGAAACCAAGCTTCTGCTTGATCTTTTGTGAATCCTTCTTTAAATCCATCCCCTGTATTTTTATGGAGCCCCCTGTTGGTATAATTAATCCGCTTAGCATTTTCAATGTCGTGGTCTTCCCGGCGCCGTTTGGGCCAACGATCCCGAAGATCTCGCCCTTTTCGATCTCAAAATCCAGGCCTTCAACGGCCATAATGCCGCCGTATTCTTTACTCAGTCCTGATACCTCAATTTCTTTCATAGAAATACTTATTTAGTCTATGAGTATAATAAACATTATGATGAGAGAGTTGCTTACAATATCAAAATGGGAATTAAAGAGAACCCGTTCAACTATCAGTCTTAAAATACGGTTCATCTCTATTTTTATTTTGATCCTGATAGGCGCTGCTTCATTTCTTGCAGTACAGTCGGGGCTTCATATTAATGATAATATTTATAAAGTGGTGTTGACCGACGATTCACTTGCCCGCGTTATAAGTAGCGATCCGAAATTTGAGGTTTTTGTTGCACCGGAAGAGAGGGCAAAATATCAATTTGAACATGATAATTTTGATATTCTTATTATCGGAAAAAAGATATATTACCACAATACTGAAAAATCCATATCTGCTTTTGATTCATTGGACAAGGCCGTAAAAAGATATAATGAAGCAAGCCTGCTGACCTTCAATGACCTGAATAATACTTTTCCTGTGTGGATCACGATCGAGAGCCTTACCAGGGAACAGGCATTTCTTTCACCTTCAATGTCCAAACTCCCGGAAATAGAAGCATCCCTTCAGACACAGTCCTCACCCGGATCACAAAATGACCAGGTAAGCGCAACTCAAAACGCAGGAATTCCAGCTACAGTAACTCCAGGAAGTACTGTTAATGCCCGTATTCCTTCAATTAAGGAAATTACAGGTTCAAATCAATTATCACCGATCTCTGAGCAAACCCTTGCCACGCCATCCCATTTAAGTCCCCCGATACCTTTCAAATCGGTCGTTTTAAGTTTCCTGTTTATTTTCCCAATTTATTTTATCGCCCAATTTTTTTCCTCAAGCATAATGGAAGAAAGAATTAAGAGAAAAGGTGAACTTTTGCTTGTATCACCTGTAAAATCTTACCAGATCGTGCTTGGTAAGCTATTGCCATATCTACTGGGTTCAATATTGCTTGTGGCTTTGATGACTTTCAGGCTGGGTGGAAGCCCATGGATAATTCTGGCGGTACTGCCAATTTCCCTTATGTATCTCTCGACCTCATTCCTGGGAGCTATCATAGCCAGGAGTTTTAAGGAACTCAGCTTTGTACTGATTTTCCTTTCGGTTTTCCTGTCGGGCTATATTTTCTTCCCGGCGATGTTTTCTAATGTACATGCCATTAGCATTATTTCCCCCATGACACTTGTTGTGAGGCTTTTAGAGAACGAAACGGTTATGATAAGTGATTATATGTTCTCAACTATCCCTTTTTACCTCGTATCCATACTTATTTTCATATTAGGTATTTTTATCTACAGGGAAGAAGACCTGTTCACACAGAAGCCTATTTCAGGAAAACTTCTTGATTCTATCGAGGAATTTATAAAACGGATACCTGTTCCGCTTTTTTCCCTGAGCATCGTACTCATACCGATCGCCTTTTCGGTCCAGATGATGCTTATTGTATTGATGTTTAATTTTCCGATCCGTATCGGAATACTATTTTTCATTATAGTGGCTGCATTCATTGAAGAACTGGTAAAATCTGTCGGGATATATACTGTTTTTTCAAGAAAAATGTCAGCTACAACGACTGGCAATGCTTTGAAATTCGGCATTTTATCCGGTCTTGGTTTTTTTGCCGGTGAAAAACTGTTGCTTCTTGTGGTAATAGCCAGCATTTCCAGTTCTGCATTCGGATCCGTGATGGGAGCCGGTCTTCTTGTTTTCCCGCTGCTTTTGCATGTTACTTCCACAACAGTAGCTTCACTGGGGATAAGATATTCAAAATGCAGGTATTATTTTGCGAGTGTTATACTGGCTTCGGTTGTTCACGCAGTTTATAATCTCTATCTTCTGAGGGGTGTTATTCTTGGCTAATAGAAAGATCATTGTTAAAAAAGAGCTGAAATCTCTCATGTTTGAGAAAACCCTGGTACTTGCGATCATCGTGCAGTTGTTCATTGCTTCTTTCTCATCGCTGCTTGTTATAGGTCTTGCGTCATTCTTTGATCCCTCGGCTCTTGACAGGTATAACAGCCCCAGGTCAAATGTAGGAATAGTCGGGACAGGTGAACTTAAGCAATTCATTGAAAAAGGGCATATCAGGCCGTTCAATTACGATAATCTTTCATCCGCCGTTTCTGATTTTTACAATAACAGGATCGATGCTATCATCGTTATCCCGAAGGAGATGGCAAACGGAAGCGAATTAATACAGATAGTGACCTATCTTCCTAAATCTGACATAAAGGGCACTTTCGCGATGCTGCAGCTAAAAAAGCCTCTTGAGAATTATGAAGCTTTTGCCCAGGATATCAGGAGTTCAAGGCTGGGTTTTCAACCTATTAGACTTACAGTTGACAGGTCTCCCAGAAAGACATCGACTTATTTTGAATTCATATACGGGATACTGATCCCGCTTCTTGTATTTACGCCTGTTTTCATATCCGGCGGGATGATCATTGATATGCTGACCGAAGAATATGAACGTAAAACACTTGATCTGCTGCTTGTTTCACCCATGTCTTTTTCTGAAATACTTGACGGGAAAATGATCACAGCTATAATCATCGTCCCGGCGCAGGCATTCTTATGGCTTCTTCTTGTGACCATAAACGGGGTTGTTGTTCATAATATCGGTTTGTTACTTCTCCTCTGTGCAATTGTGGCCGCGATCGTTGTTATCCTGGGTGCGGTGATAGCGGTCAGGTTTAAAAAGAGAATGGTATCCCAGTATCTTTATTCACTTGTGCTTATAATGATGTTCCTTGTGGGTTATTTATTCGCAAATTCTCCTTTTAATCTTGCGACAAGGCTGTCAGCGGGTTCTGTCGGGGTTGAGGTGCTCGTTTATTTCGCAGCGTATGCGGCTGTGGCATTTGGTTTGTATGTAGGCGTTAAGGGTATGCTGACAAAATGAGAGGTTATTTTTTTCGGATTTGATCAGCCCGCAATGTGTTGACACAGGGAAAAGTGAAAAACCTTACATTACATCAAACAGCGCCTTTTCCTTTCTCACGTGTCCTCACACGGATCACTTCTTCGACCGGGAGAATGAATATTTTGCCATCTCCAATATTCCCTGTTTTTCCGATGTCGCATATTATTCCAACTACTTTTTCGGCATCCGTATCATCTACAACAAGCTCAATTTTTGTTTTGGGAAGGAGGTCTACCCTGTACTCACTCGTCCTGTATGAAAGCATAATACCCTTTTGCCTGCCTCTTCCTTTTACTTCATAGGTCGTAAGCCCGATGAATCCTTCAGTAGCAAGAGCATTTTTTATTTCGCCAAATTTTTCTGGACGTATTATGGCTTCTATTTTCTTCATGAGATTACCTCGAAATTTTTGCTATTTATTCTCTTTCGCATTTTTTCTCCTGCAGGCAGGTAGCCCCTTTTCAGGTACCATTCCTTCAATTCGTGGTCAGATATGATGGGGTCTGTTGAAAAAGGCCTTAACTCAACAATTTTAAACCCTAATTCATGGGCAGTCATTTCCCCAAACAGAAGGAGACTGCTCCCCAGACCTGAATTCCTGAATCTTCTGTGCACGAAAACTTCTTCTATGGTAAGTGCTTTTTCATGTATGGGGATTTTCATTATAAGTTCTCCTGCAATGCCTCCTTGAACATTTAACCTGTGACATTGCAATTCCCCGCTTTCTTTCATGCAACTGTAGAACTCACTGATCGAGAAATCAATATGCCTTGGAATTTCATTCATTTGCATCATTTCCCTCAAACATTCAAACAGGTATACGGTAAGTTAGTGTATACTTAATACTATTTAAATTTTCCTCTATAATTTTTATCGTGTTGGCGCTATATATTCACACCAGTTGTCCCAATTCCCTGAAATCAATAACCGTGGAAATCGGGTATGTAGCCACCTCAATGCCAATTTCACTTACTGCCGCCATTACATTAGTTCCTGCATAAACCACAATGCCGGCTTTTCCAGCCCCCACAACTGAATTAAACACAGACTCGCCAGGTATCCCTATCCGGGCTATGCCTCCTATTCTTGCTTCTGCAACAGAACTCAGGACTTCTTTAGCTTTTGAAATAGCCGATCCCGGTATCTCCCGAAGATTTGCGAGGAGTTTGCCTGAACCTGTATTTACGGTATCAAGAACACGGGTCATTTTCTTTTTTATAAAAATACGCATTGGATCAATAGTTGTGCCACTGTAAACGATCACATCTTCAAAACCTAAAGGATCATTGTCTTTTACTTCCAGGATGCCCCCATATTTAGGGTCGGAAATAATCCCGTTTTTTAATAAAATTCCATCGATCGTTATGCTGCACATTGTTGCTATCCCTATATTGCCTTTTTTGATCTCAATACCAGATATGGCAGTTTCTTCTTCCAATATTTTTATGTACGGACTGAAAGGATAACCTTTGAGGAGCACCTGCTTTATTATTTCCATCGTCTTATCGAAGTCATCCTTATCTATGACTGAAATATTGATTATAACATTACCTTGCTTTGTTCCGGGGTCAAAAGTAGTATCAAGCATCATTCGTTCGATTTTTGTGTTAATAAATCCAACCCTGTCCCCTACCAGCGCATTTTCTATCTCGGCTATTCCCGGATTAGTAATTACTCTCCCATCATATCCTATTCGCCTGGTGAGATGACGTTCATCGAGAATACGCAGGTGATATCGGACAGCCCGCTCTCCGAGAACGTATCCCTGTGAATTCATCCGGTCGGCTATCAACCTGGCCCCTAATGGCGTGTGACTTTCATGGATTATCTTCAGGATCGCTATCAGTTTTCTCTGTGTAGTCAAATCCATTGTTTTTGTACTCATAACCCACACCATTTTCGATAGAATTCGGTTAACGATAATACTACCAATCGAGAAATTTATTCCAAAATTATTATGATTTTGAAAAAAATATTCATTCCAGCATGCCTTCGATCATGCCGGAATTGGACTTGAATTTAAATATCAAAATACTGGTAAAACTCATAAGGAGTTGGCCTTATTGAGTTTTGCTTGTATTCTTCGGATTTAAGCTCAATCCACGTATCGATTGCATCTGCCGGGAATACCGGCTCAAGGAATTTCCTGTCAGATTCAAGTTCACAAAGCGCCTCCTTCAACGATCCCGGACACTCCAGTATCCCCAGTTCTTTTCTTCTTTCTGCTGTGAGATGGTAGATGTTCTCATCGCATGGATCGCCAGGATCCATCTTTTTCTTTATTCCATCAAGCCCGGCTGCCGTAAGCGCTGCAAAAGCATAGTATGTGTTGCAGCTCGTATCCGGCGACCTGAATTCTATCCTCTTAGGCGCTTCTTTGCCCTTTTCGTAAACAGGTACTCTTATGCTTGCAGACCTGTTCCGTTTGCTCCAGGCAATATACACAGGAGCCTCATAACCAGGAACAAGTCTCTTGTAGGAGTTTGTTGTGGGCGACGTGATAGCACACAACGCTCTTGAGTGCTCCATAAGCCCGCCGATGTAGTATCTGCATGTCTGCGATATTTCAGCATATTCATCGTCAGGGTCATAGAAAGTGTTACGCGATTTTCCATTCATGTCTTTCCAGAGAGACTGATGGATGTGCATGCCAGAAGCGTTGTCTCCGAAGATCGGTTTGGGCATGAAAGTGGCTATCATTTTCATATTATATGCAACATTCTTGACCACGTTCTTATAAGTGAGCACATTGTCTGCCATCTTTGTGAGAGTATCGTATTTCATATCGATCTCGCACTGTCCTGCTGTGGCTACTTCGTGATGATGCGCATCGCAGACTATGCCGAAATAGTCGTAGAGCATTCCAGTCACCTCGCTCCTGTATTCCTGAAGCGTGTCCTGCGGTGGCGCCGGATAATAGCCTTCCTTGAACCGGATCGGATGATTAATGCCGCTCGTTTGCGACCATGGCGCTTCTTTTGATTCTATCTGGTACCCTGTGCCTGACCAGGCATCCCGTGCTGAAGAGTAACTTGGTAAAAGTTTCACTGAGTCAAAAACAAAGAACTCAAGTTCAGGTCCCCAGTACGAGAGATCAAATCCTGCTTTTTTCACAGCTTCCTCAGCCCTTTGCGCTATGTACCTTGGATCGCGTGTGAATCGCGGGCCGCCGAAGGCATCATAGAGGTCGCATATCAGGCGCACGGTCCTGTGAGGAGTGTTATCTGTCCACGGAAGGATCGCACAGGTACTTGGGTCTGGGAACATTCTCATATCAGATTCGAAAATGGACTTGAAGCCCTTGATCGACGAGCCGTCAAGCTTTCCGATCCCGTCTGTGAAGTCATCTTCTTTCAGGGTATATGACGGTATAGTAATATGCTGGATATAACCTGGAATATCCATGAACTGAAGGTCTATCCATTTTACGTTTTTCTCTTTTACGAATTCCAATAACTGTTCAGGTGTTGTTATCATATATTTTTTCCTTTTTTAATTATTCTTCTTTTTTCTATTATTTTTATATTTCAAAAAAGAAACCGGACGGATAAATCCAGCCGTTCTCCTGATTCAAATCGCTCCCGTTCCTCTTTCGCATGTCCTGACACGTATCACTTCTTCAACAGGCAGGATGAATATCTTGCCATCACCCATATTCCCGGTTTTTCCGATGTCGCATATTATTCCAACTGCTTTTTCGACGTTCTTATCATCCACGACCAGCTCAAGTTTTGTTTTGGGCAGGAGGTCAACCCTGTACTCACTTGTCCTGTATGAAAGCACAATGCCTTTCTGCCTTCCCCTGCCTTTCACCTCAAATGTTGTAAGTCCTATGAATCCTGCCGTGGCAAGCGCGGTCTTTATTTCACCGAGCTTTTCCGGCCTTATTATGGCTTCTATCTTTTTCATGATGTCACCTCGAAATTCTCGTTATTCAGTCTCTTGTACATCTTTCCTCCATCAGGCCGGTAGCCTCTTTTCAGGTACCAATCCTGCAATCTGGTGTCGGATACAAGAGGATCGGTTGAAAAAGGTCTTAATTCAACATACCGGAATCCTAAAGTGCTGGCGGTTTTCTCCTCAAATGAAAGCAGCCTGCTTCCAAGACCTGTATTCCTGAATTTCCATGAAATGAAAACTTCTTCTATGGAAAGTGATTTTTCATCGTCGGGGACTTTTATTAAAAGTTCCCCTGCCATACCTTCGGGCATTTTCAGCCTGTGGCATTGCAATTCACCGTATTCTGTCCTGTACCTGAAAAATTCACTTATTGATATGTTCTCCACACTATGGTTTGAGATATCACGCATTTTCATCATCTCCTCACAAATATGCCTTCTCGCCATGCTGGGAAACGTCAAGGCCCTCTATTTCTTCCTCATCCTTTACTCTCAGGCCCATTGTTGCATCAAGAACTTTCAGTATTATTGCAGTCCCTATGAGGGAATATGCCATTACGGCCACGATCGCTATCAACTGCTTCACTACAAGACCGGCATTTCCGAAAATAAGCCCGTCTGCCCCGGCAGAGTTAATCGCATAGGATGCAAATATTCCTGTTGCGATTGCGCCCCATGTTCCACCTACGCCATGGCAGGCCATGACGTCAAGTGAATCATCGACGCTTGTTTTCCTGGAGCGCAGGTGCATCGCAAAGTAACAGAATATTCCTGCCCCGATGCCGATTATTATTGCAGGGACCGGACCGACGAAACCCGAAGCGGGTGTTATAGCTACAAGACCCGCGACAGCTCCTGTCACGATGCCAAGTGTGTTGGGTTTTCCTCCATGCATCCAGCTTACCAGTGTCCATGTAAGAGCGGCAGCCGCAGCAGCAGTGTTGGTTACAATGAAAGCGCTGGCTGCAAGCCCATTCGCTGCAAGGGCGCTTCCGGCGTTGAAACCGAACCAGCCAAACCACAGCAGGAAGCCCCCGGTTATGGTCATGGGCACATTGTGCGGCACCATATTCTCTTTTCCATATCCCAGGCGCCTGCCTATGATTATCGCGGCGGCAAAAGCTGAAACGCCAGCAGTTATATGAACCACGGTCCCCCCGGCAAAGTCAAGCGCTCCGAGAGTTCGTATCCATCCTCCTGCGCCCCATACCCAGTGTGCCACCGGATCATAAACAATTGTCGCCCAGAGAACGCTGAAAACCATAATCGTGCTGAATTTCATCCTGTCTGCAAAGGCTCCCGTTATCAATGCTGGTGTGATCACGGCAAACATCATCTGGAATACCATGAATACCGATGCAGGTATCGTTGCTGCATAATCAGGGTTAGGCGCCGCTCCCACGCCGTTAAGTCCAAGCCACTGGAGACCTCCGATCAAACCTCTTCCCGTATCCGGGCCAAAAGCAAGACTGTATCCGAAAAGCACCCACTGGATGCTTATAAGAGCCAGGATTATGAAGCTTTGCATAACGATCGCCAGGACATTTTTTTTCCTGACCATCCCGCCATAGAAAAGCCCTAACGCAGGGGTCATTAACATAACAAGGGCAGCCGAAACAAGTACCCATGCTGTATCTCCTGAATTGATCGCTCCTGCTTCATCGGCTAAAGCAGGCATTGCTAATATTAAAAAGACTGCTGCAATTAAAACAGCCAATCTTGTATTTCCTAATTTTTTGTACACTTCATATCACCTCAATTTTTTGTTTGCCTTTAACACGGCACACGGTCAGTTAGTGTAGATTTAATGATATATAAAGATTTCTAATTCTTGAGTTATACTTATATACTAAAAGATGTTCAGTAGATTGCCGTTTACTGGCAGGAAAGTATTATGACAAGAATATCAGATAAACATTACAAATGTCCGAACTGTAAGCGTTTGATCTTATTGACAAGCGCAGAATTCATTCAAGGGATGGCTGTGGCATCATGTTCTGACTGCGGCAGGGGTGCGGTTGCCATAGAGGAAATGTTTCTTGATGGATAAAGGGAAAGATTGGACGCGATTTAATATCTGGTTAATAGCGTCCAACTTTTTTGATGCAGGTAAAAAGGATTTTTGTAAAAACTTTGAACTCAATGTAATTTATCGTTTGTGACAGTTTCAATTCGGTGCGACAAGAAGCTATGCTATGAATTGCCAATCAGCTACCCCTTCCATTTGGGGTAATCTTACCGGGATGTGCTGCCGCAGTAATGCAGTGGTGCAAAGCTCTTGGGACAATGTGAAGAAAT
>Ga0172375_10006618_pt1 | contig 16169 bp, 11 predicted proteins | sample LakKiv1m_FD_114537 | JGI IMG/M metagenome (GOLD analysis project Ga0172375, IMG submission 114537) | Freshwater microbial communities from Kabuno Bay, South-Kivu, Congo - kab_092012_11.1m | ecosystem: Environmental > Aquatic > Freshwater > Lake | place: Democratic Republic of the Congo...
ACGCCGCCCCCGGTCGAGCAGCGGCAGATTCAGCCCTACAATGAGCAGCCCGAGCAGGCTGAGCCCGGCCCCGAGCCTATCTGGCCAGCCCCGGCCATAGTGGAGCCGTACCCGCGACTGAGTTGGGTAGATCAGCATGAACGAGGGGGAGATCAGGGAGATGCCTTCCGCCCCTTCAACCTGCCAGTTGGGGTGGTAAGAGACCTTGACCAAGAGGGGCTTGCCGATCCAGTTGGTGTCGATGCGGATCTCGTCGTTGGTCACCGTCTCGCGAATCTGGCAGCCGCTGATGTCGATGGGGGTCTTGCTTGAGGGGGCTGTCAAGTCGTGGGCCTTGGCGGTCACCTGCTTGGGGCCCTGCCCCTGGCGGGCGAAGACCAGCGGCACATCGAGCTGGCTACCGTCCATGAACCATTGATAGCTGTCCGTCTTCCAGTGCTCAAGCGGCAGGAGCACCGGCTCGAAGGCCAGCGGTTCGACGTAGTGACCGCTGTTGGCGGTTACCTCCCACAGCTCGTAGTTACCGATTGCCTCCATCAGTCGATAGCCTTGGGCCTTGCGGATGGCCTGCTTGGCCCCGTCACTTCGGATCACCAGGTTGCCAACGTTAAACAGCCGGAGGTGAGGCAGGGCCTGCTGGAAGTTCATGTGGGTGTAGGTGTACTGCGGGAAGGGCCCGGAGTTGACCGCCGAGACCTCGGACTGGATGTAGAAGACGAAGGGGGCGCTGATCGAGGCCTGCATGTAGAGCCCTTCCAGGGTCGAGCGGCCGGAGAAGAGGGGCAGCGATTCAAAGGCCCGGGAGCTGCCGAAGGTGTTGTGCTCCTCAGAGTGCTCGAAGACCACCCGGGGGTCGCCTGGCCCCCCCCGCAGGCGGTCGTTGATCTGCTTGAAGACGGGCCAGCTGGGTTTGGCCTCGAAGCCCTCGTAGTTCCATTTGGCCCAATCCGGGGCAGGACCCGGGGTGCCGCCAACCCAGAAGAAAACGCCGATCAGGGTGAGAAGCGGAAGACCCCACAGGGGGCGATGGCCGCCGAGAAATCGTACCAGCCAGCCGAGAAAGAGGGCCGACATCAGGGCGACCAGCAGTTGTCCGTAGGGGACATAGCGGATGTCGACCACCCCGAGTTTGGGGGCGGCGATGAAGAAGACGACGGAGGCGATCAGCCCGAACCACAGGTAGCCGACGGCGGTGAGGATGGCGCTGTCTCGTCGTTTGAGGAGTAAGGCGACAAGGAGTGACAGGCTACCAATCCCGGCGATGGCGGCAAAGGGCAAGACCTGTGGCGGGAAGATCTCCTTCCAGGAGTTGATCACCCAGACTAAGTGATAGGAGGTGGTGAGCTTGGTGAAGACCAGGAGAGGCACGAGCCAGAAGGCGAGCAGCAAGAAGCCTAAGGCGTAGACCTTGATCAGGTAGGTCAGTCGCTGGACAAACCCTTGGTCGGTAATCAGGAAGAAGATGGAGACCGCCTCGACAAAGAGCAGTGTGTAGCCGTGACTGAAGCCCACCAGGAAGACTAAGATAGCGTTGCCCACTATCCAGCGGCCTTGCCGGGCCCCGAGGTAGAGGCAGCCGAGCAGGATGAGCGACAGCGACATGCTGAGACTATAGGAAAATTCCCCAGCCAGGGTGCTTAGGATGTTGGCCCCCCACATGGAGTTGGCCGAGTGGAAGAGGAAGGGCAGGGTGAAGACCGCCGCTAAGATTGGGGCCGGGAAGGGGCGGCGCAGGCCGCGAAGCATAAGGTAGGCCCCAATGGGCAAGAGCATGGTGCCCAACAGGCTCACCAGCTTGAAGGCGATTTGCAGGGGGATGACTGCATTCAACAGGCACATCAGTAAAAACGGCAGCGGGAAGTAGAACTGCAAGAGGGGGAAGCCGGCGTAGTTGCCCATCGTCCAGCCGGTGATCTTGCCCTGCGGTAGCAGCACATGGCGGAGGTAGTCTACGGTGTAGTAGTGCGAGGCGGTGTCGCCACCGGTGGTTACTGTCGTGGTGAACAGGGTGTGAGGGCTTAAGTGGGCGAAGATGAAGACCAGGATGGCCGCCAGGATGAGGGTGTCCAGCGAGTGGTTGGTTGTCTCGTCTCGCTTTGTTAGTGTCAGTTGCGGGCCTTGTCGTTGTGACCAGAGGTGGAGGAACCAGGCGAGTAGGGTGAGGGCTGTGGCCCCGTAGCCCAGAAGTCTCCAGGTGTGCGGGGGGATGCTGTCGAAGAAGGACAGCTGGGGGGAGACCTGCACCACCGTGGAGGCGGAGGTCAGACGGTGTTTGCCGTCAACCTCCGTTTCGGCGACCGCATAGACCGCGTACCTGCCTTGGCCATTGTTTGGGGTGCTGAACTCAAAGGTGGTGGTCGCCCGGCCATTGGCCAGGCGGACGGTGCGTTGCGGGTTAGTGACGGTGAGATCGGCGGGGGCGAAGCAGGTCAGGGTGATCTCGCCGTCGGCTGGCATCTCCGCTTGCTTGGCGGTGGTCTGGACGGTGAGGGTGTTCTTGCCCCCCCCTTGCCCTTGATTCAAGGTCAGGACGAGCGGCGGTGGTTGCTCGGCTGAGGTGCGCAGCACGGCCAGGGAGGCGGTTGCCACTGATTGGCCGTTGGTGTGGGCGTAGAGGATGTTGAGGAACAGGGGGTAGGTGCCATCAGGCAGGGGGGCGGGGACGGGCATCGAGAAGGAGGTCTCTGCCACTTGGCCTGGGGCGATACTATCGCTTAGCGGTACGGTCTTGCGATCTTTGAAGAGTTGGGCATTGATCGAAACGCTGTTGGCTGCCTCGTTGCCCTGATTGGTGACGGTGACCTTGATCTCTGCCTGGCCGGAGGCTGGGTCGGTGTCTGCCTGGTGGGTCAGCGCGGCCTGGGTGGTGACCGATAGGGTGATATCCCCAGCCAGGGCCAGAGAGGGGCGGAGCCCGAGGAGGCCGGCGAGGAGCAGAACGATAAGCGGGGGGAGGGTACGCATGGTGACGGTGGATGTCGGGAGTCAAGGTTTGGCCGCCGCATAGCCCGGGTGGGGTATGCGGCGTTACCCGCAAAGGTAAACGTTCACCGGGCACCCCATCTGCTTTGACAGTGGCCTACTCATGTGCACTAGCACACTTCGCAGGCCGCTTTCGCGCATCTGTGGCGCCCGGCAAACGTTTACAGACTGGTGAAATCTGCACGTTTCCAACGCTTCTGGTGAACGGGTACCCCGCAAAGAACGTACGTATCGTTTATGTTCCCACCCCCTGGGTGTGGGAACGATAGCGCCGCCGCCTGCTACTTCATCTTACGCAGGCGGATCGATTTCGGGGTCACCTCCACCAGTTCATCGTCGTTGATATAGGCGATGCAGTCTTCGAGTGTCATCTGCAGGTGGGGGGTGAGCACCACCGCCTCGTCGGTGCCGGAGGCCCGCATATTGGTCAACTTCTTACCCTTGGCGGGGTTGACGATCATGTCGGTGTTACGGCAGTTTTCGCCCAATATCTGGCCGGCGTAGACGTCAACCCCTGCACCCATGAACATCTTGCCGCGTTCCTGTAGGTTGTAGAGGGCGTAGGCGACGGTGACGCAGGTGCTCATCACCACCATCACTCCGTTCTGGCGGTTGGTGATCTCTCCGGCATGAGGTGCGTATTCGGCGAAGACGTAGTTCATCACCCCCATGCCCTTGGTGTCGGTCATGAATTTCGAGCGGAAGCCTAAGAGGCCTCGGGTGGGGATGGTGTAGATCAGCCGGGTGACGCCGTTTTCGTTGGCCATCTCCTGCATCTTGCCCTTCAGCTTGCCCAGTTTTTCGATGACTGCGCCCTGATACTGCTCATCAACGTCAATGGTGAGTTCTTCGAAGGGCTCGCAGAGCACGCCGTCGATCGTCTTGGTGATGACCTGGGGCCGGGTGACTTGAAACTCATAGCCTTCACGGCGCATTTTCTCGATCAGGATGGAGAGGTGCAACTCGCCGCGCCCGGCGACCCGGTAGCCGACAGCATCGGTTAGGGGCTCGACTTGAAGGGCAACATCGGCCAAGGTCTCGCGGCGCAGACGCTCCTCAATGTGGCGGGAAGTGACGAATTTGCCCTCCTTGCCGGCAAAAGGCGAGTCGTTGGGGATGAAGTTCATGGCCAAGGTCGGGGGGTCGATATCGATCACCGGCAAGGGCATGGGTGTGTCGATGTCGGTGAAGGTAACGCCGACGGTCACATCATCAAGGCCGGCGACGGCGACGATCTCGCCGACGATGGCCTCGTCAGTGGCCACTTTTTCGTTGCTCAAGAAGCGGAAGATCTTGGAGATCCTGGTCTGGGTGATGGTGCCATCACGGCGAGCGACAGCCACGTCCTTGTTGATGCGCAGGATGCCGTTGACCACCTTGCCAATGCCCAGTCGCCCGAGGTAGGGAGAGTAGTCGATGGTGTTGACCTGCATCTGTAGGGGGGCGTCGGCGCTGCCGGTCGGGGGGGGGATGTACTTGACGATCATCTCCGAGATCGGCGTCATGTCTTTGTTGGTGTCGGTCAGTTCGTGCAGGGCGAAGCCGGCCTTGGCGGAGGCGTAGATCACCGGAAATTCGAGCAGGTTATCTGGGGCCTTCAGTTTGACGAAAAGGTCGAATACCTGATCGATGGCCCAGTCGCAACGGGCGGCGGGTTTGTCGATTTTATTGATGACCACGATGATCGGCAGGGCGAGGGCCAAGGCCTTCTTCAAGACGAAATAGGTCTGCGGCATGGGGCCTTCTTGGGCATCGACTAGGAGTAGCGCCCCATCGGCCATGCGCAGGACGCGCTCGACCTGGCCACCGAAATCGGCGTGGCCCGGGGTGTCGATAATGTTGATCGAGTAATCCTTGTAGTGGTAGGAGCCGTTCTTGGAGGCGATGGTGATGCCGCGCTCCTTCTCGAGATCCATCGAGTCCATGAGGCGTTCGGCGACATCCTGATTCTCACGGAACATGCCGCTTTGCTTGAAGAGTTGGTCGACTAAGGTGGTTTTGCCATGATCGACGTGGGCGATAATGGCGACGTTTCTGATCTTTTCTTGTTCCATGAATTTGCCTTGAAGATGACTTCTGTAGAGGTGTGGCGACGATTTTGCCGCAGAAAAAATCGGACAAAATACGTGAACTGATCGAAATTAGCAAGGGAAAATATGGTATGCCGCTCAGGGGATGCCTGATCAAGGAGACGCTCTGCTGACGGCTGAAGTGTGTTTTTTTTTTGCTTGTCTTCCTGATGCATACTTGCTAACTTCGCGATGGCCCCGTTGCCGAGGGTGAGCGTTGGTTGTGGGCTTGGTTGTTTTGTCTGAAATTGAATTGATTTTGTGCGAAGGAGACGTGTTGATGGTTCGTGATTTTTCCATGATTCAGAAGGTCTATGCTGGAATGGCGGCCAAGCAGGCGGCGGCGAGAGAGGTCTTTGGCCGCCCCTTGACCTTGGCGGAAAAGATCTTGGCCTCGCACCTGGCCTCGCCGTTTACCACCCCCCCTGAGCGGCATAAGACCTACGTCATGCTCAACCCCGACCGGGTGGCGATGCAGGACGCCACGGCGCAGATGGCCCTCCTTCAGTTCATGCAGTCGGGCCGCAAACGGGTGGCGGTGCCCTCGACAGTGCACTGTGATCACCTGATCGCAGGCAAGCTCGGCGCCGACCAGGATCTGCTGGTGGCCGAGGAGCAGAACCGGGAAGTGTACGCCTTCCTCCGCTCGGTGGCCAACAAGTATGGCCTTGGTTTTTGGGGCCCGGGTAGTGGTATCATTCATCAAATTATCTTTGAAAATTACGCCTTTCCCGGTGGTTTGTTGATCGGCACCGATTCTCATACCCCCAACGCCGGAGGCTTAGGCATGGTCTCGATCGGGGTTGGTGGCGCCGATGCCGTTGATGTCATGGCTGGCATGGATTGGGAGCTCTCTTGGCCGGGGGTGATTGGCGTACGGCTCACTGGTACCCTGCGTGGCTGGGCCTCGCCCAAGGACGTCATCTTGCGGCTCTTGGAGATTCTGACGGTCAAGGGTGGAACTGGCAAGGTCATTGAATACTTTGGGCCTGGTACCCAGTCGCTGTCGTGCACCGGTAAGGCGACGATTACCAACATGGGGGCAGAGCTGGGGGCCACCAACTCAGTCTTCCCCTTTGATCAAGCCATGGCCTCCTATCTGACCGCCACCGGGAGGGGGGAACTGGCGACCCTAGCCGCCAGTCACCAGGCAGAATTGACCGCCGACCGGGGGGTCGAGGATGATCCCGCTGCCTTCTATGATCGGGTGATCGATATTGATTTGGATCGGTTGACCCCCTATGTTGTCGGGCCGTTTTCTCCCGATTTGGCGCGACCGCTCTCGCAGATGAAGTCCGATGCCGAGCAACACGGCTATCCCGCCGAGTTGAAGGTGGGGCTGATTGGCAGTTGCACCAACTCATCGTATGAGGACATCGGCCGGGCGGCCCATCTTGCCTCTCAGGCCCTGGCCAAGGGGCTAAAGGCCAAGAGCCACTTCTTTATCAGCCCGGGCTCGGAGCAGGTGCGGGCGACGGTGGAACGCGATGGCCTCCTCGAACCCCTGCGCCAGATTGGCGGTGTGGTCTTGGCCAATGCTTGTGGGCCGTGTATCGGCCAGTGGCATCGTCAGGATTTTAGCCTGCTGGAAAAAAACTCGATCATCACCTCCTTCAATCGTAACTTCAAGGGGCGAGCCGATGGCAACCCCGAGACGCTGGCCTTTATCGGTAGCCCGGAGACGGTCACCGCCATGGTGCTGGCTGGGCAGCTCACCTTCGATCCCAGTCGGGATAGCCTGGAGGGGGTAACCCTGCAGCCTCCGCAAGCCGAGGCCCTGCCGCCGCGCGGCTTTGCGACAGGGACCCCGAATTTTGAGGAACCGGCGGCCGATGGCAGTGCCCTGACGGTGGTGGTGGATCCCAACAGCCAGCGGTTGCAACTCTTGAGCCCATTTGCCCCCTGGGATGGCCGCGATTTTGCTGACCTGCTGGTGCTCCTGAAGGCGGTAGGCAAGTGCACCACCGATCATATCTCTCCAGCTGGTCCGTGGCTGAAATTTCGCGGGCATCTCGACCATATCTCTGACAACATGTTCATTGGCGCGAGCAATGCCTTTGCCAAGGGCATTGGCAAGGGGGGCAATGTCTTGAGTGGGGAGACAGAGGTCGGCTTGGCGGAAATCGCCCGGGATTACAAGGCCAATGGCCGATCCTGGCTGGTGGTTGGTGACGAAAATTATGGTGAAGGCTCGAGCCGTGAGCACGCAGCGATGGAGCCCCGCTATTTGGGGATGAAGGTGGTCATTGCCCGCAGTTTTGCCAGGATTCACGAGACCAATCTCAAGAAGCAAGGGGTCTTACCCCTGACTTTTATTGATCCGGCTGATTACGATAAAATCGAGGGCTGGGATCGGGTGGCGGTAAGCGGCCTGCTTGACTTGGCCCCCGGTAGCCCTTTGACCATGACCTTGACCCACAAGAGCGGGGCGGTCGAGTCCTTCCCGGTGCGGCACTCCCTCTCCGGCCAGCAAATCGAGTGGTTCAAAGCGGGGGCGGCCCTCAACATGATTGCTGCTCATCAGTAGGGGGCGTTGATGTCGGCTTCTCTCCATGTTGTTGTCTTGGCGGCCGGTAAGGGCACGCGTATGAAGTCTGATCGGGCCAAGGTCTTGCACCCGGTCTTTTTTGCGCCGATGATCTGTCATGTCCTGGAGGCGGTGCGCTCCTTGGCTCCGGCCGAGACGGTGGTGGTCACCGGTCACCAGGCCGAGCGGGTCGAAGAGGTTGTCTCGGCGGCCTACGCCGTCCGTTTTGTCCGTCAGCGGCAGCAATTGGGCACGGGTCATGCGGTCTTGACCGCCGAGGAAGTCTTGGGCGGCAAGAGCGGGCTGGTGCTGATCCTCTGCGGGGATACCCCCTTGATTCGGGCGGAAACCTTGCAAGCGCTGGTCGAGACCCATCGGCGGGGGGGGAGGGTGTTGACGGTGATGACGGCGGTTGTCTCCGACCCCAGTCACTATGGGCGGATTGTCACCAATGAGCAAGGGGGGATCGAGCGCATTGTCGAGGCGAAAGACGCCGACGCCGAGCAACGGGCGATTCGCGAAATCAACGCTGGCATTTACTGTGTCGACCTACCCTTCCTGTTTGCCGCCCTCAAGCAGGTGGGGACTGACAACCAACAAGGTGAGGTCTACCTGACTGATATTGTCGCTATTGCCCGTCGACAGGGGTGTGAAGTCGGCCGTTTTGTTTGCCCTGATCCGCTGGAGGTCACTGGTGTCAACTCTCGGGTGGAGTTGGCTGTGGCCAATACGATTATGCAGCAGCGGCGTAATGAGGCCTTGATGCTGGCCGGGGTAACCATGATTCATCCCGAATCGATTTTTGTTGAGAACTCCGTCCAGATCGGGCGAGACACGGAGATTCATTCCCATTGCCTGTTGGCGGGGCAGACGGTGCTGGGGGAGGCCTGTCGGCTCGAGCCCTTTTGCTCATTGCTCGATTGTCGGGTGGGGGATGGGGTCTGTATCAAGTCGTTTTCGAATCTCCAAGGGCAAGAGGTTGAGGCGGCCTAGTCTCTTTTTGGCCTTTGTCTGCCTGAGATAGCGTTGAGCAATAGTTTGGGGAGTCGGTGATTCTCTGACCCCCTTTTTTCATTCACTTATCATATTGATCTGTCCTGTTCCCTCTTCAAGAGAATAGGGAACAAGGCTAAGGAGAACACGACATGGAAGGAATGCATTTAGCAAAACTTGAGGCCGTTGTTGAAAAGATGCTTGGCAACTTGGCGGATATGCGACGGCAGAATGCCGCCTTGCAGGCTGAACTGGCGGTCAAGAAGGAGCATATCGTCGGACTTGAGGCGAGGTTACATGAACTGACGGAAAATCAGGCTGAGGTGAGTAGCCGGGTGACAACCTTGTTAAGTTCGATTGAGGAATGGGAAGGCTCACAAGAAGAGACGACTGTCGACGGAGATGATCCTGATTCGGCTGACGAGGGCTATGCCGAACCTAAGGGCGGTGGCCTCTTCAGTTTGGGGGAGTGATGGCCACCAGCCATGATCGTCAGGGATCTCGTTGTCCCCCAGGTGCCCAGGTTAAAACACCTTGCCACGAGCTCCGTATTCTGGTAACAAAATAACCGCTGGTGTCCTCTATTGGAACGGTTGGTCAAATTCGAGATTTTTGGACAAGAGTACCCCCTGCACACCGATGCGCCGGAGGAGGATGTTTGCGAGATCCTCGATTTGGTTAAGGCGCAAATGGAGAGGCATACCCCCTCTTCTAAGATCTTGCCAGTCAAGATTGCGGTATTGGTCAGTCTCAATATGGCGGCCATGTACGTACGTTTGAAGCGGGACCACGAGAGGTTGGTACGGAGGGAGAACCAAAGAGTTGCTGAGTTGGTCTCTCAGATTGAAAGCGCCTTGTAATTGGCAGTAAGACCATCGACGGGGAGATAACCATCGTGCAAGCTGCCGAGGAAGGGCCGCAATTGCTGATGGTTGTCGATTGTCGAAGGCCTTATTGATGGACGGTAGTCCGTTCGGCAGTTTCCCCTGCCTTGTTTGTGCGAACCAGTATTTTTCCGAGCCATTTATTCGTCTGAGGGTTCCTCCACTGCTCCACGAAAGGAAGTTCCATGGTGATCTTCCTTGAAAGAGGCATGAGTACTGCCCACCTAACGTTTGTTAGGTTCGGATGGAATGGGGACACGGCAATGGCGGGGGATTTTTTACGAAAATATTTCGATTATCGCTGGGCTGGCCCATCATCGATGGGTGGCTCGAGGGTGGTATTCGGTGACAATAGTCTGCACCCTGGTTGGTGTTGGGTGGGCAGGATTTGGTTTGGTTTTGTTGTGGATTGCCTGAAGTCTCGTTGGCTGTTGCCTGCTGAGGGGGCTTTCGATAAGGATATGTTTTTGGCTATTGGTGTCTGTTATTGTCGTGCGATGATGATATGGATTTGTTGCCACTCGTAGTTTCCTTGTCCCCGCTGGTGATCGGCTTTCCCTGACCCCGTATAGATCTCTCGCCCCGCCTTTTCTCCATCATCCCCCCGTTCAGACTCTTTCCTCCCCCCTCGTTGCTCAAATTACGTTCGATCGTAGTGGTCGAATGATCTCATAGAAATTAAAGGAAAACATTGTGGATAGCATAACGATACTCATCAGTTTAGCCGCTGTTGTTGTTGGGGGCGTTGGTGGCGTCCTTCTCCAGAAAAGGCGTGTCGAGGCGAGCAACGATCAGGCCTCCTTGAAGGCGAAGAAGCTCGTCAGCGAGGCCGAGGCCGAGGCCGATCGTCTCAAAAAAGAGGCCCATCTCAAGGCCAAGGATGAGGCCTATCAGTCCAAGCAAAAGGCGGATGAGGAGATCAGAGGTCGCAGTCAGGAACTGAAGAGGGAAGAGAAGCGCTTTTCAGAAAAGCTTGAGCAGATCGAACGGAAAATTGATCTCTTGGACAAGCGTGAAACTGATTTTTTGCAGAAGGAGAAGGCCTTTACCAAGCAAGAAGCCATCCTCAATAAACGTCAGGGCGAGATCGATAGGTTGGTTGACGAGCAACGGGTCAAGCTCGAAAATATCGCCGGTATTACCCGTGAGGAGGCCCAAAAGCGATTGGTGGAGAGCATTGAAAGTGAGGCGAGGATGGAGGCGGCCAAGGAGGTGGTTCGCATTGAAAATGAGATGAAGATCAATGCCGACCGCAAGGCCAAAAACATCCTGGCCCTGGCCATCTCCCGCTATGCCGGTGAGTATGTGGCGGAAAAGACAGTGTCAATCGTGCCCTTGCCCAACGAGGAGATGAAGGGCCGCATCATTGGTCGCGAGGGGCGTAATATTCGGGCCATCGAGGCGGCAACTGGCATTGACATCATCATTGACGACACCCCGGAGGCGGTGATCCTCTCCGGCTTCAATCCGGTACGCCGGGAGGTGGCGCGCCAGTCGATGGAGCGCCTGATTGCTGATGGCCGCATCCACCCGGCGCGTATTGAAGAGGTGGTGGAGAAGGTCAGTAAGGAACTGGATGTGACCTTGCGCGAGGCTGGTGAGCAGGCGACCTTTGATGTCGGGTGCCACGGGGTCAACCACGAGATCATTATGCTCCTGGGGCGTTTGAAGTACCGCACCAGCTATGGCCAGAATGTCCTGATTCATTCGCTTGAGGTCGCTTTCCTCTGTGGGATCATGGCGGCGGAACTGGGCCTTGATGTCAAGCAGGCTAAGCGGGCTGGGTTGTTGCACGATATTGGCAAGGCGGTGGATCATGAGGTCGAAGGTTCGCACGCCATCATTGGCCGCGACTTGGCCCGCAAGTACGGCGAGTCGCCGGAGATCATCCATGCCATCGCCGCCCATCATGAGGATATTGAGGCGGAGAGCGTGCTCGATATCCTCGTGCAGTCGGCCGATTCCCTCTCTGGGGCGCGTCCGGGGGCCCGTCGCGAGATGCTTGAGTCCTATGTCAAGCGACTGGAAGACCTTGAACAGTTGGCCAATGGTTTCAAGGGGGTGGAAAAATCCTTTGCCATCCAAGCGGGCCGAGAGGTGCGGGTCATCGTCGACAGCAATCAGGTGAAGGACGTTGAGACCTCGTTGCTGGGCAAGGATATCGCCAAGAAGATTGAGGAGACCATGACCTACCCCGGTCAAATTCGGGTGACGGTGATCCGTGAGACCCGTTCGGTAGAGTACGCCAAATAGGTAAGTGATCACGGGGTAGGCACGATGGCAACGCGCTACCCCAGTACTGGTAAGCGATTGCAGGGTGCCCCAGATGCTAGGAGGCGGCCTGCGAGTTATACTTGGGTATGCGAGCAGGTCGCTGACACCGCAGATGGGGTACCCTGTGATCGCTTACCCAAATAGTGGTCAGCAGAGGGGGACTTGGGCAGTGAAATCCGTTGACGAACAGTTGCAACTCATTAGCCGTGGGGTGGTTGATCTCTTCTCCCGCGAGGATCTGGAGAAGAAACTCAGACGCTCGGTTGATAGCGGGGTGCCCTTGCGTATCAAGGCGGGTTTTGACCCGACCGCCCCCGATCTCCACCTTGGGCATACAGTCTTAATTCAAAAGCTCAAACATTTCCAAGAGTTGGGGCATCAGGTGCTCTTTCTGATCGGTGATTTCACCGGCATGATTGGTGACCCCACCGGCAAATCTGAGACCAGAAAGGCCTTGACCCAAGAGGACGTTTCCCGCAACGCCGAGACCTACAAGGCCCAGATCTTCAAGATCCTCGATCCGCAAAAAACTGAAGTGGTATTCAACAGCGCTTGGTTGAGCACCCTCTCCTCCTACGACTTCATCCGCCTGGCCTCGCAACTGACCGTAGCTCGCATGCTGGAGCGGGACGATTTCAAAAAGCGTTTCGATGCCCAGTTGCCGATCAGCATCCATGAGTTCCTCTACCCCCTGATCCAGGGCTACGACTCCGTCGCCCTCAAGGCCGATGTCGAGCTTGGTGGCACCGATCAACTCTTCAACCTGCTCATGGGGCGCGAACTGCAGCGCTCCGCTGGTCAGGCCCCCCAAGTGGTGATTACCCTACCTCTGTTGGAGGGCCTAGACGGGGTCAACAAGATGAGCAAGTCGCTGGGTAACTACATTGGCATCACCGATTCGCCTGCCGACGTTTACGGCAAGGTGTTGTCGATCTCAGACACCCTGATGTTTCGCTATTACGAGCTGTTGAGTGATCTCTCCAGCGAGGCGATTGCTGAGTTGCAGGCCGCCATGACGAGCGGTGAGCTCCACCCCAAGGAGGTCAAGAAACGCTTGGCCTTGGAACTGACCGCCCGCTACCATGGCCCCGAAGAGGCGGCGCGCGCCGAGGAAAATTTTGAGCGTGTCTTCCAGAAGCACGGGGTGCCGGATGATCTGCCTGAGCGAACCTTGGTTGCCCAAGGCGAGACCTACTGGCTCCCCAAGCTCTTGGTTGATACCGGCCTGGTGACGGGCACCGGTGAGGCCCGGCGAATGATTAAACAGCAGGCGGTGACCATTGATGGCGAACGGGTTGATCATGAAGACTTTGCTGTCCCGGCGCGGGGGGAAGTCCTGCTCAAGGTCGGCAAACGTCGTTTCTGCCGGGTACGGTTTGTTGCCTAAATCGTAACTCCTCACCTTATGCCCAAAAATGCGGCAGACCTCGGCACTGTGTACCCCCTGCCATCTTTGGTTCCCCTCCCTCTTCATTCCTGCCAGCCTCCTTCCTGCCCTCGTTTTATTTTCCCACAAAGAAGCGGTGAACAGATCTCTCCTGTTCACCGCTTCTTCACCTCTGCACTCCCTTGCAACCGCTTGCTAGGGGTGAGGTCGTGCTGGAATTGCCGGTCACCATCTTGGAAAACGATGGGGTTGGTGGAAATCAGGCCGGGGGCCAGGGAGGGGGAATGCGGCCAGGTAGCGGCGATTTTCCCCCTGCCCATGGATGGCGTAGGCGTTGGCGCGGGTGAGATGGGCAGGGAGAGAGGAGGAGGCGATGTGGGCCCGGCCTTGCCAGTGGTCGCCATTTCTTTCGCTATGGAAGGAGAGGGCGATCTCTCCGGGGCTTCTCTGGCGTATGCCGGAAAATAGGAGCGCCAGGAAATGGCCATGGGGGCCGAATTCAAGTTCGAGATAGTGCCCGTCTTCGTTGGCCAAGAAAAGCTCGACTACCTCATACTCCCATAGATTTCCCAACCGGCAGGGGGCAACAGTTGGGGCCGGATCGTCATGAAAAGGGAAGGTCATCTCGACGGCGATTCCCACGGCATTGAGAGTGAAGCTCACCATGCCTCGCTCGCCTGCTGTGGCCGGCATACCATTCCACATTCGTTCGACGACTAACTTGGCCGATGAGGGTGTGGGCATATCTCTCCGTCTGAGCTCTTTGTGGAGCGTGGTGAAAATCCTTTACAGGGGCGGGGGGAATGGACTATCAGGAGGATGAACTACCTGGCAGGTGATGATCGTGTCAAGATAAATAAGGCGCTCGGCAAGAACTCTTGGGATACTGATTTCTTGGCCCAGTGTCTAACCTCGTGGAAGGCCTTGATGTCAACCTATGAACCATTTTTTGCCGATCAAACCAGCGACCGGGTGGCGGTCTATCCCGGCACCTTCGACCCGATTACCATGGGGCATTTGGACATTATCCAGCGGGCCTTGCACCTCTTTGACCGCGTCATTGTGGCGGTGGCCATGAACCCCGGTAAGGCCCCGACCTTTACCATTGAGGAGCGTCTGTGTATGATTCGGCAGTGCTTCCCCGATCAAGACCCACGGCTTGAGGTGGCCTCGGTCGATGGCCTGTTGGTTGATTATGCCTACCGGCGGGGGGCAAAGGCCATTGTCCGTGGGATGCGGGCCGTCTCGGACTTTGAGTTTGAGTTTCAGTTGGCCTTGATGAATCGTCGCCTGGAACGTGAGGTGGAGACGGTGTTTTTGATGACAGCCTTCCGCTGGATCTACATCAGTTCGAGCATTATCAAAGAGGTGGCTCGTCACGGGGGTGATGTTGGAGGCTTGGTTCCCGATCATGTCTGCGAGTGTCTGCGTGAAAAATTCATGCGGCAGGGTTGAGGTAAATGATTACGGGGTGCCTGGAAACTGTCAACCTGCCCGGAATTGTAAGCGATTGTAGGGTGCCCCAGCCGGAGTCTTCGCTTACCTGCGCGAAAGCAGCTTGCGAGCTACTGGGGTATGCGAGCAGGCTGCTGACAGCTAAGCGAAGACTGCCAAGCAGATGGGGTACCCTGTGATCGCTTACGGGATGAGGATGGGGGGAGATGGCTCGATCCAAAATCCAGCAGCTTGATCAGTCGGTCGCCGGCTGGTTCCTGACCCTGCGTTGGGGGACGGTGTGTTGCCAGATTCTCCTCTTTTTGGCGGTGCGGATGCTGTTTGCCATGGCGGTGCCGGGCCTGGTGGCTGGGTTGATCGCCTTTGAAGTGGCCTCTAATCTGCTCTTTGTCTGGCTGATTCGAGAGAAGAAACAGTTGCCTCTGCCCCTGTTTGCCGGGGTGATGTTTCTCGATATTGCCCTGCTCACCGCCTTGATCTCCTTGACCGGCGGGGCGATGAACCCCTTCACCTTCCTCTACCTCGTCCACATCGTGGTGGGGGCTATCCTCCTGCCGATGGCTGTGGCCTGGATGCTGGCGGCCTTCGCCGTCTCCTGCTACGGGGGCTTCTTTCTGCCGCTGCACAAGCTCTGGTCGGTGGGGGAGCCGCAGCTTCTCTGTCACCCTGTCGATGCCCCCTCGGAGTTGAATCTGCACCTACAGGGCATGTGGTTGGCCTTTGCCATCACCGCCTTCTTCGTCGTTTTTTTCGTTACCCGTATCCAGCAGGCCTTGGTTGCTCACCGGGAGACGCGGGCTCAGTTGCGGGAGGAGCAGGTGAAAAATGAGCGGCTGGCCTCGCTCGCCGCCCTCTCGGCTGGGGCGGCGCATGAGTTTGCCACCCCACTGGCCACCATCGCTGTGGCGGCGGGGGAGCTCTATCACGAGATGAGCGAGCAGGTGGGGGAGGAGGCCTGGCTTGAAGACTTGAGGCTCATCCGCTCGCAGGTCTCTCGCTGTCGGGATATCCTCTACCAGATGGCGGCCGATGCTGGGGAGCCTCTGGGGGAGGGGATGATCACCGTGCCGCTTGGCGAGTTGTTGGGCGAGGTGGTGGCCTCGTTGGCGGGGCAACAGCGCGATGCGTTGCTGCTCGACTGTGCCTGTCCCGAGACAGCGGTTACCGTGCCGCGTCGCTCTTTGCAACGGGTGCTGCGGGGGCTTGTGTCAAACGCCTTTCATGCCTCGGATCCGGGCAAATCGGTGACCTTGGCGGCGGCGGTGGTTGAGGGAGGCGGGGTGTGCTTTACCATTATCGATCAAGGCCGGGGCATGGCGCCTGAGACCGTCGCTCAAGCCAGAGAACCCTTCTTCACCACCAAGCCGCCCGGCCAAGGCCTGGGCCTGGGGCTCTATCTCGCCTCGACCTTGGCCGAGCGCTTGGGCGGCGGCTTGGCGATTGACTCGGTGCTTGGGGTGGGCACCACGGTGCGCTTTTGGCTGGCAAAGACAGATAACGTTGATCACCAGGAGGGGCAGAAGTGACGACGAAAACGGAGCAACATTACGCCATGCTGTTGGTCGATGATGAGGAAATCTTTCGCCATCGCCTGGCCC
>Ga0172375_10006620_pt1 | contig 16168 bp, 13 predicted proteins | sample LakKiv1m_FD_114537 | JGI IMG/M metagenome (GOLD analysis project Ga0172375, IMG submission 114537) | Freshwater microbial communities from Kabuno Bay, South-Kivu, Congo - kab_092012_11.1m | ecosystem: Environmental > Aquatic > Freshwater > Lake | place: Democratic Republic of the Congo...
AGGAGGCGGTAGTGGCAGCTAACCCGGATTACGCTTACTTGATTTCCGCAATTACCGGTCATAGAGTTATCGCGATTATGACCACGCGGATGAGCGATTATAAAGAAGCTGATCTTAGAACAGAAGAGAATAGAAAAATCGTTGAATTTGACGGCAGCGCAGAGGAAATAGTCAAGCTTTTGGAAAAATATCATTGCCGTTATATTGTGCTTAACCATCAGGATAAGACTTTAGGTAAATACAAATCCTTGTCTAAGGATTTTAAAATAGTTTTTGATTCGGGTGAATGGACAGTTTTCTTGGCGGATTACGCATTGGTCCGGAGATAGCTATGGAGATAAACGAAGCGATAAAATTAAGGCGAAGCGTTAGGAAATTTTCGTCAAAACAGGTACCAAAGGAACTGCTTAATGAAATTATCCATTCGGGTGCTTGGGCGCCGAGCGCCTGCAATGGGCAAGACTGGCATTTCATAATTATCGATGACGATCAATTAAAAAAGTCGCTTTATGGGCACGGCGGTTCAGCGGTGCTTAAGGGCGCCCCAACTGTTATTCTGGTGCTCTATAGTAATCAGACGCTTAATCTGGAATATGCTGATCATGTTCAGAGCGCCTCCGCGGCTATTCAGAACATGCTTTTAGCAGCTTGCGAGCGGGGATTAGCCTCTTGCTGGATCTGTCATTTACCGTCAAAGAGGGTTTTGCGCAAGCTTTTTTTTATTCCGAATTTTTATGATCCGATTGCCGCGGTGGCCTTGGGGTATCCGGAAAACCAGCCTGTTGCGGTAACGCGTAAATACGCGCCTTCAGATATCGTCAGTTTTAATAAATTTGAACGTAAACATTTACCGCAAAAAACAAGCTGTTTAAACTTGAAACGCTTTTTTCTGACAGTTTACAAAATTTTTCCTTTTTGGCTAAAAAGGACGTTTTTTAATAAATTCCTGGATCAGCGTTACGTTAAGAAATTCGAGAATTAAACCAATGAAGAATAATTTTAACATAGAGGAGGTCGCTTCGTTTTGGGATAGCGTAGCGGGTATTTACGACGGGATCAACCTGGATATTGGAGGTGTGCATACGCAGCGTTTTCACGAAGCTTTAAAGTACCTGCATTTGGAGCCGGGAGAGAAATTATTGAATATTTGGTCAAGAACAGGAGGAGCGATTCCTTATCTGACCCGGAATTTCCCAGAAAGTAAAATCTATAATTTAGAGGTTTCTTCGGAAATGATTAAGCTGGCGAAGAAAAAATTTCCCGCGCAGGAATTTTTACAGACGGACCTTTTGCGGCTTAACTTTAGTGATGGTTATTTTGAGAATATTCTTTCTTTAGAGACTTTAGAGCATGCGCCTGATCCGGAAGGATTTTTAAAAGAGGTATTTCGTGTTTTAAAGCGGGGTGGAATTTTAGTGATGAGTCTGCCTCCGCAAACCGCAGAGCTCCCCTTAAAAATTTACGAGAAATTCTTTAAAAACCACGGTGAAGGCCCGCATCGTTTCTTGCCTTCCCGGGAAGTGAAAAAATATCTTAACGCGGCGGGTTTTGAACTATTGATGCATAGGGGTACGCTTTTGATCCCGGCAGGGCCGCGAAGCTTACAGGCGTTCGGGGAGAAATTGATTAACATTTTTCAGCGCACGCCTTTGCGTGAATTCGGTATCCGGCAGTTTTACGTATGTAAAAAACCATAAGAAAAAATGATTAAAACAGTTTTGATTCATCCTCCGCTTTTCTTAAAAGAGCGTTACGGAAAAGACCTGAAAAATTTCGGTGCTTATTCCGAGCCTTTAAGTTTAGCCTATTTAGCCGCTGTTTTGAAAGAAAACAATTACCCGGTGAAAATAATCGATGCCGCTATTTTCGGGTTTAAGCCGGAAGATATTATCAAGAAGCTGAAAGAGGAAAATCCGGATCTGATCGGCTTGACTGTTTTGACGCCGATGTATGGGATTATGCGGGATTTAGTAAGGGTAATAAAAGCTAATTTACCTAATGCAAAAATTGTCATCGGGGGAGCGCATGCTTCCGCGATGCCTAAAGAGACGCTTTTGGATATTCCCGAAATTGACTACCTTTGTGTTGGCGAAGGCGAAGAGACTATTCTAGAGCTGGCGCGTTTTTTAGAAGGCAAGAAAAGAATCGAAGAGGTTGACGGGCTTTGGTATTGCCGGGGTGGGCAAGTGGTATCAAATAAACCAAGGGCCTATATCGATAATCTAGATAAAATCCCTTTTCCGGCAAGAGATCTTTTGCCGATGGACCGATACACTTTGACTACCTCCAGGACAAAGGGGGTAGCGTATTGTCCGACCTTGATTGTTGCCCGCGGGTGTCCTTATGATTGTTCCTATTGTTCGCACCCTTTTGGCAGGAGTTTTCGCCATCATTCGGTATCCAGGATTATTAGCGAGGTAGAGGAGCTGATTGCCCGGCAGAATATCCGTCAGATGAATTTGGAGGCTGACACGCTTACGGTAAATAAAAGTTTTCTCATGGAGCTATGCGCTGGATTGATTAAGGCCGGTATCCATAAAAAAGTGCAATGGACCTGTGAGAGCCGCATTGATACGGTGGATAGAGAAATGCTGCTTGCAATGAAGAGGGCCGGCTGCTGGCAGATTAGTTATGGGGTGGAAAGCGGGGTGCAGCGTTTATTAGATATTATCTGTAAGAATGAAAAACTCGAAACCATTGAAAAAGTTTTTAAGTTGACGCATCAAGTCGGCATCACCATCCGCGGATTTTTTATGCTTGGACTGCCTACGGAAACCAGGGAAGAAAGCTGGCAGACGATTAATTTCGCGAAGAAATTGGATCCTTTCTGGGCGCAGTTTACTTTGACCATCCCTTATCCCGGAACCCCTTTATTTACGCGGCTACGTGAGCAAAACCAAATTCGTACATTTGACTGGGGGTATTATAATACCTGGGCAGGGTGGTCAGGTAAGCCCCTGCCGTATGTGCCGGAAGGCCGTACGCAGAAAGAACTACAGGAGTTGCAGCAAAAGGCGCTTTTACGGTATTATCTTCGGCCGAAGGTTCTTTTAAGGTTTTTAAAAAATATTAATTCCATAAAGACGTTCTTACAGTATTTGTTAGGGTTTACCGTACTGGTTAGGAAGCGGATCAGCTTTATATTTAAGGGCATTCGCAAGCCCATATTAACATCTACGGGAGGAAATAAATGAGTAGCTCTCCAAAATTAAGTATTGTCGTGCCTGTTTACAACGAGGCGGGTATAATTACGCAGGTTATCGCTGATTTAAAAAGTGAAAGCCTGGATGCGGAGATCATCGTGGTTGATGACGGTTCGACCGATAAAACTTACGATTTAGTTAAAACACAAGGCGTGCGTTTAATCCGGCATCTGCATAATAAAGGGTATGGCGCGGCTTTAAAAACAGGGATCCGTAATGCTCAGGCGGATTTAGTCTGTATTATGGATGCCGATGGCCAGCATAATGCCAAGGATGTTGCCCGGCTATTGCAACAGATGCAGGAAGGATATGATATGGTTGTCGGAGCAAGGAATGCGCAGTCGCACTTTCCTTTTTTCCGGCGTTTAGGTAAAAGCGTATTAAAGATAGTGGCAAATTATCTTGCGGAAAGAAAGATTCCGGATTTAAATTCCGGATTCAGGATTTTTAAGAAAGGCGTTACCCTAAAATTTATGCATATATTTCCCAACGGTTTTTCTTTTACTACCACCCAAACCCTGGCTTTTATAAAGGAAGGTTATGAGGTCGGTTATCTTCCTATTACTGCGGGCCGCCGTCGCCGCGGGCGCAGCACGGTAAAACCTTTATATGACGGTGCTCAGACTTTTTTATTGATTATCCGCATCGTCGCTCTTTTTGATCCACTCAAGGTATTTTTACCAAGTAGTTTATTTCTTTTTCTTTCGGGGATGTTTTATTTTATCGTTTGGACGGTTCTTTACCGGGATATTCCGGAGGTTTCTTTAATTTTGATGTTTTTTGGCGTGAGCGTATTTTTATTCGGTATTTTAGCCGATCAAATTTCGAATTTACGCAGGCAATCAAAAGAATAGGGCAGAGTATATGTCTGAAAGCATAAAGCAGATTTTTGATTTAAAGGAAAGATTGGCCTGTATTACTCTGGATTTTGAGAGGGATTACGGGGACAGGACCGGGGAGTTTAATATTCTCAATGATAAAACCGCATTAGAATCGCTTGCTAGCTGTTTCCGGGAGTCAGGTGTTCCTGTCTCGGCCTTTATCGCCACTGCTTTACTTGATGAATATCGAGGCAGTTTTTCTTTGGTTAAAAATATAGCCCAGGATTATCATTGCCACTCGCATACACACCGCCGTCTTAATCCAGATCAAGAATTTGAAATAGCGCATTCCGCGGATACCTTTGAAAAGCATTTTGGGTTTAAGCCTTTAGGGTACCGGGCGCCCTTAGGGCATTTGCGCAGCGGTGATATTGATTTAATAAAAAAATACGGATTTAAATTCAGTGCCAGTGTTTTCCCCTCGTTTCGGCCGGGGAAATTTAATAATCTCTCAAAGCCGGTTGTCCCTTTTGCTTATAAAAACGGAGTAGTGGAGCTTCCTTTTGCCGTGCTTAAGAAACCACGCTATATAATGTCTTTAAGCTATTTAAAACTTACGGGTTGGCGTTTTTTCCGTTTATTAAGCCATCTTGGTGAATTCCCGAATGTCGTTATTTTTAACTCACATTTACACGATTATATTGTTAATGAAAAAAGTTTTAATTTGTTGCCCTTAAAATTAAAGATTGCCTGGGGAAGGAATAAGTATAAGGGGGTGGAGTATTTTAAAAGGTATATCGATCTTTTAAAGAAAAAAGGGTATCGTTTTATTACGATGACCGAACTATACTCAACCTTGGAAAACAGAATAATCCGGTAGGATAAAAGGCGGATCAGCGATGAATATTTTAGGAATAATTTCAACAGATGTCAGCGGGCATCCGGCGGCCTGTATCTTAAAAAACGGCCGATTGATTGCTTTTGCCGAAGAAGAAAGATTTATCAGGGTTAAGCAGGCAAGGGGTTATTTCCCCGGGAATAGCGTTAAATTTTGCTTAAAAACCGCAGGATTAACGCTCGAGAATATCGATTATATTGCTTTTGGCTGGGATGCTAATCGCTATAAGTTCCAGTTCCCTTTATTTTTAGCCTCCTCTTTTATTAGGAATAAAATTTTTTGTTTTCCTAAGCGTCTTAAAACGCAGCGGCGTAATTTAGGGGCGGGTATTTTTGACGGGATTAGCAGCTTAGCCGGTTTTTTCCCGCAGCGGGTAGAAGAGAAGATAATCATTGGCTTTAAGGATGCGGGATTGGATATTAAAAAGATACCCTCGATTATCTTTATCCGGCATCATCTTGCGCATGCCGCCTCGGCTTTTTATTGTTCAGGGTTTGAGGAGTCGGCAATATTGGTTTTTGACGGACATGGCGAGGAGAACGCGGTCACTATTTTTAAGGGAGAAGGTAAAAAGATCAGGCTTTTAAAAGAAATAAATATTCCTAACTCCTTAGGTTGGTTTTATTCCATGTTTACCGAGTACCTAGGTTGGGATCCGAACGAAGGAGAAGTTAAATTGATGGGGTTAGCGCCTTTTGGCCAGCACAATGAAAGGATTAAGCAAATCATCGACGCTATCCTGTTAATTTCTAAAAACGGCATTACTTTGGATACCCGGTATATGTTTTACAGCAGCCAAAGAAGCTACGGAAAATTCTTCAGCGATTTACTGGTGGAAAAATTAGGATTACCGCGCGGCAAATATGAGCAGATTACTCAAGCGCATAAAGATATTGCTTTCGCCGTACAAAAGCGCCTGGAGGAAGCAGGCATATCATTAGCCAGGTTAGCCCTTAGGCTGGCTAAAAGCGAGAATTTATGTATTTCCGGAGGGGTTGCCCTGAATTGCAAAATGAACGGTGAAATCCATAAGGCGCAAATCGCCAAAAACTTCTTTGTGCAGCCCATTGCTTATGATGCCGGAGTGGCTTTGGGTGCGGCAATGGTCAAGGCGCAAGAAGGGAATGAGGATTGCCGGTTTGCGATGAACCGGCTTGACTGGGGCCCTGAATATAGCCAGGCTGAAATTGAAGGAGTTTTGAAGCGTAATAAGTTAGCATACCGAAAAATTGACAGAATAGAAGCTGCGGCTGCAAAAAAAATCAGCGAGGGCAAGATTATCGGCTGGTTCCAGGGCAGGATGGAGGCCGGTCCACGGGCCTTAGGGGGCCGCTCGATACTTGCTGATCCGCGCGATGCGGGAATGAAAGACAAGGTGAATAACCTGGCAAAATTCAGAGAAGATTGGCGTCCCTTTGCCATGTCGATCTTAGATGAATATAAAGACCAATACCTTAAAAACCCAATTGCGTCGCCTTTTATGACCAAGGCGTTTGAAATTGTTGAGGATAAATCCGCAGATATGCCTAGTGTGATGCATTGGATTGATCGTACCACGCGTCCTCAGACAGTGGAGCGGAAAGTAAGCCCGCGTTTTTGGTTGCTCATCGATGAATTTAGAAAAATTAGCGGTGTGCCGTTGATTTTGAATACCTCCTTTAACATTAAAGGAGAACCGATCGTTTGTTCTCCTGATGATGCTATCCGCGCTTTTTTCGGTACGGGAATAGATGAATTGTATATTGGAGATTTTGTCGTAGAGAAGAAAATTTAAAAAGGGCGAAAGATGGGTTTAATATTCTTAGGTTTCATTTTGGCCTATAATCCTATTTATTTATATTACCTGATGTCCCATGGGGCGCTGGGGGGTATTACCCTTAGGACCTTGGCCAGCGGAATATTTTTAGCAGGTTTATTCTTCCTTTCCTTTCTTAGTTTATTAATTACCCGCAACGGTAAAATTAGAGTGCGCAGTACGGCGGTATTTCTTCTTGTTAACCTGCTCTTTTTCTTTTATGCTTGCGCATTGATTGTCGGGTTTATTAAAGGCAATGACCCCAAGTATATGATTCTGGATTCTTTTCCGTTATTGGAGATGTTTGTTGTCTACTACTTTATTAAATTTTCAGCAGTTCAAATAAACTTTAAAAAAACAGTGAAATGGCTGGTTTTTTATTTATTTTTAATGGCAATAACCGATTTGTTTAGTTACGGAGTATTAAGCTTTTTTAAAGGAGCATATTTTGGAGCCTTAAGGGCGTTGATCGGCGGAACTACCGTGAACCGCCTGATGGATTATGTGCTCCCGTTGTTTTTACCTATGTTTATGTTGGTTTATACGCATCTCTACCGTCGAAAATGGGTTGTTGTTTTGCTAGGGGTAAGCGGCTTAGTCATTATTCTGACATTTTACAGAACAGTTTATACGGCGGTATTTTTAGGGCTATTTTATTTAATTATCTCTAATCGTAAGCAGTTTTTCTTTATTTCCAGGACCTTATTGCTGATTATTTTAGTCGGAGGTATTGTTCTGGGAGGCGGAAATTTATTTTTTAAGAACAGCCGGTTTAATTTCCCCGAGCTTTTTTCACAAAGAGTGGCATCGATTTTTTCTCCGGATAAAAAAATCGATTATTCGGCAGCAAGCCGGGTTGCGCAAAATAAAGATATGGTATATAATGCCCTGAATTCATTTCCGAATATTTCGGGAATGGGGGGTAGTTATAGAAGTGCTGAAGGACAGATTACTCCTGTCTACTGTACTGCAAATTTTTTTCTACAGCTAATCCTTCTATTAGGAATACCTGCGGGGTTGCTGTTCTTATGGTTGTATCTTAAGGCATTTTTTTCTACCCGTAAGCTTGCGCTTCAGGCAGCCGATCAATCGGAGCAAGTTTTCTTTTCCGCAAGCTCGGCGCTTTTAATAATTTTAGCGGTGGTTTTGTGCCTATTTCCGTATGTAAGTTATTTTCCGCTATTGTATATTTTTGGGTGGATTCTGGGGTGCGTGGATAAAAGAAGCGAAGAAATAAGGGTGAGGGTATGATTGAGGGTTTATTCGTGGTTTCTATAGTCGTAATGATATATGCCTATTTTTTATATCCGTTTATCTTAGGCTTCTTTGCGTTTTTTAAACGGAATGTGACTATTTCTGAAAAATACGCTGAACCCCTAGTTAGTGTTATTATTGCCGCGCGCAATGAAGAGAGGGTAATCAATCAAAGGTTAGTGAATATCTTTAATTCGGATTATCCCAAAGAGAAGATTGAGGTAATCATTGGTTCCGATGGCTCGACGGATAAAACTGCTGAAATCGCCAGCGCTTTTAAGGTGGGTAAAGTAAAAGTTTTTGCGTTTCCTAAGAACAGGGGACGTGCGGCAGTGCAGGATGACACAGTTACGCATGCCAGCGGAGAAATCTTATTTTTTACGGATGCCGAAACCGAATACGATAAAGGGTGTATTCGTAAAATGGTCAGGTATTATGCCGATCCAAAAGTAGGTTGCGTATGCGGCAGACTGATCGGCAAAAATCTGGATAATAGCGTTTTAGGTTCCGGACAAAAATTTTACTGGAAATTCGAGTATTTTTTGCGCACTGCTCAAAGTAAGCTTGGTATCCTCGGTAAAGCAACCGGCGCTAACATGAGCATGCGTAAAAGCCTGTACAAAAATGTCCAGCCTGAGACGGATATCGATACGATTGCTCCTTTGAACGTTATTCTGGCCGGTTATCGCGTAGTTTATGAGGAAGGCGCGGTAGCTTATGAGACATTTTCTTTGGATTTTGCTAGGCAGTTCCTGATCCGGCAAAGATACGTCTTATATTCACTCTGGAGTTTTAAATACTGCGCGCAGCTGCTTGATCCATTTAAACACCCGGTTATGGCAGTTAATTTGATTTCTTATAAGATCTTGCGTTATTTAACCCCGGTATTTTTAATCGCTATATTTGCTTTAAGTTTTATCCTATCCGTTAAAAACATGTTTTACGCGGTATTTTTTATACTGCAAATCCTTTTTTATCTTTTTGCCTGGATAGGCCTTGGGTTAAAGAGAAGCGGATCAAAAATCAAGATTTTTGCCTTTCCATTTAATATTTGTTATTTGGAGTTAGGCATGCTTTCAGGGTTAATAAAGTTTTTGCAGGGGGGAAAGGTATTGGAGCATACCAAGGAAAGTTAAGCTTATGGATAAGACTTGGCATAAAAAAATAAATAAGGTGTTACTGGTGCGGCCTCCGGCAACGATCGTAAAATCCTTGGAGCCGAAAAATCTAGCTGTCCCATTGGGATTGGTTTATCTGGGGGCGGTACTGGAGAAGGATTATGAAGTAAGGATCCTGGATTCCATGGCCGAAGGGTTTGAGGAAGAAATACCTTTAGATAATGATGTACTTAGGTACGGGCTGTCGTACGATAAGATAAGGGATAAGATTAGTGAGTTTGCGCCGGATATCGTCGGGGTATCTTGTCTTTTTTCCGTGCAGTTTAGTAATGCTTTAGAGGTTTGCCGGTTAGTTAAGGAAATAAATGCAAATATCATTACTGTTTTAGGTGGATCACATCCTTCATCTTTGCCGCAAGAAGTGCTTAAAGAAAAAGAAATCGATTTTGTAGTTATCGGAGAAGGAGAGGAGGCCCTTTCAAAGTTACTTAGGGCTATTGATTCCGGAGCTGACTTGACGCAGATTGACGGGCTTGCTTTTAAGACGGGGGGAAATATAGTAGTTAATCCGAAGACCCAATATATCAAGGATTTGGATAGCCTTCCTTTTGCCGCCAGGCACCTTTTGCCGATGGATAAATACTTTACGGTTAACCGGCCGCATGGTTCGGTGGCTTTAAAAACACCGAATACAGTAATGATTACTTCCCGAGGCTGCCCGGGTAGATGTGTATTCTGTTCAATCCATACGGTTTGGGGCAGGGCTTACCGGGCAAGATCCGCGGAGAATGTCTTGGCAGAAATAGGGCAGCTTATCGAAAAATATGGCATAAGAGAGATCCAGTTTGGAGATGATAATTTGATACTGGATAAGGAGCGTGCCAAAAAAATATTCCAGGGCATGATCGATCGGAAGATGAATCTTAGCTGGAACGCGGTAGGAGGTATTGCTCTTTGGAGGCTTGATGAGGAGTTGATTAAGCTGATGAAGGAAAGCGGATGTTACCGGATTTCGTTGCCCATTGAGTCGGGTGATCAGGATGTGCTTAGCCAGATCATCAAGAAACAGGTAGATCTTAAAAAAGTTCCGGAGATGATCGCCTTGGCTAAGAAATATCATATTAAAACCGACGCCTTATTTGTCATTGGTCTACCCGGAGAGACAAAAAAACAGCTGCAGAATACTTTTAGGTATGCCAGAAGGTTGGCGGTAGATAACATTAATTTTTTCTTTGCCACTCCTTTTCCCGGGACGGAACTGTTGAAAATATGCCAGGAGAAAAATTATTTACGGCCGGATTTTGACTACCGGCATTTAAGGGCAGGTGAGGTCAATGTGATTACCCCGGAATTTAGCCGCCAGGAATTAGAGCGTCTGGTTGCCAGGGAGATGATTTTATTCCGCCTTTCGCTTCTCTTCCGGGATCCGGCAGTTTTCTTTGAACGAAATATACTGCGGTTTTTTAAGGATAGGAGATATTTCCTGAATCTTGTGCGTAAACTATTAAAGACCTTGATCTGCAGGGAAGAGAAGATAAGCCCAGAGGTAAAATGACGAATAAGCCTGCCTTAGTCACAATTTCTATTGTCAGTTATAATACCAAAGATTTACTGAAGAAATGTATTCAGTCTATCGATCAGTATTGTAAGGAAATAGATTATAGGATAATCGTCGTGGATAATTGCTCCAGTGACGGCAGCCCGGAAATGATCAAGCAGGAATTTCCGCGCGTATTGCTGATCGAGAATAGATTCAATGCGGGGTTTGCCAGGGCCAATAACCAGGCGATCCGGCAAAGCGAAGGCAAATATATCTTACTGCTTAACAGCGATATAATCATTATCTCCGATATTTTAAAACAGATGCTGGATTTTTTAGAGGCAAATCCTTTGACCGGCGTAGTAGGCTGCCGTCTTTTAAGGCCGGATTTAACGGTCCAGCCGATGACCAATTTTTCTTTTACTATTTGGACGGAGCTAGTGCGTTTCCTGCATTTGAAAAAGCTGCTTGGCGGGGTAAAAATCAAGAAAATGATCGCGAAATTATCTTTTATCGGAAGTGATAACTTTAAATCTTATTTCGGAGCTTACCGTAACCAAAACACAGTGCAAGAGGTGGAGTATGTTTCAGGAGCCTGCCTGCTTGCCAGAAGAGAGGCAGTTTTAAGCGCCGGATTGTTTGATGAGGAATTTTTCCTGTATTTTGAGGATACGGATCTATGTTTACGGATCAAGCAGAAAGGTTGGCAGATTAAATTGCTTCCTTTAAACGGTATTATTCATTATGTGGGGCAGAGCTCAGTGGGAAATTTTGTAAATACAACCTACGAGAAAAACGTGAGCATGTTCCGCTACTTCAGGAAGCATCGCAGCGCACTCGAATTGTTTTTCTTGAAAATACTTATGGCAATCAGCTTGATCTTCAGAAATGTTTATTTATTGATTAAATGCCTTTTTTCTTCGCCTGTGCAAAGGAGTTTCATGGTGAAGGAGCTGGGCCCAAACTGGGATTCGATTAAATTAAGTGTTTTAGGAATATGAAAAAACTTTTGATCACCGGAATAAGCGGACTGTTGGGGGGAGGTATCGCGCATGCGTTGCGGGATAAGTATGCGATCACCGGCTGGTATAATGCTCATGGCGTTTCTATCCCTGGAGTAAAGGCATTGAAAATCGATATTACCGAAGAGCAGCCATTAAAAAAGGCTCTTGCGGAAGATAGGCCGGATATGATTTTGCACTGCGCTTCTTTAACCAATGTCGATTATTGCGAAAAGGACAGGGTGGAAACACAAAAAATTAACGTCGGAGGCACGGAAAATATCGTTGCCGCCTGTAAGCAGGGGGGTATCAAATTAGTGTATATCTCTACCGATTCCGTATATGATGGAAAGACAGGAAACTATGCCGAAAGTGATCCGGTTTCACCATGTAATTATTACGGGGTAACTAAATATGAAGCGGAAGACTCCGTAAGGAAGTATAAAAATCACCTGATTGTTAGGACTAATATCTTTGGATGGAATATTCAAAACAAGCAGAGCTTAGCGGAATGGATCTTGGATAACTTGGAAGCCGGCAAGTGTATAAACGGGTTTAAGGACGCGGTATTTTCATCGATTTATACGATAGAATTTGCTAAAATTATGGAGCAGATGCTTGAGCGTAATTTAACTGGTACTTTTAATCTTGGCAGCCGGACATCCTTATCCAAATATGAATTTGCTTTATTAATTGCCAAGGTATTTAATAAGGATGTGTCTTTGATTAAACCGATCAGTATCGATGATTTTTCTTTTGCCGCCAAACGCGGTAAAAATCTATCGATGAATACGCAAAAACTGTCTAAGGCCTTAGACAGGGAATTGCCGTCTTTGGAAGAATGCGTCCAAGAGTTTTTTAGGGATTATAAAAACGGAATGCCGGATAAAATAAAAAAGTGGTCTGCTGAATAATGATCAAGCGGATTTGTGATTTGGGATTATCCCTGGTTTTAATAATTTTATTGAGCGTTCCCATGGCGTTAATCGCCATTTATATCAAGTTTATCTCTAAGGGGACGGTTATTTTTTGGACGGACCGGATTGGGCGCGATAACCGCATTTTCAAGATGGCTAAATTTAGGACGATGAAATTAAATACTCCGCAGGTAGCTACGCATTTAATGCGAGATCCTAAAAATTACCTGATTGCCGGAGCCGGTTTTTTACGTAAATACAGTCTGGATGAACTGCCGCAGCTATTGAACGTTTTAAAAGGCGAAATGAGCTTTGTCGGGCCGCGGCCGGCATTGTTTAATCAGGACGATTTAATCAAGCTTAGGACAGAAAAAAATATTCATACTTTAATTCCGGGAGTAACCGGATGGGCTCAAGTTAACGGCCGGGATGAGCTTCCTATTCCCGTTAAGGTAAAATTTGATGAATATTACTTGAAAAATAAGAGCTTGATTTTAGACGCTAAGATTATGTTGACTACTTTGTTTAAGGTAGCCCGTAAAGAGGGAGTGCAGCATTAGCCGCCATGAAAAAAACCTATAAATTATTAATCTTAAAATACCGCCGGGTGCTGATTCTTGCGACTAACCTATTCCTGGTTTCTTTGTCTTATTATGCGGCTTACATGCTGCGTTTTGATTGTAATTTACCCGGAGAATATTTAGGTGTTCTTTTAAAAACCCTTCCTTTTTTGATCCTGGTTAAGCTGTTGGTTTTTTATTATTTCGGGTTATTCCGCGGGCTATGGCGCTATGTCAGTATTTATGATTTAGAACAAATCATCAAAGCTAATGTGGTGTCCACGGTAGCTTTTATCCTGGGCAGCGTATTCCTTTACGGCTCCAGCGTTATCCCTAGGTTTATTTTTGTGGTCGATTTTATTATCTGCACCTCTTTTATCGGGGGGATCAGATTTCTATCACGAATTATCCGGGAAAGATACCGAGGGTCACTTTTGAAAAATGAACAGGTTAATGTTTTGATTGTCGGGGCAGGAGAAGCCGGGATCCTGGTTTTAAAAGAATACAAAAATAATCCCGCGCTTGGCGAAGTAGTTGGTTTTATCGACGATGACAAGGCTAAGCATCAGGAGGCGATCCAGGGAATTAGAATACTGGGAGATCGCCAGGCTATTTCTAAAGTAGCCCAGACTTATAGCGTAGGAGAGATTGTTCTGGCAATTCCTTCCGCAAAAGGCGAAGTTATCAGAGATTTAGTTTCTTGTTGCAAAGTTCCCAATGTTAAACTCAAGATTGTTCCGGGCATGGCCAAGATCTTAAGCGGAGCGGTGGAGATTGGCTTAAGAGAGGTACGCCCGGAGGATCTTTTAGGCAGGGAAACGGTCAATATCAATGAAGGCCAGATAGCTACCTATCTAAAAAATAAACGGGTTTTGATTACCGGTGCCGCCGGTTCCATTGGTTCGGAGTTGTGCCGGCAGGTTGCGAATTTTTCTCCCGACATGCTTATTCTAATCGACCACAACGAAAACAATCTTTATTTTTTACTGATTGAGCTTAAAAGTAAGTTCAAACACTTGAATATAAAATCCGTAATCGGCGATATAAATGATATCGGTTTACTAAAAGATGTTTTTTCCGAGGCTCGTCCGCAGGTAGTGTTTCACGCGGCAGCTTATAAACATGTACCGTTAATGGAGGATAATCCGATTGCCGCGGTAAAAAATAATGCCTTAGGCAGTAGGAATATGATTTACGCCTCGCATCACTATAAGGTAGAAAGGTTTGTTTTAATCTCGACCGATAAAGCAGTTAATCCGATTAATGTCATGGGCTTGAGTAAACGCCTGGCGGAGATGTTTTTACAGGCCAAAGCCAAGCGCAGTAAGACTAAATTTATGGCCGTGCGTTTTGGCAATGTCTTAGGGTCAGACGGCAGCGTTGTTCCGTTATTTAAGAAACAAATTGAAGCCGGCGGGCCGATTACGATTACCCATCCGGATACCACCCGGTACTTTATGAGCATAAAAGAAGCGGTATTGTTGGTGTTGCAGGCCGGCGCTATCGGCGTAGGAGGAGAGATTTTTATTCTGGATATGGGAGAGCAGATAAAAATCGTAGATCTAGCCAGGGATTTGGTCGCGCTTTCCGGGCTGGAGTTGGGCAAAGACATCGTGGTGGAATACATTGGTTTACGCCCGGGAGAAAAAATCCGGGAGGAGCTATTATTGGACAAAGAAAAAGATAAGGTTACAAAACATGAAAAAATTTACACCAGCCAGGCTTCGGATTTTGAGTTGATTACCTTAAGGAAGCAGATGCGTGAGCTTGAGCGGTATGTCAATTCCACGGAACCGGATAAGGTGCTTAAGAAAATGAAGGAGATTATCGAAAAGTGATTGCGCTGGATAAGAATAGAATCATCACATATTCTGACCGAGTGATCATGGTTTGTTTATGTTTATTATTTTTCTGCCTTCCCTTTGCCAAGGCCGGCGCGGAAACCTTTACCTGGATGGCCGTATTCCTTTGGTTATTCAAGAGGGTGTTGGGTTATCGCTCTGAATCCTTATGGGGCATGTTCCCCCGCACGGAGCTGAATAAGGCGCTGGCAATCTTTATTCTAGTGAACTTACTTTCCGTGATTTTAAGCGTTAATTTAGGGCTCTCATTAAGGGCTTTCTTTGGCAAAGAACTGAAATTTTTAGCCATATATTTTATGCTGGTTGAGACGATTAACAGTAAGAAAAGACTAAAATATTTCTTCATTGTGTTTGTTTTGGTGGTGATCATGATGCTGGCTGATTCCGCTTTCCAGTATTATGGAAAAGGGGATTTTTTAAGGCATACCTGGACCACCAGGCTTTCCGCTTCTTTTAAGAGCCCCAACGGTTTTGCCGGATGGCTCGTGGTGATTATCCCTCTGACTTTGGGCCTTTTCTTTAACATAAAAGTAAAAAATATTCCCTTAAGAATTCTGTTTTTTATCTTAAGCGCGTTGCTTTCACTTTGTTTGATCATGACTTATACCCGCGGAGCATGGTTAAGTTTCGCGGTGGGTTTGCTTCTGATGATTTTTTACATCATTAAGAACGCTAGTTTCAAAATACGGATGTTTTATTTTTCTTTGGCTGTTTCCGTAGGAGCCATATTTTTTATTTTACCGCAGCCGATAAAAACTAAATTGTTCAATCTTAGATTAAGCAATTACTATGGTGTTGCTCCTATTGGGAATCGTTTCAGCTCTCTTTTGGAAATGGATGATGGTTCTACGCCGATCAGATTAAATCTTTGGAAAGAGGCGGTAAGGATTACCGCAGATTATCCCCTAACCGGATGCGGTTTAAATACCTACTCTATTGTCGCGCGCAATTATAAAAGTTTTCCCAGGGGAGGAGTATATCCGCATAATTCGTACCTGCAGATGTCCGCGGAAACAGGGCTCTTTGGCCTGGCCGCTTTTCTCTGGGTTTTGCTTACTTTTTTGATGACGGGATTACGGCAGCTAGATAAAAAGTATAATGCCTTGTTTTTAGGGGCATTAAGCGGTATTTTGGGTTTTTCGGTACATGCCTTTTTTGATACTCACCTTTATTCCCTTCAATTGGTAGTTTTATTCTGG